>Ga0118677_10003310_pt1 | contig 12368 bp, 8 predicted proteins | sample AliMusrvi5mmetaG_FD_86154 | JGI IMG/M metagenome (GOLD analysis project Ga0118677, IMG submission 86154)
CCTGCGTACACCCAAAGTTACAAAAAAGAAAAGAACAAGAAACTTTATATATATTTTGTACTTACAACTAACGTAAGGCTAAGGCAATGTTATTTGTGTTATATGGCTTATGGTTTTTCCGTAATTTGTGTTATTGTTGTTTTTTGGTGCGGTAAGCGCATAAAAAATTGTTTGTGTTATTTTCGAAAATGGTCGGTAAGACAAGCAAATAATCCCTGGTTTCGTATTATTTTTTAGTTTACTTCTCACTTCTTTTCAAACTGTATAAACTCTATCGGCATCCCGCATTCTTCAATAAAAGCAACAAGACACCCTTCCGACGGACTGTTTGGCTGTATGATTACCCGCTTGCCTTCAATGGCCTGGTATACATCGTCGACCTCAAAGGCTATATGTGGTTTGCTCCTTACGATCTCAGGTAATCCGCAGCCGTCTTCATACCTCATCCACTCTATGCCGTAAAGATTGCCGCCATACCCGAAATGATACACTTTGTAGTCTTTCAGATATTCTTCACCTTCTAAAGGATCCTGGGTGGGCATTCCTAAATGATGATACTTCATAATGAACTCCAGTGTCGTTTTTTATATTAAAGTCTTTCAAATATAATCAAGAAAACGCCAGAATTTGACTGGAGTAGAAATTATTTTTCAACCCTGGGTATAATAACTCGGTAAAACACGTGTTGACTTTCTTCTTCCACTGGTCCGGTTCATCGAGCGGACCTTCATCCTCAAACAGCCTTTATCTGTTATGTGAAGGTTTTACTTCTTTCCCAGATCCAGGTTATCGAGAGGGCTCTTGATGTCAAACAAGCCTTTATTGGTTACATGAGTGTAAATCTCTGTTGTTTTTGAACTGCTGTGACCGAGAAGGGTCTGGATATACCTCAGGTTCACTCCGTGCTCGAGCAAATGGGTGGCAAAACTGTGCCTGAGTGTATGTACTGTCACGTGCTTCAGTATCCCGCACTTCAGAACGGCCTTCCTGAATACGGCCTGAATGCTCTCATCACTGTACTGCCCTCCATCCTGACCGTTGAATACCCATTTATTCGGCCTGTAAACCTGGTAATACAGCCTTAACTCTTCCAGTATGCTCTTAGATAAAAGGGTCCTCCTGTCTTTCCTGCCTTTGCCTGCGCAAACCATGATATACCCCATTTTGGTATCAATATCCTCAATCTTCAGGTTCACAGCCTCACCGATCCTTAAACCGGCCGAATAAATCAGCGAGATCACCATCCTGTGCTTCAGGTTGTCGGTCTGTTGAATGATTTGTATAACTTCTTCCTCACTCAGAACGGTAGGGTACCTTATTGAGCGCTTAGGCCTTGCCAGGTAATAGGTCTTGGTTACACGCCCGAGAACCTGCTCATAATAGTATTTAATCGCATTGATCGCCTGGTTCTGGTAGGATAACGAAACCTTCTTCTTGTTTAAAAGGTACAGCAGGTATTCCCTGATCTCTTCATCACTCAGGCTGTTTACATCCCTGTCATTGAAATACTTAAGGAACAATCTCAGCATGATGGTGTAGGTTTCTATTGTCCTTGGACTGTATTGTTTTAAAATAAGCGACTTCATGAATTCTGACTGTATGTCTTCGTGCCTCGAACCGCTTATTGTAATCCCAGTGACTCCGCCTTTCACGGAATGCTCCCTGTTTACATCTTTTTTTATCTGGTCTGCGGATGAGGAGCTCTCTTTAAACAGCAGTTTCCCTTCGAATTTATGGTTCAGCCACGCTATCGTCCCCCTCTCAATGGGGAAATGCCAGAACTTCCCTTTTGGCTCCCAACGTGCGCCGCTGATCGTTTTGATGAGTTCCACAGCATCCCTGTCATAAGGAAAAGTTAACTTCCACATTGGATTCTCACCAAGCATTATTTTTGTCGTTTCAATTGTTTTCATTTTAAAAACTTTGTGTTATTCATTAATCTTCCCAAATCAGAAAAGTAATACGGTTTTCATGAAAACTTTAGAAAATCTTTGAAAATAAACTCAGAAGGATTTTACTTGTAGCAATACCTCTTCATCACCTTGTAGGCTTCGGAGATACCGAGCTCGCCGGCGCGGCTGAGGTCTTCACAACCGGACTGGGAGTCGCCTATCATGATCTGAACCAGGCCGCGGTTGAAGAGGGCTTCGGCGAAATTCTTGCGCAGGCTGATCGCCTTGGTGAAATCTTCGAGGGCACGATGGTAATTGCCCATCTTGCAGTAAACTATGCCGCGGTCGTAATAAGCAAAGAAAAAGCCGGGATCTATCCTGATGGCCGATTCGAAATCACAAACTACCGCATCATAAGTGTGCTCTATCTCGGTCGTTGTAGTGTACTGCTCTTTGGCCTTTGGCTTGGAGGCGGCTATGGTGATCTGCTGGTCGTAATTGTCAAGTTTGTGGATGAGCTGTATCAGGTCGTAACGGGTCACAGCCCTGCAGAAATAGGGCAGGGCATAAAGGGTGTCGAGCTCTTCTGCAGCGGCATAATCGCTGAAGGCGTCATTGTACCTTTTTAAACCCGAATATGCCACGCCTCTCTGGAGGTAGGCGTCGGATGTCTCGGCTCCCTTGACTATCCTCTCATTCTGAACCTCGAGTTGCTTGTTGCAGAGTGAATCGGTGATAAGGTAAATATTAACGGTAAGCGAAAGTATGCCTGTGCAGTAATGCCCTTTATGGTAGGTGTCGTACAACTCGATCACGTCATACCCGGCCTTGCCCTGGAAAAGCTTGAACATCGGGATAAGCTGTATGTCAACGCTCTGGTTCTGAAACTTGCTGTTACCGGTGTTCATCTCCTCGAAATCCCCGCTCAGCTTCACAAGGCTCTGCAAAAAGTCTTTCTTTTTCATGGTGAGGCTGTCGGCCGACATATTGTTCTTCTTGGCAAGGTCCATCGCCGCTTTGTAATCCTTCTGGGCCCCTGAAAGGTCTTTCAGCTTGAGCTTGATCTCGTACCTTGCATACCAGGCGTCGGTGTAATCGGGTAACAGCTCTATAGTCTTGTCCATGTCCTCAAGCGCTCCTTTGAGGTTGTTTTCCTGCATCTTCATAAGCCCCCGGTAATAATAACTTACAATGTTCTTGGGGTTCAGCTTGATCACCTTGTCGAAATCTGCAATGGCCGACTTCCTGTCGTTCATGTCGTTATAAAGGATGGCCCTGTTGAAATATGCATAGGAATTGTAAGGCGAAAGCCTGATGATCTTCCCCAGGTCGGCCAGGGCTGCAGTATTGTCTTTTTTCTTGATCAGGGTGATCGAACGGTCAAAAAGAGCGAAAATATTGTTGCTGTCAAGCTCCACGGCCTTGTTGAAATACACAAGCGCCGAATCGTAAACCGACTTGTTCGTCCATCCTGTCCCCAGCTGTATGTAGGCAAACAAATTCGCGGGGTTGATCTGAATGGCTTTCTTCAGGTCCTCAACCGCAGCATCAAAACGGTCTATTTCCATCTCTGCCGCACCCCTGATCACGTAAACGGTCTCGTTCTCGCATTTCAGCTTGATCGCCCGGTTGCAATCGTTAAGGCAGGCATAATACTTCTTCAGGAAAAGCTTGATCCTGCCCAGGGTCAGAAAGATTTCCGAATTGGTGCTGTCGAGTTTCGAAGCAACGGAAAGGTCCTCTATGGCTCCGTTGTAATTCTGCATCTGGCTCCTCACCTGTGCCCGGCTCACATAAACATCGGGCAGGTAGGGGAAAAGGGTTATGGATTTCGAAAAATCCTGCTCGGCTCCTATATAATCGTCAAGGCTGAACTTGGCATATCCTCTCAGGTAATATAACTCGGGTACCTGCGGATCACCCTGTATGGCAAGGTTGAGATTCTTCAGGGCTTCGACAAACTGACCGGCGCGAAGCTCGTTCTGTGCATCGCGCACGTAAGTGTTCATAGCCTGCGGACTGGCCGTTATGCCGGTTAACAAGAAGGCTGTGATCAGCCATATTACAAGAGTAGGGTAGAGTTTCGGCATCTTCAGCTGAGCCCGGTAATTCCTCAGTTAAAACGTTAAAAACGCCCGGGAACCTTATTTATTGCAGGCGCGAAGATAAGGAAAAATGCCGGACGGGTCCGGGACCCGGCTCTGATTCAGGACGTAACTTTATGATAATTTAATCCTTCGCAAGTTTCGAACTCCCGAGGCAGCGTCCTTCACAGAATACCCTCAGTATATACATCCCCCTGCCCAGGCTGCTGGTATTGATGGGTGCGTTATCGCTTCTCCCGCTCAATACAATCCTCCCGCTGATGTCAATGATGGTATAATTGATGACTGCGGATGAGGGAGCGTAGGGTTCCAGGTTTACTGTTTCATGGCATGGATTGGGGTAAAGTCTGAAGCCTGGTCCTTGCCCCTTCACTGTTTCTATGCCCGAGGATGAATCTCCTCCAATCATGATGCCGTTGCCGAAGGAGGTGACCCAGGTTTCGTTCAGGTTGAATGGGTTGTAGAAAACCCGCATGGGATGCCTGAACGGATAATTCGTTACCTGGGTGAACGTGGGGCTTGCTGCTGAAGCATTGCTGCTGTGCCATAAGCCTTCGGTCTCGGTGGTGAAATACATCTCATTGGAATTGCCGGGTTTGATGGTGCAGGAATTCACCCTGATGTCGTCGTTGATCCTGGTCCAGCTTTGTCCCTGGTTGATTGTTTTAAACAAACCTCCAGTCCCCTGTATCCCCGAAGTGCCCCATCCCTGGAAAACTCCTGCATACCAGGTCTGACCGCCTGCATCGTTGGGATCGACCACCACATCCATGGTCCAGAAGCGCATGTTCTGGTCAGAACGGTCATACCAGGTTGAGGATGCACTGCTGTATAAATATACTCCCGAACTGTCGGTGAATGCTGAGGAGCTGGTTGGTTTTCTTGCCGAGAAACTGCATACGAGGTCCCCGTTGCTGAGTACGTTGATGGCATAAGGATGACCGTTGCTCCTGGGAGGGGCCGGCAGTTTTGTCCATGTCGAAGCTGCTCCTGAACTGAGGTTGGAGGTCGTCCAGATGCCTCCCGTGGCCTGCTTGTTGTGATGTAGAACGCTGGCATACATCTTATCGGAGTTTGAAGGATCCAGGGCTATCCATACCACCGGATGCCCGAAATTATGAAGAAGGCTGAAACTTGCCCCGTTGTCGGTAGAAACATAAACGGCCCCGGTTCCTGCATCGATCTGGGCATCGTAAATCCTGGTGCTCTGGAACATGTCGTGGATGTTCGAAGTGCAGGAATAGATCTTTCCATTCGGATGTTTGACGAGGCGATAAACGGTGTTCTGGGTGAGGTTCGGGATGAACTTCCAGCTTTCTCCCTTGTCGGCGCTCATGATGCCGTTGATGTCGGAATATGCTGCGAGAAGTTTGAGGCTGTCGTTCCAGAGGATCTGCCAGCAGGAGGTGTTCTCAAGCCCTGCACCGTGATAACTTTTTCCTGTAGGAGTGGGGTTGTTCATGGGGTTTTCATCGGCATGGTTCAGGTATTGCTGGTGCCAGGTAACGCCTCCGTCGCTTGTGATATGGGCGCATGAATAATCGCTGAGCATCACGGTATTCGGATCATCCAATGCAACGGTGAAACCAAAGGGTGCTTCGGGGAAACTCCAGCCATGGTCGCCTCCGTATCCTGCCCATCCTGTATAAATATCCTGGTTGTTGGTGGTGAGAAAAACATGGGCCCAGCTTCCGCCGTTCAATGATTTCATCACTATGGGTGCACCTGCCGAGCTTCCTCCGCTCAGGTAAGCGGTCGTAATGTCATCCGCAGACATCCCAACAAAAACAGGAAAATCACTGCCTATGCTGATGCCGCTGGTCTTTGATGCCCAGCTGCCGTTTGCATTGTCCATCTGGTAGACTCCTTTCATGGCATTCCAGTAATCGCTCCCGTACTGGTAACCTGCCCAGACTGCTGCTGCTGTAAGGCAGTAGAACCGTGTCGTGCTCCCGGTTTTGGCGCCTGCAAAGGATAAGATGTATTCTGTGGATGGGATGCCGGTAATGCTCATGGTGCTGAAGCTTACTCCGTTATTTGCTGATACCAGCAGGCCGTCGTTGGTTCCTATATATATATTCGGGCTGTCGAAAAATATACCTGCAATGTGGTTGCCCGATCCGTTGTCAAAGCAGGTGTGAACCTGGTGAAACGACGCTCCTCCATCCGCAGAAAAATAAATAGTTCCGTAATCGGCTATCATCACGAGGTTGGGATTGTTGTAATCGGCAAGCATGCGTAAAATGCCGCCGTTGGGCTGTAATGGATACGGGTTGCCGCTGATCACGTTCCAGGTATTGCCTCCGTCGGTGCTTTTCATAGGCCTGATGAAATCATTGCCCTGGCTCGAAGTGTAATCTACACAATACCTTACCTGGGGATTGTTTGTAAACTGAACGCAAGCGTCATGCCCGCCCTGGATCTGAAGGAAATTCTGGGTTTTCCAGGTATACCCCAGGTCGGTCGTATGAAAGACTTCTCCCATGTCGCAGCTCATATAAATCTCGCTGTGGTTTGAGGGGTTGATCGAAGGCGAAAAAAGGGCGCCGCCCCCGCCTATGCCTTTGCTGTACCATGCTGTAGGAACCTGTGCATTAGTGTTACAGTTAAGTGTAAGACCCAGGATAATAAGGAGGAAGAATTTTTTCATATGCAGGTGTTTGGTTTATAATTAAGAGTTGGATTTCGTGCTGAGGTTGCTTGAGGAAATTTTTTTTTCGGCCGGAGGCAACCACAGGAAATACTCCCGGTCATTATATCGTGAAACTCATGTTCCTTCCGGTTGGGTTCAATGCCCACGAACTCCCGGGGGGATCAAGAGGCGTAAACCCGCCCTTGTGGCGGACAAATAAAGGCTGTCGCTTTAGCAGGATGACAGCCTTTTTGTTTTTTTCGTATCTTGTTGGCCTGTTAGGCATGTGTTGCTTATAAAAAATGGTTCATATGAAAAAGATATTCATCTCCGTTTTCTTACTGGCCCTCGTTGTTGCAGGGTATTCACAAACTGATCAGCAGGCTCAGAACAAAGGCGACAAACAGGAGTTCAAAACAGTCTTTGGCAATGGTAAACATTGCGCCAAAATTCCTTTGGGCTATTTCCTTGAATTCAATGCTGCCTACACCATGCTGGGCTCACATAACGTTTTCCTGCCGGGCATCAGCGGGGGTATTATCCTTAATCACCACTGGACCATCGGGATCAGCGGGAGCCTGCTGGGCAACCCTCACGGACTGTATTACGACAGCATCTATTACGATACCGTTGGAAAGCCTATGAAAGGGGCATACCTGCACGGGGGTTACGGCGGACTGCTTCTTGAATACACCCTTCTGCCTAATTCTGTTGTGCATGTGTCATTTCCTCTCGTAATAGGGATGGGGTATATGGTCTTCATGAGCCAGAATCATTATGAACATAATAATACAAACTGGACCGAAGATCAGCATAATTACAACGTTGCCGATAATTACTGCTTCATCATAGAACCTGGGGTACGTGCCGAATTCAACCTCGTGAAGATGTTCAGGATGGGCATCACACTCAGCTACCGGTACAGCCCCAACTTCAACCTGGCGGGTGTCTCAAAATACGAGCTGAACCAGTTCAACGCCAAACTGAGCCTCAGGTTCGGTAAATTCTAAACCGTAATCCGTGAACCGTGAACCGTGAACCGTGATCCGTAAACCGTGAACCGTGAACCGTGAACCGAGTCACCATTCACCATTCACCGTTCACGATTTCTTAAGCAGGTCCCTGATCTCTGTGAGCAATTCCTGGTCCTTTGTGGCCGGCGGAGGGGGAGGGGGTGCGGCTTCAGCTTCCTTTTTCTTTGAAAGTGTATTGAGTCCTTTCACCATCAGGAATACCGAAAATGCCACTATGGTGAAATCGACAAGGGTCTGGATGAAGTTCCCTATCTTCAGGGTCACTGCATCTTTGATGATCTTGCCCGTTGCAGGATCGGTGATGGCGTCCTTCATCGTAATTTTGATGTCGGTGAAGTTGATGCCGCCCACCAGCAGCCCTATCGGCGGCATGATCACATCATTTACCACCGATGATACTATCTTGCCGAATGCAGCCCCAATGATGATACCTACCGCAAGGTCGATCACATTGCCTTTCATGGCAAAATCCCTGAATTCTTTCATCATGCTCATACTCTTTGGTTTTAAGGTTACTCCTTTATTCTGTTACGTGAATCGTGAACCGTGACTGGTGAACCGTGACTGGTGAACCGTGAATCGTGAAATTTTTTACGGATCACGGTTCACGAGTCACGGATCACGGTTAAAGTCCCTCCCTCACCTTTCCACCTTGCACCGCGATTATTACCGATGCAGGCTTCATGTTACCCGACGTCGCCACAACCTCCATGTTTCCGGGGTTTCCAAGCGACTGAACTATCACCTGGCATTTGCCGTTGAACAACTGCCTCTGCCAGCTTCCTGCCTTGCATTTATCGGCCTCGTGGCTGCTCGGATCCCCGTTGCCGACACCTATGACGCGACCTTCACCTTTCAGTTCAAACTTAATGAGGTTCATTGCATCGGGGACTTCACGGCCTTTTTCATCAAGAACGCTTACATTCACTACGCTCACATCCTCCCAGTCGGCATTGATGCTGCTGCGATCGGGACTCAGGAATATCGTAACGGGTTCTCCTGTAGTTTCGATCTTCGTCACGATCTTCTTCACGTTTTTCCTCACGACCTTCATCCCCCGGGCTTCAAGGGTTCCCGGTTTATAAGCCACCTTCCATTCGAGGTGAGAGTTAAGAGGCATGGTCTTTGTCCCCAGGCTTTTCCCGTTGAGGAGAAGCTCCACTTTCTCGCAGTTCGAATTGCACCACACGCTGATGGTATCTCCCTCATGCCCTTTCCAGTTCCAGTGGGGATATATATGAATGACGTCTTCCGCAGTCCACCAGCTCTTATAATAAAAATAATTGTTCTTCGGGAACCCGCATACATCCATGATCCCGAAATGTGAATTGATGCAGGGCCATTCGTAAGGCGTGGGTTCTCCGCGGTAATCAAAGCCTGTCCACACGAATGCCCCGAGCAGGAATGGCCTTGCAGCATAGTACATCCACCAGGTCTCTGCTAAAGATCCCCAGCCGGGATAGGTCACATCGTAATCGGGAACATAGCCTTTTACAGTATCTTTTTTATAGATGCCGCGGGTGCAGAGCGTGCTTGCTTCCTCGCTTCCCATAAGGATCTGGTGAGGATGCTCCTTGTGGTATTTGTCGATATCGGCGTTGTTGTTCATGTAATTGAACCCGCGTATGGGCATAAGCTCGTTCACTCCCTTGTACTCGTTCCCGTTGTTGCCTGCATAGGAATACAGCCTCGTGGGATCGAGCTGCTTCAGCCTGGCGATGAGGGATTTCGCAATGTTATGACCGGTTTCATTTCCCTGAACCACCCATTCTTCGTTGCCGATGGACCAGATAATGACACTGGGATGGTTGCGGTCGCGTTTGATCAGAGTCTCGAACTGTCCCATATACTCGGGGGAGCTGCCCATCAGTCTGGTCTCGTCAAACACCAGCATCCCCAGGCGATCACATGCTTCGAGAAGTTCGCGGGTTGGAGGATTATGGCTGGTGCGATATGCGTTGCAGCCCATCTCTTTAAGCTTTTCAATGCGGTAATACTGCAGCCTGTCGGGCAATGCGGATCCTACCCCGGCATGGTCCTGGTGACAGCACACACCCTTTAGCTCGACCCTTTTCCCGTTCAGGAAAAATCCTTTGTCCTCATCGAATTCCAGTGTCCTGATGCCGAACTGGGTGGCCATGCTGTCAATTACAGTTCCATTGACTTTCACCAGCGAAACAAGGGTGTAAAGAGTTGGTGTTTCAAGCGACCAGAGCATGGGGTTCTTCACGCTGAAACCCGTTGATTCAGTTACTTTCTGTGAGGGTTGTGATGTAAGCCCTTTGTTCAGGGCCGATACAACCTGCTTGCCGTCGGGGCCAAGCACCAGGCTCTCAAGGTCAAAGCCTGCTTCTTTGTCGCCCTGGTTTATAACTTCGGTCTCGGCGACAACCACAGCCGTGGCCCCGCGGATCTCGGTATGCACGAATACCCCGTATTCCCTGATATGGAGCTGATCATACTTCTCCATCCAAACATGCCTGTATATTCCTGCGCCTTCATAAAACCAGCCTTCGTACTGAGAGGCATCGGACCTCACTACCAGCACGTTCTTTTTCCCGAACCAGATATAGTCGGTCACGTCGAAGCCGAATTCGGAATAACCGCTCATATTGCCTCCCATATAATGTCCGTTCAGCCAGACCTTACAGTCGCGGAAAACCCCGTCGAACCTGATCCTGATGCGTTTGCCGCGGTCTGTCTCGGGCAGGCTGAACGATTTGCGGTACCAGCCTATGGTGTTTTCAGGATACTCCCTGCCGGCCGGTTTGTAACCATGGCTCAGCACATTTGAATTTTTGCTTTTCACGAAATCCTGCTCCACCATCCAGTCGTGAGGAAGGTCGAGCTGCCTCCAGCCTGAATCGTCAAACCCCGGAGCAACGGCTCCGTAAGCTTCACCTGCCTTTGCAAAAAGCGCCTCAGCCCCGTATCCGAAATCCTTGTCTGCTGATGAGGAACTGCCAAGGCTGAACTTCCACCCGCGGTCCATAAGGAGTTTGACACGCGGGTTGCTGCCGTATGATTGGATGGCTGCAACACAGAGGATAATGCAAAGCAGGATTGAAATTTTTTTCATTTGGACCAGGATTTATTACAACTCAAAAATATGAAATTTTTCATCGCAGTCCCGGTTCAGGCCTTTTGCTAATTTTGCATCACCGCCTGACCGTGACTCGTGAACCGTGAACCGACACGATTCACGGATCACGGATCACGATACAAGATGAAAAGCAAACTCTGGAACAGGAACTTCACCCTGCTTACTGCATCCAACTTCCTGATGTGTTCTGCTTATTATTCGCTTATCTCTACTCTCCCTCTCTACGTTTCGGATGTGCTTCATTCACCTCATTCGGTGGTAGGGCTGGTGCTTTCTGCTTATGCCATTGCAGCCATCCTGGTACGTCCGTTTACAGGTTTCGGTCTTGACTACTTCGGCCGCAAGACCATCTTCATTGCCTCCCTCCTCGTATACGGACTTATCTTCAATGCATATGTGTTCGCTTCCTCTGTTATGATCATCCTATTCCTCAGGTTTGCTCACGGACTTACCTGGGGGCTTACTACTACAGCGAATACGACTATTGCAGGGGATATAATCCCCGGAGAAAAGAGAGGGGAGGGCTTCGGTTTGTTTGGCGTTTCAACTACCGTCGGCATGGCGCTGGGGCCTCCTCTTGGGACAGTCCTGCTTCAGCACTGGGGTTACAATGCGATGTTCATTGCAGGTTCATTCGTAAGCCTCCTCAGCATGTTGCTGGCCGGCATGATGAAATTCCCGGCTTATGTCCCTCTCCCTGAAAACAGGCAGTTCAAATGGAAAAATCTTTTCGAGGCCAGTACGGTCATCCCTTCGGCAAACCTTCTCATTATCGGCCTGGCATATGGCGGGCTCATTTCCTTCATAGCCTTGTACGGTAAAGAGATCGGCATAAAGAATCCTTCGGGTTTTTTCCTTGTTTATGCACTTGGAATCATCACCTCCAGGTTCTCGGTTGGCAAAGCCCTCGACAGGAACGGACCCCGCCTGGTGATCATCTCCTGCCTCACCCTGATCATTATTGGATATCCCATGCTGGCCCTGGTACACAACCCCTGGGGATATTACTCTGCCGCGGTGATCCTGGGACTCGGCAACGGGGTGGTCTGGCCTACATTCCAGGCCATGGTCAACAACATAGTCCCTCCCAACCGCAGGGGCGCTGCCAACTCCACCATCTTCATCGCCATGGACCTCGGCATGGGGCTCGGCATGGTGATCGCAGGAATTATCTCCCAGAAATACAGCATCTCACTGGCCTTCCTCTGCTGCGCCGCTTACGCTGCCACCGGACTCGTCCTCTTCCGCCTCTTCACCCTCAAGCACTACCTGAAACGGAGGGTGTTGGTCCTGCTCACACAAAATAGCGAAATTGCGTTCGGCGAAGCCGAAATGAGCACGCAAAAGAAATAAGTAACTGGTGCGAATAGATAGCGAGATAGCGAAATTGCTGTAAACGAAGCATGTTTGCAAGGCTGTTATCGCTAGCACATACACACCGCCGCTACGGTTCGCGGGTTCCACAGTTCATCTTTGATTCAGCTTTTTCCTCATATTGCTTCGCAATCCGCTCACCTGATGCGGCTTGTGTGATGTGCTTCGCTCCAAATACCTGATGCTGTTTTTGCAAAATGTTTCGCTTAACACTTTAGGGGTCTCAAT
>Ga0118677_10012587_pt1 | contig 12367 bp, 22 predicted proteins | sample AliMusrvi5mmetaG_FD_86154 | JGI IMG/M metagenome (GOLD analysis project Ga0118677, IMG submission 86154)
GAACGAGGCTTCGAAGATCCAGCCGAATATGGTGCCTTTGCAGACGCTCTGCTGGTTCAGGAGTGTGGCGCCCGTGGGGCCTTGGAAATGGAGGCACTTGATGGGGGGCAAGGCGAGGAGCCGCTGGGGGTCGCGGCCGAACAGGATGACCGCGGCATTGGTGAGCCGGCCTTGGCTGAGCAGGTGGAGGCGTTCCAGGAGTTCCTGGGGGGTGGCGTCCTTGGGGATGTCTGGGCCGCGGCGGCGCCGGGCGCCGGTGATGAACCACCGGATCCGCTCGAAGTCGAGATCGTCCAGCGTGGCCTTGGCGCAGACCGCGGAATCGAAATGTCCACTCATCGCTTTGCCTCCCCCTGAGCAAAAGTGATGATACCAAAGTCCGGCCGGGGCGAGCCCTCGTCCCAGGGGACCTTTTCGCGCTTGGCACGGATAGCGAGTGGGGGGACGTCAGCCGACCCCCTATGCGGCATATCATGGCCCGTGAATTATATTGATAAGGGTAGGTGGAAGAAGTAAAATCGGCAAAGAAGTACGTTGGAGGAAAAACATGACCGTGCAGGAAAATCCCCTGCCTGCTTCCCGCGGAGCAATCGCGTCCTGCCTAAGACATCCCTGGCGGGTTGTCTTAGGCGGTGTGCTGCTTTGGGCGACCGTAAGTATTGGGCGCTTTGTCTACCACCAAAAGTTGCTCGCCGAAATTGGATGTGTCAGGCTCCCACGCGGCTACCTTACGCATCGCCAAACCCCGATACGTGATGTGGGCTCAACGGAGAAGCAGACGATATCAGCGTTCAGGAAAAAGGAATAACCGTGTCAAGAGGACACATCCCGATCTACTGTAAGGGAAATGCTTGCGGCGCGGGTCACCCGTTGAGGATTCTTTTGGTCCTAGCAATCTGCCTCGGCACTTGTTTAGCGGCAGTTCAATTGCGCCGCAACTACGCAAGGAAACACATACAATGCATACGACCGATCCCGAACATCGTGCCAGCGGGTGAGGTAATCGAAGTGAAAACAGACGAGGGAGAGAGAGGATGACATGGCATGATTCAACGGAGCACTAGTTTGCTAGGAGCATCCTCAATACACGCTCTAACATCGGGCGCTATGGCCGCGCGCAAGTGCGGAGCCCGGTCAGGTGGGCCAACGCCGCGCGCATATAGCGCGCGCCGTCGAGCCCAGCGTCGGGCGTCTTCAGGTCGCATCATCATCCGCCATCTCGCTTGTCCAAATTGATATGGTCAAACACATTGTCTTCTGGCGTCTCAAAGAGTATGCGCACGGCAACGACAAGACAACGAACGCGCGTGTCATCAAGCAGAAGCTTGAACAGTTGAATGGCAAAATCCCAGGGTTGTTGGCGCTTGAGGTCGGCATCGACTTTTCCGCCACCGAGAGCAGCAGCGACATCGTGCTCTACTCGGAGTTCACCAACCGTGAAGCGCTTGCGGCCTACCAAGCGCATCCTGAACATCAAGCGGTCATGTCGTTTGTCGGCGAAGCACGCGAGGAGCGTCGCATGGTTGATTACGAGGCATAGGCCCGTGTTTCACAAGACGCCCGACCCGTCGTTCGAGCGGATCGTTCACCGGCAGAGCTGCGCCTGCCGGTTCCCGGCCGCTCAACTCAAACGGACGCAGAAAATCGAACGCCCAGGAGGGAAAAATGAATTGGAAAATTTCAACGCAAATCTACAGCTTTAGCGTTGTCACGCTCGGAACTATTTTATTCTCGCAAGGGATGTCTTTCGCGCGATCAAGACAGCCTGGACCTGTATCTGATCTTTTGAATTTTCATGCTGCCCTAATTGCGATCTCGGGTGTTGCTCTTGCCCTATCCGGCGGCATGTTCTTCGCGTTGAGATTAAAGATCAGCCAGCTCGAAACGGAAATTGCCCAAATGAAGAACGAAAACAACGGCAGACGATAGCATTTCATGAAAGATGGAAATGACGAAACAGATTCTCGTCCCAGCCATGCGCTTCATCGGCCGCGCGCTTGGGGGAAAACTTTATAGCGCGCGCCGTCGAGCCCAGCGTTGGACGGACGATCAGGCAAGATGATTAAGGTACTGGCCGCCCTGGCCCTGCTGCTCTCGTATTGTGGGTGCCGCGGGAATCCTGAAGATGGATTCTTCGGCTATCGAACCGGGTCCTCATGGCAGATTGTTGAATTGAGGAGTGGACACTTCCGATATTGGCGACGTAGCGCCTTCGCGCCGCCAAATGACGCACAGCAAGTGGAATACCAAGGTGATTACACCTTGAGCGGCCACGACCTACAACTGCATCATCCGAAACTAGAGTCGGAACGGTGGCGTTATGATCGGGACAGACATCCGGAGTCATTTGTTTCTCTAAATCCCAAGGAGACATGCGCATTAGTTCGGTTTAAACCGAAGGACCGGAATATGCCGGCCGATGGGAGCCCTTACTGCAATCCATATCCGGAAGGAATTCCCAGCAAGTGACCCGAATGAATACCGTTGCGCCGTCAATGCGGCGCGCACATAGCGCGCGCCGTAGGCCCATGCGCTAGGCTCTAATGGACAATCTGAACGAGAAGCAGCGGGACATCCTGCAGTGCATCAGCACGGCATTCGCTACCGTACCCTATCCAGGTGATGACGGCATCATTGGCCACGAATGTTCTGAGTGTGAGCGGGCGAATGCCGTCTTTAGAGGGAAGCACTGGAAAGACTATCTTTACAGTCCATACGAGTTGCTCGGCTATTTCGCTCCGCAGCAACCGACGATTATGTTCTCCCGAGATTCGCTCTGCCTGCTACAACCGAAAGCATTCCTTTTCTTCCTGCCGGTATTTCTGGCCGGCATTGTCATTGATTCGAAACAGGCGGACGTCATGGTTGATGCGATGCCTGGACAATTTGACCCTGGGCCCACGTCCCGCTGCAAACCGGATTTGTGGACATGGAAAAAGAATAGATGCGAACAGGTCATAAAGCTAATGAATGAAGAGCAGCGGCAAGCGGTCATCTTAGCCCTCCAATACGCCGCTCCGAATTCCGATCAAGTGCCGCCAACCACGAAGGATGCGATCGAGAATCTCAAAGCGGGATCCGCGATTGCCTGGGGAAAATACGATGCAACGACAAAAGACGCATAACATTCGCCCGAGCCGCCCGCCAAAGCGGTCGGCCCATGCAGCCGGCGGCGGCTCAGCGTCACGACATACCCACAAGATCGAAAGAGACTTCGCACGAGAAGAAACGGCTAAGCCTGCAAAAGATATCCAAAACAAGACAAACTATCCGCATGAGCTCCGAAAATCAGGCCGCTCAAAGAAAAATACCTAACGGGAGTGGACATGATCTCTAAGAAAAAATACCTGATTCCAGCAGGATTCTTGTTTCTGGCGATCCTCCAGCCTTTGGCGTATGCCCAGGATCATCGGGGCGCAGATAAGGCCCTAGCCGCCTACGACAAGAAAGTGGCTGAAATGAAGGAGAAGTTCGACCGGATGCCGGAGAATAGCGCGGATAAGGAATGGGTCAAGAAGAAATTGGCGCATATGGCCGAAATCGATCAGTACACGATGAAGTACAAGTATTCTTTTAAATTCAGCACAGCGGAGACCCGATACTTCGATCAAAATATTGATCGCCGTGCCGAGGATGTATTTCGGATCAACATTAAAGAGCTCAAGAAGCTTTTGGAAATCTATTCTTGGTTCAAAATAAGCGAGTTCGGCGAACAAGCATCATCCGACGCCGCTGTTTTAGTGCAGCATGCGGATAGTGATGTCAAGTTTCAGGAAGAAGTTCTGGGCAGGATGGAAAAACTTTATCCGGATAAGGAAGTATCAAGGAGGACGTACGCGTTTCTTTACGACCGGGTTTCGGTTCACATGAAACGGCCACAGCGCTATGGCAGTCAGGGCTATTGCACAGGACCGGGGGTGTGGGAGCCTTGCCCGATCATGGAACCAAATGACTCCGCATCAGTCGATGCGCGCCGCAAGGAAGCGGATATGGACCCCGTGTCCATGGAAGAGTACAAGAATAAATTCAAGACCATTTGCCGACAAGGATTCAAGGATGTTTGCCGTTGAAAAGTGGCGACTCATGCTTCTCCGTGGGCAGCCGGCAGGATAATATTGCAGCCGCAGGACCGGAGGATTTTTCAGTGGATGTCGCGGCCGGAGACTCAATGAGGAATGTCTTATTAATGGCCGCCGCCGCTCATCCCCCGCGTTAGGACTCAGTGACTTGACGTTCCATCTGGAGGGCATGAAATGGGATTGACGCAGGCCGTCTCGCTTGTCATCACCGGTCTATTGGCGCTGATCGGTAGCGCCATTTGGCTAGGCACCATCTGCTTCGCCGACAGTCCGCTCATTAGAGGTTGGTATTACCTCAAATATAGCGCCTTTCTTATTCCGGCGCTCTGCTTCATCGCGCTTCTACTAAAGAAATTCAAACATCCGTGGATATTCTTTTTAATCGCTTTAATCGCGCTTACGATCCCGCTCCTATCTCCGGAGCAGCGGTTCGGCTACGAAGGGCCCGGCGATGCAATCGCCGTGGTCGTCCTGCTCGTCGCGACTATCATCTCTCTGTTCTGTGATCAGCAGGACAACGAACGGACAGGACGACAAAACGGACAGGACGAGAAAGGATCATGAGCACATGTCTTCATCCCAACCACCCGCTTGAACGGCCGGCGGCCAGTAAGGATTATCTTAATAGCCGCCGCTCATCCCCTGCGTTAGGCGGATATGATCAAAAGTAAGGACACGATGAGCAAGACTCATCCTCGCCCTTGGCGCTCCAGCATCTATTGGGCTCTCGGAGCTCTAGTCGCTTATGGAGCGGCGATCGGGATTATCCTCCCGTTTATTGCGCCCAATGGCAATTCTCCGCTTTGGGGCATAGTATTCCCCGCAATGATCTTCTGCGAGTTTAGCGGGGCTTTCGACGCGAGGTTACTGTACGGGATTATTGCATCGGCCGCCCTGCTCATCCTCCTAGCTGGTATCGCATCTCGAGCAACAAACCGTCGCAGAGGTCTCATCATTTTCATTGGTGGATGGACACTGATAGCACTGCTTGCGTCAATCTCGCAGGGGTACCGATTCGGCGAATTCTGGAGAGGTGACCCATTTTCGGACGCGGACTCTGGTCCAAGCAGCCGATGATTGCTCGAATAAATGACCGCCCGACATCGGGCTCTACGGACGCGCGCATGCGCGAAGCCCGGTCAGGTGGGCCAACGCCGCGCGCACATAGCGCGCGCCGCAGGCCGTTACGTTATGCTAATTCTGGAGCGAAATAGGTATTGACTAAGTGTACTCATTAGTGTATACTTAAGTAGAGGTGCAGCAATGACCAGAACGATTTCATTAAAGGCCCTACGTCCTGGGCTTCCAAAGGTGGCCGATGCCGTTGCGTCCCACTTCGACCGCTATATCGTTACCAAGCGCGGCAATCCGGTGATGGTGCTCATGAACCCCGAAGATTATGAGGGGCTCATCGAGACCATCGAGATCTTGTCTGACCGCTCAGCTCTGAAGCGCATTCGGCAGGCGCGGCAAGAGGCCAAGGCAGGAAAGACGGTCTCCCTAGAAGCCCTGCGGCATCGCTTGGAAAGTGTTTAAAGTCGAACTGACGCACCAGGCCGAAAAATCCCTCGAGGGAGTATTCCGTTCAGATCGTTCCCTTTATGAGCGATTCATCAAGGCATTTGACGTCATAGCTAAAGACCCCTCCCAGGGCAAGCCCCTGCATGGAAAACTGCGTGGGGTTTTCTCATACAGATTAGGAAGCTACCGCATCCTTTACGAGACCCACCACCAGCGGCTCGTTGTGGTCATCATTGACCTCGGGCATCGAAGAGAAATTTATGAATAGCATAGCGAGCCTAGTTGGCCACGGCAAGGAGCAAGAGGCGAGAACGGACAAGACGGACGGAATGGCGGAAGCAGGGAACGACCATAAATGAAGCTTCTCGAGTCACAGGGCCCCACTCCCAGGAATCTTACGATTGCCTGGCTCCTAGCGTTTGGCGGCATATTATTTGCGATGGGGAGAATGTGCTATCCGATTGCCGATATCTGGCGCTTTTGTGCGATCACTACGTCGAGTGTGTCGATGCTGCTGGTGGGCACGTGGGTCTGGCGATGTTGGTACCCGAATAGAATCGACCTGTTTTCCGTAAGCGGCTGGAGGGTCGTGGTGCCAACCTTGCTCATACTGGAATTGGCGTTGTGCATCATTAATGTTCCGCACTTGGGACTGTCTTGGGCTTCCTCGCCGACAACCGCTCTCACTGATTTACCGTATTTCCTCTGTCTCATTGCCCTGACGGAAGAGCTATGGTTCCGTGGAATATGGTTTGAAATGTGGCGGGGTAGGCCCTTCATGTGCATAGGCGTCGGAAGCCTGCTTTTTGGCGCCATCCACATTGCAACCAGCTCATCTCATCCAATCTCGGCGTTCTTCTTTGGGCTTGTCTTCGCTGCCGCGAGAAATCGAGGTGCATCGATCGGGGTGCTGGTCATTGGGCACGGCCTATTGGATTGGGTCAACGCTACGTGCATGCACTGGACGCCGCGCTTTGGACCTGCCATCAACCTGACCGTGATATGGTTGACATGTGTCGCGGTGACGGCAATCTTGCTGCTGCCGGGGCGGCCTCGAATTCATGCAGCTGAGGTATAAGGTGGACGGAATTCAAACCAGTGAAGAGGCGAAGGGAAGAAGCGAGATGAGCGATTGTCAATCAAAGGCGACGAAGGATCGTCTCTTCCACTTCAACCAGCAAGAAATCGTTCTGAGCGAATTCGGCTCCTCGGGGTACGTCCTAGATATTGGCGGAGGCGGTGAAGGGATCATAGGGAAACTGAAAGCCGATAAGGTGATAGCTATTGATTCTGACCGAAAAGAACTCGAAGAGGCACCTGGCGGCCCGCTAAAGATCGAGATGGATGCTGCGCACATGCAGTTCCTGGACTGCACTTTCAGTGTCGCCACCTCATTCTTAACATTGATGTATATAAAGAAAAAGGATCATCGGAAGGTCTTCGAAGAAGTTTTCCGAGTATTGGTCCCTGGCGGAAGGTTTTTGATTTGGGAGATGGATCGACGTCACCCCGCTAAACTAGGCCAAAGCTAATTGGGGTTCCGAGGTGCTAAACTAGCACATCGGAGGCCTCAAAATGGCACGCAAGCGGTACACTGAAGAGCAGATCGTCGGGATCCTCAAGGAAGCGGCGGCAGGCGCGAAGACGGAGGAACTCTGCCGCAAATACGGCGTCAGCCCGAACACGTTCTATGCCTGGCGGACGAAGTACGCTGGGATGACGGTGCCCGACATCAAGAAGATGCGGGCGCTCGAGGAAGAAAACCGTAGGCTCAAGATGAAGGTGGCCGAGCTCACGCTCGACATCGACACGGTCAAGGAGCTCCTCACAAAAAACTTCTAAGGCCCAAGCAGCGTCGGGCCGCGGCGCAGTACGCGGTCGAAGGCTTGGGCCGCAGCCAACGCAAGGCGTGCAAGCTGGTGAGGTTCTGCCGGGCTACCTGGCAGTATCAGCGGATGCCCGAAAGCGCCGAGAACAAGCTGCTGCGGGTCCGCATCTGTGAGCTCGCAGCCAAGCGTCGAAGATTCGGCAGCTTCCGAATCTGGCGACTATTGCGGCGGGAGGGCTGGGAAGTGAACAAGAAGCGCGTACAGAGGCTATACGTCGAGGAAAGGCTCTCCCTGAGGCTCAAGAGGCGCAAGAAGCAGGCTTCTGCGGTGCGGGTGCCCTTGCCCAAGCCCGCTGGGCCGAATCAGGTCTGGTCGATGGACTTTGTCTGGGATCGGCTTCAAAGCGGAAGAAGGCTCAAAATTCTCAATGTCATCGACGATTACACACGCGAATGCGTGGCGATCGAGGTCGACTTTGGCATCAATGGTCATCGGGTAATCCAGACGCTTGAGCGGGCAATGGAAGAGCGCGGCAAGGTCGTGGCCATCCGCAGCGACAATGGGCCGGAATTCATCAGCAACGCGCTGGATGGTTGGGCTTACAGCAACGGCATCAAGCTCGACTTCATCCGGCCTGGCAAGCCCAACGACAATGCCTTCGTCGAGAGCTTCAACGACAAGTTCCGGCAGGAATGCCTCAACGACAATCAGTTCTTAACGTTGCCTGAAGCCCAGACCGTCATAGAAATCTGGAGGAGGGACTTTAACGAACAACGGCCACACGACTCTCTCGACGGCATGACGCCTAGAGAGTTTGCAGACCAGCACACGGCAATGCTAAATATGAAAGCCCCCGGAATTCACCAGTTGGCACTGGCCTGAAAAGCGGGGTGACGTCGGAGTCGAATCTTACGAACGGGACTGGGTCAAAGCGACCATTAGAAGCTGGAAGACGATCATCGCCAAGGAACCCACCGTGCGCGTCGCGCTCTGCAATACCTTTGAGTACAATCCAAATAATCTGCTGGAGATCATCGATGCCATCGATCATCCACGGATGGAGTTGGCATTTGATGTTGGGCATTGCCTAGTCTGGGGCCGGATGACACCATTAGATTGGTATCGGAAAATCCGCGACAAGTGCGGAGTGGTGTATGTGCACAGCAATGATGGGAACGCGGATAGGCATTGCTCGATCAAGACAGGCGTGCTGGCGAAACAGGGGATTCTGAATACACTCGGTCATGAATTGCGGAGCGATAGCGTAATGATATTGAAGTATTTCGATAAGAAAAGGGTTGAGGAAGATATCGACTACCTAGCCTCCACCCTGGGACAAGAGCATCGCGGCGCCCGACATCCGGTTCTGCCGTCGCGCGCCAGGAGGACCGCAAAATAGCGCGCCCAGCAGGAGCGTTGCGTTATGTCCACCCAAGAACCTGAAGTGCGCCTGCGCAAGTTCGTCGAAGCAGACAGACCCAAGCTCGATGAGTGGGCTCGTCGAATCGATAGCGCCCGATACATGTCCCGGCACACCCCGAGAGTCGCCAATGCCTCCGCAGCCCCGGATCAAAAGTCTCGTCTCTGGTGGTACGTGATCGTGGCCGATGGGGCCGACGTGGGGACGGTCTGGCTCGAACAGGATCATGATCCTGACGCAGTCGTACTCGGCATATTGCTCGGGGATTCGTCGCTGTTCGGTCATGGGATCGGCAAGGCCGCAATCAATTTGGCCATCAAAGAGGCTCGTCGCGATGGCCGCTTCCATGTCGTCCGCCTAAATGTTCGGGCAGAGAATGTTGGGGCTGTCAGGTGCTATGAACGATGCGGGTTTCGTATAGTAGCTTCTGGGATGCGAGAGACAGCAGACAAGAGGTTCCGATTTCTCTCTATGGAAAAAGAGTTGGAAGGAAGGGGGAGTGCGACATGATCTTCGCTTCTGCCGCCGCGCGGCAGGAGCATTGCGTTAGGCATATGAATGCGTTTTCTCCTCCATCGCGGACAGGACTCTCCTGCATCGCGGACACGATTCTCCTGCATCGCGGACAGCGTTCTCCTTGAACGAGGCCAAGCAGTCGGGGTAACGTAAGCCCCAACTGGCCCAAGAAAGGAGGGCCCTTGGGCCCTTCCAGCGGCGCTAGGTAACACGGTTCCATAGAACCCATCCAAAAGGGGGTTCTATGGCGAACGAGAGGTTGCCCATGCGTCAAATTCGCGAAGTCCTACGACTGAAGTACGGCTGCGGCCTGAACCTGAGCAATCGGGATATAGGCAGCAGCTGTGGAATCGGCAAGAGCGCGGTCTCGAAGTATCTGGCACGAGCGCGACTGGCGGGGCTGTCCTGGCCCCTGTCGGAGGGCCTCGGGGACGAGGAACTGGAGCGGCGGCTGTTCCCGCCTCTGGCGACCCCCGCCGCCGACCGGCCCCCTCCGCCCGACTTCCAATACGTCTACGACGAACTGCGCCGCCACAAGAAGGTCAACCTGACGCTGGACCTGCTCTGGCGCGAGTACCTCGAGACCCACCCGGACGGCTACCGCTACGCCCAGTACTGCAAGCTCTACGGGCGCTGGCGGTGCAAGCTCGACTATGTGATGCGCCAGGAGCACAAGGCCGGCGAGAAGCTCTTCGTAGACTACACCGACGGCCTCTATGTCACCGACCCCAAAACCGGCGAGATGATCTCGACCGAGCTCTTCGTGGCCGTCTGGGGTTGCTCCAACTACACCTACGCCGAGGCCAGCTTCTCGCAGGACGTTGGGTCCTGGGTGGGTGCCCATGCCAGGGCCTTCGGCTATTTCGGCTGCGTGCCCCATGCCTTGGTCCCGGACAACCTCAAAAGCGGGGTTCTCAAGCCCTGCTTCTACGACCCGGAGCTCAATCCCGCCTACGCCGAGCTTGCTGCCCACTACGGCACGGCGATCCTGCCGGCCCGGGTGCGCAAACCGCGCGACAAGGCCAAGGTGGAGGCAGGGGTTCTGATAGTCCAACGCTGGATCCTGGCGGTCCTGCGCCACCGGACGTTCTACAGCCTGGCCGAGCTCAATGCGGCGATTCGGGAGCTATTGAAGCGGCTCAACGCTCGCCTCCTGCGCCGGTTGCGCAAGTCCCGTCTGGAGCTTTTCGAGGGGCAGGACCGGCCTGCGGCCCTGCCTCTGCCCGAACGGGTCTACGAGTACGCGCAATGGAAGAAGGCCACGGTCAATATCGACTACCACGTGGAGGTGGAAAGGCACTACTACAGCGTCCCTTTCCGACTTATCCGGGAGAAGCTCCACATCCGTCTGACCGCCACCACGCTGGAGGCCTTCCACCGCGGCGAACGCGTGGCCGCGCACGCGCGCTCCTGCGTGGCCGGCGGGTATACGACGCTTAAGGAGCACATGCCGCCGGAGCATCAGAAGCACCTGGAATGGTCGCCTTCGCGCATCGTGACCTGGGCCGCCAAGACCGGCCCGGCCACAGCCGCGGTGGTCGAGAAGATCATGGCCGGCAGGGCCCACCCGGAGCAAGGCTACCGCGCCTGCCTGGGCGTGCTGAGACTGGGCAAGAGCTACGGCAACGAGCGTCTGGAGGCCGCCTCCAGCAGGGCGCTCAAGTTCAACACCTGCTCGTTCCGGTCCCTGCGCGCGATCTTGTCCACCGGCCTTGACCGGCTGGCGGAGGTCCCTGAGACCGGCCGCCAGGCCTATCTGCCCCTCCACGGCAACGTCCGAGGCGGGGAATACTACCACTGAAGCAAGGAGGAGAAATGCTGCAAGAACAGACGCTGGACATGCTCAATGCAATGAAGCTCTTCGGAATGGCCAAGGGTTTTTCGCAGAGGCTGGGGGACCCCAAACATGGCGAGCTATCGCACGCCGAGTTCACGGGGTTGCTGGTGCACGACGAGAAGGACTGGCGGGATAATGCCCGGCTCAAGAGGCTGCTCAAGAACGCGAGGCTGCGGCAGCAGGCCTGCCTGGAGGACGTGGACTACCGGCACCCGCGGGGCCTCAACAAGCAGGTGCTCCTCGAGTTGGGCAACGCGCAATGGGTGACAGCCGGGCGCAACGTGCTCTTGACGGGGCCGACCGGGGTGGGCAAGAGCTACATCGCCTGCGCCTTGGGAAACCTCGCCGCGCGCTCAGGCCACACGGTGTTCTACACGCGGGCGCCGCGGCTCTTCGAGAGCCTGGCCCAGGCCCGTGGGGATGGATCGCACCTGAAGGCCCTCGCCCGGCTGGGCAAGGCGCAGTTGCTCATCATCGACGACTTCCTGCTCACCCCGCTCAGCGAGGCGGAGCGCAAGGACTTCCTGGAGGTCATCGAGGACCGCTACGCCCGGGCGGCCACCGTGCTCACGAGCCAGTGTCCTTCAAAGGACTGGCACCAAGCCATTGGTGACCCGACCCTGGCCGACGCCATCTGTGACCGCTTGCTGCATAACGCCTGCCGCATCGAGCTCAAGGGCGAATCCATTCGGAAGAACGGAAAGAGGTAGTCCTTATGAGGCCTTGTGGACATGCCGCTCATGTGGACGGCGTGGACAGCAGAGCTGCCCACCCCGCCCACAATCGCTTGGATAGGCCTTTGGCCAATCCACATGACCACAAGGCAGACGACGGTGATTGCGTCGAAGGAAAGATAACAGCTACATTGTCACACAGCCCAGCGCCGCTGGAATGGGTCGCTGGCCGCGATCACGGAGAACCGTGGCCGCTTTGCCGGAGAATGACTGGCCGCATTCAGGAGAATACGCATATGAACCGCCGCGCAGTCTCGCAACTGATTCTATCGCATGATCGGAGGCCGTAATGCACTTGCTTTCTTTGTTGGGTGATTCCGGGTTTGCCGTGGGTGGCCGTGTAGGGTAAGATAGTGGCTTCCGAAACAGGAGGAAGCCACCATGCAAGACACCTCACTATATCAGTACCTGCTGGGCCTCAAGTCGCCGTG
>Ga0118677_10012588_pt1 | contig 12366 bp, 4 predicted proteins | sample AliMusrvi5mmetaG_FD_86154 | JGI IMG/M metagenome (GOLD analysis project Ga0118677, IMG submission 86154)
CCGCCGTCCTCGTCTATGCCGTCAGCACGAACTCCGATGCATCGACTGTATTCCTCTCGTCAGCAAACTTTACCAACACTCCCACTGGAGGCGAACCACTCAGCAAAAAGGCCACCCCATATGGAGACAAGGCATTCGTGGTATTCAGAAAAGGTGGAGATGGTGCAGTTCTCCTGAACAGACAGGTTGGCAAAACCAATTTCATAGGCGGTTACGCCCCACTGTGCCAGTGAACGCCGACTGAAATCATGAACCGCAATCAGGCTGGTTTTACTTGGGTGGAGGCCATTGTCTGCGTGGTGATCATCCTGTTCCTATGCTCGCTCGCCATCCCCCGAGTGGGAGTTGGAATCGCCAGAGGCGCTGAGACGCATGTTTTGAGCAACATGAAGCAACTCCAGCTCACTTGCCTACAAATGGCTCTGGATGGTGGCACGAGCGGTGAAACGAATCTTGGTTGGCCAGGTTCATACGCCACATGGGGAGCATGGGCCACCAATGTTGTCCCCGGATACCTCTCCACAAAGGACTTTTGCTACCTCCTCTCTGCCCAAGGAATCATTGTCCCTCTGGGCAAGATACCGCAGATGAATCAAACCGCCGTGCGCCTCTATGCGGTTGATGATAGATCCCCGACCAACGCCGTTCTCCTCACATCCGCAAACTTCACCAATACCATCACGGGTGGAGACCAACTGAATCCGTCAGCAAAGCCATTCGGGAATAGAGGTTTCGTGGTGTTCAGGAAAGAAGCCAGAAGCCAGAATTTAGAATCCAGAATCCAGAAACCAGAATTCAGAATGAGTAACTGGTTGACGTTTGCACCCGTGCAGGAGATGTCTGGCACGTGGGAAGTGAGTTTCGATCCAAAGGGGGGTGGTCCCTCCTCCGCTGAAGCTACGGCGGGCAAGCCGACGCCGGTGACGTTCGATAAGCTTGCGGACTGGAGTAAGCGCACGGAGGAAGGCATTCGCTACTATTCAGGAACGGCGGTTTACCGGAAGACGTTCACCCTCGCGTCACCCGTCACCCGTCACTCGTCACTCTTTCTCGATCTCGGAAAAGTAGCAGTGATGGCAGAGGTGAAACTTAACGGTAAAGACCTGGGCATCCTCTGGAAGCCGCCCTTCCGCGTGGAGGTGACCGATGCCATTCAGCAGGGCACGAACCAGCTCGAAGTGAAGGTGGTCAACCTGCTCATCAACCGTCAGATTGGCGATGAGCAGTTGCCGGAGGACAGTGAGCACAAGGTGGACGGCTTCTGGCGCGGCCTCAAGGCTAACTCGTGGCCGCAATGGCTCCAGGACGGCAAGCCGAGTCCGACCGGCCGGTTTACCTTTAGCGCGTGGAGGCTTTGGAAGAAAACCGACCCGCTCGCCGAATCGGGCCTGCTCGGCCCGGTGACGATTCAAGCCGCCGAATTTATTGAATAACCCGAAAGAAATATCATTATAACATGCAGCAGATCTTTAGGTACTCTCGCCTTGTCCTGATTTCAGTTGCCGGACTACTACAACATCGAAAGACGATAATTATGAAAGACTCCAACGTCCGACATTTTGCATTAGTGGTGCTCATGGCCATCTCAACCGCCCGAGCGGCGGAGACAGCCATCCCGATTGACGGGAAAGACACGGGCAGAATCTTCGACGGAATCGGCGCCCTGAGCGCTGGGGCCAGCTCGCGTCTCCTGATTGACTACCCGGAGCCGCAGCGCGGTGAAATTCTGGACTACCTATTCAGGCCGAATTTCGGAGCGGCCCTGCAGATCAACAAGGTCGAGATCGGGGGCGACATGAACTCGACCGACGGCTCGGAGCCGAGCCACATGCGCACCCGTGATGACGAAAATTACAATCGTGGCTACGAATGGTGGCTGATGGAAGAATCCAAAAAGCGCAACCCCGGGGTGAAGCTTTCCGGACTTCAGTGGGGGGCACCGAACTGGGTCAATCCCACGGCCAAAGATATTTGGACGCAGGACAATATCACGTTCCTGCTCAACTGGGTGCGGGGCGCCAAAACCCATTACAATCTGACGATTGATTATATGGGCGGATGGAATGAGAAGCCGGGCAATCCCGGCTGGTTTGTGGATTTTCGCAAGGCGCTCGACCAGGCAGGTTTTAATAAAATCCAGATCGTGGCGGACGATGAGTTCAAATGGAAAGCGGCCGGCGCGATGGCGACCAATCCCGAATACGCGGCTGCCGTGCAAATTATTGGATCGCACTATCCGGGGTTTTCCAATGCAAAAACCGTAGATCCCAACCTGCTCGCAGCGCAACAATCGGGCAAGCCGATCTGGGCCAGCGAAGCCGGATCCTACGATTACCACGATGGCGCGGTCGGGCTGGCCATATATTTTAATCGGGAATATATCGACAGCAAGATCACCTCGTTCATCAACTGGTCCACGGTCTGGTCGGTCTTCCCCGGACTTCCGTATTCCGGCTGCGGCTTAATGATGGCCAACACTCCCTGGTCGGGGAATTACGAAGTGGGCAAATCGATTTGGTCCTTAGCCCATACGACCCAGTTTGCCCAGCCTGGCTGGCGCTATCTGGATCGGGCGTGCGGGTATTTTGGCGGGAACCCCGATAATGGAAGCTATGTGACGCTCGCCGCCCCCAACCACCAGGACTACAGCCTGATTGTGGAAACCCTGAAGGCCAGCGGACCCCAGACCGCGACCGTTACCTTCGCCGGAGGACTTTCTGCGGGAGATCTCCATGTCTGGAAAACCGATTTACGATCCAAAAAAACCGAGGATTGGTTTATTAAACAGCCGGACCTCAGCCCGAAAGACGGAAGCTTCACGGTCACCTTTTTGCCCGGCTGTGTGTATAGTCTCACCACCACCACCGGGCAGGCGAAGGGGATGACCACGCCTCCCCCGCCCGCCATGCTGGCGCTTCCTTATCATGACGATTTCAAGGCTTACGAGATTGGCAAAACCCCCAGATATTTCAGCGACCAGCATGGCACCTTCGAGGTGGCGGCGTCCGGTGGCGGCCGCCCCGGCAAGAGCTTCCGGCAGACGGTGACCGCCAAGCCGGTGTGCTGGAACTACGACGCCGATCCGACGACGGTGGTGGGCGATCCGATGTGGAAAAACTACCAAGTCAGCAGCGATGTCCTCCTGGAGCAACCTGGCTACGTGGATCTCATTGGCCGCCTGCTGAGCACCCAAACCCAGAATCGGGCGCTGGGTTATCACCTGCGTCTCACCGATCAAGGACGCTGGTCGCTGATCGGGGCTTACGAACCCAAGCAGAAAACCGACCCCAAGGAAAAGGTGCTTGCCTCGGGCACGGTGGCGTCAGCCGCCGGCGTCGGCAAGTGGCACAAGCTGAGCCTGAGTTTTGTGGGTAGCCAGATCACCGCCGCCATCGACGACGAGGTGGTGGCCGATAAGATTGTGGATGACAACCATCGCAGCGGTCTGGTGGGCCTCGCCGCGTTCCGTTGGCAAACCGCCGAGTATATGAACTTCCGCGTGGTTCCCCTCGGCGATGATCCCTATGTCCGCTTCGTCGACAACCTGGCGAAGGAGGGCGCCCAGGTGCTCGCCTGCGATTCCCAGGACCCGGGCCATCTGGCCGAACTGGCGATCGATGGCAACCCGGAGACGTTCTGGCACACCGCCTGGAAGCCGGCACCGGCACCGCCGCCGCATTTTCTGACGATTGATCTGGGCAAGCCCCGCACGCTCCAAGGCCTCCGGTTGACTCACCGGCAGGATCGGTGGGGCGCTCGCGTCGCGGAGTGTGAGGTCTATCTGAGCAATGACGCCACCCAGTGGGGCGATCCGGTCGCGACCGTGGACCTGCGGACCAAGACCGAAATGCAAAGCGACTCCGCCTCCCGCACCATCCGGTTCCAAGCGATCACCACCGGGAGATATCTGAAGGTCCTTATAAAATCCACCCAGAGCGTAAATGATCCGGCTGCGGCCATCGCCGAACTGGGGACCATCGAATGATCCCTATATTCCCTTGAACTAAAAATACCCCACTATGAAAAAAATAACCCAGTCATTATTATCACTGCTGCTGGCACTGGTTCCCATCGGTATCTCGCACGCCGTGGAGACTCGCGCAGCCAACTCCGGCATGTCTCCAGCCCCGATACGCGAGCGTTTGCTCATGGACTTCGATTGGCGTTTTGCCCTGGGTCATACGCAAGATGCCAACTTGGATTTTGGCTTTGGCGAGATCAAGAACTCCACCTGGACTTATCTGGAAAAACAAAACGCGCAGCGCGTGACCCGATTGGATTATAGTGACGCGGGATGGAAGCGTATCGACGTGCCGCGTGATTGGGGGATGGATCTCGCCTTCGACCTGATTGAAGTGAATTCGCATTGGGGATTCCGGCCCCTAGGTCGGGCGTTCCCCGGCACCTCCGTTGGCTGGTATCGTAAAAAGTTCACTATTCCGGCCAGTGACGCCGGCCGACGGTTGGTGATGGAATTTGAAGGGGTGACCGGCGACTGCCTGGTTTTTGTAAATGGACTATTGATGGGCTCCCATCACGATTCATATACCTCCTTCCAATTTGATATAACGGATGCCGTTCATGTTGGAGGCGACAACGCAGTCACCGTCCGTGTCAATGCGGCCGGGCACTCGGGGTGGTGGTATGAGGGGGCCGGAATTTACCGTCACGTCTGGCTCACGAAAACGGCGCCGGTGCACGTCGCTCAGTGGGGCACGCAAGTAATCACCGAAAACAAAGCCGAAGCGGCGCTGGTTAAGGCTCGGACGCAGGTAAAAAATGAATCGGACCAGCCCGTTCTGGTCGAAGTGAATGTCGCCGTCCTCGATCCGAAGGGCAAAGTTGTCGGCAGCGCTGCCTCCAAGCCAAAAACGATCGAGCCGGGCGACCAGCAGGATTTCGACTCGGTGGCGACCGTGGCTGCGCCCGAACTATGGTCGTGCGAAACCCCGAATATGTATCGACTGGTGACCACGCTGAAATCGGGTGTGGCGGTCGTCGATTCCACCGAGACCCCGTTCGGTATACGCACCCTGGCATTCGACGCGAACAAGGGATTTTTCCTGAATGGAAAGCCTTTAAAGATCAAGGGGTTTTGTGATCACCAGCAGCATGCCGGAGTGGGGATTGCGGTGCCAGATGCGCTGTGGGATTGGCGTATAAAAAAGTTGAAAGAAATGGGGGGCAATGCCGTCCGCATGTCGCACAACCCCGCCCCGCCTGCGTTCCTCGATGCCTGCGATCGTCAGGGCATGCTGGTCATGGCGGAACAACGCTTGTTTTCCAGCTGCGAAGAGGGACTGAAACAACTCGACAACATGGTGCGTCGTGATCGCAACCATCCGAGCATTATTATTTGGTCGGCGGGCAACGAGGAGTTCGATCTACAAGATTCGGTCGACAGCGAGCCTGTCATGAAGACCTTACAACAGGCATTTCACCGTCTCGATCCCACCCGGTTGGTTACCTACGCTGGGAGTAACGGAGGGCGAGTGATTGGAGCCAACCGCATTGCGGACGTTCGCGGCATCAACTATCTCGGTCAATTCAAAGGTCAGACGACCGATACGAGCGTCGGCACGATCGAGGAATATCACGCAAAGTTCCCATCCCAGCCGATCATCGGAACCGAAGACTGGAATACGAATAAAAAGGTTATCGAATTAATGAATTCTCAGGACTATTACAGCGGGTGCTTCGTCTGGACCGGGTTCGCTTATTATGGAGAATGTAAGTGGCCCGATATATCAGCTTGGGGTGCGGTGGATATGTGCGGATTTCCTCGCTTCGGCTATTGGTTCTATCGCGAGCACTGGGCGGGGATCCGTCAAACTGCGGCCGAAAAGAAGGGTACGGTTCCGGTGGCGATCGCAGCGGATTTGGACCGTCCCTCCATCCGTGCAGATGGCCAGGATGTGGACGTCGTGACGATCCGGGTTGTCGACGCCGAAGGGAATCTCGTCGATAAAGATATTTGGATTAAGGCGACCCTCACCGGGCCTGGCAAAGTCCTGACCCTCGCCAACGGCGACGATCAATCCCACGATATTGCCGACAGGATCAATGTGAAAACTTTCCACGGCCGGGCGCAGATGCTGGTGCAATCCACCCACGAGGCGGGAGACATCCGTATCAAGATTGAGTCTGGGGGGGTGACGGCGGCGGACGCAAGGCTGCCCTCCATCAGTTGCACCCCTGTGCCATGGGTTCATTAAGGAACAAAACCAAAAGAAGTATCACTATATGAAATCGCCTAGAAACCTCCCCCTTATGCTGGTCGCTCTGCTCATGGCAGGGATGACTGGATTGCATGCTGAAGATCAGTTGAAAAACGAATTTCAGAAACCACCCGCTTCCGCCCGTCCGTGGGTTTTTTATTTTGTGGTGGGCGCCAATATGACGAAGGAGGGTATCACCGCCGACTTCGAGGCCATGGCCCGCGTGGGGATTGGCGGGATCATCTATAGCGAAATTAGCCAGGCGTCACCCCAGGGGGCGGCGCCTTACGGTGGTCCGCTCTGGATGGAGCTGATCCAGCACGCCTGCAAAGAAGGGCAGCGGCTCGGCCTGCAAATCAATATGAGCATCGGTGCAGGCTCGGTGGGCGGCGGCGGCGGCAACTGGATCACGCCTGCCCAGTCCATGCAGAAGGTGGTCTGGACCGAGACGCAGGTGGAAGGCGGCAAGCGGTTCGACGCGGTGCTGGCCAAGCCGGCGGCGGTGATGAATTATTATCAGGATATTGCGGTGTTGGCCTTCCCGACTCCGGCTGCGGAGGCGGTGAACATGGCCGCCGCCGCACCGAAGATCAGCAGCAGCGGGGAAAGTCCCAAGCCCGGCCAATTCACCCTGCCGCGGCCGGAAAAAACGGCCCCCCAATATGTGCAACTTGAGTTTGCCGAGCCGTTCGCCGCCAGTGCGCTGAGCGCCACGCTGGGTGGGCGCCCATGGATGACCATGAGCGGGGAGTTGCAGGTGTCGGTGGACGGACAGAACTTCAAGCCGGTCCATACGTTTGCCGTCAATCCCACGGCCATGGTCGTGAACTTTCCACGGGTGAAATCCCGGTTCTTCCGCGTGGCTTTTAACGGGGTGGATGAACGAGGGCTGACCAAGTTGGAGATCGGCAACATCGAGTTGCATCAGCGTTGTCGCGTGGCGAAAATCGCGGATAAGACCAGTTTGAATGGCAAGGGCGAACAGCAGCGGTGGCCCGCCCCGGCCGACTGGCCGGTGGCTGAGGCGGATGCGGTGATCCCCCGCGACCGCATTCTGGACCTGACTGGCAAGATGGATGCCACGGGCAAATTGACCCATGATTTCCCGGCAGGCAGCTGGACCGTGCTGCGCTTTGGCCACACCACCACGGGCCAGTACAACGGTTGGGCCCCCAAAGCGGGGAAAGGGTTGGAGTGCGACAAGTTGAGCAAAGAGACCGCGAAAGTGATGTTTGACGGGCTGATCGGCCGACTGGCGGCGGAGAACAAAGAACTCACCGGACAAGACAAGGTGCTGGTTTCGACCTTCATTGATAGCTGGGAAGTCGGCTCGCAAAATTGGACGCCGCGCATGCGCGAAGAATTCGGCCAACGGCGCGGCTATGAACTCTGGAAATGCCTACCGGTGCTGACAGGCCGGGTGGTGGACAATGTCACGGAGACCGAACGGTTTCTGTGGGATTTCCGGCAGACTATCTCGGATATGCTGGTGGAGAATTACGCCGGCGAGGTGCGCAGGTTGGCCAATGAACGCGGGATTCGTCTCTCCATTGAGGCTTATGGTAACGGGCCTTTCAACGAGCTGGCGTTCGCCAGTCAGGCCGACGAGCCGATCGGCGAATTCTGGGGCTGGACCAAGTATCGCGGGGCTTACTGCTGCACCGAGATGGCCTCGGCGGCGCACATTTATGGGCGGAAGATCGTGGGCGCGGAGGCCTTTACCGCGATAGAGACGGAACGCTGGCAGGCGCATCCGGGGAACATGAAGGACCTGGGCGATTGGGCCTTCTGCGAGGGGATCAACCGCTTTGTGTTCCACCGTTATGCGGCGCAGCCTTGGACCAATCCCACACGTGTTCCCGGCATGGCCTTAGGTCCGTGGGGGGTGCATTACGAGCGGACCCAAACCTGGTGGGAACAATCCACCGCGTGGCACGCGTATCTGGCGCGCTGCCAATACCTGCTGCAGCAAGGGATGTTCGTGGCGGATGTGGTTTACCTGCAACCCGAGGGCGCGCCGCACACCTTCGCGGCACCGGCCGGAGCCGAAATCGCCCAGCATATCCGGGGCGGCTATAACTTTGACGGCTGTCCGTCGGAGGTGGTCATGGAACGGATGGCGGTGAAAAACGGGCGGATCGTGCTGCCGGATGGCATGAGTTACGCCGTGCTGGTGGTGCCGGAGGTCGAGACCATGACTCCGAAGCTGCTGCGGAAAATCAGCCAGTTGGCGGAGCAAGGTGCCCTGATTATTGCCGGCAATAAGCCGCCGCAAAAATCGCCGAGCCTCTCGGACTTCGGTCAGGGCGATGCCGAAGTGAAGCAGCTGGCGGACAATCTCTGGGGCAGCGGGAAGCTCATTACAGGCAAGACCGCCGCCGAAGTCCTGGGCGCGCGCGGCGTGAAGCCCGATTTCAGCGCGACGCCGATGTTGCGGTATATCCACCGCACGATTGGCGACGCCGAGGTGTATTTCGTCGCCAATCCCGAACCGAAAGAGGTGACCGCCACCGCTGCGTTCCGCATCACCGGCAAACAGCCGGAATTCTGGTGGCCGGACAGCGGGCGGACCGAGCCAGTGAATGATTTTGAAATTAAAGACGGCATCACCCGCATTCCGCTCCGCCTCGATCCGAGTGGCTCGGTATTTGTGATCTTCCGCGAGGCGACCAAAGTCAGCAAAGGCACCGGCAAGAACTGGGTCGATGCCGTTCCGGTTCAGGAAATCGCGGGACCGTGGGAAATTGCATTCGATCCGAAGTGGGGTGGTCCCGCAAAGGTGACGTTCGAAAAACTGGAAGATTGGTCCAAGCGCCCAGAGGAGGGCATCAAGTACTACTCCGGTACCGCCATTTACCGAACAACGTTCGACTCGAGACTCGAGACTCGAGACTCGAGACTCGAGACTCGAGACTCAAGACTCGAAACTCGGAACTCGAAACTCGAAACCCGAAACTCGAAACTTTTTCTCGACCTCGGTCGCGTGGCGGTGATGGCGGAGGTGACGCTCAACGGCAAAGGCCTAGGTGTTTTATGGAAGCCGCCTTATCGCGTGGAAGTGACCGATGCGCTTCAACCAGGCGCGAACCAGCTCGAAGTGACGGTGGTCAATTTGTTCATCAATCGGCAGATCGGCGATGAGCAGTTGCCGGAAGATAGCGATCGCTTCCAGGGCGGCTATTACGACGGCAAGGCCAAGTCATGGCCACAATGGCTACAGGAAGGGAAATCGAGTCCAACCGGTCGGTTTACGTTTAGCAGTTGGCGGCTATGGAAGAAAACCGACCCGCTCTCTGAATCCGGCTTGCTCGGCCCGGTGACGATTCAAGCCACAGAGGTGATTAAATTATCCAAAACATCGAAGGGCAATGACATGAAATACTCCAACCTTAGCCATTTTGCATTAGTGGGGCTCATGGCCCTCTCAACCGCCAGTGCGGCGGAGACAGCCATCCCGATTGACGGGAAAGACACGGGTAGAATCTTTGACGGGATTGGCGCCCTAAGTGCTGGGGCCAGTTCGCGTCTCCTGATCGACTACCCTGAGCCGCAGCGCGGTGAAATTCTGGACTACCTCTTCAAACCGAATTTCGGAGCGGCCCTGCAGATCAACAAGGTCGAGATCGGGGGCGATATGAATTCGACCGACGGTTCGGAGCCGAGTCACATGCGCACGCGCGACGACGAAAATTATAATCGGGGTTATGAATGGTGGCTGATGAAAGAATCGAAAAAGCGCAACCCCCAGGTGAAGCTTTACGGGCTCCAGTGGGGGGCGCCGAATTGGATCAACCCTGCGAAAAATGATATTTGGACACAGGACAATATCACCTTCCTGCTCAACTGGGTGCGGGGTGCTAAAACCCACCACAATCTGACCCTAGATTATCTGGGGGGCTGGAATGAGAGACCGGGGAATCCGGGCTGGTTCGTTGATTTTCGCAAGGCTCTCGACAAGGCCGGTCTTAAGGAAATCCAAATCGTGGCGGATGATCAATTCCAATGGAAAGCTGCGAGCGTGATGGCGACCAATCCCGACTATGCGGCTTCGGTGCAAATTATCGGATCGCATTATCCGGGATATTCCCCGGGAAAAGAGGTGGAGCCCAACCTGGCCGAAGGGCAGAAACTGGGTAAACCGCTTTGGGCCAGCGAAGCTGGATCCGCCGATTATCATGAGGGAGCAGCCGAATTGGCGTTCAAATACAATGTCCAATACATTAGCGGCAAGGTCACCTCGTTCATCAACTGGTCCACTGTCTGGTCGGTCTTACCGGGACTCCCGTATTCCGGCTGTGGCTTGATGCTGGCAAACACTCCGTGGTCTGGACATTATGAAGTGGGTAAATCGATTTGGGCCACCGCCCACACGACTCAGTTTACCCAGCCGGGCTGGCAATATTTGGATCGCGCCTGCGGGTATTTCGGTGGCGATCCTCGAACGGGAAGTTACGTGACGCTCGGCTCGCCCAATCACAATGACTTCAGCGTGATTGTAGCAATGCCATATGCCAACGTATCCCAGACCGCGACCTTCACCGTGGCTGGCGGACTTTCCGCCGGAAAGCTCCATGTGTGGAAAACCGATTTACGTTCCAAAAAAACCGAGGATTGGTTTATCCGGCAGCCTGACCTTAGCCCCAAGGACGGGAGCTTTACGGCCACCTTTCAACCCGGCTGTGTGTATAGTCTGACCACCACCACCGGGCAAGCCAAGGGTATGACCACCCCTCCGCCTCCAGCCATGCTGGCACTTCCTTACCTCGATGATTTCCAGCGCTACGAGATCGGCAAGACGCCTAAATATATTAGCGACCAGACCGGGACCTTTGAAGTCGCCCCGGCGGGCGGCGGACGGCCGGGTAAATCCCTGCGCCAGATGGTGACCGCCGAGCCGGTGCGCTGGGTTGTGGAGAATGGCCAAGCCGACCCTTCGACTCTCATCGGCGATCCGCTGTGGAAAAATTATCAAGTGAGCTGCGATGTCCTCTTGGAGCAGCCCGGCCAAGCCGAGCTTATGGGTCGCATGGAGCATACCCGCGGCATGAATATTATGCTCGGTTACCGCCTGTGTCTGACCGATAAAGGTCAATGGTCGCTCGTTGTCGACGTAAGCAAGAATCCTTGGACAACACGGTTGGGAAAAAAGGTGTTGGCCTCGGGTAACTTGCCTGCAGCCACCGGCATTGGCCAATGGCATAAACTCACCCTCAGCTTCCTCGACAGCCAGATCAGCGCCTCGATTGATGAGACGGTCGTTGTCGATAAGATTGTGGATGACACCACTAGAAGCGGGTTGGTCGGGCTCGTCGTAAACCAATGGCAAACGGCACAGTTTATGAACTTGAGTGTGGTGCCGCTCGGTCAGGATCCCTATGTCCGGATCACCCGCCTTGCCGCGGAGGGCGCGAAGGTGCTCGCCTGCGATTCCCAAGACTCGGAGCATCCAGCGGATCTGGCGATCGATGGCAACCCGGAGACGTTCTGGCACATTGGATATAAACCTGCGCCTGCACCCTTTCCTCATTTTTTGACGATAGATTTTGGCAAGGCCCGCACACTTCACGGCCTCAGCTTTACTCACCGGCAAGATACCTGGGGCGGCCGCGTGGGGGACTGTGAAGTCTATGTGAGCGATAACCCCGACCAGTGGGGAAATCCGGTCGCGACCGGTAAGCTCAAAATGGAATTCTCTAACGATTCCCTCCCACAAACCATCCGGTTCGAGTCAACTGCAAAGGGGAGATATATGAAAGTGATCATCAAATCCACCCAGGGCACGAATCATCCGAATGCTGCGATCGCCGAGCTGGGGACCATCGAGTGAATTTAACCAAATGTCATCCATTCATAATAATATCCCGATCGAGCCGATCATGAAAAAATCCAACCTCAAACATTTTATATTCATGGGCCTGCTGGCCATCTCAACCGCCACTGCGGCCGAGACTGCTATCACCATCGACGGTAAAGACACCGGCAGAATATTTGAGGGAATCGGCGCTCTGAGCGCGGGTGCCAGCTCGCGTCTCCTGATCGATTACCCGGAGCCGCAGCGCGGTGAAATTCTGGACTACCTATTCAAGCCGAATTTCGGAGCGGCCTTGCAGATCACCAAGGTGGAGATCGGCGGCGATATGAATTCGAC
>Ga0118677_10011356_pt1 | contig 12365 bp, 11 predicted proteins | sample AliMusrvi5mmetaG_FD_86154 | JGI IMG/M metagenome (GOLD analysis project Ga0118677, IMG submission 86154)
GCTTCGAGATCAGCCCCTGTCGTTCCTCGATCTCAGCCTCGATGGCCAGAATGGCTTCTTGATTGACGTTTCTCACGGACCCAACCCCCAAACGCGGTCATCATACACGAAGAGATGCTGGTATATTGTTCGACGTTTATGACACAGCAGTATTAGAAGCTGATCTTCCTCTCCGGGAACCAAGTTAGCTGAATAGTGGTGGTGGTCACGGTCTGCTGGCCGGGGAGGTAGATGGGAGCCTTCCAGCGCTCGTAGCTAAAATTGCCGTTGAGCTCGAAGTCCTTGCCGATGCGCTTGACCGCATGGAAGTTGATGACGTTCAGTGTGGTGCCGCCGGGGATAAAATCCTTGGCGGCTTTTTGATTGCGCACTCCCACTTGGAGCCATTCGTTGCCGCTCAGGTGATAGGTAATCCAGCCCTGACCGCCCTTGCCCTCGCGTCCGATCCAGTCGCCGAAGAGCTGGCCCTGATTGGTATATCCCTGTTTTTCGATACCCTCGTAATACATGAATCGGCCGCCATGGCTGTTTGTGATGGGAGGATCGGTGGAGACAGCTTCGGCGCGCAGGTCCAGCTTCGGAATACCGGGCACATGGGAGAGATAGAGGCCAGGCCGCCAAGAGGCGCGTCGCGGAGCGTCGATGGGGGAGACGTCGTCATGCACTTCCGAGTCGGCATAGAGTGTGAACCACTTGCGGACGAACGGCAGCCGGTAGGAGAAGTCGAAGGCGCCGAAACGCGCTCCAGGATCGTTGCGGCCGTTCTTGCTCCCGTCAGTGGGAGAGGTCGTGCTGAAGAAGCTTTTCAGAAACGTGTGTATTGTGACGGGCGAATGGCCTTCTCCTCCCCAGATCACGGTGCGCTCGAAGCCGAATTCGAGGTTTTTCGTGGGCCGGAAGCTGATCTTCTCGACGTGGACCCAGGGGTCGCCCGGATTGACCACGTTGGGCAGGTTCGGATTGGAGCCGCCGGGATTCGCCGGATTGGGCATATAGGCGTGCCCGTGAAGTCCTCCAACTAGAAAATCGTAACGGAAGGGTCCGGTGAGCCGGGAGAGGAGGGGAATGTAGAGCGGCTCGATGCGGTTGATGCGGAAGGAATAGATGTTTTCGGCGTTGTTGGAATAGGCCATGCCGCCGCCCAGCCCAGGGCCCAGCCAGTCGTCCTGTTTGCCGAAGGATATTTTGTGGTTGAGGACGTGGGCGGAGACGTAGGCCTCGATCATCCGCCCATCCATGGTTGTGGCGATCGGCCCCATCGGGATGGTGGTCTGGTTGTAGGGAAGCCCCGTGGCTGCGTTGAGGAATGTCGTGCCGTCAATCGTGCTGAGCGTCTGGGCGAGTGTTTGGGAGTACCCGGTGGCGGAAGGCGCGCCTTGGAACTCGCCGCGCACATAGAGAGTGAACCGGCCGGCAGTGGCATAGCCGCTGGCGCCGGAGTAGTTGTTGAATCCGTTCTCGTAAGGACGACCGTAGTCGTTGATGATGGTAGAGCCGAGATGAAAGCTGTCGCGCAGAGGCGTACCGCTGATGGCGCGCGCAACGGAGTAGACCGACTCGATGCGGGAGTTGCCTTGGTGCGCCAAGCAGGGGCCTTGGGAGTCGTAGCGCAATTCATGCATCAGCGCATAGTAAATATTCTGAGCCTCGTCGGTGGCCGGTCCGGCATCCGCGTCCTCGATGCGGGCGCCGGCCTCCTCGACCATGTGACTCACGCTGGCGCGGGTCCACGGGCGCATGCCGAGAAAGACATCGTCCACAAATCCGAGCGAGTAAAGGCGCAGCACGGCCGGGTAAACCCAGCTATCGACCGGAATGTAGGGGGAACCGAGCTTGGAGGGTTCGCAGACCTGAGCCGGATGACCAGGATTGCTTCCCGTCTGTCCCGCACCCTGGGACGCAGCAACCTCGGGCGCCCCAGGGTGTTCAGCCGCGATTGGGTTGGTGGTCATCAGAAGAAGTCCTGCCAACACGGTTGCGCATTGGATAATAGGAGCTATGGTCGCATATCTGTTCATGTTCATACCCATCTCTCTTATTCACCCGTTCCTGATCGCTCGATGAACGAGCCCCCGTGGAATAAGCTATTTCAGTCTCGTCGGCAGCGCTGAAGGGTCGGGAGTCGCATGGCAGACGGAGTAGGCGAAGTTGGATGCCGACGGCGTACAACTTACGGCGACTTGGGAGGGAAAGCCCTCGCATCGCAACCAGGAGGCGATTAACGACTGCGGACCCAGACTACGCCAACAACCAAGCCACATTCCAGCACCAATACTGCTCTTCACGCCCGGTTGGCGACGTACCACTCATAGGCCAGTTTCATGCCGGACTCGAAATCGGTCGACGCAGACCAACCCAGAGCGCTTAAGCGGCTTACATCCAAGACCTTGCGCGGCATGCCGTCGGGTTTGGAGGTATTGAAGGTAAACGTCCCCTGCCAGCCGATTACGTTGGCAATGCTTTCGGCAAGTTCGAGGATGCTGATGTCGTATCCGGTGCCGACATTCAGAAACTGTTCTTCGGAATAGTTTTTCATCACAAAGACGCACGCGTCCGCCAGATCCTCCGAGAAAAGAAACTCACGCTTCGGCTTGCCAGTGCCCCACAACTCAACCGTGGGGCGATTGGCCACCTTGGCGGCATGAATCTTCATGATCAGCGCAGCGACCACATGACCGCCCTCGGCATCATACCGATCTCCAGGACCGTAGAGATTGGTCGGCATCACGGATACGAAATTACATCCATATTGCCCTCGATAAGCTTGGCACAGTTTGATACCTGCGATTTTTGCGATGGCATACCATTCATTGGTCGGCTCCAATGCTCCGGTCAAAAGCGCCTCTTCCCGCATTGGCTGCTCCGCCATGCGCGGATAAATACAGGAAGAACCAAGAAACAGTAACTTCTTGACGCCCGTGTTTCGCGCCGCATGGATAATATTGGTTTCAGTGACCAGATTTTCGTACAGGAACTCGGCGGGACGCGTGGAGTTGGCCAGGATGCCGCCCACGGTCGCGGCAGCGAGGAAGACCACGTCGATCTTCTTCGCTGCCATCCATGCTTCAACATCCGCTTGGCGCAACAAGTCGAGCTCGCTCCGCGTTGCCGTGATGAGTTCACAATCCTCACTGGCAAGACGCCTGGCAATCGCCGAACCTGCCATGCCGCGATGTCCGGCCACCCACACGCGGCGGCCTGTCAAATCAAATTCCGTCATTGCCAATCCCTCGCATCCGAGACTCCTCGGCAACCACTTTCAGGTCTGAGGCCAGCATGTCGGAGACCAATTCGGGGAAACTAACGGTATGCTTCCATCCCAGAACGCGCTGCGCCTTGGACGGGTCGCCCAACAGCAGATCAACCTCGGTCGGACGGAAGTAGCGGCTGTCGATCTTGACCAGTGTGTCGCCGCTTGCGGTGTCGATGCCGACTTCGTCTATGCCGCTTCCCTTCCACTCGATGATGCGGCCCACCTTGGAGAAGGCCAGTTCGATGAATTCGCGCACGCTGTGCGTTTCGCCCGTGGCCAAAACGTAATCATCCGGGGCGTCCTGCTGCAGGATGCGCCACATGCCTTCCACATAATCGCGGGCATGGCCCCAGTCCCGCTTGGAATCCAGGTTGCCGATATAGAGGGTCTTCTGCACACCCAGGTGAATGCCGGCTACCGCACGCGTGATCTTGCGGGTGACAAAGGTTTCGCCGCGAATCGGGCTTTCATGGTTGAACAGGATGCCGTTCGAGGCGTGCAGGCCATAGGCCTCGCGGTAGTTGACGGTGATCCAGAAGGCGTAGAGCTTGGCGACCGCGTACGGACTGCGCGGGTAGAAGGGCGTGGTTTCCTTTTGCGGCGTTTCCTGCACCTTGCCATAAAGCTCGGAGGTCGAAGCCTGGTAGAAGCGCGTCTTTTTGTCCAGGCCCAGAATGCGGATCGCATCGAGAATGCGCAGTGCGCCAGTGGCATCCGCGTTGGCCGTATATTCCGGGGTTTCGAAACTGACCTGCACATGGCTCTGCGCGGCCAGGTTGTAGATTTCGTCCGGCTGCACGGCCTGGATGATGCGGATCAGGTTAGTGGAATCCGTCATATCGCCGTAATGGAGTTGAAAGTGGTGATCCGGAATATGGGGATCCTCATAAATATGATCAATACGCGCCGTGTTGAAGGAGGAAGAACGGCGCTTGATGCCGTGCACAAGGTATCCCTTCGATAGCAAGAGATCCGCCAAATAAGCGCCATCCTGCCCAGTAATGCCCGTAATTAAAGCTATTTTCCGCATCAATGTGTCCTCGCTGAAACTGCTGGAATTGAAAAGTTCAGGACTCTTCTGAAGATTCACCCGCCTGTAATGTTTGTGCCACCCCCCACCTGGCAAAGGCGCAGGCAGAGTGGCACAAGCTCAAGCATGTTCTCTACTGGAATGGATGCCGGGAATCAGGCCTATCGCGCCGCAGACCTGGCGATTTCAAGAACGTTTTCGATTACATAATCGATTTGACTCTCGGTCATTCCCGGGAAAATTGGCAAGGATAGATACCGCTGGTACTGCTTGCTGGCCACGGGAAAATCCTCCTCGCGGTATCCATACGTGTTTTTGTAGTACGGGTGCATATGCAGCGGGATGAAGTGGACACTGGTACCAACCCCGCGCTCTTTGAGCTTCTCGATCATCTCGGAGCGGGTAATGGAGAGTTCTTCCAGGTTCAGGCGCAGTACATACAGATGCCACGCTGAATCACAGCCATCGCTCACCGTGGGAACCTGCAGCGCCCGCTCCGGTGCAAAAGCCTCTGAATAGCGGTGGGCAATCTTTGCGCGTGCGTCGCGCATCTGATCGCACTTTCCCAATTGCACGATGCCAATGGCGGACTGAATGTCCGTCAAATTGTATTTGAATCCGGAGTCCAAGACTTCGTAGAACCATGAACCTGCGGCGCTGTACCGCTTCCACGCGTCCCTGCCAATGCCATGGAGCCGCATCATGCGCATGCGCGTCGCCAGCTCGTCGTTGTCTGTCGTGATCATGCCGCCTTCCCCTGTGGTCAGGGTCTTCGTGGCATAGAAGCTAAATGCCGTCAATTCACTGATTGCTCCTATACGAACGCCATGGTAGGACGCTGGCAGAGCGTGGGCTGCATCCTCGATTACGCGTAAACCGTGCCGCTTGGCCATATCCCGGATCACATCCATATCGCAGGGTTGGCCGGCATAATGCACGGGAATCACGGCTCGGGTCTTCTCTGTAATCCGGCGCTCAGCGTCAACAGGGTCCATGCAAAGAGTTTTCGCATCGACGTCGACCAGAACCGGCTTTGCCTTGAAATAGCAGACGACTTCCGCGGTCGACGTGAAAGTGGTTGTCGGCACCAGCACCTCGTCGCCCTGCTTCAGACCAATTGCGTCAAGAGCCAGATGAAGTGCTGCAGTGCAGGAACTGACGCCTACAGCATGCTTTGCGCCAACATAGGCCGCGAACTTCTGTTCGAATTCGATCGTCTTCGGCCCCATGGTGAGCCAGCCAGAGCGGATTACTTCGCCGGCTGCTTGTGCCTCTTCCTCCCCTACATCAGCAGAATGAAACGGAATGATCTGTTCTATTACTTTGGCCATCAGCAATCGACATCCTTCCTCATAAGATGGTGCAACTTACTGGTACCTCCAGCCCGGGACTTCAAGTCAGACTCATCCTAAACCGCATGCCCTTCGAAAAGATTCTGAGCAACGCCCTTGCACTCATACCCCTGACCAAATTGTCCCGGAGCTTGTCAACTTGAACGTCCAGTGGGCTCACCGTGCTCATATTTTCTTCTCTACCCCTGCAATCATTGGTCCAGAACTTCTTGTCTCACTCATCGACAGGTTCAGGTTGCTCAGTCTATTCTTCTTGCCTTTGCATCAGTGTGGCAATCGTCTGGAAGATCACAGATATGTCCTTCCGAATATTCGCAGACCGCACGTACTCTTTGCTGATCCTGATCTTGTCTGGAAGGATCACTTCAGTGTAATACCTGATCGGATCCGGATTGTTACTTAGAATTTCTGACTCCGACCTATAGCGGATCGATGCTGGATCGGTAATTCCGGGGCGCACTTTCAAGATCTCTTCATAGTCCGATCTGAACTGCGCAACAAAGGTCGGCACCTCAGGACGAGGGCCGACAAAACTCATGTCTCCGCAAAATACATTCCACATTTGCGGCAATTCATCGAGCTTAAGCTTCCGAATAATTGCTCCAACCCGCGTAATTCTTGCTTCCTGCCCGCAGGTAATCTGGGCTCCGACATTCCCATTGATCATGCTGCGAAACTTCAACAAACGGAACTCCCGGAAACGCCTGCCAACTCGTGTCTGTCGAAATATGGCCGGTCCGGGAGAATCAAGGCGCACGAGAATAGCCAACAGCAGCATCAGCGGCGACGCTAGTAACAGCGCAGATACTGCCACTACGAGATCGAACCCTCTTTTCAGCATTTGTGCGGAAATCCTGTTTTGTTCATGGGTTGTGCAACGGTGAGTACGACTCACAGGCTGGAGTTCGGAAGCGAACGCACGTACAGGTTCATCCATCTGCTTCGCTCCCTCAGAAAGGATCCGTGCAACTTGAATCCATTCGAGGTGTAAAATTGGTTAACCGCGTCGTTCTCGTCGCGGTCCGTTGTCAAAAACACAGTCGGTGAACCGGATTCTTGCGCACTTTCGCAGAAAGCTGATATCAGGATCTTTCCGATCCCCTTGCCATTGGCGCTCTGAGTCACGCCGATGCTACTTAGCAGACTGGCGTCGGGCACGTCAGCAGGCTTTTCGCCGCGGTAAGAAAGCGCAGAGAGGAACTTCTTCCCTACGCGAATGGGATGCAATGTCAGAGCAGCTGCTCCAGCTAGCACAAATGCAGGCCATCGACTCCATAGCAGTCGCCGGAAAAATCCTTCGGGCTGCGTAGTTCCCACAACAAATCCTACAACGCACTTCCTTTTGACTGCCACCAGGCACAGGCCAGACGGCTCCAAGATGAACGACCGATAGAGCGTCTTCAGAAACTGCTTACCAAGAGACTCAAGGAAGAATCCCTTAAAGGCTTCAAGGTGGATTTGAACGATCGCGTCCAAATGCGTGAGATTCGCGCGAATGGCCCTCGGATTCCCCTCCACAACCAATGGATCCAAGTCTTCCATTGTCACAAAACCACCCCCTGTTGCCTGCATCTGTTTGCGTGATTCTCTCATGCGACGATGTGCCAAATTCCTGGCTCCACGGGGAGGAACCACTGGTCGCTGCGATGGCTCTTAACTCCTCGCCAGGAGTTTCAGAATGATTTTGGGTGACACACCCATCGCCACCCCATAAAAGCGCAAATCATGCTTCATTTCCCTTAGAACCCTGCCGGCTGTTTGCATCCCTTGCGTTTACCGAGCGGCATCCTCGACAACCTGAACAAGGTGGGGCAAATTAGCCCCGCGTGTCAGGTTCAGGAGCGCATAGGTTCTTCCCGCCAATCCCATCCGGCTCAAAGCTTCCCCTGACATCTCGCCAGCCGCGAGAATCGCTTCTTTCATCGCCTCCACCGAATCCGGCTCCACTACCCAACCCGCTCCATGATCACGAACCGCTACCGCGGTATCCGATGCAGAGAGTACCGCTGCCAGGACGGGCCGCCCTGAAAGGAAATAGCTGATCAACTTCGAGGGAATGGAAAGCAGAGACTGTTCCGCCTTGGTGGGCAGCAGCAACAAATCCGCCATCTGCAGAACCGGCCCCGTCTCTTCCTTCTTCCAGGGGCTGTGAATGATCACGCGATCCAGATTCTGGCGCGCAATCTTTTCCCGGCACACGTACAGGCGTGATCCGTCGCCGGCAATCACCAGATAAATCCGCGCCTGAGTCTTCAGTTTAGCAAATACGTCCACCAGCATCTCGGCGTTGGACGCAACCCCAACATTACCCGCATAGACCGCCACAAAGGAACCCGCGGGGATGCCCAGCTTCTGCCGGAATTCCCGGGCAATTTTGGGATCGGCTTGAAACAGGTCGTCACTTCCCCAGTTTGGAACCACATGTAGGCGTTGAGAACAGATTCCCCGGTCCGTCTCATAGAACTTGCGAAATCCCTCAGAGATAACAATGATCTCTTTCGCCGAATGCAATATCATCTGGTCGCATTTGCGCAATAAACGATAGAAGCATCCCCGCTTTGCGACCCGCCCCTGCGACTCCAAGGACTCGGGATAGACGTCCTGTACACTCAGGACCACAGGTATAGTGCGCAGCCTTGCAACACAGATCACTATCCCCGTCGCAAACACCGCCCAAGAGTTCGAATAAATCACATCTGGCCGTTTTCCGCATAAAAGTCGCAGGCCCGAGGTGATTCCAAAGGACAGATTCTCGGCAAACCGATTCAGCATGGCCGAGTAGGGCGAGAAGAAGCTCCAGCAATGGGTTATGGAGTACCCCTGTTCGGACTCGGAAGTGGAGTAAAGACTCCGCGTGTAGCCGTCGAAGAGCTTGCCCTTAGGACGATTGGGAAGGGGAGCAAGAACCTGCACGGAGTGTCCTCGCCGCACTAACTCCTCCGCCAATTGCACGCTAGTTTGAGCTGAAACCATCGGCTCCGGCGGGAAAACCGCCGATACGATAACGACCTTTAACCTCTTCTCTTCCCTATCCAACGCAGAATCGACGGACCAACACTGCCGACAATTACTCCGCATATGGATAGCACCATCCCTTTCCCATATCTCATCCTTCATGAAACTCATAGGCTTATCAATCAATAGTAGTGCCTCGCAAAGACGCCAAGATGCTAGCAGAAAATCCCTAGTTCAAAAACTGTGCCCAATTTGCGCCAAACAATGAAGGCCAGAAGAGGGTAGTACCGATCATTGGGCAGGCTCTATGACGAATGCCCCGATATTCCTGTCGTTATCTTCGAGGCATTGCTGCCCCTATGCTTACCTGTCTGCTGTTCCTTCATCAATCTTTCGTTCCTGGAATGATCGAAAGAATTGGTCGATTTTCTCGCCAGTGTCTCCTGTTGTTTTTGCAGTTTCATCCGGGTCTGTAAGTCGGGAGCACTCCGTATCATACGACGAAGCTCAATCGAACTCGTATACGCCTTGTACTTGAGGCCATTGGTCCGCGCTCCCACAACACTCGTCCTTCCGGCGGCCATCGAACTCCGGCCCGCTGTCCCGCCCTGGGAGACGCCGGTGCTTGCAGGATTGATCACAGAATTCGTCCCTAACCAATCCTGCGCGCCTGTGTTCATCCCTGTCGAGTCAATAGAAGTCATCGACAGTGCATGACTATCCACAGAAGCTCCTGACGCTACGGCACTTGGGGACGACCCAGGGCACTCTGTATTTGTCGCCTGACTCGCCCCGGAAGGCTGTGCGTAAGCGAATTTTGCAGTATCGCTGAGCTTGGATTGCTTCACCCCCATTCCACCAGAAGATCCACTCTCGGACGTGTCTCCTGCCCCCCCGACCGTCGAAAGAGGAACACTTTGCCAACCAACTCCAGGCTGAAAACAGAGTCGCAGCCCCCCTTGTGCGCTTGCGCCCGCAATCATCGATCTCTTGTTGCCTGATTTCTTGGCGGTTGTAACAACTGCAGGCTGCGTCTCCTGGAGTGCCGCCCCGGAGGAGAGTTTGCCAGAAGACTTCGCGCCACCAGATTGCGCCCTCGCACTCGCAGAGGCCACAAGGAGAGCGAGCAGAGCCACAAGAACGAATCTCTGTACTTTAGTCATTCGACATTACCAGACAGGACATTTTCTTGGTGCTCCCTTTTCAGAATATAGCGATCGATGCAATGATGGCTATTTGTTCCACCATCTGGCGCTTTGTGGCAGACACCTGTTTGTGCCGGGTCATCAGCGCAGCAAGCTGCTCCGATGCATGGGGGTCAAAGAAGTGAGCAGTACCCTACACGGTGGTTCTTCTGCTTCCAAAACTGATTGGGAAGGTAAAAGAAATGCTCGGGCAATTTGTATCCGTCGGCATGGCGCGCACCCCATCGTAGCCGGATACGTCTGGCGGTCCCGCTTGATGCGGATAGCAGGAGTCCGCCTCTCATCCGAGGGCTTCATGATAGTGAGCGAGCCTCCTGCGTGCCACTGAATCCCAACTGAACTTCTGCACCATCTTGTCTGCTCCATACTTCCCTAACTGGCTTCGCCTTTCCTTAGAATTCAGCTCGAGTAGCTTTGACACCAAATCATCCAGATCGTTCTGGTGGTAGACCAATCCGTTTCCGTCCACATGCTCTCGGTAGACGACGCCGTCGCTAATAATGAGAGGGATTCCGCAAGCCGCGGCGTCCAGCATCGAGGTGCTCTCATTTGTAGGCCAGACTCCAATTTCCAACGCACGATAGTAAGCTCCAAGCTTGGAAAAGTCCATGAAGTCGAGAACCTTGCAGTGCGCCATGGCACCAATTCCCTCCTTCTGCACTCCATTTCCGATAAAGAGGGCCGAGTAGGGTATCCCCAACTCCCGAATGCGGTTCACTGCTTGCGCAAGAATCAACGCATTCTTATCCTCCGTCATCTTACCGCTGTAGACACAAACGATTTCCTCCGGCGTGTAGCCAAGTTCTTTGCGTAAGGCAACCCGCTCTTCTTGCGTTTCTACCGAGCGAACTGGAAAGAAGTAATCGATGTCAACCCCCAGATGCATGGTGACGACCTTGCGCTTTTGAACGCCATAGTAGCGCCATGCGATCTCCGCGCAATCGCAGGTTACGGCATAGCACCTTTCCACGCAGTAGCTCGCCAATCTCCCGCTCAGGAAGCGGGTAGCGAAGGCTTTGCCACGCTGAAGGAAGGAGCCTCCGATTCCAAGCCCGGCGCTCGCCGTACTCATCGCGTTGTGGTTGCCGGTGAATAATTTGTATCCAAATCGCAGCTTGTTGAGCGCCGCATCCATGGGAATCAATCCGATGGACGCTTGACACTGGACGATGTCCGGACGGATGGACCCCAGCTTATCTGCCAGTCCTACCATCCGGGGATAGCCAAATACCTTTCGGTGCTTCAGCACATGCAAATGATACCCATCAATTTCTTCAGTGGTTCCAGGAACAAGTGGTTCCGTAAATCCTTGGAATACCTCCGTTGATTGAGAAATATAATAGTATGGCGGCAAATCCATTGTAATCACATGCACCTCAACCCCGCAGCGGGCCAAGTACTTTGGCAGGCAATGAAATATGTAGCCCATTCGCCGCGAATACGTCTCCGTTAACAGGGCAATTCTCAAGGAAGATCTCCTTCACATGGTTGGATGTTTGTATGAGCGCATTTGCTGATATTACTCATACGTGGCAACTATTATATGCCAAGAGCAAAATTAGTTCGTTTTACCAATAAGACTCTCGTTTACTTACCCAGATATTACTCCGGTGCGTCTCAGCGCGGCTTCGTGCGACTTGACTTGCTCTGGGGTAAATCTCAACCTGAGAATATGGTCCTGGGTCGGAATGAAAGTGCTATAGGGAGGAACGTCATTCAGGACCACGGCTCCTGCCGCAATGACACTCCCTCGTCCGATTCGCGTACCAGACAAGATAATCGCTCCATAACCAATCCATACATCCTCTTCGATAACGATCTCGCCCCGGTCGCCACGTGGCCCCTGAAACATAGTCGTACCAACAATGTCAGTGCGGTGAGGGTAGCGGGAGAGCAATGCTACACTCGGCGCTATCAGCACATCGTTGCCGATGGTCAGGTCGGAAGTGATCACGCAGTTTCCACCTATTCCGACATTATTGCCAATGCGGATCTTTCGGTGCGGTGCGGTAAACGTAGTCGACCACTGCACATGCACATTTCTGCCGTATTGTATCCAAGGGTAACGAACATGGAAGAGCAAAATGTTGCGCGCGGAATTCAGAACGCTCTTCAGCTTAATCATCGCCTAACTCTTTTCCGCTCCTAGCAACCTGTGCACGAAATCACTTCAGTAGCGCATCAGATCGTGATTGTAGGAGACTTCCTTGCGGTGGAACTCAATCTGAGCGAACAGAATATCCGCTAGCCCCACCATTGTCGACATGCCCATCTAGCGCGCCCATATGCGCTGAAGTGCTTCGTACATCGCCATATGTACAGAAGGCGGTGTCATCACCTTTTGGACCGGGGCCAACAAGTGTACTGCCCCATAGCGGGAGTCGAGATGGCGCGCAATTTCGCTCTTGAAGGTGACGGGTTGTTTACGATCTTGCCGGCGCTGAGAAAGATAGGCGGGGAAGCCCCCGTAGTTCTGAAAGAGTCGCACGTGCTAGAATCTCCCGCAAGCGCTGCAACGGGGCTTGCATCGCCGATTTTTGTTATTCCGGTCGCCCGGGTATTGAGAGGAC
>Ga0118677_10010322_pt1 | contig 12364 bp, 10 predicted proteins | sample AliMusrvi5mmetaG_FD_86154 | JGI IMG/M metagenome (GOLD analysis project Ga0118677, IMG submission 86154)
GATGGCTGGAGGGTTGCTTTGAGTCCATTGAAAATCAGACCTACAAAAATTACGAAGTTATTTTAGTTGATAACAATTCTGCTGATACAAGCGTAGAATTCATCGAGAAAAATTATCCGGAGACTAAGATTGTGCGGAATAAAGAAAATTCCGGTTTCGCAGGAGGAAACAATCTAGGCTACGAGCAAGCATCGGGCGAGATTATTATCTTATTGAATAATGACACTATCTTACCCGAGACTTATCTTGATAATTTTGTAAAAGTATTTGATGACCCAAAGGTCGCAATTGCCCAATCAAAAATCATATTATTAAATGAAAAGAACAAGCTTGATTCCTGCGGTTCTCTCTGGACTAGAACGACCCTGTTATATCACATCGGTTGCGGTCGAGATCAAGAAGACGAGAGATACAACAAAAAGACGCTTCTTTTTTCGGTCAAGGGTGCCTCGATGGCAATCAGACGGGAAGTCATTGAGAAGATAGGATTGTTTGATGACACTGCATGGTGCTATTATGAAGAAAGTGATTTTTGTCATCGGGCATGGGTAGTAGGTTACAAATCATGGTACTGTCCGTCTGCTTACTGTTACCATGCTTCTGGCGGGACATCTTTGGGTTTTAATAATGACAAAATCCAGTTCCATAGTTTTAAAAATCGTTTATCAAGTTTTATAAAAAATTTTGAATTAAAAACATTGATCACTGTAATACCGACTTTTATTGCTATAAATATAGTGTTATCAATAATCTGGCTCTTTCAAGGGAAATTTACTTTAATGTGGTCACTCGACAAGGCTTTTGGTTGGAACATAAAAAATTTTCGGTCAACATTAGCCAAACGAAAAGAGATTCAAAAGCAACGCAAATTAAGTGATCATCGAATCTTTGAATTAGTATTAAAGTCACCAAAACTAGGCTACTATATACATGGTTTTCTAGGAACGCAAAGTTATGACGAATAAGTCACCTTTTCTAATATTAGTTGTTGAATTACTAAATGCTGTAAAAAAACGGTTTTTTTTGTTTGTTTCTCGATATTATCTTTTTATAATACTGTTCATATTATCTGCCGTTCCCTTTTTCTGGTTTTCTCATAGTATGGTTGATTATGGCGGTGACTCGTCGAGACTTTATTTTTACGATCCGTTGGACTGGCTTAAAAATGTTTCTTTTTATTACAATAACTCTCTCTCCGCTATTGGGATGGGCAACCCAAGCTTTTTTATGATTCCTTTTCTGCTCATCTTAATCGGATTAAAATATTTATTACGCGAGCCGTTCTTAGTAAACAACCTGTTTTCAGGCGTTTTATTGGCAGGGGGATTTTTGTCAGTTTGTTTAGTAGTAAAAGAGTTGCTCCAAGATCGTTTCCAATGGCGTTTACCAGCAGTTTTGAGCGGTCTGTTTTATATATTTTCACCAATACTGATTTACGATTGGCAAAAAGCGCTCTACTCGATCAATAGCATTCTCATCTACCCATTAATTTTCTATTTCCTGTTAAAATTCATCAAAAGCGCCAGATACTATTATCTGGTTCTGGGAATACTAATCTGTTTCCTTTTTTCGGCAAATTTTAATTTTTCCGTTATTCCTTGGTCGTTGGCCTTTTTTGCTTTTTCATGGCTTTTTTTCTTGTTTTATTCCAAAATCAATCAGAAAACAATCCTTTTTATCAAGGGAAGTTTATTTGTTCTAACAATGTTTTTTCTGACCCAAGCTTTCCACATCTTGCCTCAGTTGAAAGATTTGACTGATACTTCGAGTATTAATTATCAAACTGCGTTTAGCCAAAGTAGTGCCGTTGACCGTGGTCTTGGATATTTTTCCTCGATCCAACCGTATGTACATCTAATTTACAACTTAGAAAATTTGCCGCAGTATGATCTTGCAAAGGCTTTTAATGCCCCAGTGAAGAATCTTGAGCACAATTATGGTATTAAGTTTCAGAGTTTTTATTTGATATTCCCTATTATTATTCTCCTTGGTTATTTATTGGTGAAGAATAAAAAAGATCATAAGCTTGCCAAAAATTATCTATTGTTATGTATATTTTTTATTTTTTTGCTTTTTTTAATGACTGGCAATGTTGGTAGCCCCTCTTTGCTCCTGTACAGATCGTTTTTTCATTATTTGCCCGGTTTTGCCATGTTTAGAAGTTACATAACCAAATTTTCTTTGACATTTATCTTTTTTTATGCGCTTCTGATTGGTTTTGCTCTAGCTCTAATTTTTGAACATACCAATCGGATACAAAAAATCCTTATCTCGTCAATAATTATTATCCTGATTGTTTTTTCCGGCTGGCCGTTAATTTCAGGCAAAATTGTCAATACAACTTTGGCGGGATCAAAAAATATCGGTATACCAACTGTGTTCGATCAAAAATATCAATCCTTCCTAAACCATCTGAAGGGAGAAAAGGTCGATGACAAATATCTTAGTATGCCCCTGACCAATGAAGCTTATCAGGTGCTGGCAGGCAAAAATGGCGGTGCTTATTTCGGACCTTCAATTCTTTCGGCTCTTGCTGGTAAAAGAGATTTCTGCGGATTATCTTCTTTCCCTGTGTTTAAGCAAGGAATACTAGATGCCTTAAAGAAGAACGATGTGGTCACTCTTAACCGTTATTTTTCGATATTGAACATTGGAACGGTAGCTTATAACAGCGATGATTATATCTATGACAATTTTCCGAGTTATCCTTATTCTGCCGAACTTAAAAAAATATTCCCGACCCAAAGCAAAATAGCCCAATTTATTGATGAGCTTGGATATAAGAAAAACTTTCAAGAAGGATATTTTTTTTCTTATGTAAATGAGGCGACCTTTTTACCTCATTTTTATATCCCCAATACAATTCATTTGATCGAAAAAAGCGTAGAGAATTTAAAAGGAACTATTGAAAATAACGATTTCAAAATTGGTGATGCGATTGTCTACTCTGACGACAAATTAGAAAGTCAGGAATTTTTAAATAACATTGCGAACCATGATAATATCAAAGCAACCTTGGAATTTGCTAAGATTTCACCTGCACAGTACCGTATTAGAATTTATAACGCAAAGGATTATTTCCCATTGATCTTTAGTGAATCCTATGCTAACGGCTGGAAAATGTATGGCGTGGAGGGCCAATTTCAAAGTCAGCAAGATCTTCAAAAACTTAGTTTGGGATTATCGCAAAATTCCGATCAAGATTTTGCTGCTTCAGCCGAGGAGATCAATCAGTTTATTGGTGATAAAAAGATTTCCTATTTATGTAATGCTAGCAATCAATTTATATCTAAGGACTTTCATCGAAGTATCCAAAACGATTGTTTGTCTTCATTGCCTATTATAAAAGAGAAAGAGATCGTGGATCAACAGTTTCTCGCTAATGGCTATGCCAACGGTTGGTTGATAAATATAAATAAGACATGCAACCAAATTAAATGCATTGATAATCATGATGGTACATTCAATTTGGATCTGATCGCAGAATATTTGCCGCAAAGACTGTTTTACTGGGGATCGTTGATATCTGCTGCTACCATTTTTAGTTGCGTACTATTTTTTACAGTTATTTGGCTTAAAAACAAGAAAAGCAAATCAAAATAAATTTTGTAATTCAAGATTGCTTACGATTATCAAAATACTCTTTCAACATTTCTCGCCAAGGCCGAACTTTGATATCTAATGTTTTTTCAATTTTTGATTTGTCTAAATACGAGTAAGCGGGGCGTTTTGCCTTTTGAGGATACTGATCACTGGTGATTGGTTTAACTTCTATTTTCGTTTTAGTCTGTTTGAAAATTTCAACGGCAAAATCATACCATGAGGCCGCGCCATCACCGGAGAAATGATAAATGCCAAACGGCGGTTGTTTTAAAATTAATTGCTCTATAACTTTAACCAAATCGCCGGTATAAGTTGGGGAACCAATTTGATCATTGATGATATTCAGTGAGTCGCGCTCTTTGGCGAGCCGGAGCATTGTTTCGACGAAATTTATACCCGGATGACCTTTGGGCAATTCACCGAAAATCCAAGCCGAACGGACAATGTAGTATTCGTCACAAATTTCTTGTACAAATTTTTCTCCTTCGTACTTTGTCATACCGTAAACTGAGAGCGGATTCGGCTTATCCTCTTCGGTGTAGGGCGAATTTTTTTTGCCGTCAAAAACATAATCAGTCGAAATGTAGATTACCGTTGCACCGAATTCTTTGCCAGCCATCGCGATATTTTTTGTCCCGAGGGCGTTTACTTTTCGGCATATTTCTTCATTCTCTTCCGCCTTATCGACTTGCGTGTAGGCCGCCCCATGGATAATAACTTCCGGTTTCTCATTTCCAATTACTTCAAAAACTTTGTCCTTGTCGGTAATATCCATCTCGTCAGAGTCAGTTAATATCAATTCATATTTGCCACCCAGCAATTCAATAATTTTCTTGCCGAGCTGGCCTTTGGCGCCGGTGACCAATATTTTTTTCATATTTATTCAATTTCCGAGTTATTTAGCTGCGCTCTGTTTGTATCTAAATATTCTTTTGAAATAATTCTTCTCCACCAAGATTCATTATTTTTGTACCAGTCGATAGTATTCCTGATACCTTCTTCGAAGGTCACGGAAGGTTTGTAGCCGAGTTCGTTGCGAATCTTGATGTCATCTATGGCGTATCTCATGTCGTGACCTTTTCTGTCCTCCACATGGGTTTTGAGTGACTCCGGTTTGCCGGTGGCCCGAAGAATAGTGCTCGAGACTTCCAAGCCATTTCTCTCAGCATGTCCGCCGAGGCAATATGTCGAACCGGCTTTGCCATGGTGAATTATTAAATCGATGCCGGCGCAGTGGTCAGTGACATAAATATAATCTCTAACAGCCAAGCCTTTTCCGTAGATGGGAAGAGGTTTGTCCTGAAGAGCGTTGGTGATAAAAAGAGGGATGACTTTTTCCGGGAATTGATATGGGCCGTAATTATTGGTGCAGTTTGAAATTGTCACATCAAGCCCATATGTATTATGATATGCTCGGACCAAGTGATCACTACCGGCCTTGGAGGCGGAGTAGGGCGAGTGAGGATTATATGGAGTTGACTCGGAAAATCTGTCCTCCGGTTTATTTAAGTCGAGGGCGCCAAAGACTTCATCGGTTGAAACATGATGAAATCTTTTTATGTTTTTGTCTTTTGCGACATCAAGTAAGACCTGAGTTCCGACGACATTCGTTTTGACAAAAATTGCCGGTCCGGTGATTGATCGGTCAACGTGAGATTCGGCGGCAAAATGAACAACCATGTCGCAACCATCCATTGCCTTATCAACGGTTTCGCGGTCGCAGATGTCGCCCTTAATAAATGTATAATTCGGATTTTTTTCAACACTTACAAGTGTTTCCAGATTGCCGGCATAAGTTAGTTTATCCAGATTGACAATCTGATAATCAGGATATTTGTCCATCATATAAAATATGAAGTTGGAGCCGATAAATCCGGCTCCGCCGGTCACTAATATTTTCATATAATTCCTATTTTAATGAGTCCCAATTGAAGTTAATTTTTTTGTCAAAAGGGTCAATCCGTTCTTCATCTGGTGATTTGGGATCGTATGCATTAGTTACATAGTAAAACAGCAAACACGGCTCTTTCGATAAGACCTTGTAGCCATGGGCGACACCGACCGGGATCAATACTAGTTTATAATCATCGGTTCCGCCATAAATAACCCGCGTCTCACCCTTTGTTGGTGAATCCGGGCGTTGATCGTAAAGAACGATAGCTGAACGGCCGGTAGCCAGAAACCAAAGGTCATCCTGATCTTTGTGCCAGTGAAAGGCCTTGATAGTGCCTTCATTCGCAATAGTAAAATTGCTCTGGCCAAAATGCGATAACATTTTGTCATCATCTCGTAAAACTTCCATGAAAATACCCGGTTCAATATCCTGTTTCAAATCCGGCTTATCTTTGAAAACATTAAGTTCTTTAATTTTGACACCATCAATCATAAATCTCCTTATTACTTACGGTCCAAAAGATCCAGAACTTTTCCTTCAGCTACCTGTTTCAAATATTTTCCATAAGTAGATTTGCCATATTTATCGGCTGCTTCAAGAAGTTGCTTGTCTGAGATCCAGCCGTTGCGGTGGGCAATCTCCTCAAGTGCGGCGATCTTTACATTCTGCCTTTCTTCAACGATGCGGATAAATTCACCGGCCTGAACCAAAGACTCAACTGTACCGGTATCGAGCCAAGCGAAACCGCGGCCGAGCAGTTTGACATCAAGGTCACCTTTTTCAAGATAAATTTTATTTAGATCGGTAATTTCTAATTCATTCCGATGGCTTGGTTTCAGGGATTTGGCGTATTTTACGACCCGATTGTCGTAGAAATAGAGACCAGTGACAGCGTAATTTGATCTTGGCTTCTCTGGCTTTTCCTCAATCGAAACTGCTTTGCCCTTTTGATCAAAATCAACCACGCCGAATCTTTCCGGATCATTGACATAGTAGCCAAAAACGGTCGCGTGCCCTTTGTTTTTAACCGCTTGGCTCAAAATTTCGGTAAGACCGTTGCCAAAGAAAATATTATCACCCAAAATCATCGCTACATCATCATCATCAATAAATTCTTCACCAATGATAAAGGCCTGAGCAAGGCCATCGGGTGAAGGTTGCTCGGCATAAGTAATTCTGACGCCAAAACTACTGCCGTCTCCCAGAAGTTTCTGAAAATTTGGCAGATCATGCGGTGTTGAAATAATCAAAATATCCCGAATCCCAGCCAACATTAAAACGGAGAGCGGATAATAAATCATCGGTTTATCATAAACCGGTAACATTTGTTTACTCATAGCGATTGTAAGCGGATAAAGTCGTGTTCCCGACCCGCCCGCTAAAATGATGCCTTTCATAATCTTCTCCCTAATAATTATTTATCACCTTTATTTTACCAATACATTGTGATAAGTTTATCTTACACATTTAATTACTAATTTTCAACTTCGCATGGGTAATTTTTGGGACTGGGGCACTCCATATTTCATCAGCCAAGTCAGAAATTTTTTTAATTTGCAGTCAATGAGCTGGTCGAGTGGGGATGCGCTCGGTCATCCTATCGCCTACAATTCGAGTTATTATTTTAATTTATTGGCCTCGCTAGATTCATTTTTAAAACCAGAATACTGGATTTTGCTCATTATAATATTGGCTTTTTGTCTTTACACATACTTCGTGTGTCGGATTAGTCAAGCAGAAAAATATTGCTATTTCTCAATTTTTCTTACTATCATCGCCGTTTTTAATACCGCTATCTATTATAAGCTGCAAGCTGGCCATCTAGATTATATTATCGCATTGCCATTTTTAACGGGTCTAATTTATAATATTGTTTTCAAATTAAAAAAGGATTTTTCTAGTTATTTGGCTCTCAGTATACTACTGGCTTTTGTCGGAATCCAAATCCAATTTTTTATTTTTGCGGCGATATTTATCCTGATTTATTTTCTTTTCAACAAAGACAAATTTTCTTGGAAATATTGTTGGTTGTTGATTGTAATCCCACTTCTGATTAATTTGCCTTGGTTGTCGAATTTCTTGGTGGGCGCAAACAGTATTTCGGCGACAAGTCAGGGGGCAACCCAGATGCTTTTTGCTGACACGGCTTTTGCTTCGCCGATAAGAATTTTCTTTATGATTTTTTCTCCGGCAACCAACATCCAGTATGCTTATGACCGTTGGATGTTGATTTATTTTGGTATATTTACCGCCATGGTTTACGGCTCGATTGCGTATTATTATTTTAATAGAATTAAGAATAAAGAATTAAGAATCAAGGATCAGGACAAAGGCAGAATAATTAATATCCTAGTAACAAATTTTGTTGTATTTACTTTGCTCGGGACCGGTTATTTCCAAAAAATCCCGATTCCGTTCATTAAAACATTTTATCCGATGTTTCGTGAGTCTGGTCATTTTGCACCTATTATAATTTTATTTGAGATTTTAATTCTCGCCTTCATATTGCCGGTGATATTTGAATCAATTAAAAAATACCAAATCAAATCTGGCCGGAAGTTTCTGCTTATAACTTACAACTTACTACTTACCACTTACCTGATTGTCTTCGTCGCCATCAATGCCTACACTTTTTACAAATACTTGCCGAGAGTCAATTTTTCCGAGGCCAGAAAACAATTTCAGCCCTTCGAAAATTTTGGCGCGAGCGATAATTCGGTCTATCGGGTTTTGACTTATCCTTTTTGGAATCAATATGGTTTTAACGATGTCGCCGATGTTGTTAAAAAGGGGAAATTGTTAAATAACTCCGGCTGGGACTCCTTCATCGAATTCTCCGGTAAAGACCACATCAGCAACTATCAGGCCGGCGGGCAAAGTATCAACGGCACTTTGCAATACCGATTGCTGACGACTGAAAATATCACTGAGTTGGAGCAAAAGAATGTCAAATATATTTACGATTTTCAAAATATTTATACCTCAAATTGGAATCTTTATACTTCACCGGACACTTACGACAATAATTTGTCTCTGATAAAAAACGATCCCAATTTTATGGCTAAATTGATGGCGGCCAATCCGGGCGAGATAACAAAAGTCGCTGACCATATCTATGAGATCAATAATACTTTGCCGCGGGTTAATCTCGAAAACGCAGGTGAAACTCAGTTGAGTTTCCAAAGAATTAATCCGACTAAATATAAGGTTACTATTAAAAATCTCAAAGACACGGCCGATCTGAATTTTCTAGAAAGCTATCATCTGGACTGGAATATTTATCTGGGCAATTACAATTTATTTGCAAAACCACTTTTTGATTCGACCCACAAGGAAACTTTCGGTTATGCCAACGGCTGGACAATCAATAAAGCCGATATTATAAGTCAAAAGAGCAACGATTATTCTGTTAATCCGGACGGCAGCATCGATGTAAATCTGATGCTCTATTTCTGGCCGCAGACGGCTTTTGAAATTTCTTTGGTCGTCAGCATACTGGCAATCTTGAGTTGTGCCACATATTTGTTATATGCTATGAAGCGTAAGAAATAAGATTATGGCGAAAGAAAAAACAAAAAATTCAATTATAAGAAATTTTGGCCGGCAGATATTAACCGGTAAGCTTTATTGGGCATTGTTTGCGTTGTTTATTTTACTTTTCTTTTTTGGCCAAAATATTCCCGCCAATGGCGATACCAATTTATCTTCACAAAATGATATTAACCCCGAGATAGCTAGCGGAGGGACAGCTTATACTCTATCAAGCGCGCTTGATTCCAGAAAAGGGGACGTTTACCACTTGTTATTCCAGACGAAAGTGCAGCTTATTGCTGCAGATGGCTCTTCCCCAACAGGCAATACAGTACCGGCGCAGGAAAAAATTCAGCTCAACTTAACTGATGATTTGGGTAATATGACAACTGTTTCCAGTATTAATGTTCCGATCAACAGCGATTCGTTCACTAGCAATGACCTGACATTTACGGCTGATGGGCTATATCAAAATCTTATACTACAGAAAACAGATCCGGACAGCCAGTCGGAAATATTTATCAAAGATATTCATTTGGTTCGGCTTGAAGGATCAAATCCGATCAAGCCCTCATTTGTCGGAGCATTTTATGAGAGTACACAAGTTGAAAATTTTGATGCGTTAAATGCGAATAAATATATCATTCTTGATAAAAAAAATATAACAGTCGGCCAGACCTTTACGGCTCAAAGCGATTATCTAACTGGCGTCACTTTGAAACTGCACTTCCGTGGTAATGGCGGAAATGGCGAATATCATCTGGCGGTTCGTGAAGTTACCAACGGCAAAGTTTCGGATAACGATTTGGCGGAATTGGATTTCAATAATCCGGCCTCGGATACTCTTTATCAAATCGGCGCCGGAGTTTACCGTTTTCCAATCAGTGCCAAGCTGACTCAGGGCAAGGAATACTTGATATCGATTGATAACAAAAATGTCCAAGCCAATTTTTTGAACGCTTTGGAAGTTTGCAAAACGAATAACAGCGCTTTAGATTCAAACGGTCAGTTGGTATCTGTCAATCAAAAAGACGAAATCGAAAACGGAACCGGTGACGTCTATGTCAAATATGATTTTGCCGATCAGCCGACTTATAATGGTGAGAGAGCGAATTTTGGCGATACCTTTGACGATTTAGGAAATGGAGCAGGGGACTATAACTATAATAAAAACAATCTAGATATATTTGAATTTAAGAATGATTCTGTGGTTTATAAAATAGATACTTTTTATCCTTTTAAGATGTTATATTCTATGATCGGTCTTAACACTGTTCAATTTAATAATGACTATCATTTTTATTATTCCTTTGACGACAAGAATTGGCAAGAAATTTTTGAGACCGAGCAAGCGAAAGGAACAGGCCAATTTGAGGGACAAATTAAGGGTGATGGTAAGAAGGAAATTGTATACTTTAAAGCAACGGGCGTAGTATTTGGTTCTAGGTCTGTTGATCTCAATTCTCTTACTATTCACGCCACTGTTAACACCAATAACTAAATTATGATTGAAAAAATAGACAACATTATTAAACGAAACAAATGGGAAGGGTATTTCACAACGGAATATCTTAGCTATTTTGTGATTGGTTGTTTTGGTTTACTGGGGTTGTCCCTCAATTGGAGCGTCAAAGAATTAGCAGTCGTTCTATTTCTGATATGGCTCTGCCTTTTCCCCCTGAAAAGCCAGATATTGGCGAAAATTGCTGTTGCTTGTTTGGTGATAACGCCGATTATGCTGATTCTCAACAATAATAATCGAGCCGAGACTTTTGCCGAAATCGCCTATTTATTTTTGGTACTGACTGTAATTATGGCTATTGTTGAACATTTTAAAGAAAGGAAAAAATAATGTACGCAGTTATTATGGCCGGCGGACAGGGAACGCGTTTGTGGCCACTTTCACGAAAAAATAAACCGAAACAGCTCCAATCTTTTGTGAGTGAAAAGACGCTCATTGTAGAAACTTTTGAACGTTTACTTCCGCTTTTCCCAGTGACACAAATCTATATTTCGACTACCTCAGAGTATCAAGACGAAATTAAAAAACTTCTGCCTCAGATTCCGGAAAAGAACTATATCATTGAGCCATATCCGATGGGAACAGCAGCAGCCTGTGGCTTGGCAACGGAGATTATTCATCAGAAAGATTCAGCTGCGTCGGTCATTTTCTTGCCGTCAGACCATACGATTAAAAATGGCCGCAAATTTCTTGATGTTGTAAAATTTGCCGAAGCGATGGTTACAAAACACCCCGACCATATATTAACAATCGGTATCAATCCGACCAAACCGGACACAGGTCTCGGTTACATACAGCTTGATTCTCAGGTAGAGAAAAGTGACGGCTACAAGGCATTTAGCGTCAAAAGATTTATTGAAAAACCCGATTTAGCCAAGGCGCAAGAATACATCGCTTCATGGGAATATCTCTGGAACGCAGGTATTTTTGTCTGGAACGCTGAATATATGCTCTCTCTTTTTGAAAAGGATTTGCCCAATACCTTTAAAACTTTGGAAAAAATCGGTGCCGCGTATGGCAAAGCGAATTATTATAAAGTGTTGATCGCTGAGTACAAAAAATCCGACAACACTTCGATTGATTATGGCATCATGGAGAAAAATAAGGATATTTTAGTGATTCCCGGCGATTTCGGATGGAGTGATATTGGGTCATGGGGAACATTGTTAGAAGTGTTATCACAAGTTCACGATTCAGATGTTATTTCGCGCGGTCATCATATCGGTCTGGACGATTCAAATGTGCTAGTAATGGCGGGTGACAAAATGATTGCGACAGTCGGATTGACCAATGTCGTTGTTGTCGACACTCCCGATGCAATCCTGATTTGCAATAGTAAGGCATCGCACAAAGTAAAAGACTTAATCAACAAATTGAAAACCGAAGGCAAGCATCTGTATCTGTAATGTCATCAGATTCGCAATTTTGACAAAATAAAAAGTAGATGATAATCTAAAATTACAATCAAATATTTATCAAGAGTGGCGCGAGAGAATTGGCTCTATGACCGCCCAGCAAATTACGCTTATGCGTATAGTGCTAAATCCAAGCCCTTAGGGCAAGATAAACTTTTTATCATGCCTATGTGCATGATATTTTTAAAATAGCAATTAATAATAGGAGAGAGAAATGACGACAAAACTTTTTACCTCTGAATCGGTGACTGAAGGGCACCCCGACAAAATGGCGGATCAGATTTCGGACGCGATTTTGGATGCATTATTAGAGAAAGATGAGAAATCAAGAGTAGCGGTTGAAACATTATTGACAAATGGCACCTGTGTTATTGCCGGTGAAGTGACCACTAATGCTTA
>Ga0118677_10012589_pt1 | contig 12364 bp, 8 predicted proteins | sample AliMusrvi5mmetaG_FD_86154 | JGI IMG/M metagenome (GOLD analysis project Ga0118677, IMG submission 86154)
ATCCTGATTTGTCATTATCAAAGGGGGATACTTTGAAGAACAATCAATTCCTTGATTCAACTTCAATCAGTATGCATTTAACGAAGGGGATAACGAATAATATGATTACGGCGGATATCAATAATGATGGAATAAAAGAATTATGGTATGTTGATAATAGCGCTGATCTACTTAGTTATAATATAATTCAGGGGCATTTTGTACAAGGTGATAGTGTGATTTACCGGAATTACTATTCGAGTCTTAATAATAATGCAATATCAAAGGGAGATTATGACGGGGACGGGGTAGATGATATCGCGGTATTATATTCGATAAACAGCGAGGCGCCATTATTTGTGTTGAAAGTATTTAGTTACAAGAATAATCAGATTACGGAAATATTAAGCAAAATGTTTGTGGATCAATCGTCTGCATTTATAGGGTTTAATTTTACGAGCGCAAAGCAGAGTATAAGATTTGCGGATATTGATAATGATAACCGCGCAGAACTGATTGTAAGCATTTTCCCGTATACGTATATATTTAAGTATTCAAATGGAGGGGACAAACTTGTCTTTTATAAAGAGGGAACGAATAACTATTCTATTTTTGCGGGGGATCTTAACCATAACGGCATAAAGGAAATAGGTATGCAGGGAGCGAACGGGTATGAGTTTTATGAATTCGGACCGGTTAACAGAACTGCGCCGCCGTCGTTAGTTAAAGGGAATAGTTTGGATTCCAATTTAGTTTATCTGCAGTGGCAAAGTCCGGCTTCAACGTTTTATATCTACAGAGGATTGGACGGGAGAAATCTGAGTTTATATGATTCAACAAAAATAAGTTCGTATAATGATTTAAATGTTAGGGATACAACAAATTATTTTTATTCTGTTAAGGCATTTAGCGCTCAGAATCTTATTCCATTATCGGGATTATCAGAGGTGGTTGAAATATATGTCCATAAACCTGCAAGGATAATCTCTGTTGAGAGTAAAAGTAATAAGTCGGTTCTGGTAAGGTTTAGCGATAAGATAAAAACGAAGATAGAAAATCTGAAGGCGTTTGAATTATTAAGCGCGTTATATCCAAATTCTATTTCCGCGGCTTCACAGGAATCATATCTTTTGACATTCAGGGATAATCTACAGCCAGGAATAAACAGAGTAACAGTTAGCAATCTGAATGACTATTATGATTCACCGGTAAGGAATGATACCATTTCGTTTACAGCGAAAAGTGTTACAGAGGCGGCATATTTAATGATTTCAAATAGTGAAATTATCAATCCCTTTCGAGTGAAGATAACATTTAATATGCCTGTTGATTCAGCATCAGTAGTTAATAAGTCGAATTTTGTATTTGATCCGGTTAATAGTATAGAATCAATTGAGATTGATCCATCGGGGTCAATAATTTACTTAAACCTTGAAAAGAAAAAGCCGGTTGGGTCTATCGGAATTCAGTACAGGTTGAAAATTAACAATGTTTATTCTTCTAGTGAAAGCGGGAGTCTGGTAATAGCTCCTGAAACGGGGAGCTATATAGTATTAACTGGAGTAACGGAGAATCTTGCAAATGTTTATATCTATCCAAGTCCTGTTAAAATTAATAGCGGTTTAGGGAAAATGACGTTTGCGAATATGCCGCAAAGGGTTAAAATTATTATTTATAATATTAACGGGATAAAGATTGCTGAATTAGATGAGAGCACCACTACGGGGGGAGTGGATTATAATCTGAAGGATAAAAATAATAATATGATAAGCAGCGGGGTTTACATTTACCGGCTTGTTCGTCTTGACAGCGGTGATAATGAGGTTGAGGTGAAGGTGGGGAAGTTTGCGGTCATTAAGGAGTAGGGAGGAGAAAGAAGTAGGGAGTAGGGAGTAGGGAGTAAGGAGTAGGGAGTAAGGCAATAAGAGGCAGCCGACGTTGAAAGGCGTGAGGTTCTTCGCTTCGCTCAGAATGACAGGGAGGGGAGGAATGACTAGGAGAACAACCTCCGTCTTTCGGGCGACTCCCTTTACTGTGGGGAGCGCCCGTTTACTTAAGGTGGTGAATTATGAAGGTTTTACTTCGTCTACGTCTTTTACGAACATTACCAGTAGTGCGGCGATTATGAATGAGAAGCCGCCTAACAATAATGCGTATATTGCTTCACCGCCAAACAGACTTTTAACAAACCATCCTAGAATGGCTGCTGCTGTTATTTGGGGTATTACTATGAAGAAATTAAATATTCCCATGTAGACACCCATTTTCTCAGGCGGGAGTGAACCTGCTAATATTGCGTAAGGCATTGCAAGGATTGACGCCCAGGCGAGTCCTATTCCAAGTTCGGAGAAGAGAAGTATGTTTGGATCTTTAATAATGTAGAATGACGCCAGACTTAATCCACCGATTATTAAACTTATAAAGTGAACCATTTTTCTGCTTGTTCTGTTGGCAAGCCAGATTAAAATAAATGCCATTACAGCTGCAAAGCCGTTATAAACTGCCATGAGAACACCAACCCAGTCGGCGCCTTTATTATAGAGGGCAGAGGTGGTATCAGTTGCACCGTAGATATGATGAGTAACCGCGGGAGTAGTATAAATCCACATTGAGAATAACGCGAACCACGAAAAGAACTGGACGAAAGCAAGCTGTCTCATAGTTGAGGGCATAGTATATAAATCATTAATGACTGCGACAAATCCATTTTGAGTTTTCTTCTGTTGAATCATTATTCCAACAATGATCTGTATAATGCCAAAGACAGCTGAGCCAGCGAACAGAACATAAAGCCCGAGATCAGCGTTCTCTATAAAAAGGTATATCGTAACTAATGCGCCAAACAGAAGCCATAGTACTCCGTTGCGTATGAAATTTGTTTTAGCGCTGATATCTGTAGAATGTTTTTGTTTCAATGTTGAAGAGGCATGATCTTCATTATATTTAGCAAGCTGTTCGGGGGTATATTCTTTAGTGGAAAAGACAGTCCAGCACACGGCAAGGAAAAATACAGCGCCTCCGATATAAAAGGAGAGCTTAACGGATGGCGGTATTTGTCCGGGGCCAGCAGTATTGGGGATATGGAACCAGGTAGTCATTATATAAGGGAGTGCCGAGGCAACAATTGCACCTGTGCCTATGAAGAAGCTTTGCATGGAGAAGCCCATGGTTCTTTGTTCAGAAGGAAGCATATCTCCCACGAAGGCTCTGAAGGGTTCCATAGAAATATTTATTGAAGCATCCATTATCCAAAGCATACCAGCGGCAACCCAGAGAACAGGGGAGTTTGGCATTACAAGGAGAGCAAGGGAAGCCAGTATAGCGCCAGAGAGGAAATAGGGTCTTCTGCGGCCAAGTTTGCCCCAGGTTCTATCGCTCATATAACCGATTATAGGCTGCACAATAAGTCCCGTAACAGGGGCTGCAATCCACAGCAGGGGGATTTTGTCTACATCAGCGCCAAGAGTTTGAAATATTCTGCTGACGTTTGAGTTCTGAAGGGCGAATCCGAATTGTATTCCGAGAAATCCGAAACTCATATTCCAGATTTGCCAGAAGGTTAGCTTAGGTTTTTGCATTAGATACTTCCTGCTAGATTCTGCTGTAAAATTTGTAATGAAAAGATAAAAGATTTTTAAGATTTAAAGCAATTTTTAATTATTTTAAAATGAACAATAAATTAACTAACGGAGCAGTTATGAAAGAGCAGAATTATTCCAGTCATAGAAGATATGTTCCAGGTTTCCATTTTGTATTATTAGGATTATTACTGGCAGCATTTACATGCTCTGTTTTCTTTTTGGTTAGAAGTTATCTGCATGGAATTGACCGTGTTAGTTCTGCGGTTGTTTTTATCTGTGTTCTGAATATTGCAGGGCTGTACTTTTATGTGCGTCAATTTCCAGTTAAAGTTCAGGACAGAGCTATCAGGGCAGAAGAGAACCTTAGGCATTATGTTCTAACAGGCAAATTGTTGGATCCGAGACTTACACTTAGTCAGATAGTTGCATTACGGTTTGCTTCAGACCTTGAATTAGCCGAACTGGCAAATCGCGCTGCTTCTGAAAATCTGAGTAATGACAGTATTAAAAAGGCGATCAAAACATGGAAGCCGGACTTCGAAAGAGCGTGAAATAGGAGTGCGGAGTAAGGAGTAAGGAGTAGGAAGTAAGAAGTTAATTCAGAATGATACTCACAAGTAAGGTAAAGTATTTTTAATATTTTCTCAAACAAATAAGGAAAAGTTATATTGACCCGGTTCAGTGCACTTTACGAAAAGGAACGAATAATAATTGAAAGCAGGCTTAGTAAAGCGTTAAAGGACAGAAAGCCATATTCATTATATAAACCTGCGGCATATATACTTGAAAGCGGAGGGAAAAGACTGCGTCCATTGCTGGTATTATTTTCAACGAAAGCAGCAGGCGGTGATTTTAGTAAAGCATACAATGCAGCTGTTGCAGTTGAACTGTTTCATAATTTTTCACTTGTTCATGATGATATAATGGACAATGCTGACAAACGAAGGGGGAGACCGACACTTCATAAAAAATATGACCTTAGCACTGCAATACTTGCCGGAGACAGTTTGTTATCGGTAGCTTATGAGTATCTTCTGAAAGATGCCGAGAACAACACTGCTGAAATACTAAAGTCATTTACACAGGGACTGATTGAAGTCTGTGAAGGTCAGAGTATGGATAAGGACTTTGAGGTTGTAAAAAATGTATCGATTGAAGATTATATTATAATGATAGAAAAGAAGACTGCGGCTATGGCTGAGATGTGCTGCAATATTGGGGCATTGATAGCTGGAGCTTCAGGAAAGGAAGTGAAGGCACTTTCATCATACGGCAAGAACATAGGAATTGCATTTCAGATACAGGATGACCTTTTGGACATACTAGGCAACGAATCGGAATTCGGCAAGGCTGTCGGAGGGGATCTTATTGAAGGGAAGAAAACATTTCTATTCCTTAAAGCGCTGGAAAAGTCGAGAGGCAAGGATAAGAAGGAATTTCTGAGTGTAATTGAGAGGAAGGGGATTAAGCGAGATGAGATATCAAAATTCAGAGATCTTTACTGCAAACTTGGAGTAATTGACGATGCGAAGTTTGAGATAGTAAAGTATTCAGGTAAGGCGTTAGCGCAATTGAAATATATTAAAGATCCCGAGGACAGGGAGTTTTTTATGTGGCTGACGGATTCTTTAATCAAGAGAAGCAAATAATGATAGAGAGAACAGTAAAGATAGTTAACAGCGCGGGATTGCATACAAGGCCTGCAGCAACGATAGTTAAATTAGCCGCCAAGTATAAATGCGAATTTTATATATCGAAGGACGGCTTAAACATTAATGGTAAAAGCATAATTGGAGTAATGACATTAGCCGCTGAAATGGGTTCAGAGCTTGTTCTAAACTTTGATGGGGCGGATGAAAACGAAGCTGCAGATGAAATAATAGATTATTTTAACCGAGGATTTGACGAACTTTGAAATCATTCAAACAAATATTAACCGAAGCTGAAAATAAAATCGCAGGAATAGCTGCCGCACCGGGTATTGTGATTGCTAAAGTTTATCTTTATACAAAAGAGAAGCTTAAAATAAATGACGGTATTGTAGCGGATGAAGAAGAGGCAATAGCCAATCTTCATGAAGCGCTTAAGAAGTCAAAGAAGGAACTGAATAAAATCTTTTCATTTGCAAAGGAGAAGATGGACCCTGACAGAGCAGGGATATTTGAAGCCCAACTAATGATATTAGATGATCCGGTTCTGATTGACATTATTGTTAACCGGGTGAAGATAGAGAAGCGTCAACCGGAATACATAGTAAATGATGAAATTTCAAAGTATCAGGATCTTATGCGCAACGCACATGAATCCTATATGAATGAGAGGGCATCAGACATAGAAGACATAAAGAACCGGATTATCCGGAATCTTCAGAAGAAGAGGTGGGAATCCAAAATAGCCAGTGAACTGATTGTTGTGAGTGATTCACTTACACCTGCCGATACAATACTATTATCAAGGAGCAACGTAAAAGGATTTGTAACTGATCATGGCGGACTTACTTCGCATGCAGCTATTATTTCTAGGTCGCTTAATATTCCTGCTGTAGTTGGCGCTCATAATGCAACGTTAAAGATTAAAGACGGCGACACTTTAATTGTAGATGGTTTTCACGGATATGTACTTATAAATCCAAATGAGGAACAAATTCAGTTCTTTAAGACCAAGATACAAAGGCTGCTGGAACTTCAGAAGGGTCTAGAGGAATTTAAGGATAAACCGGGAATAACAGAGGACGGCCGAGAAATACAGATTATGGCTAATGTTGATGTAACAGGTGAAGTTGACATAGTTATAGCAAGCGGCGCGAAAGGAATTGGCTTATACAGGACTGAACAGATACTAGAGGAACTCGGCGAGTTTCCAGGTGAAGAAGAGCAAACGCTATTATATTCAAGACTTTCAACCAGGATTTATCCTGAAACAATTATTATACGTGCGTTTGACATAGGCGGGGATAAAGTTAAGTTTCTTGATTTCAAGGAGCCGAATCCATTTTTAGGATTGCGCGGTATACGTTTGCTGCTTGAGAATAAATCAATGTTTAAGACGCAGGTCAGATCAGTGCTACGCGCAAGCGTCAACAAAAATGTACAGTTCATGCTTCCGATGGTAACTACACTTAACGAAGTAAGAAAATCAAAAGAGATAATAGAAGAGTGTAAGAAAGAACTTAAGCAGGAAAAGATTCCCTTTGACAAGCATATAAAAATAGGTGTAATGATAGAAGTGCCGTCAGCTGCAGTAATGGCTAAAGAATTTGCAATGGAAACAGACTTTATTAGTATAGGGACGAACGATCTGATACAGTATCTGATGGCAGTAGACCGCGGGAATGATCTTGTCTCTGATTTGTACCAGGAATTCAGTCCTGCCGTTATAAAGACACTTTTCCATATTATATCTGAAGGTAAGAATGCAGGTAAGGATGTAAGTCTTTGCGGGGAAATGGCTGCAGATACACTGGCGATACCGCTTCTTATCGGTATGGGGTTAACATCTTTGAGCATTTCACCTGCAGTAATAACATATGCAAAAAGGATCATCAGCAAGATCTCATATGAAAAAGCAAAAATACTTGCCGATGAATGTATAAATTGTACAACCGAAGTTGAAGTTCAGCACAAGATTGAACACTTTTTCAAAGTAAATAACATTACAAGAACAAGAAATATTATTTAGGAATAAAATGAAAATTAAAGAATATGTAGTGAAATATGATCCTCAGAACCAGTTTGATGTTTTAGTAAATACTTATCAGCAGATTGAATCTGCCTGGGGAAATAGTTTTGATGCAGGAGTGCTTAAGGGGAAGAGGTTTAAGTCAATAATAGTAACGGGCTTGGGTGGATCAGCAATCAGCGGTGATCTGATGGCAAATTTTCTGGGCAAAGAACTGAAAGTACCTTACATTGTGAACCGGAATTATTCACTTCCAGCCTTTGCAAATAAAAACACCCTATTGATTGTTTCATCTTATTCAGGAAATACAGAAGAGACTATTTCTGTTTTAACCGAGGGAATTGAAAAGGGATGCAGCATTGTTTGCGCAACAACTGGCGGTAAGATAGGGAAGATTGCAGAGGATAATAACATCCCTTGTGTAAAAGTAATGCCCGGATTTCAGCCAAGATATTCATTAGGATTAAGTTTTTTTACCTTATTAAAAATATTGCAGGAGCTGAAAGTAATCCGCAAACAAGATAAGTTTGTGAAGAAAATTACCACCATGTGGAAAAAGAAAGGGGTACAGTTCAGTAAAGAAGACAATAAAGCACTTGAATATGCAAAGGAATTAGTTGGTTTTATTCCGGTTATTTATTCTGCTGTTGATGTAACATCGGCTGTGGGGTACAGAATGAAGTGCCAGTTTAATGAAAATGCCAAGCTGCATGCATTCCATGGAATTATTCCAGAATTAAATCATAATGAGATAATAGGGTGGGAGTCGTTTCTTGATAAGCAGTTTAATGCAAAGCTCATTATGATAATGGATAAGCTTTATCACACCCAGATCACAAAAAGGTTTGAAATATCTGCTTCACTGATCAATTGTGAGAAAATATATCTTGAAAGCAGTGAAGATGAGTTTAAATTACGTTTAATGGATTTAATTTATCTTGGCGACTGGATTACATACTACCTTGCACTGGTAAGGGGATATGATCCTTCAGAGATAGAGAATATCAATATACTAAAAGAAAAACTGGCTTAGGAACCTTTCCCGTGGAGTATATCAGGAATTGCTCAAAGCATTTAATTATATCATTATAATTTTATTTGTAGTAAGCAATTTTGCAAATGCTCAGTTCGATTTCTTTGGTGAGAACAAAGTGCAGTACGATGTGTTTGACTGGAAAGTACTGCGCACAGAGCATTTCAATATTTATTATTATGGAGAAATGGAGGAGACTGCAGAGATTGGGGCCTCAGTTGCAGAAGAAGCTTATAATGAATTTAAAGTAACCTATGATAATGTAGTTACCCGCCGTATACCTCTTATCTTTTATAATACACAAAACCATTTTCAGCAGACGAACACGACTCCGGGATTTATTCCTGAGGGAGTGGGGGGCTTCACTGAATTCCTTAAAGGGAGGGTTGTAATTCCCTCCACCGGATCATACAAAGATTTCAGGCATGTTATTAGACATGAATTAACTCATGTGTTTATGTTTAATAAGGTATTCCGGGTATTAACAGATCACAGGCAGTCAACTGATATAGAGCCGCCTTTATGGTTCTCAGAAGGTCTTGCTGAATACATGTCAACCACGCCTGACGACCAGGCAGAGATGGTTATGAGAGATGCAGTAATCAATGGACTATTTGTTAATCTTGAGGACATGTATACCATCTACGGGACATTTGTCATGTATAAGGAGGGGCAGAATTTTCTTGAATTCGTTAAAGAAAAATACGGGAAAGAGAAAGTACCTCTTATGGTTGAAAATATCTGGATGTATTCCAACTTCAATAAGGTAATTGAGCATACAATCGGCAAATCGATAAAAGAAATAGACAAAGAATGGCTTTATTACCTTAGGCAGAAATATTATCCGCTTTTTGGATTTAGGAGACCAACAGATATAGGCGCTAAAAAGTTAACAGAAGAAGGATTTAATTTTGCGCCAGTACATTACAAAACAGGAGAGCATGATTATCTCTTCTTTTTGGCAAACAGGAATGGATATTCTTCGGTATACAGGCTTGATCTGAATGATAAAAGAGAATTTCCGGATGTTGACCTTATACTTCAGGGAGAAAAATCTGAGGAGTTTGAAGCCTTCCATTTATTCCAATCCTCAATTGACATTTCTAAAGACGGCATTCTTGCATTCGTTACTAAGTCGGGAATTACTGATGAAATTCATTTTTATTCTGTAAATGAAAACCGAATAGTGCAGGAATATCAGAACATTTATCTCATCAATATCAATTCACCTAAGTTTTCATCTGATGGAAAAAAGGTTGTATTCAATGCCATTGACCAGAAGGGATTCAGTGATATATTTGTTTTAGACTGGGATTCCAACCGGCTAACGCGGCTAACCAACGATTATTATGATGACAAAGATCCGGCCTTCGGAGTGAATGATAATCAGATAATTTTCTCATCTGACAGGACATCCGGTAAATTTGAGAAAGCATATAATATCTTTTCATATGATCTTGAAACCCATAAGATAATGGGAGTAAGTTATTTAGGTTCAAATTGTACAGCTCCTATGATTTCACCCGATAAGAAGCTGCTTATATTTACTTCCGAGGCGGATGGCGTAAGAAATATTGCATCAATAAGTATCAGCAACGGAATATTTTCTGATTCGGTAAAGCAGGTTACAGATTTTTTAACAAGCGTGTTTAATCCTGTATTTATTAATGATGATACACTGGCATTTTCAGGCTTTGAAAAATACAGCTTTAATTTATACAAGGAGGGAATCAACAGACAGAGTTCAGATTTCCAGAATAAATTGACAAAGATGGATTTCGATTCATCAGAAGGGATATGGAAGCCGGGAATGTTGATCAAAGAATCTGAAAGAGAGAAGGCGAATTATAAAAAGGAATACACTCTAGATTACGCACAGAGCCAGATAACCACAGATCCTATATTCGGAACAAGGGGAGGGGCAGAGTTTTCACTGAGTGATCTGTTTAGCGACGACAATTATTATTTCCTTATCTATAATTCTGCCGAAGTTCAAAGCGACTTCCTTAAGAGCTTTAATATTGATTTTGAAAGAGTATATCTGGGAGAAAGGACCAATTTTGGATATGGGATATTTCATTTCAGCGGAATGAGATTTGATCTTACAGATCCGGATCAGGAGTATTTTGAGAGAATCTTTGGCGCTTACTTTTTAATGAACTTTCCGCTATCAAAATTCCAAAGGATAGAAACCTCTGTTACCGTTGCTAATTCAGATAAAGCAGTTATTGAAGGTGTAATTGAGCGGAAGGCATTACTGGTAAGCAATACAATTTCCTGGGTATTAGATAATTCGATTTGGGGACCTACAGGTCCATTAGACGGGACCAGGGCAAGGATTCTCCTTGGTTATACAGGAGATGTAAAATTCAGTAATGTGGATTATTATACTATTATCGCGGATTTAAGGCATTACATAAGGCTAGGTTTAAGGACAGCAATTGCACTTAGGGGATCGCTTTATTATAATGACGGAAAAGAGGCAAGAAGATATTTCATGGGAGGGAGCTGGGATTTGAGAGGATGGCCCCGATGGTCAATACTCGGTGAAAAAGAATGGATATCTTCTGTTGAATTCAGGTTCCCCTTAGTCGATGAGTTAAATATAAAATTCCCGTTTGTTAATATGGGATTCTGGGGATTTCGTGGAGCGGCTTTTTTTGATGCCGGTGGCGCATGGGATAATGCTTATACAAATACACTCGGAGATGTGGGCGTTGGAATTCGTTTTAATTTTTTTGGAGCCATAGTCTTCCGTTATGATATAGGAAAAACGATAGAGAATAATTTTAATAATTTCCAGCCGGGTCTTTTTTATCAGTTCTTTTTCGGATGGGACTTTTGAAAAACCTTTTATTCAATATCGCAGCTGGTATAATTGCTTTGATGACAGGCTGTTCTCAATCTGTTATTAAAACTGATTCTGTTTTGGATAACAATCCTTATAATATGTTCGGCAGAACGCCAGAGAGGTCATTTTATTACCCTGTTGTAATAGGCGACTCAATCAAAAAGATATGGGATAATTCAATAAACGGCAGTTTTAATAATTCCTCAATTTCATATTATGATAAATATGTATTTATAAATGATCTTTCTGGAAGGATTTTCTGCTTCGACATGAAAACGGGTAAAAGGATAGGACAATTAAAAAACACAGGAGCGGTTTACTCAACCCCTTTGGTTGACAGGTTTCGTGTTATTTATCTTAATGCCCACAATGATGAGAACATGTCCGATTTGTGTTATTATGATCTGGATGAATCAAAATATACTGATCAGGAAAAAATACCGGGGCGTGCATTAACCGAAACTATAAACACAGTAGATGGAATTCTGTTTACAACAGAGAAGGGGATAGTATATAAGTATAATCCTAACGGAGTAAAAGTTTGGGAAACGGATACTAAATCAGTGACATATTCATCCCCTGCATTAGGAAAAAATATAGTAGTATTTGGAAATAATGAGGGCGAAGTTATTGCATTAAATCAATCAGACGGCACTATAAGATATAGAATTAAGGCGGGCCTTCCTTTTTACGGAGGGGCTTCCATAAGCGGATCAAATATCTATATAGGCAATGATTACGGGAACCTATACTGCCTCGATTTAACATCGGGAAGAATCAACTGGAAGTTCAGCACCGGAACCAGAATAATAATGACACCAGCGCTTGACGATGATAATGTATATTTCGGTAATCTTTCCGGTGAATTTTATTCATTAAATAAAACAACGGGGAAATTAAACTGGAATAAAAAGCTGGGTGCTCTTTTTGATGTAACTCCAATGGTAACTCAAAACATGCTTATCCTTCCGGACCAGTTTGAGAAACTCTATTTTGTAGATAAAACTAACGGTATTAAAAAGAATACATATTCTTTCAGGGGAAGACTTAAACTAACTCCGGTTATGAAGGACAGTTTACTCTTTATCGGTTATGATGACGGAGAGCTGGAGGCATATGAAATTGTTAAATAATATCCTGTTGGTAATCCTGTTTGGAATTACTGTTCATGCGCAGGACAGTTTATATTTTAAAACCAATCCTGAAGATGTTTATGTCATAAAAAACGATTCTCTTATAGGG
>Ga0118677_10012590_pt1 | contig 12364 bp, 10 predicted proteins | sample AliMusrvi5mmetaG_FD_86154 | JGI IMG/M metagenome (GOLD analysis project Ga0118677, IMG submission 86154)
ATTCAGATAGGTCCAGGTGACCGTGTTACCCACGGCGCCCGGATTGGTGGCCACGCCGGTTGCGTTCATGAAGTAGGCAACCCCGTTGGAAACGCCGTCGTGGTTGTAATCATCGCTTGGCGCGCCGTCGCCGGCGTGGTTGTGCGCCCAGGTGTCATAGGCATTGCCGCCGCCCGTCGTCGGGCCGGTCAACAAATCGGTGGCCGGGTTGAACTGGCCGGGGTAGAAGGTGAACACGCGCACCTCGTCGATGCTGCCTTTGAAGAAGCCTCCAAAGAATGGAGCCGTGGTGGTCGTGCTCGCGCCGATGGTGAGCGTCGTGGGTGTCGCACGGGAGCCGTCGTAGGGGGTTCCAACCGCCGCCACCCCATTCTCATAGATCGTCGTCAGCCCACCGGCCCGGACCAGCGCCAGCCGCACGGGAGTGCCAAGCGTTGCGGGGCCGGCGCTGCTCAAGTAAGCCGCGCCCTCAGCAAGACCCAGGTAGGTGCCCGAGATCTGCAACAGCCCCCAGCCGTTGTTGACCCCATCGTTGAGCGAAACGGAAAAGTTGAAGCCGTCGTTGACGGTGGGCGTGCAGATGACCTCGATCACGAAGTTGTCGGTGGCGGTCACAGGGGTTGCCATCGTGAGGCAACTGCTGCCGTCCAAGACGAGCTGGCCGCCGCTATAGGTGGGACTGCCAATGCCGGTGAATCCCGCAGGGGTCGCGTTGTCGTTGAAGGTGTAATCATGCATGTTCTGGATTCGCGGCACAACGTTCAGCGTTTGCGAAACTTGGGGCGCGGGATTGAAGCTGGCATTACCCGCCTGGTCGGCCAGAATATGGGCGGTGCCCAGCCCCGTGATGGTGACCGTGCCACTGGCATTCACCGTCGCCACGCCTGGGTTATCGCTGGAATACGTCACCGCCAATGACGAGGTGGCCGTCGCCGTATCCGCGAACGCGGCATCGAGCGGGGTCTTGGTCACCGCCGATCCCAAGGCGAAGGTGATCGTCTGGTCGAGCATGACCGGCGCGGGCGTCGCGCTCGCTTCCGCGGAATTGGCACCCTCGCCCGCGGTGTTGGTGGCAGACACCACATAATAGTATGGCGTCCCGTTGGTCACCGTGTTGTCCGGGTAGGTCGGGGACGATGCGGTCCCGATCGTCACATATCCGGTGCCTTGCGTCGTGGAACGTTTCACGTTGTAGCCGGTTGCCCTGCTGGAGGCAGTCCAGCCCAGGAGGACCGTGTTGTTGCCAGCCGTGGCCCCTAGCCCGGTCGGCGCCGCAGGCACCAGCGACGGCGCCGTGGCAGCGACCACCTTGAACTCATCGGCATAGCCCCAATAGAGGTGCCAACCGCCGGGGCGGAGGAACAGATGGGTGTCGCCGAAATTGATGTTGGCGCCTGGCGCGGAGAGATCCGCTCCGCATTGACTCCAGGACGTGCCGTTATCGGTGCTGACCCAGTAGGAGAACACGTTATTGAGTTTCTGCACCATCAAGCCTGCGGCCTGCCATGCAGGTGCGGTGTAAGTTCCGATCCGGGTGCCGGCCACTGAGGCGTAATACGTCATGCTGCCGTCGCCCGTGTTTCCATCCGCTTGCAGCGAGAGGTCGCCAATGAAGAAAATGGCTGTTCCGGGGGGGTTGCAGGAACCCGGGGAAGGATAATTCGGGGTAGAATCCAGGAAAATGCTGACCTGAAAATCCGTGGCCATGCCAGCGGTATTAGCCATCCCATAGGCGGCATTTTCTGAAATCATCCAGCTACTGGTGCTGCCGCCGCAGAGCGCGCCGCTGAGCCAAGTGTTCGTACTCTTATAGCTATTGATCATGGTCCGCCCGTGGCCGGAGGCGTCGTTTTGCAAGTTCTCAGTCCAGCCGACACCGTTTTCGCCAAAGGTGTATTCCACCTGGGTCGCGCCGGGAACGCCGAGGACATCGCCACGGGAGGACGTCGCGCCAAACACCGCGAGTGCGGCGGCGGCAAGGAGTGGGAGGTTGAACCAATGATGGATTCGGGTATCGGGTATTCGTTTCATGATCTCGATGGTCTGTGGTTTTCGGGAAATTGCGTTTGAGGTGAAGGCCTTGCGGCGGCGATCAGACAAGCAAGGTTTTTTCCGTCTGTCTATGGGTTTTTTGGCAGAAAATCATCGGTTTTTTGGCAGACTGGCACTCACCGACCGATGCTCCACAGTCCGCCAACGGATGGAGTTTGCCATTCCGGGCGGTGTTTGGCCTTGCCGCACGCTGTGTAAGACACACAATTGCCGCACGCGGCTCAATTCGCCTGTTAGGCCACTATGACACGCTATGAAAATCACGACACTAATACACAGTCGGCTGTTTGTTTTGTTGTTTCTGGTCATCTCTGCTTTGACTAAGAAAAACTGACGCTCTCCAAAAGTCAGATCATCTGGGACAAAGCCAAGACGATCGGGGCGCCGTTCGTGATGTATTACAACGGAAAAATCAAAAGCGGCTATGAGCGGATCGGCATGGCGGTGTCCACGGACATGATCCACTGGAAGCGCTTCGGCACGGAACCTGTCGTGGCCAACGGCGAAGACCAGCAACGCGGCATCAGCGGTGACCCGCAGATTGTGCGGATGGACGATCTTTGGGTGATGTTCTACTTCGGAGCTTTCTGGCAACCGGGGGCGTTCGACACCTTTGCTTGTTCGACTGACTTGGTTCACTGGACCAAGTGGACCGGCCCACATCTCATCCAGCCTTCGGAGCCTTGGGACAAGACGTATGCCCATAAACCTTGGGTCATTAAGCACGACGGCGTGGCCTATCATTTTTACTGCGCGGTGGGTGACCAAGGCCGCGTCATTGCTCTGGCGACTTCAAAAGACTTAAGAACCAGCTCCAACCCCAAAAATACACCGTGAATAAAAGCAATACTTTGGTTCGCGGTGTTGTGCCAGTTTGTTGTGCCGTATCGGCGACCCTGCCTAGCCGTTTAAATGAACGATGGCCGGGGAGAGGACCGGCGGGGCGCCCAATACTGTTTACTTAGCACCGGACGAATCCAATGTCATCCAGGCGCCGAAAGCCGGCAACCAACACCCAACGCCCAACACTCAATATCCAATTTCCAAGGGAAGAGGCGCTCACGCGCTGTGCTTGTTCCGGGCTGTTTCGACCTTGGTGAAACGGATGGCAATTTGAGGAGGTTTGTCGGACACTGGCTGTTGCAGGGCATTTCTTCATTTGATCATTGGATATTGAACGCGGAGCGAGCGCTAGCGAGCCTGGAAAATCTGGCGAAGCCCACAATCGCATGGCCGGAGGCAATGTTGGCTGTTGGATATTCAATTTTCGCTTCTAGGGAGGCTAAGTAAACAGTATTGGGCGGGGCCCCTGTCTTGGCCGACGGGCTGGACGCGCTGTCTTTCCTAACAGGCGGGACGGCTCGGCTGAACTCGCCGAACGCGCCTGTTTTCCAGATGCGGGGCCGCCGGTGCGCACCGGCGGCCCCGCTGGAACCCGGAGAAAACCCAATAACTCCGGAAAGTGGTGGGCTCGCACGCGAGCCGATAGTGGATTGTGGATAGTGGCTGGGAGGTATTCAAGGTAGCTGAACTTGCTTCGTCATCCTTTCTCACGCGCCGCCCCGGCGCGATCCGATGATCCATCACCGGCGCCGCTTGTTGAGTGCCATTCTGCCAAACTGCAGTGGGGCTTCGACTCCACCACCGGTGCGGTGGCCACCCTCATCACCGACGACAGCGGAGCCAACCACCGCGGAACCAACCTGGTGGAAATCATCGACGTTGGCGGTGCTGCTGAGCGTGTCGCCCTTGGCAGCGGGACCGCCGGTTGCGGGCGCGCCGGGCGGAGCACCGGTGAAGGACATGGAACAACCCGCCACCCCGGCGCAGGTCGAGGCCTTCACCTATAACATATACACACTAACAACAAGAATCCCACTCCACCGCCGCCTTCCCAGCTTTCTTCCCGGCCACAGCATGAGGCCCGGCGGACGGATTTCCCAACACATTTCAGACGAACTCTGGCGCTAGTTGCTACGGTAGCACACGGATGGTCTTCAGCCATGCGGCACAGCGCTCAGTCCAGGCTTTGGCTTCCTTGGTACAGCGCACGCCATAGCCGTGCCCGCCGGTCTGAAAGAGCGCAAATTCGTTCCTCACTTTTGCGGCTGTCAAGGCTTCGACATATAACTTGCTGCCGGAAACAAAACCCGGGTCATCCTCGGAGTGCACAATGAACGACGGCGGCACCTTCTCGGAAATCGGTAGTTTGCCCGAGAGGGCTTTGGTTCCGAGGTAGGCGGGATAGACCAGAACGGCGAAATCGGGGCGGTCGTCAAGCCGGTCGACCTCGTCGAGTGGCGGGTAGGAGGCCGTGCCGTGGGTGGTGCTCATGCGGGCGCAGAGGTGCCCCCCGGCCGAGAAGCCCATCACGCCGATGCGGGCCACGTCGATGTTCCACTCCTTCTGCCGGGCGCGCACCAGGCGCACGGCCCGTTGGAGGTCCTGAAAGGCCCCATCCCCGTTCGAGGGGACGCGGTATTTCAGGACAATGCCGGTGATGCCGAGCGTATTCAGCCAGGCGGCGATTTCGGAGCCTTCCTTGTTCATGGTCAAGTGATGATAGGCCCCGCCGGGGCAGATGAGCACGGCCGGAGTAGGGGCCTTGGTCGCTGGCGCGCGAAAGACGGTGAGCGTCGGCTCACTGACATTGGTGACGCGGATTACGCCGTCGCTGCCGAGGGTTTCCGTTTCTGGCGCAGTGGCAGCGGTGCCGGGCATCTTCCTGGTGGACCATACCGGGATAACCGCTGACGCTTCGGCGGCGCGTGCCACGGACTTGACCAGCGGTGACACGCCCTTGTCCGCCTCCGTACATAGAGCACTCCCCTGCCATGCCATCGCTGCAACCAGTGCTGCCCCAGCCAAACAGTTCTTCATTTGTTTCGTCGTCCGCATCATAAGTTTCCCTTCATTTCTGATCCAAAGGTATCAGCAGTTTTGTCCAGTCCATCGGTTTCTTTGTCGCAGGGTCGTCCATCCAGAGGGCGAAGAAGCCTCTGCGAGCGGCCTGGTAATACTCGACACGGAAACTCGCCGGGCCTTTGGTCAGCTTGGCCGTCCCTTTGGTGCAGTCCCAGTTGCTCTGGCCGCTGCGATCGCACACGAGCTGATCGTTGATGTAGAGCTGCGATCCGCCGCGCTCGCTGCGCAGGTTGACTTCGTACTGCCCGTCGGCCGGCACGTCGATCTTGCCCTCGTACACCAGCACGCTGCGGTCAAGCAGGTCCTGCACCGCGTTAGGCCATACGTGCGGCTCGATCTTCTCGGCGAGCAGCTTGAGCTGCGACAGGTCCGGGCGCTGGATCGCGCCGCCGGGATTCTCGTAAATCTTCAGCGTGACGGCCTTGGGCAGGCGCTCGAGGTAATCGTAATTGTCCAGGAACGCGATGCGCGGCGAACCCGCCGGCGTGTTGCCGCGGAACGCCGCCACGCGCAGCGTCGTGCGCAGCGATTTGGGCGCGTTTTGCTGCTCCTGGTCGACGCTGTTCTTCTCGGTGATTTTGAGCGGGCCTTCCAGCAGCGGCGAGTCGGGCGCCGGTTCCTGACCGTTGAGCGTGTAGCGGATCGACAGCCCCTCGCTCAGCGGCCGGGCCGCGACCGTCGCTTCCTTTTTGTAGATGTAAACGCACTCGCTTAGGCACTTGGCCTGCGCGACCTCTAAGGTGAAACCATACAGCATCCGGTCGAGCATCGCCTCCGTGGCCGCCAGGCGCAGGGCGAACGCGGCATAGTCCCCTCCGCTGCCCGGGCTCCAGACCTGCTGGCTCATCGCAGCCACGCGCTGGCGCAGGCTGGGAATCTCCAGCCACTCGGGCTGCTCCCACGCGCACATCTGCGCACCGGTCAGCAGGGGTGTCGGATCGACCTTGTCCCATTGAATCTTGCCCCAATCGTCGCCCACCTGGCCGAAACGGGCCACGTCCCAGCCGAAGAGGTGCTCGGGCGTCTGTTGATGGCCGTTGACGACGTACAGCGGGGTCCACGACGCGTTGATCACGGGGTATCCGTTCTTGATGAGGTTCCGCGGCGGGTTGTAGCGCACCTCGAACTCCATCACGATCACGTCGGTGGGGATCTTGAAGCTCTTGCTGCCCGTGTCGCCGAAGCCCTCCCACACGATCGTCTGCTTTCCGTGCTTCTTGACGGTCTCATTCATCTTCACGATATACTGCGTGTAGAGCTCATGCACGCTGGAGAGATTGTGCTCCTTGAGGTACGCCGCCGTCTCGGGGCGCGGGCCGATCTCGCCCAGCCAGGTCTCGTCGCTGCCGATGTGGATGTAGGGCGAGCTGCGGAAGACGTCGCACATCTCCCCCACCAGCGTGTCCAGCGCGGGATAGGCCTTGGGATTCATGAAATTCAGGCAGTTGATTCTGACGGGCTTGCCGTCGGACCCGATCATTCCGAAGGTTTCGGGCATGCGGGACTGCATCACGCCGCAGTGGCCCGGTGCCTCCAGTTCCGGCACCAGGGTCACCCCGCGATGGTCGGCGTACTTCACCAGCGCCGTCAGCTCGTCGAGCTTGTACGATTGGTTGGGCGAGGCCAGTTGGGGAAACGCCGTCGAGGGGAATGTGAAGGCCTCATTGTCCGTCAGGTGCAGATGCAAGTAGCGCACCTTGTAGAGCCGGCAAAGCTGGACGACCTGCCGAATCGAGTCGATGGAGTGGGGCTTGCGCGCGACATCGATCATCAGTCCGCGATAACCGTAACGAGGTTCATCCTTGATGGTGACGGCCGGAATGCTGCACGCGCCGCCTTCGATCTTCACCGCCTGCAGCAGCGTGACCGTGCCCATCGCGACGGCCGCGTAGTTGCCGCCGCTGACCACCGCCTGATCCTGGGCGACGATTTGATAGGCCTCGCCCGTAAGCGCCTTGTCGAGGCGCAGCACGATGTCGCCGCCGCGCGGGGCGTCGGAGGCGCTCTTGAGTTGCAGGTCGCCCAAACGCGCGATCTCGTCGGCCAGCACCTGCGCCAGCGGCGCCAGCGACGAGTCAGCCACGACAATCCGGCTGCCCGCCTTAAGTTTCAGACTCCCCTGCCCCAGGGTCACGGACTTGGGCCAAGGCACCAGCGGCGGCACGCTCGTGTCCGCCTCCGCGCCCTGGGCGTTCCCCTGCAACATCATCGCCGCCACCAGCACGGCACCCCCATCCATCCATTTCCAGCTTCGTTTCGTTCGCATATGATATTTCCCTTTGATACACCGTCCCTGCCTTCTCCATCTGTTACGCCAGGATCCGTGTCAAGGAGAATTCGGCGGACGCGACGGGGAAATTTGTTGCGCTCGTGGACTGCCTCCGGGATAGGGCCGCCCGGCCCGAAGGCCGGACGACGCCCCCCACTGAACCGGACGAGCGCAATTAACGCATCCGGTTCCTCAAGCTACGGTTTCGCCCCCAGTGCTATCTGCCACCGTCTGTGTAACACATGGGTCCGGGCTCAGGTCCCGGATGTGTTTCGGATGACAGTTCCGTAGTCCCGGTATCCTCCTTTGCTAGTGACGGGCTCCTTTGGGTGAGTTACCCCGCTTTCAATCGCTACTATGAAGATACTAAGACTGCCTCTGCCCGTATCTCGCGCCTTCGCCTTGCCTCCATGAAGGCATCGACCGCCATGCCTCCGTCCTGGATTCCGTCGAGTTGGTCGTAGGACAATTCGGGAATGGCAGCGGGCAGAACGGCCTTGATGCTCCAACTCCCGTGCTGACTGGGGTGGTAGTAGCGGTTCCGGGCGATGGGCAGGAGATCAACCACTCTCGCGACAATTGCTTCCAGGGAAGCGGCTAGTTCCGGGAAGCGTCCTGCCAGTTCCAGCATCACCCGGCACTCGAAGCCGGCGTTGTAGGCGAAGACGGGGCCATGGTCGCCGCAGAGGGCGATTAGGGACAGGGCACAGGCTCGGGAGGGATCCTCTCCGGAGAGATCAAGGAATCCGTGGTGTTGGATGGATCCGCTTTCGTCGAGGATGTGGAGGCTGAATTGGAACGGGATTTGCTGAAATGGGTAGGTGCCTTTCCAGATCGGCACCGTGAACCTGGCGGTCTCGAAATCGAGGAAATATGCGGGGAAGCCGTGGTGTGCGAGATCGGCGGCGGCACTTTGGGCATCGAAGAAGGGTTCACCAGAGACGGAGCATTGCTTCACCCGTAGCTGCATGGCGGTGAGCAGTTCATCGGGGATTTCACGGAGGTCATCAGTTTGTTCTGCTTCGACTGCGTTGCGTCGCCCCCCCTTGAGATGCGGAAGCGAGCTGATGGGGAATTCCGGCCACACCTTTCCCTGGTTGCAGTAGTCGCAGAAGCCGCAGGTATAGGGGGTGCCGCAATGCGGGCCAGTTTCGATCTGGGGCTCATCTGGCAGCGCCGCGACGGCATGAGCGCCAGCAATCCATTCCTGCACCTCGCCGCTGCGTGAAATCGCTTCCTCGGTCAGGTTGTTTTCTTTGAGCAGTCCGCGGTAATCGCCGTCTCCTGGATAGATGAATGAACTGTCGATATGCGCCAGCGAGACGGACGAGAGGCGGATGCCCATGCTGGTCGCGATGAACGTCTGCACCGCAATGTCGTCGCGATGGTAATTCTTCACACTGGCCGACGATTTCACCTCGATCATTTTCCACGCAAGGGTTCCGTCGTGCTGGTCCGGCAGCATCACGTCGGCGTATGCGAGCGCTCCTTCCATGCTCACACCTGCTTCGAAGATCGGAGTCAGACCCTTTGCGAGCAAATCCGCGCTTAAAGCGAGGGCCTCGCCGTGGCCCAGGACGTCGATGTCAATCGTCATACCGTGGCCTTGAGGATCGTAGATGGTTCGTGCAATCTCACCGACTTGATGACCGATCTGGAACACGGTTTCAGAGCCTGAGTCGTCGCGCAGTTCTGGCCTGTGGATTTCCAGCCACAGGCGTTTCGGGCACTGCCGGTAGGCGAGAATCTTTGACTTTGATAGATTGAGCATGGGATGGTTTGTTTCTGGAGGAATGAGGCGCGTCGTAATCTAAATGTAGTCCATGTGATTGGGCACGGGGCCGCTTGGGAGTCCGCAACGCATAAGGTCGTCCCGTGAGACGCAGTCCGTGGCCATTATGCCATAAATTCTTTCCAGCAGGTCGAGCAAGAGTGCGTCATATTGCCGAATGAGGGTTTCAAGGGACGTTTTGATTCCCTCGCCGTGGCCTCGATATAGTTATTTGATCGACAAAGGAGAGAGGATGTAATAGGAAAATGGAGAGACGGATGCCTGACGTGCCTGGACAGTTTGCCTGAACGTGTCATTGAGGGCAGTATCGGGAAAGGCATCGACTTCAGGGGCCAGGTGGTCAAGATCGAACTTGAAAGCGAGACCAAATGCGGTTGCAGCCTGTCCGTAGTAATTGCGAAGGTCCTCGTGCGCTTTCTTGTATTCCTGGCCCTCCAGCCAGGCGTGAAGAAAGTCGAGGCGGTCGAATTGTTCTTTGGCGAGGGTCATGGGTCGAAGGGCATCGCCTGTTTGGGATTTAGGATTTCAAATTTAGGATTTGGGGATTTGGATTTCACTCGTAATTCCTTTTCATCTGATCGGCTTCCTCACGCACCAGCTCACGCAATGCGTCCGGGGCTATGACAGTGGCAGCGCCGCCAAAGCTGAGCACCCAGCTTTTAACCTCCACCAGTTCACTAAGGCGGAAATGAACCCGCACGCGGTCGGGTGCCAGTTCCTCCAAGCGCTGACTCGGGTGGCGGACACAAGTGGCGCTGGTCAGGCTGGATACGCTGGAGGCCTTTGAGCCACAGTATTTGCAGAAGTAATTGGTCATGATTGTGAGGTTGTGTGAGTCGAACCCGGGGTTCGATGGCCACAACCCTAGCGAACGATCCCGGCCAAAAGCTGTCCGGGATGATGCTTTTTTGAATTTTCTTCCAGGAATTACTCATTCTTGAGCTTACGGGATTCATCGCCCTATTGCGGATGTTAGACATCTCAGCCCGCGGAAAGCATGTCAATTGCAGTTAGATCCACATCGTCCCGTGAATGATCTAGCGTTTCAAAGCGGCATGCCCCCCTAGCATTGGATCCGCTTCAGTTTGCTGTTCACTGCATCCATGCTGAATTCGGCCGGATCGAAATCCCTATTCATCCATTCGCTCCAACTATCGTGGTCCAGGTGCTTGGGATCGGCGAGGGCTTTCAACACGTCATAATAGCCATAGATGCCGCCGCAATCCTCTGGCGGACACGCATTCTTGCCTGCCGTGCAGACGGGATGTCGCATGGCCGGATCCGGCGGGAGTATTTTCTCCACAAGGATTTCGTGCAGCCAACTGTCGCCGAGATCATATTCGTATTGGAACTTGTTCTTCGGTGCCGGGGCGAGGTTGGCCAACGAAAACTCGGTTTCGTCCTCGATCTCAAATTCCGGCAGGTCGTACTCGTGGGAACCGAGGTAGCGGGTGGCGGCACCCGTGCCGATGATGAATTGGTGCAAGTGGCTGTTAGTCCAGCCCATGGCGGCTTGGATCAAATGATCGAGGAAGTCCAAGGGAATATCGGCGGGCACCAGCACCCGTCGCCAGATGGCTGGCTTGGAGCCTTTGAGGGTGAGCTTGATTTGATAGATCGGCGCGCTGGGGGCGGACTTCTTTCTGGTTTTGACGGGCTTGCTGGGCATGGCGGTTGGTGTAGAGGAGTTGGATCACAGCTCCCAGAGTTTGGCAAGGGGTACGGCTAGAAATGCACCATCGCAGAGGGGAAGCACGCTGTTGCCCGAGTAGAACACGATGCCGCCCGCGAAGTCGTCGCCCGTTTGCTGGGCGAGGCGCCGCAACCCGTTGGTGTCACTGGCGGAAACCGATTGAGACGCCTTGACCTCAATCCCCCAGACGCGGGAAGCGCGAGTGATCACGCAATCGACTTCCTCCTGATCCTTGTCCCTAAAAGGTCTCCAGAAACCGCCCGGGTGCCCGCTCCTTTTCCGCCTCGGTGAGCGGGTGCAGGTGAATCACCTCCATGCGGCCAGCCAGCGAGTCGCTCAAATGGGGGAGCAACAATAGGTTCGCCGACCCGGTCAGAAGAAAGCGCCCCGGACGACGGTCCCGATCCACCGAAACCTTGATGGCACGCAGCAATTCCGGTACCCGCTGCACCTCGTCCAGCGTCACCACGGAAGGCAGTCCCTCAAGAAATCCCGCCGGATCCGCCGCCGCCGTCTCGCCGAGGGCCGCCACATCCAAATCATAAAAGGGTCGATCGGGTGCCAGTTCCCTGACGAGAGTGCTTTTCCCAACCTGCCGCGGGCCCAGCACCGCCACGACTGGCGTATCCGCCAAAGCCGCCTCAACGGCTCGTCGAAGTGGGCGTGGCAAAAGGGTGGGGGAGTCGGACATTTGCGACGGAGATTAGCGTCCAATTGCAAACTGTCAAGCCGTCCAATTGCAAAGTTGCGTGCCGTCCAATTGTCAATTAGGGACCAAGGCTGGGATTGCGGACGGATCACACAGATTCCACCACGATCAGACGCAGCCGTGCCCTGCTGGCAGCCTCCAACCATGAGGGATGTGATCGAGTTCCAGGATTTGTCCCCATTTTTTGGCCTGGATCGGTCTGCCGGATGTGGTGAACTGCGCCATGATCAATGCCCCGATGATTCACCTGCCGAACAGCCTGCAACTTTCCGGATTTGTGCTCTTTGGCACGTCCCAGATGATGGTGGGATTGGAGAATTCCAGATGGCTGCGGATTCCTCTCACCGCGTTCCCCGCCCTGCAAAACCTTTCAGAGGACGAGTGCTTCGATTACCGGCTTGCCGACAATCGTACCCAGTTGCGGTGGCCGGGCCGCGACATCAGTCTGAGCGTGTGCGACCTCGCCGACAAGGCCACCCTGCGCTGGAACGTCCGCAACAACCCGGCCTTGACCCCTCCGGGAGGGCTCTGCGCCAGATGCTCGAACAGCGCCTTGGCCTCCAGTTCCGGGGCCTGCCGCAACATGTCCAGCGCCTGCGGCCAGAACTCTTCCAGCGGGTCTTCCCGCGTCCTCCAGGTGTGCGGCACCTGCCGCTGCTCCATGACGTTGTCCTGCCGCAAATAATTGCGCGCCGTAGTGCGGGATATCCCCGCTTTGATTGCACTCATGCTGATGTTTGCTCCTTGGTTGCGCTCGTGAACGAGCTTGGTGAGTTGGGTTCTTTTGACCACAACCCAGAGCAACACCCGTCGCCCTAACCGGTGTCAAACAGCATGCTGCCTCACCCCTAAAAACCGCCCTCCCAACTGGGCAGTTTTAATTGTCGTCGACGCGCAGTCTTAATTGTCGTCGCACATCAATCC
>Ga0118677_10012591_pt1 | contig 12364 bp, 17 predicted proteins | sample AliMusrvi5mmetaG_FD_86154 | JGI IMG/M metagenome (GOLD analysis project Ga0118677, IMG submission 86154)
CTTGCTGGGGACGGCGCGGCAGGTGGTGCCGGTTTCGTCCTTGATCGTTTTCGCCTCGATCTCGTCCTCGGTGCTGGATTCCTCGACGGTGCCTCCGGTCGGAGTGGTCAGGCCAAAATTGCTGGTGATTCCAAAACTCGCGGGCATGGTCAGTCCTCCTTCAAAATGAAGTCCACGCGATAAGTGCCGTTCCCCAAGGCGACAAACGAAGCCGCCCCTTCAATCTTCGCCAGATTTGGCGGGGCGGTAAACGTGACGACGTAATGCTTGCTCCCTTCGCAAACAGGGGTGCATTTGAGAATCTTTCCCTCGGCCTTGTTGATGGCGTCCTGGATTGGCGCAGGAATCATGCACCTGCGGTAGTGTCAACTCCGGCCACGATTTCGATCTCCGCAACCCACCGGCTATGCTCAAGGGAAGTCTGGGATTTGCGAACGAAGAATCCGCTCAATCCCATGCCATTGAGCCGCAAGGCAGCCGCGATTGCATCACGATCCTCCAACCAGGTGCGCACGGCATTGAGGCGTTGGTCATGGGCGTCGCGGTCATTGTCGAATGCCGGGGTTTCCAGCCGGAAATTGACCGTGGCCTTCCATAACGGGCCGACCGTGTGTTCGCAGTCGGGGCAATGGACGATGATCGACGCGCCTTCCACGGTGTTCTCGTCACCCGATACGCCGGTGTGCTGTTCGATCCCGGCCAGTTCCGGCAAGGAGGCGACGGCAGCAAGAAACGCTGATTCGATTGCGGTGTTCATTTGGCCTGCACGGTAAGAGTGACCATCGGATACGAGGGGGACTCGCTTACCCTTGCGATCCGGTAGGTTTTTCGGTCGAACTGAACGGCCTCGCTAACTTTGGGGCGGTTGTTACCGAAAGATGCCTTGGCAATTTTAACCGTGAAATCGTATTCCTCGCCGAACCCGCCAATTTGCAGGGTTTCCGAGGATTCGATGGCCGTGATGATGGCGCGATAGGTGCGCCCGTTCCAGACCACCGGTTCGCCTATTTCCGCGACGATCCCGGCGAGATCTGCGGCTTTTTCGTCTTTGAGCGACATGCCAAAAGCCAAGTGTCAACGCGACTAATGTTTCTGATCTGGCCATGTACCGCTCGTCCAATCTACTCTGAAAGCAATGGACAACCAATGGTTACAATGAGCGCTCCCAAGACTCGTAATGCATCCAACAGATGCCCGCAGTGGCTCAATAGCACTGTCCTTGGCATCGGCCTCGCCTCGCTATTCAGCGACTGGTCGCATGAAATGGCCACCACGGTCATGCCTGCTTTCCTCGCGACGATGGGCGTGGCCGCGTTTTGGGTGGGACTGATCGAAGGCGTATCGGATGGGCTATCCAGTTTTGCAAAAATGGCGTCAGGCTATTACACAGACAAGCTGCACCGCCGCAAACCAGTCGCAGTCATCGGTTACATTGTCACCGCGCTGGGAACAGCATCATTCGGCCTGGCATCGGCCGCTTGGCATGTCCTACTCGCACGTGCGTGCGCCTGGCTCGGGCGCGGTGTGCGCACGCCGGTGCGAAAAGCGCTGCTGGCCGGAGCGGTGACGAAAGAAACTTACGGGCGGGCGTTCGGTTTCGAGCGAATGATGGACACGACGGGGGCCATCGTCGGACCTGCGTCTGCGTTCTTCCTGCTCGGCGCATTTCATCATCACTATCCGTCGCTCTTTGCCGTGACACTTATCCCGAGTCTCATCGCCACCGGACTCATTGCTTTTCTTGTGAAGGAAAAGGATCGCAAACCGGTGCCGCACATTTCATTTGGCGAGCGGTTGCGAATGCTGCCCCCGGCATTCCGAAAATTTCTTGTTGCCGTCGGCCTATTTGGCGCAGGCGATTTTGCGCACACGCTGCTGATCCTTCTAGTGTAGTGCTTCGCAATTAGCGTGACACATTCTTGCGGGGCAGGTTTTTTCTGGCGCGGGCGACTTTCGCGAGGATGTCGTTGGCTTTGGCGGTCCAGATAAACGGCTTGGGTTCCCGGTTGTGTTGGGCCACGTATTTGTTGAGCACGGCGATTAACTCCGGCACGCTGTGAAAGACGCCACGCCGCAATCGGTTGACCGTCAAATCACGGAAGAAGCGCTCAACCATGTTCAGCCACGAAGCACTCGTGGGAGTAAAATGGAGATGGAAACGCGGGTGCTTGGCCAACCACTTCTTGACCTTGGGATGTTTGTGCGTGGCGTAGTTATCGAGGATCAGGTGCAACTCTCGCTCGACGGGCGTTTCCGCATCGATTTGTTGCAGGAACTTCAGCCACTCCTGGTGACGATGACGGTCCTGGCATTGCCCGATCAAGGTGCCATCGGCGACGTTCAAAGCCGCAAACAGGGTGGTGGTGCCATGCCTCACGTAATCATGGGTCATCGTGCCTGCCCGTCCTTTCTTGAGCGGCAACCCCGGTTGGGTGCGATCAAGAGCCTGCACCTGACTCTTTTCATCACAGCAGAGCACTAAAGCGTGCTCGGGGGCGTTGAGGTAAAGACCAATGACATCCTCCAGCTTCTCGGTAAATCGCGGGTCATTGGAGATTTTAAAGGTCCGCACGAGGTGCGGCTTGAGCCCATGGGCACGCCACACCCGCCCCACCGTGCTGTCGCTCACCTCAAGTGCTTTGGCCAAAGAACGCTGACTCCACTGCGTGGCCTGCGGTGGACGCGAGCGTAAGGTTTTCTCCACAATTAGCTCCTGCATTTGGGCGCCATAGACCGCTTTGCGCCCACGTCCAGGGGCATCGTTTTCCAAACCGACCCGCCCCAACTCGACAAAGCGGGCACGCCACCGCGAAGCCTTTTGCCGGGTGATACCCAAGGCTGCTGCGACCTGCTGGTGGTTCTTTCCTTCCAGGCAGAGCAAAACAATCCGACAACGCTCCGCAAGACGCCTGGGCGCAATGCCGCTGGAGGCTTGCCTGCGCAACCATTGGAGATCTTCGGGCGACGGTGAAAGTGAACGAGCGATGCGCATTCCTTACTATCCTACACGCCGCCACTCCAGAAAAGAACAATGTTATACTAATTAAGAAGCAATACACTAGCCACTCAGAAACTCACGCCAGGATTGGGTGCGACCAGAGCGGCAAGCATCGCAGTCGGGCTCTATGTTCTGCACAATCTATTCTACGCGGGTTTTGCTTTCATCGCAGGCTGGCTGGCGGACCGCTTCCGCAAGAACCTTATGCTCGCAGTCGGTTACGCTCTTGCGGCAGTGATGGCGCTCTCAATTATTCTGCTTCCGCTCACGGTCTGGACTCTTGTCGGAATTTTCATCCTGGGCGGCGTGTATGTGGCGATTGAGGAAACGCTTGAGGATTCGTTCTGTGCTGAACTCGTTAGCGAAGAACATCACGGCATGGCGTTTGGCACGCTGGCGACGGTGAATGGCGTGGGGGATTTTCTTTCGAGTATCATCGTGGGAGGCCTTTGGACTGCATTTGGGACGAATGTGGCATTCTGTTACAGCGCGTTTTTATTCATCGCGGGCGCACTGCTCGTCGTTCAATGCGATCATCAACGGGCATAAGACTGCAGTTGTCCTACCGCCTTATTTTATTCTGAAAGCAAAAGCCCCCGCGCCGTTTCCAGCGTGGGGGCTTGTTGATTTTTCCTGTGAGCGCTTTTACTTGCTCGGGGCCGGGGCAACGATGCGCTCCAGCATCGGCTTGTTGGCTGCGGTGAAGCCATACATCAGCGTGTAGCTGACTTCCTGGCGACCCAACCGGCCATCGTAACGGTCACGCACCTGGACGGAGAGTCCGGTGCGGGGATCGGTCACGACATTGATCTCGGTGTCGCCCGTGTATTCCGGCACGTCGGGAATACGAGCGGCCATGATGAGCGCCTCGCGAATGCCCGCGAAACCCATCAGTTGTTCGCCGTTGTCCGGGAGCGCGGAATATTCCGCCACGGTGAATCCGTTCACATTCGGCAGGACACCCGTCACAACCACATCACCCACCTGCGGGGCGATATAGGCCTTATACAAGGCTTCGTCCTTCTGGAGCGCGTTGTAGTAGTCCGAGTTCACGAACATGAACCGGCCCATGTCCGGGATGAACCGTTTGTTCATCTTGGTGGCGATATCCACGATGGTGTCGCGGCCAAAACTGTTATTCCCGGTCAGCGCAGAAGTCGTGGCGTTGGTGAAATTCGCAGCCACGATCAATGCGAACAGGTCGTCGCTGACCTTGCGACCGAGCGCGTAGGCCACCTTGTCGGCGTAACGCTGGTTCAGATCGATCACGCTGGTGGAACGCTCCACGTCGGTGATCGCATAGCCCGCATAGGCGTGCTTATTGATGGCCACCCGGACGTCCACCTGCGCCTGATCGCTCGGAACATAGCCGGTGGCCGGATCGAAATCCTGGGCCACGGTCGGCGTCACGATGTGGGTGACGATGTCCTGGTTGAACTTCACGCTCTGGTCGCTGAAATCGGTGGCGATCTGCGTCAGCACCGGAAACTTCGCGAGGAGAGTGGTGAGCGCCTGCTGAGCGATCAGCGGGGCATTTACTGTTGCGTTTTGATTAGGCATGGGGCGGGCTCCTTAGTGTTGGAAAAGAGGCTGGATGTGCTTCTGGTAGAACTCGGCCGCCGCCTTGGGCTGCTTGTCCTTGACCAGCTTGTTGTAGTGCGCGATGCGCTCCTCTGGGGTGCTGCGCTCGGCATTGGGAAGATCGGGATCACCCGCCGGGGTAATCTTCGCGGGGACTTGGGTACCGGTGCTGGCGACGATTTCAGCAGCCCGGAGCGAGGCCCGCTTTTCGAGGTCCTGTTCCTTCGTCTCCAACTCCTGATTGCGGGTGGTGACGGATTCGATGGATCGCCGGGCCGTGCCAAGATCGGCAGCGAGCCGGTCGCGCTCGGTGGTCAGAGCGGCGAGTTGCGTTTTGAAATTCTCTGTGGTCGAACCCGCTTCGCTCAAAAGGTTGGCGCTCGCCTGCGCATCGGATTCGAGCGTCTGGACTCGGGCCAGCGCTTCAGCAAGTTGTTCCTCGATTGGTTTGCTCATTGCCTGAGCTGCGATGTCAACCCGGCGTGCCTGAATTTGCGCGGAGCTGTGGAAAGAACGCAGCCGCTTCATCGCTTCGCCACGGTCCCGAACCACTCCGGCGAGATTGAGCCGCTGGGCCTGTTTGCCGGAAAAATCCTGCCCCTCCATCGCGTCTGCCGGGATTTTCCGCCCCCGTGAGAGGACAGCTGCGTGAAAATCCTGCGCCACGTCAGCGATGTTGGACTGGATCAACTCACGCTGGGCATCGGTGAGGCTGGTGCCTGGCGTTCCCATGCCCTTGAATTTTCCAACGGCAAACACCTCGACCTTGATTCCCTCGTTTTTGAAAGCCTCGGAATCATCCACCACGGGCTGGATCACCCCGATGGAACCGACCCTTGCGCTCGGGGTGACGTAAATCGCCTGCGCCTGGCTTGCCACCCAGTACGCCGCAGAACACATCAGGCCGGAACTGAAGGCGTAAACCGGCTTCTGTTTGCCCACGTCGGCCACAGCCTGCGCCAGTTCCGGCGTGCCGGTAACCGTGCCGCCGGGCGAGTCGATGTCGAGAAACACGGCGTCCACATCGGGGCGGCTGCCAGCCTCCCGGATCGCGGATGCCAGTTCCTCGGTGTCCGTGGCGTTGAAAAGAACCTGCGAAAAGATGTCGGGTTTCCGAATGATCGGCCCGCTCATGGCGACCACGCCGATACCGTCCTCGACACTCAGCAAAGGAGACTTGGCGTTGGCGGGGAGATTGTTGCGCCCGTCCATAAATAACCGGGCAGATGAAGCCATCGCTCGGAATGCCTCGGGCGTGATCAACCAGGGCTGTTTGAGAAAAAGGGTGTCGGCAAAGGTCACGCCGGAGGCGGCGTGTCAACGGTGGGATTGTTGCCTTGGGGTGGTGTGAGCAAAGAAGATGCACCCTCTGGTCTCCACAACATCTCGACCGGCACACCATACTTTTGCGCCGTGTCGAGAATCAGCTTGGCATCCTGCGCCCGCTTTTCGATCTCGTCCCCGAAATCAGAACCGAGTTCCGAGTAATGGTCGGTGAGCGTTTTGAGGCCGGTTTCGACATCAGCCCGGTTCTGCTGCGCCTCACGCCCGGCATCGACGGTGATCCGGCGCGGTGTGGTGCATGAGATGCGCTGCCAGCCGGGAACCGGTTCCAACTCGCCTCGCGCAATCGCATCCCCGATCACATACGCCCAGACGGGACGGACAAATCGTTGGATCAGGATCAGTTGTCGGTACGAAAATCGCCGATCCGCTTTTGCCACGATCAGTCGCACGCCCGCGCCGCCAACCTTGCTTGAATCTGCTGCGAACTCGAAAGGAAGCACGCCCAGGGCCGAGTCACGGCGCAGGTGTTCCAAAAATCCGGTGAACGTCGGCGACGGACGGTTCGATTGGAAACTGTCGATGGACTCGTTCGGCTTGAGCGCCAATAGCTTTCCGCCGACGATCTTTTGTAACTCAACTGGATCACTCGGCTCGGTGGAGGGCGCAGTGGATGGAATAGAAAAATCCCCATTCTCATCCAGTTCGCCCCGCTCCGTTTTCAGGACGCGAGCGATGTCGGCGTTGTCTTTCACCGCATGCTTTTCCAATGCGAGCAATTCCATTTCATCCAGGATGTGGTTGATGGAATGCTGCATCGTGGGCGCATGACGAATGGCCGAGGCGGATTCCGGCTCGAAAATGTGAAGCACTGAATCGGCGGGCAAATCGCGATGAGCCCCGGCATCCTCAATGGTTCGGTAAAAGATCGGGGCACCGTAGGCATCCACGCCAACCCCGTCCGTTGAATCCGAGGAACCGGACAGATCGCCCACGCGATGGGACTCGATCAATTGCAGGACTGGTTGTTTGTTCGCATCCCGCGTCTTGTGAATGAAGTATTCCCCATCCACATCCATCGCCCGGCAGATGATCGACTGGCATTCCTCGAACGAGAATCGTCGGGTGATTTCGCAGCGGGCAGCCCACCGGGTGAAATAGTCCTCGGCCTTTTTGTTCCAGTCGGGGTTGGAAGATTGCGCCTGCGGTTTGATGCCATCCCCGGTGGAATAGATGGCCATGTTGCCCACCAACTCGCGCACGAACCCGGAGTTTTTGTGCAGGTAACGCGACCGGCGAACCAGTTCCCGGCGCACGGCGGGCGAGAGATCCCGCTTGGCGTCCTGCGGGGGAACGCCAGGCACCCGGCTCCGGCGTTGGGAATAGTTGGCACCTTCATAGGCCGACCACCATGCCTGTGGAACAAGCAAAGGCGGCAGAAGGCGGATGGCAGAACGTAGAAGGCGGTTCATAGCGGAATGAAGGGCGGCACAATGGATTGAGACACGCGGCGGCGACGACCGTAGGTGTCTGGATCAAGTGCCCGGAGCGCGACGGCGCATTCCTCGAGAACTTCCTTTACCGGCATGGCGAACTGCCGGGTGGCATTTGACCCGCCGTCGCCCCATTGCATGAGGGTTTTGCCCTCAAGGAGCATTTCTTTGGCTTTCGCCTGAATTTGAAGGACCTCGGCTATGGTGAAGCCGACAATGAATAGACCCTGAGCCATGCCGGGCGCGAGGTGTCAACGAGAACGGCCAATACGGGGTTGACGACGATGGCCGTCCCAGTTTTCACCGAGGGCCGGTTCCCTGGCGCAAAGGTGATGGCAAATCACCGTTGGCAGATGCCGACGATGGGCGGTTGCCCATTGTTCAGCGAACATCACGTCATCATGTGCCGCACTGCCGAGGCTCCACGGATACGGTTTCTGGGACGCCGCATGCCAGAGTTGAAAGAATCCGATGGGCACGTATCCGCGCAACGGGTCCACGTAACGGGGGGAAAGAGGACGAGTGCCGCCCGGTGCCACGAACGCGCTACAGCTGTGCTGCGGTCCCTGTTTCCGGATCGTGTTCATCTCGTGGACGCCGACCACATCGACGCGGTCCGCTCCATAAATGCAGTTTGCGTCCAGGTGAGTATGGTTGAAAAGAATGCGCCGAAAGTTGTCCGGTAGGGCAATGTCGGAATCAAGGTGCAACCGCCAGCCGTGATATTGCCAGCGGGCCATCCCGGCGTTCAGGGCCGCGCCCTTGTTGAAGCGACGGCCATTCTTCCTGAACAGATCGGTCTGAACGCAAATGGCTCCGTGCTTCTCGGCCACCTGCTGCGTGCGCCGGTCCTCGTGGCTGGTAACCACGATCATGGTGTCCAGATGCGGATGGTTGAGTTCGAGTGTGATATCGAGAAGATCATCAAACCCGACGCAGGCGGTCACGGCCTCCAAACGGAGGGATTCGGCGGAGTACGGTCCCGGAGCGGTGTAGTGCATGATGGATCTTTCAGGCGTTGACGAATCGAGCCGCTCCCAAAATGCGATAATCCACCGCGATCTTTCCAACAGACCGTTCCGCAAATTCCTCGAATGCGGTCACTGTCAGGTCGATTGCGTGGCCGGTTCCGCGTGAGGGTCCCAAATCAATCACTGGCACGGTGATCGTCTTTCCATCGTGCGTGACTTCCACTTTTGTTCCCCACGGTAGCTTTGGAATCGGGGAACCGACGCACGGGCCGAAGTTCATCGGCAATGCGCACGCCTGAATGTTGGGCCGTTTGATTGTGCTGATTCCACTGGCGGTTTCCCCGTTATCCTCCGGGTCATCCGCGCCGCCAAACCAGGTGCATTGAGCGTTGCGAACCACGATGTCGTTGCCGTCGATCTCAGCCGTAAAGCCAAACCGTTCGTCACCCTGTAAAATCGTGGGCTTGTTCATGCCAAAAAGTTTTCTGAGCCAGTCGAACATGGATTAGGGAGTGGTGGTGCGAGCCGATGCCGCCGCGTTGTTCAGGCCGGTGGCGATCTGCTCGACCACCGTTGCCGATTTCGATTGCCCGGAGGATTGCAATGCCTCGCCCGCGACGGTGCCGAGTTTTCCCGCCAAGGACTGCCATTGCGTTCCGTCATTCGGGCTCCAAATTTTGACGATCTTCTCCACGTCATCGGAGTTCACGATGGTGGTTTCATTCGCCCGCAGGCCAGTAGCTACCGAGTCGAGAAAATCGGCCTTGAAGTTTTTGTCCGCCTCGTCGGTCGCCGCCGAAATCAGAACATTTTCAGCGACCGACAGAGCGCGTTGGCCCACAACATCCAAGGTGCTGTCGATCTGCGCCCGGTGCGCGGTGATCCATGCGCAACCGGAGAGCGTGAATACAGGAATCAGTGCCGCCACGATCAAAGGCGTAATGGTCGGCCCCGTCTTTCCCGAATCATTGGGAACGCTTCCGCCGGTTACCTGTTTGTCCTTGGCCGCGTAAGCGAAGGTGCCGCCGGAAACGACGGCAATCAAACCTGCAAAGCTGGTGATGGTATTCCGAGCCGATTCAGGCAGGAAGGAAATCAGACTGGGATTGACCGCAATGGCAGACGCCAGCACGGTGATCCAGCCAGTGAGAGTTGTGCGCCAGTTGGCTCCAAGGATGGTGTTCATGCCTCGGATTCGGTGTCAATTTGCCGGTGGTCCGAAAGTCCGGCGTGACGAGGGGCTGCGATAACGCTAATATCGGTATTGCAATGACTCCGCGAAAAAAGCCAAGCATTCCTGTCAGGCCAGTTGTTTCTCCGGACAGGTTGGAGAAAGCGTTCCCGGGTGGATTTACGATTCGGGACGAGGCGAACGCGATAACGGCATACGCTTTTCGGAACGGCCCCATCGAGACTTTACACAGCGGCAAATCCTCCCCCCTGACTGATGATCCAGAGGTGAGTAGAATTACCGACGAAGAAATGAAGGAGATTATGATTTCTGCATCGGAGAGACTTGCTGCCATCCTTGAAGTGAGGGACAAGGAACCAGCCATGTACAGAAGGTTCATTCACGACTACGCCATCAAGTATTGTTGCCGGTGGGATCGCTGAAACGAGCGCCTATTCGTTTCCTTCGGAATCAGCTTTTTGACGGTTCGCGAAAGCCTCTGTGACATCTTCCTCTATGCCGTCGCGGATACGGATGGCCTTCCGGCCTTCGCCAAGATTGATCCACCGCTGCACGATCACGTCGCTGTAGAGTGTGTCCAGCTCCATCAGGAAAGACTTCCGGCCCGCCTGTTCCGCACCGATAAGCGTCGAGCCGCTGCCGCCAAAAAGGTCGAGGACGTTTTCGCCGGGCCGGGATGAATATCCCATCGCACGGACGGCCAGTTCCACCGGCTTCTCGGTAAGATGAACCATGCTTTGCGGGTTCACCTTCTTAATATGCCAGAGGTCGGTGGCATTGTTCGGGCCGAAGAACTGATGCGCCGCGCCCTCGCGCCATCCATAGAAGGCGATCTCGAACGCGCCCATGAAATCTTTCCGCGTGAGAACCGGATGTTGTTTGTCCCAAACGACTCCCTGGGAAAAATAGAGTTCCGATTCCTTCAGCGCCGAAGGGTAGTTTCCGAGATTGGCGTACCCGCCCCAGATGTAAAAGGCACGACCCGGCTCCAATACCCGGGCGATGTTGCCGAACCAAGCGCGGAGCATCCGGTCAAAGTCGACTTCGGAAACAAAATCGTTTGCCAGCGGGCGATCTTTCGCGCGAAGCTTCTTGTGGGTGGCCTCACGTTTGCCAAACCGCGCCTCATCAAAGCTCTGGTGATGGTTCTGCGGCTTGGTGTTGCTCTCGCCAAAGGATGACAAGCCCGCCGCTACCGCATTGTTGCTGCGCGGCTCGACCTTCACGTTGTAAGGCGGATCGGTGTTTGCGAGTTGGATGCGGGCACCGTCCAGGAGGCGGTCGAGAGCTTCTGGAGAACTCGAATCGCCGCACATGAGACGATGGTTCCCCAAAACATAGATGTCGCCCGGACGGGTCAGTGCCTCATCCGGCGGTTCCGGGGTGGGGTGTGGTTCATCTCCGGCCTCAGGCGGCAGAAGTTCGTCGATGGAAAAGGCGTCGAACCCGGTTAGATCGAGGTCGATCTTCCCGTCGAGTTCCTGAATCAGCTTCTTGAGTTCCTCGTCATCCGTCTCAGCCAATTCCGCGATCCGATTGTCCGCGAGCATGTCGGCCCATTCCGCCGCCTCGTTCTCGTAATCCTGAAAATCGACCGGAACCTTCTCGCATTCCAAGAGCTTTGCCGCGTCGAGCCGCCCGTGTCCCTTGATCACGAACCCTGAGCGTTTGGAAACCACAATGGGGTTACGCCAGCCCTGCGCACGGATGATTTTTGCCAGCAACTTGATCTGGCTTTCTGGGTGACGGTTTGGGTTCCTCGGGTTGGGAACCAGCTTTTCAGTTTCGACCAGTTCGGTGTGTGCGCAAAAGACGTCGGGATCACTCATGCCCGCCGGTCGGGTGTCAACGAGCCATTGACACCTGCGCCGCTTGCATGAGCGAAGCAACTGAAGGCGTCACCTCCGAAATGGCCGAGCGGATTCTGGACGCCGATTTCAAGAACATCGTCAAAAAGGTGGCGGCGGGGAAAACCCTGACCGTTGCCGAACGGGCCCGGGTACAGGCCCGCGCCGCCGGATGCACCGACACGGTCGCCTACGCCAAGACCGTGGTGGAGCTGTCAAACCTGCTCGGGGTCACCCGCCGAACGATCAGTTCCTGGCAGAAAATGGAAGGCGCACCAAAGGCGCTCTCAAACGGGCTGTTCCCGGTTGCCGAGTGGCGCGAGTTCGTCCGGGTGCGCGGTTTGAAAACCAACGCGCCGGTCACCACGAACGAGGAAGCACTCAAAGCGCGGAAACTTCTCGCTGAAGTTGAAGAGCGTGAACTGAAGGTCGGCATCAAGAAGGGCGAATTCGTTCTTCTGGAGGAGGTCCGTCGGTCATGGCTGACGCAGGTGGGCAAGGCGGTGGCTCTGCTCCGGGCAAAATTTGAAAGCGAGTTGCCGCCGATCCTCTCAGGCAAGGACGCACAGGGAATCCGCGAGGAGTGCGCCCGCGCCATCGATGAGGTGTGCCGCAGCCTCCACACCGGAGAGGGGGCGGCACCGTGAGAGGCGGCAAAGTTTCCAAACTGGAGCAGCGGTTCGCACTTCTCTGGCGTTCGATGAATGGGCCTGCGCTTGAACGGGAATTCCGGTTCCACCCGACCCGGAAATGGCGGGCAGACTTTGCTCATCTTCCCTCCCGAACCCTGATCGAAATCGAAGGCGGGATCTGGATTCGCGGTCGGCACACCACGCCGAGCGGGTTCACTGCCGATGCCGAGAAATACCTCGAGGCGGCACTGGCCGGGTGGCGCGTGCTGCGGCTCGTCGATCAGCAGATCAAGGCACCGATGATCGAGAGGATCGTCGCGCTCTGCACGAAGGTATGATTGACCACGCATCCAAATTGGAAGCGAT
>Ga0118677_10012592_pt1 | contig 12364 bp, 11 predicted proteins | sample AliMusrvi5mmetaG_FD_86154 | JGI IMG/M metagenome (GOLD analysis project Ga0118677, IMG submission 86154)
CGATATCAAGGGCCTATTAACTGGGATTGGGCAATCTGCACAACGTATACGCCTAATCATCCAGCGATAATTTTACGTCTATTTGATCTATCTACAACTGAAAAAGATGCCGTGCTGAATAAGGAGTTGGAAGACTTATACGGTATGATATTGCCTCAAAATACAACAGCCAGCTTAGGTGAATTTACAAAGTATGTTGAAAAAAACAAAAAAGAAATTATGCAGTCTTAACAAAGCTCAATGCATTGAGATCGAAAAATGGGATGGCGTCACAAGAGACGAATGGAATGCTTGGCAGTGGCAATTGAGAAATTCCGTTAAATCTCTCCACGAATTGTCAAGTATACTCCAGAAGGCATCTCCTTATTTTCGTATCGCTGATTTTAATATTTTAGATAAGGTTGATGATTCTTTTGAGATGCGGCTAACGCCATACTTGGTTTCCATTATATATAAAGCTCTTAAAAAAGGGGATGTGGAAAAAGCAAAAATTATTATTAATACGTTTGTACCTGCAATGGGAGAAATAGAATGCATCAGTAATGGAATAGATGGCATCGGTGAGGAATCGCGTGCTGCCAGACCAGCTCCTTTAATTACTAATTTCTATAAAAATAGAGTTTTGTTTTTTGCAACTAACATGTGCTCGGCATATTGTCGTTATTGTTTTCGTCGACGCAAAGTTGGCAAACATCAGACTGAAGAAAATGATGACAATCTGCAACAAAAATATATCCGGCAATCAATTGAGTATATTAAGAACAATGCAGAAATCAAAGAAGTAATAGTCTCCGGTGGAGACCCTTTCATTTTAAATGATGAAAAGCTTTTATCTATTCTTAGGGCATTAAAAAAGATTGAGCATATAAAGGTTTTGCGGATTGATACGAAAACATTTACGTCATTACCGCAACGGTTTACGCCAGAACTAATAAGGGAACTCAAGAAAATTAAACCATTATATATCGTCGGCAATTTTCTTCATTCAATTGAGCTGACGCCCGAAGCTCTATGTGCAGCCGCATCGCTCATTGACGTAGGCATTCCTGTTGTTTCTCATACAGCCTTGCTGAAAGGAATAAATGACGATGCAGATACTATTTCTGAATTAATGTGGAATCTGTATGTGAATAGAATAATGCCCTACTATCTGATTCAATTTATTCCAACAAAGTGGACCGAACATTTTAGAGTACCCATTCGGAAGGGCTTGGAGATTATGAGAAGCTTACACGGCAAGCTGTCGGGCATTGCTAACCCCACATATATTGTTTATCTTCCCAATGGCGCAGGCAAAGTGCCTATCTTGCCGAACTATTTGCTTGAACAAACTAGCGACGGCTATTATTTTGAAAATTATGAGGGCAAAAAAGTTTTATATAAGGAACCGCCACAATTATGATCGAACAAATATTCTTGAATAGCATTATTATTGGTAGTATTTATTCATTAGTCGCTCTCGGCTTTGCGGTTATCTACAAAACCATCCGTTTTTTTCACTTTGCCCATGGTGTAGTCTATGCCGCCGGGGCTTATTTTGCTTATAGTCTTTCTGTATCGCTAGGTATAAATCCAATCCTGTCTTTTTTTTTGCCTCGTGTCTTGCGGCCATCCTCGGCATAGCTATTGATAGAACAGTATATCTGCCACTACGCAGAAACGCTGCGCCAGGACTAGTTTTTCTTATAGCATCATTCGGTGTATTTATTTTCATACAGAATCTTTTACAGCTTCTTTACGGAGCGCAGATACTTACCCTAAGAACTGGGCCGGTTGTTGAAGGATACGAAATACTATCAGCTGTTATTACACCAATTCAGATACTAATAATTTTTGCTTCTTTTATAATATTTGCAGTTCTCTGGTTTATTGTCGAAAAAACAAGGATAGGTAAGGCAATCCGGGCAGTGGCTGATGACCCCTTGGGTGCACGCGTGTCGGGCATCTACGACGAAAAAGTAATTCTCTATTCGTTTGGAATAGGCTCTGCCCTTGCCGGCATGGCCGGGGTTTTGATTTCACTGGAAACGAACATAGAGCCGACGATGGGTATGAACGCAATCCTGAAAGGTATCATCGCCTCGATTATTGGTGGTATAGGCAGCATTCCCGGCGCATTGCTTGGCGGCTTCTTGCTGGGTATAATTGAGAACCTCGGCATCTGGAAAATTCAGGCGGGATGGAAAGATATGATTGCATTTTCAGTACTCATACTTTTTCTTCTCTTTCGACCTGAAGGAATTTTAGGTAAGAAAAATGACAGGGAAAGATTATAGATGGAATATTTTATTCATATACTGATCATAGCCGGAATTTATATAATCCTGACGCTCAGCCTTAATCTGATTGTCGGTTATACAGGCCTGCCCGCGCTTGGGCACATGGCTTTTGCCTGTGTTGGCGCTTATACGTCGAGCCTGCTTGCTTTGAACTACGGTATATCTCCTTGGATTGGCCTTGTGATCGGGGCATGTCTTGCGTCGCTACTCGGCCTGATTATCGGGATTCCATCCATCAGGCTTAAAGGCGATTACCTTGCTATTGCGACTTTCGGTTTCGGGGTAATTGTTTATTCAATATCAAAGAACTGGGTTGATCTAACAAGAGGGCCGATGGGTTTGCCCGGCATCCCGAAATTCAATCTGTTCGGTTTCGAGCTTCAGCCGGTGTGGTCTTATCTAATCCTAGTTGCAATTTTTGTTGCTATGACTGGTTTCGCGATCAACCGGATTGTGAATTCACCTTTCGGGAGGATTCTCAGAAGTATCCGTGACGATGAGATTGCAAGTCTCTCCATAGGAACAGATGTTAACAAATATAAGCTCATTGTTTTTGTGATCGGGGCGTTTTTTGCTGGTATAGCCGGAAGTCTTTACGCACATTATATAACATTTATCGATCCTTCAAGTTTTACGGTGATGGAATCTATCGCTGTTCTTCTTATGGTGGTTTTCGGCGGCATGGGAAGTATAAAAGGTTCGTTTGTCGGCGCTTTGGTGCTGGTGATCTTCCCTGAGATGCTGCGTTTCCTCGGTATGCCAAGTTCAATTGCGGCACCGCTCCGGCAAATGATATACGGCCTTCTTTTAATCGTCTTGATGCTTAAAAGACCGCAAGGGATAATCGGCGAATACAGGTTTAAATAGATGGATATTCTTAAAGTACAAAACATATCGAAGAGCTTTGATGGAGTGAGAGCAGTCGATAATCTTTCTTTCGGCGTCGAGAAAGGAACTGTCACAGCCCTGATCGGCCCGAACGGTTCCGGCAAGACGGTCACATTCAATCTTATCACCGGTTTCTATCGTCCCACTTCCGGCAACATATTTTTTAATGGAAAAGAGATTACTCATCTTGCCCCTCACAAAATCTTCCACTTGGGTATTGGCAGGACATTCCAAAATATCAGACTCTTCCCGCAGATAACCGTTCTGGAAAATATTTTGCTTGGCATTAAGTACAACAGGGGAGAGACACTATGGGCTGCACTTTGCAGAACATCTGCCATGCTGAATGAGGAAAAAGAAAACACTGAAAGAGCAATGGAATTGCTGAGAATCGTTGAATTGGAAGACAAGAGAGATGAACTTGCTGAGAATCTCTCCCACGGTCAAAGGAGGCTTCTGGAATTTGCTCGCACCCTTGGAACTGATTCGGAATTTTATCTCTTCGATGAACCCACACTGGGCGTATTTCCTAATACGATCCCGAAACTTTTTAAAATAATCGATACTCTCAAGAAAAAAGGTAAAACAATCCTTTTCATCGAGCATAACATGAAGATTGTGATGGATGTCTCGGATAACATTATTGTGCTTAATCATGGCAGTAAGATAGCTGAAGGCAGACCTGCTGATATACAGAACAATGAAGCAGTGCATGATGCATACATGGGGAAAGGCCGAAGAATTGCAGCTAGAAGCTAAAAACATAAGTGTCAATTATGGACAGGTCAGGGCACTTGAAGATGTCTCTTTTGCAATAAATGCAGGTGAGATTGTGGCGATGATCGGGCCCAACGGAGCCGGTAAATCAACGGCGCTGAAGGCAGTTTTCGGAATGGTTGACCTAAAAGCCGGCGGTGACATTTTTTTCAATGGCGAAAGTATTAGAGAACTAAGGCCGGATGAGCATGTTGCAAAAGGTATTTCTTTGATTCCTGAAGGGAGAAGGCTTTTTCAATCAATGACTGTTATCGAAAATCTTGAAATGGGTGCGTTTACGGGAAATAGAAAAGATATTAAAACGGAGATAGAAAATATTTTTGAATTTTTCCCTTTGCTGAAAGACCTGAGAAAGCGGAAGGCAGGTGTTCTCTCTACAGGGGAACAACAGGTGCTTGCGATGGGACGGGCATTGATGCAGAAGCCGAAGCTTCTTCTTGCTGATGAGCCATCATTGGGCCTTTCTCCGATGTATGTTGATTTGATATTTGAGAAATTGATAGAAATAAATAAATCACAAACTAGCATTCTGTTGGTTGAGCAAAATGCGCGCATGGCCCTTGAAATATCGCACAGGGGATATGTATTTAAGAACGGAAAGATATTTCTTGAAGACACCGGAAATAATCTTCTTAAAAATGACCAGGTAGAGAAATTATTTTTAGGGGGATGATGAAAATGACAAGCAGTATGGTTTTAAAAGAAGAGAAAAAATGAACTTGGTTCGTATAGCACATTTTGCAAATTATCAGCGCGGCAGCTTAACCGACAGCCGTGAGAGCTTGGCAAATTAAGAAATGAAATCACCTCTAAAAGACAAACCACTTCGTAATCCTGGTCAGTCAGGCGATGAGTATATTCAGGAATATCTCTTTGATAAACTCAGTCCCGTAATGTTTGCTCTTTTTATGGCCTTCTTAGCTGTTATGGAGTGGTATAAGTCGGCTACTAATAGTCCACCTATACCAATTCCGATGACGGTCATAGCCATTATTTCTGTGCTTTATGCTGTGAGAAGGGTTTCTATTTTGAAGAAGAAACTTAAAGCTCTTAGACTCGGCAGAGATGGAGAAATAGCTGTAGGTCAATATCTTGAGCGTCTCCGCGAGAATGGAGCAAAGATATTTCATGATATACCGGGTAACGGTTTTAATTTAGATCATGTAGTAATACATAAAAGCGGTATATATGTCATAGAAACAAAAACTTTTAGTAAGCCAGATAAAGGTCAACCGATTGTAACTTATGATGGGGAAAAGATTCTTGTTAACGGCAAAGAATCGAGCAGGAACCCAGTGGTTCAGGTTAAAGCCGCATGCAATTGGCTGAAAGAAATACTTAAGGAATCAACAGGAAAAGACTGTAATCCAAGACCTGTTGTGGTTTTCCCAGGTTGGTTTGTACAGCCAACTGTGGAAGCAAAAAATAGTGACGTATGGGTTTTAAATCCGAAAGCTCTTCCTGCCTTCATCTCAAATAGCAAGTCTCAACTTGAAAACGACGAGATCAATCTATTTTCTTTTCATTTGTCGAGGTATGTTAGGGAAGAGAACAAGCATTAGCTCGAATATCCTATTCAATGTGACTAAAGGAATAGGGCGCATCATTGATTTTAAAAAGGCCATAGGCAAAGCCTGTGACCTTTTTGGTTTAGCCTTTACAAATACAGCGCATCAATCAGGTCCGAATATTTCTTTAAAACTTCACGGCGCTTAAGCTTCAGTGTCGGGGTAAGCATGCCATTTTCAGTTGTGAACCCTTCACTTAGAAGCAATATCTTTTTCGGAAGCTCATAACTGGCAAAGGTTTTTTTCAGATGATCGCGGATCTCATCTTCATACATCTTAATGACAGCCGGATTGTGAACAAACTCATTTTTATCTATGGGCAGGCCCTTTTCTTTAGCGACCTTTTCCATAACAATGAAATCAGGAACGATGAGACAAACGGTATAAGGTTTGTTCAGCCCGAAGATCAGCGCCTGCTCAACGCCGGGAAGTAATTTAACATGCTCCTCGATGGCTGAGGGGTAAACAAATTTTCCGTTTTCAAGCTTGAACTGCTCCTTGATGCGGCCGGTGATAAAAAGGAATCCATCCTTGTCAACAAATGCCCTGTCGCCGGTTCTCAATCCGCCGTCATTGGTCATGGTTGCCTTTGTTTCTTCCGGTTTGTTGTGGTAACCCTGCATGACATTCGGACCATAAATGACAAGCTCTCCCTCCGCTGAATCATCATTCATGCCGGTCCTGTCAATAACAAGCCTGACCTTGTCAATCGCTTTGCCGCAGCTCCCGATCTTATATTCGGCAGGGGTATTGACTGTACCCGCAGGTGAAATTTCCGTCATTCCCCACGCCTCATAGACAGGGGCGCCTATATCAAACATGAATTGGGCTATATGTGCGCTTAGCGCGGCGCTTGAGCTGATTGAAAGCTGAAGATTTCCACCGAAGAGCGCCCTCAATTTGCTGTAAACAATTTTATCGACAAGCATAAGTTTTATAGAGTTCATCAAGCTTGATTTGCCCTGCTTCGCCAGTTCACGTTTCTTCTTGTTTTCCTCTGTCCCCATGTCAAACAGTTTTTGCGCGAGGCCGCCTTTATCGCGAATTTTCATCAAAATACCATCATATACCCTGTTGAACACACGTGGTACGGCAACAAGCATGGTCGGTTTAACCAGTTGAAGATCGCCAACTATCGTTGTAGGTCCCTCTGCAAAGCCCGTACTTCCGCCAAGCTGCAAGAGGGTGTTAAGCTCGGCTGTCTGCCCGTATGAATGTGCCCAGGGAAGGAACGACAGTGATCTCGTTTTTTCATCAAGCATGTAAAATGATTTTCTCAAGGCATGTACCTGGCTGGTGAAGTTTCCATGTGAAAGCAATACACCTTTGGGATCGCCCGTTGTCCCTGATGTGTAGATCAATCCCGCAATATCGCTTGCTGTTGGTCTTATTGCCGGAATGATTTTCTTGAAGCCGTTATTCATGAGTTCCTGGTAGCTGTTTGGCCCTTTTTCATCGATGATGAGGACGTGTTTTAAAGAATCAATTTCCTTCATCCAGGTCAGTGCTTTTTCATAATATTCTTTTTTGGAGACAAACAGCACATTTATTCCGCTGTCCTTGATGATATACTTCTGAACCTTTTCCAGTTCTGCTTCGTACATGGGTACAAACAGCGCCCCTACGCCATACGAGGCATAACAGCAGACAGCCCATTCGGTACGGTTGCCCGCGATTATGCCCACCGCATCGCCCTTTTTAATTCCGAGACCTACAAGCCCGCTTCTTACGCCGTCAACCATGCGGCTGACATCGGAATAGGTTACCCATTCATAAGTGCCGCTGCTGTTCTTTGTTCCGAAAAGGGGGTTGTTTGCATATTTTTTTACACTGTCTTTTCAGTAGTACTTTACTCAGACAATTGAAGCACGTACATGTCCGACCATGACATGAGCTCCGATCATTTTGTAGACATGAGGTCTCGCTCGTAACTTTAAAATTATCGTAATATTTGGCGTGCGTGACATCGATGTGTGTCAGATTTGCCAATTTCACCTCGAGGGTTCCGGGGAAAATATTTGATAGACACCGGCCCCACAGTACGCCTATGGAGTGATGTGAGGTACAGAGTTTAGGTAAGGCAATGCCAGGAAGCAGCAGAAAAATCAATGTCTTAAAACTATCTTCGTTTGGGCTAAATAGTGAATTTTAATTTAGTTTATAGCGTATCTTGATGCTGTAAAAAAAGTCCCGCCTTGATCTATGCGTGCGTGGGAAAGCTTTCAAATCCTTGAACGAAGTTCAAGGAATTTCGGACCTCTTTGAATTCTTTGAACGTTTGTAAATAATCGTCAATAGGAATTAAATATTTTTAAGTCTAATGATGCACCACAATGAGGGCTTTGAATTCCCCCCTCATTTGTTTACACAGCTATCTTGTATCGAAAGAACGCCCAAGTCTAGTGGCGACACTTCAGCATTGCTTCAACTTTGGGAATTAAAAAAATACATAAAACAGTATTCAAATAGCGATTTTAGTATATCATTCGATCCGTTATAAGTCTAGGTAAATTCTAATAACAAATTTACAGCAATAGATTAATTATTATAAAGCGGAGACAGAAAATTCTTCAGTGTCTTTCAACCTCCTTGACCAAAAACAGCCTTGCAGGATTTATAGACTTTTGAAAAGTCTATAAATTTTGCATGTGTGTGTAAGGCATTGTATTTTGCATGTGTGTGTCCAGGCATTGTGGTTGGGGGGGGGGGCATCTCCTTCACCCCGTTGAACACAACAACGAAAAGAAAAATGCACACTTCCATACAGCAAGTGACAGACAAACCGATAGTAATAATACTAAAAAATAAAACTCCAACTCTTCAAAGCTCATGAACAGAACAAGTTCGGTGGAAACCGTGCACATTTTGCATTTTTGTCAATGTAGCCATCAATTTTACAGCCTGGAGCACTCCACACCCTTCAGATCTCCCTTGCAGTGCAGGCCCGGCTGCAGAAGGCACTTGTTGAAAAGCGTTGCATGAATCAGAAAGGATTCAGAAGCAGCAAATTCGCATCATTATTTTCAAGTTTGGTGCTGGAATTCAAAGCTGCTTATGTTAGAGAATCTATTTGTGGTTGCACCCTTCCAGGAGCATTGAGCACAGTGTCAATCTTTGCTTCAAGCGAACTGCCAGCATGTTTCTGAAGTTTTTTTGTTCGCCTGTTTTGCTTTATGAGCTTCAGGATGTCGGGGCAACTGCTTTCCCATCCAAAAGACAAACTCGCTTTGAAGTTCCTGCTGCCTGTTTTGAATGTGGCCGAGCTTTTTTTTTGTTTGTTTTGTTTTTTGGATCTCTTGCACCCGTTGAAGACAACAACGAAAAGAAAAATGCACACTCCCATACAGCAAATGACAGACAAACCAATAGTAATAATACTAAAAAATAAAAATAAAACTTAAACTCTTCAAGCTCATGAACAGAACAAGTTAGGGGGAAAACTGTGCACAGGCTGCATGCTTGTCATTGTAGCCATCATTTTTACAGCCTGTAGCAATCCACACCCTTAAGGCTTCAGATTTCCCTTGCAGTGCAGGCCCGGCTGCAGAAGGCATTTGTTGAAAAGTGTTGTATGAATCAGAAAAGATTCTGAAGCAGCAAATTTGCATTGTTATTTTCAAGTTTGGTGCTGGGATTCAAAGCTGCTTATTCAAGAGAATCTATTTGCACTTGCACCCTTCCAGGAGCATTGAGCACAGTGTCAATCTTCATTTCAAGCGAGCTGCCATCATGTTTCTGAAGTTTTTTTTGTTCGCCTGTTTTGCTTTTTGAGCTTCAGGCATAGAGGTTGTCGGGGCAACTGCTTTCCCATCCAAAAGACAAACACGCTTTGAAGTTCCTGCCACCTGTTTTGAATGTCGCCAAGGTTTTTTTTTATCTGCTGTGTCTGAGCTTTTTTGTCTTGAATAATGTTTTCCTAGTCTGGTCTGGGGAAAATGTTTGCTTGAGTTTACGCCTGCTTGTACGTTTGTCCAAGCCCTTCCACAACCAGATGTTTCAAGAGTAATTTCAATGGGTTTCAATCTGTTTGCAGATACAGTTCAATCTGTTTGGCAGCACAGTCAGAGTTGATGGTCACATTGTTTTGTCCATCTTTATTTCCATCTAACGATGATGACAAAAAGTGAGCCTGAATACACTTGTCTACTTCTCATTTCATTCTTGTAAACTGTTGAGGGTCAATATATCCACCTTTACGTTCCAAACAAGTTCATAAATTGGAACTAGCGCAGGAGTATCATAATTAAAACTGAACACAACAGCCTGAGCTTCTTCGTTCTCTGTAGGCTGCACAGCTAGAACGAACACGCATTCCTGGGACTGAAAAACAAGTTCGTCGTTGGTTGAAAACGTTGTTTCTGTGCATCCTTGCGAGAGCACAACCAGTTCAAAGAGTGCAGATTTGGAGGTGGTAACGGACTTACAATTACACTATATAGCATCGCGATCAATTACTGAAATCCCACCTGGCTTCTCTGTACCGATCTCACTTTCACATTCATCCTGAAGCAAGGAGTACCAGCCTATTTCCCAAAGATTCGCCGACAGCAAAGATTTCATTTCATCATCAAATTTAAAAACGGTCTTTCTTCAGCATTTTCATTCAAATAAACTCAAAATGATCATATTTCTTCGCGGCAAAGGCAGTTTCCAGTCTTCGTCTGCACTGTGCAGTTTTGGCCGCACATTTTACCGTACTGCCTTCGTATTCTGTTTCCATAATGGAAGCAGCCTCCACACTAGAAAATCGCGGTAGGCCAAATTTAGAATCACCAATGTTTTTGTCCCTTACTTCCATCAGTATGAAGTTAGCTGGGTTTAAAGAGACTCAATGCTCAAAGTCTTTCTTTGTGATAGAGCCAGTGTTGTAAATTATTGTAATTTGATTGGCCAGCCTGATCGCGGAACACGGAAAGCCGCGCTCACGCGCGCGTGTGAGCGTATGCACCTTCCTGGAAAATTCAGGTTTAAGAATTCAAGTATGTTATCTTCTGCACTGTTTTTCCCTCCATTTGCTCTGGCGCCCTTGGTGTCTTGGGAGCCAATATCTACAGTGAACGCCCACAGTTTTATATAAATCGCACTGTTTCTATATTTTCAGGTGCTGACCTCGATAATTGGATTCTGGATTTTGATTTTTTTTTTTTTAAGTCTGTCACAGCCCCTTCACCTACGCCAATTAATAGTAGCCAAACAGATGGATTTGAAGCGTTCTTTGGGATCTAATTTTATACAAAGTAACCAGATTCTATTGAAGAAAAAACGATTGCATCGAATGTTTGTTCAACTTACGAGCGTCGCAATGACAGTGAAACAAAAGCACATTCGGGCTAAGCCTCTTCGTGTAAAGTATATTAGAAGGTTGGCGATGCATGAAGGCTTCTTGTTGTAAGTTGACATGTCACGAGAAGCTTGCTTGAAGCCCGCAGGTTCTGTCGTTTTGCCATTGTCAGTATGTTCTTTGACGAAGCTTCGGAGAGAGGAATTCTTTTTTCGATAAAAATACACAGAAGAAGCCAGAGGGCAAAAAGCAGCGACTATATTTTGTCCAACAGAGAAATTGTGACAAATTTAGGGTCTGCAGCACACCAAAATGATGCGATTCAAGGGAAGTTTTCCAATTTGCAACATCTGTCTTTCGTACGAGTTCGAAATTAAGGGTCAGAATACTGTCGCTCAACGAGAAGGGTTGGATCAAAGCTTTTTCAGGTACACCACAGAAACTAAAAAGAGAGCCCAATACACCAGCGCCAATTGAATTGCTCAGAGGAGAAAAGAAATTGCGTTGTAGCCGTGGATGCATTTGATAAGTCTTAAAACACGTGCCCATTTTTGTCAATCCCCCAAATCAGCTGTTGAGGGTGCAACTTCCGGAGGAACTAAATTGACAGCCGCACTAGTACATGGCTTTGGTGAAAGTGCTTACTATTACTAGGCTGCAGATCTGGTTTGTCATGATACTAACCTGACTGCTGAAGTGATTCAGCGTGTTTTGCTAAGAATAGACGACTTGAATAAGCTAAAAGGAGATGTCCCGCTGTGCATATTTACAGCTGGTGATGCAAGCAACAACAAAAGCAGTCACTTCCTAACTTTCATTGTGTACTTGGTGGAAATGAAGGTGCTTGATCTTAGGTGAACTATTTGTTCGTTGGCCTGACTGGTACAGGAATTCTGCACCAAAGATGAAGTTTTGGGTGCACAAACTTGATTTTTAAAGGTAAATTGAAAATATTGAAGAAAAGGTACTTTTGATGCAAAAGAAACTTCAATTGGTGTGTTTGAATTCCTGATGTGAGTTCTCCTTTGCCCGATTCTTTTCAATTCGCATCCATGGACACTAAGATGTCACTGCTGATCAAAAACGAAGTATCCGCTCTATTTTTGAGAAGTGACAACTCAATGAGTCTCACAAGTGTGACATGGAGTGTTGGGATAACTTTTTTGGCTCTGTAACAGACAACCCTAACTCACTGCCTGAGATCAAGACTTTCAAGTTGCCGTGAATGTAAAACTGTTTCGACAACAATATGCAAGAACTGCATTTGTATACATTCATAGAAATTTGTGTTTGCTGAAATCGATAGTGACATTTCAGCTCTGGACACGAGGGGAAAAAAGCACAGCATTTGGAAGTACAGGTCTATCGGCTATGTGGCGCCAATGTTTCTCGAAATAAAAAAAATCATCAAATGTCAGAGCAACCTGTATTTTCGACCAACTGTCGAGCGAGGAATGGTCAAAGCGATTGTTCAAATGCTCGAAGTAAAAAACTTACTCAGCAATCGAAGGTAATAAAAAAAGCTCTCAACTATAAGGTGTAAAAAAAAATCAAAGGCGTACTGAACGACC
>Ga0118677_10012593_pt1 | contig 12364 bp, 7 predicted proteins | sample AliMusrvi5mmetaG_FD_86154 | JGI IMG/M metagenome (GOLD analysis project Ga0118677, IMG submission 86154)
AACGCATGCTGAAAAAGCAGGCTATTCCATTGTGCGTGAATACTGTGGCCACGGCATCGGCAAAGTGTTTCATCAAGATCCTCAAATTCTGCATTACGGACGCCCTGGTACCGGTGAAAAACTAGAAGTCGGCATGACCTTTACGATCGAACCCATGATCAACGCGGGCAAACGCGATATTCGCACTATGCCCGATCAATGGACCGTGAAGACAAAAGACCGCAGCTTGTCAGCCCAATGGGAACATACGTTGTTGGTTACCCCAACGGGCGTTGAGGTACTTACTTGGTCAGAAGGTAGCAATCCACCTCCTGATTGCGTTAAAGGCCTTTCATTTAGACCGACAGCAGTAAGCGCTTAATAGAATGAGTCAGTCGCAAGCGGTTAGCAATGTTATGGATGCATCCAGCCTGCGTGCCGCTCGCGAAATTGCTTACGACGAGTTTAGAAAAACACAGTCTGTTGGTAAATTAACTAAGCAACTTGCTAAGTTAAGCGATCAACTCCTCTCCCATCTCTGGAATAGCTGCGGCTTAAATAATGAAGCTACCTTAGTCGCAGTTGGCGGATTCGGTAGAGGCGCACTATTTCCTTACTCCGATATTGATATTCTGATTCTGCTGCCTGCTGATGAAGAACAGGCTAGAGCTCTTTCAAAGCAAGTTGAGCAATTTGTTGCAAGCTGCTGGGATACCGGATTGGAAATTGGCTCCTCAGTCAGAAATGTTGCTGAATGCATCTCTGAGTCAGAGCAAGACATTACTGTGCGGACCTCCCTCTTAGAGGCGCGACTCATTTGTGGCAAGAAGCAACTCTTTAAAGACTTCGCAAAAGCTTTTGAAGCGGCGATGGATCCAAAAGCTTTTTTTCAGGCCAAACAAGCCGAACAAATTCAGCGTCATTACAAATATCAGAACACCCCTTACTCCCTAGAGCCTAATTGCAAAGAGAGCCCTGGGGGCTTACGTGACTTACAGGTCATCACCTGGGTTAGTAAGGCTGCATTATTGGGCGATACCTTCAAGGACCTCAATGAAGCTGGTCTGGTGACGCAGCGCGAACTCACTGAGCTCAAACGCAATCAACGCTTCTTGGAAACCCTGCGCGCCAACCTCCATTTGTTAGCCGGACGCAGGCAAGACGTTCTTGCATTTGATTTGCAAGCAGCATTAGCAGCATCGATGGGAATCAAACAAGAATCCTCACGTCAAGCCAGCGAAGCCATTATGCGTCGCTATTACTGGGCAGCTAAAGCAGTTACACAGCTTAATGACGTTCTCTTGCAAAACATTGAAGCCCTACTCTTTCCGCAAGAGTCTAAGACAATCCTCTCTATTCCGGGCGAAGGTAATGAGCACTTTATTGAGCGTCAGGGGGTATTGGATATTACCGACCCGCAGCTCTTTCAGAAGCATCCTGAACAAATTCTAAGAACCTTCTTGGTATTTGCTCAAACCTCAAATGTAAAGAGCCTGTCTGCAACTATTTTTAGAGCTCTATATAACGCTCGCACCAAGATGGATGGCAAGTGGCGAGCCGACCCTGTCAATAGAGCGCTCTTCATGGAGTTGCTAAAGCAACCTGAAGGCGTCAGTCGCGCCTTTCACCTCATGAATCGCAGCAGCGTTCTTGGTCGCTACCTTCCAGCCTTCCGCAAGATTGTTGGGCAGATGCAGCATGACTTATTTCATGTGTATACCGTTGATCAACACATCTTGATGGTGCTGCGGAATGTACGCCGCTTCATGGTTGTGGAACATACCCATGAATTCCCCTTCTGCAGCAGCCTCATTGCTCACTTTGAGAAACCTTGGTTACTGGTCATTGCTGCACTCTTCCATGACATTGCTAAAGGACGTGGTGGTGATCACTCGCAATTAGGCAGAGCTGACATGCGCAAGTTCGCCAAGGATCATGGCTTAGATAAAAAAGATACCGAGCTCTTGGTATGGTTGGTTGCCGAGCACCTCAACATGAGTCAAACCGCTCAGAAACAAGACATCACCGACCCAGATGTCGTGAAGGCATTTGCCAGAAAAGTAGGTGATGAGCGTCACCTTACTGCGCTCTATTTGTTAACCGTGGCTGACGTGCGCGGAACCAGTCCTAAGGTTTGGAATGCCTGGAAAGGCAAGCTACTAGAGGATCTGTATCGCGCGACCTTAAGAGTGCTCGGCGGAGCCAAGACAGATGCCTCATCAGAATTAGCACAACACCAAGAAGAGTCCAAAGCCAAATTACGTCTGTACGGCATTAATGACGAATCTTATGAAGATTTATGGAAGCAACTAGATGTAGCCTTCTTCTTAAGACAGGACTCATCTGACATTGCTTGGCTCACACGTCATCTATACAACAAGGTGAATAGTGAACAACCGATTGTGAGGGCAAGACTCTCTCCGATTGGCGAAGGCTTGCAAGTTGCCGTCTATGTTAAAGACCAAGAAGATTTGTTTGCTCGTATCTGCGCCTACTTTGAAAGGCATGGTTTCTCCATTTGGGATGCGCGTATTCATACGACACGACATGGCTATGCTCTAGACACCTTTCAAATCTCCGGCAGCAACTTAGTGGATGAGGGTGGCAGCTATCGCGACATTATTCAGTTGGTAGAGTTCGAGTTAACTGAGGCTTTAACCAATGCGGAGCCACTCCCCAGCCCAAGTATGGGTCGCCTCTCTAGACAATCACGCACATTCCCAATTCAGCCCCGCGTTCACATGGTTCCAGATGATCGCGGCAGGTATTACACACTTGCCCTTTCAGCGAGTGACCGCACTGGTTTGCTTTACACCATCTCCAGAGTATTAGCGAAACATCAGGTCTCTATTCATACCGCCAGAATTAATACACTGGGAGAAAGAGTGGAAGACGTTCTATTACTGGATGCAGCAAACCTCGGTAAGAATCCCAAGCTACAGATACAGCTTGAGACAGAATTACTTGAGGCCTTAGGGGCTTAAAGCAATTTAGCTAAAGCACGTTGGATGCGAATGCTTTCAATATCGCTAAAAGCAAACCACTTACATTTAATATCTTCTGCAGATTGCTCTTGTCGTAGGGCTCGCAACCTATAAAGTAGATCTATGTGCAAATGAGCACTCTCACCCTTTTTGGGATTCTCAGGAATCTCGTGAATATCAATGTCAATGGGCTCTTGACTGTTGGCATCTAGCTCGCAGATATAACCAGTTTCCTCATATACCTCCCTAATGGCAGCTTCAACTGGTGAATCCCCTTCATCAATATGACCTCCAGGCTGAAGCCAATGCTTGATATATGGATGAAAGATTAACAGAACCTTGTCAGCTTTAATGACTAAACCACTTGCGGTGATATGCCCAATTCGATTGGTTCTTCTAAAAGAAGATTCATAATTTAAAATCGCATTCACCCGATCTTTAAACGGAGAGATTGATTTAATACCTTCAAGTTTTTGGATGATATTTAAATTAAAATTATTCATTATTAAAGATGATAACTATCAGAACGCTAATTAAAAAAGAAAAAGAAATAAACAAAAAATCTTTTGGTCTTAATTTTTCCCCAAGAAATAAATAAGCAAAAACTGCTCCTAAAAAACCAGTTGCATTTAGTATTGGCCAAACAATCATCAAATTCTTTGCTGTAATTGCAAGAACAAACGTAACCTGCGTCACTAAAGTTAGAGAACCTCGAAAATAAAATCCACCGTGCGAGAGAAACTCTTTTGGAAAGAAGTAAACCCAAGAAAGGCCTCGCCCATAAATCAGAAAAACACCAGAAAAAATAAACCTCCAAAATAAAACAGAGAAGGCTGCCGATAATAAGCTCCAAAACTCCCTGTCATGCGTTGTGTTCAACCCAAAAAAGTATGCGCAAACTCCTTGAGTAGTAAGCATTAAAACTAAGACGACTGCAGATTTATAGGTCTTTCTAAAAACATCAAACCCAGTCGAGAAAATAAATAAAACCAATATTGTCGACAAAAATAAAAAGGATATATAGGAGATTGAATAAAAACCTAAAAATGCCAATGCTATTGGAACCGTAACATCAGCAGCTTTTGATAAAACAGCCACATCTGTCACTCTCAGGCGCTTAAACGCAAAAGAAAAAGAATAGGCTACACACTGGATCAAGATCGACATAAATACCAGATCTACAGTCAGCAGATCCTTAAGGCAATTATCAAATGCTGGAGTAAAAAGAATGATTGGAAGCATTAAAAATACTGGCAAAAGATTGTTCCAGTAGCCAATTACTAAAGGGCATGCTTTTTCTTTTTGAAATTGCCTACGGTCAACTACATTAAGTCCAGCGCGACTAAATGTGGAGATAATCGAGGCCAAAACTGGCAAAGAGTCAACCATCAATTAACTGACTCACTAGGCGTACTGATGATGTGATATCCAATTCTCGGCTATAAATCTTTTATCTGGTTCTGGCAGATGTGAAATTGTGTTTCGAGGTGCGTCACAGAGACTTCCAATTGAGTAAATAATTTCTCCTTGTACCAACTCAATAAAGCTGTCCACAACAGCACCATGAACGAAATTTACCGAGTTACCTTTATTGTGGATATACACATACTTATCCTTTAGATCGATCTTGCAGGAATACGTCCTCAATGATGCGGAAGCTGCATCAATCTTGTATCGAAGACATGTTGAGAGCTCATCATCGGACGACGTTGCGCAAAATATGTGAAGGCCACTCTTAAATAAATCCTCATCGGCTACTGATAATGATTTATTCCCAGTAGCGCAGAAGAGAACATCTGCTGATCTTAGAAATTCTGATCTAGGCGACGTATGGAAACCAAGAGATAGGGCTGAAGCAAGCAGAATTGGGTTTGTATCAAAGACATCAACCCTGGCCCCTCTTGATAAGAGTGAAAATGCAATGGATCTTCCAATCTTTCCAAATCCAATGACGCCAACGCGCTTCCCAAGGAGAATTAATCCCTGGGTGCGCATAATCGCTTCGGCAGAAAAAACAATTGCCTGCCCAACCAATGAATCTTCAGGCTCTTTAAGGGGGCTACGAGCTACAGATATTACGGGAACCAGATTTTCATTAGAACGCCTCTGCTTAATCAGAGCATCATATTTCTGATGACCATTCTCAGTGTCTTCAACAATACCAACAATTTGCTTATCGAATATTTTTGTAAGGTCTAAGGCGACATGAGAAAAATAACCGCCCATATCTATTATGGCGAATCGCTCATTCTTGATTAAACGATCAATTGCATTAATAAATTGATCGGGGCTAGCCAGTATCTCACTTCGATCAACATCAAAGACGGGATATTGTTTTTTCAAGGCATCTAAGTTAGCAAATTTTTTGGAACTTGCCTTAGGTATAACTCCAGCTATCCTAGCAACTCCAGCTAATGCGGTTAAGAAATTCAGAAATTCAACATTTGCGTGCATCACTACAAGCACGCTATCTACATTTCTGTATCTATTTGGACTAATAATTGAACTAAAAAATCCAGGATATTTCTGCATGGAAGACTTTCAAACAGAAAATCTTAATGAGGGCTGCTAAAAACTGCCACCTGATTTTTGAGTAAGAAACTACTGACATACGCACAATAATTTGTGCGTTAAATTTCTTTTACTTCAATAAATTCAGCATTGTAGATTCATCAATCACTGGCACACCCAGTTCTTCGGCCTTAGTTAGCTTGCTACCGGCATCTGAACCAGCAACAACATAGTCAGTTTTCTTGGAGACTGATCCAGCCACTTTTGCACCTGCTTTTTCAAGCAGATCCTTGGCCTCATCTCTAGTCATTGTCGGGAATGTACCCGTCAGGACAAAGGTCTTACCTGCAACGGCTACGCTAATGACTTTTTCTTCTACGGCAAGCTGCATCCCCGAAGCTAGGAGCTGCTCAATCACTTCTCGGTTATGCGCCTCTTGCATAAAACTGGTGATGGAGTCCGCTACTACCGGACCAACATCCTTAACTGTTAAGAGGTCTTCTAAGGTGGCGTCCATTACGGCATGCATCGATTGATAGTGATTTGCTAAATCCTTGGCAGTAGTCTCACCCACATGACGGATGCCCAATGCAAAGATAAATCTCGCTAAGGTGGTGTTTCTAGATTGATTGATTGCCTGAATGAGATTGTCTGCAGACTTCTCACCCATACGCTCTAGGTTAGCTAGCGCAGTAAAACCAAGTCTGTAGAGATCAGCCGGAGTTCTAACAAGATTGTGATCAACCAACTGATCGACGATTTTCTCACCTAGGCCTTCAATATCGAGCGCTCTTCTGTGGGCAAAATGAATTAAAGCCTGCTTGCGCTGCGCGCCACAGAATAATCCGCCACTACACCGCGCAACTGCTTCATCTGCTAAGCGCTCAATATGAGAATCACATACCGGGCAGTTTGTGGGCATCACAAATTCTGTTGCATTGGCTGGACGTCGATCCTTAATCACAGAAACCACTTCCGGAATGACATCACCAGCTCTACGCACTGATACGGTATCGCCAATACGCACATCTTTGCGCTTGACCTCATCTTCATTGTGTAAGGTTGCATTGGTAACAGTTACACCGCCAACCTCTACAGGAGCAAGTCGTGCCACTGGAGTAATTGCTCCTGTACGCCCTACTTGCACATCGATACCTAAAACGGTTGTAAGGGCTTCTTGTGCTGGGTACTTATGAGCCAAAGCGAATCTGGGGGCTCTCGAAACAAAACCTAACTTAGCCTGCTCAGCAAATGAGTTCACCTTATAGACCACACCATCAATGTCATACGGCAATGAATCTCTCTTGGCTCCTACTTCGTTATAGAACGCCATGATCTCTTCTACCGAATGCAAAACCTTGCGCTCCGAGCACACTGGTAAGCCTAGTTCAGCGTAAGTATTGAGCAATTCTTCATGGGTTTTGGGCAGCCAGGATTGAGGCTCTAGGGCGCCTAGGCCATAAGCAAAGAAAGATAATGGCCGCTTAGCGGTAATCTTCGAATCCAATTGACGCAAGCTACCTGCCGCGGCATTCCGCGGATTAGCGAATTCTTTTTCACCAAGAGTTGCAGCTTGTTGATTCATTTTCTGAAAGTCTTTGAGATACATAAAGACTTCGCCACGAACCTCTAACACTGCAGGTATATTTTTTCCCAATAGCTTTAGAGGAATTGCCCGAATGGTTTTGATATTGGTAGTGACATCTTCACCACTAGCGCCATCACCTCGGGTAGCAGCCCTGACTAGGGAACCATTTTCATAACGCAGTGAAATGGCTAGGCCGTCAAACTTGAGTTCACCTGCATAGTCGACGTGCTCGGTATGCAAGCCCTCCCTGCAGCGACGATCAAAGGCAATGAGTTCTACATCTTCGAAAGCATTGTTGAGAGACAGCATTGGCACAGCATGCTGAACAGAATCAAATTCTTTGAGGGCAGTGCCACCTACACGCTGTGAAAGAGATTCGGAGCTAACCCATTCTGGATGAATAACCTCAATCTCAAGCATTTCTCGATATAAGCGGTCATATTCAATATCGGGGAGTATGGGCGCATCAAGCACATAGTAAGCGTGCTCTAGACGGGCAAGTTCTTCTTGCAAGAAAGCGTAACGATCCGCTAAATGTGTCGGACTAGAGGACTGCAAAGCGCTTCCTTAGCTGAATAATCGACTTGCGGTGGAAGAGCCAGCAGCAACGCCACTCTTCTCAAGATTGGCGTACAAGGCATCCAAATGCTGACGAATACTGACTACTGCAGCTTCCGTGAGATTAATACCATTGTCATCAACCAAGCGTCCATGAACTGATTGAGCAATCTCAATACCTTCGCCCAACATTCTCTCGAAGGGGCGTTGCTCATGGTCAACCAAAGGAACTTCTAAGAGTAATGTCAGTTGGCTTACTGGAGCACTAGGATCTACATCGGCGCTATTGAAAAGTAATTGATCATTTCCAAAGAAATCAAACTGTCTGCCATTGGAGGCTAGCCGAAATCCTCTCTGCAGCATCAGAGCCTGCAGAGCCGACCACGAAAGTTTCTCATCGAACAGCACATTAATACTTAATTGGATATCGCTCTCTGCGGCCATAGCGTCCAACTCTTTTGCACCCTCAAGCATCGTATTAACACTTGGCATATCAATCTGTGAGCCCAAAGTTTCGGCAAGTGCTTGTGCGCGTGAGCAAAAGTCGGATAGCTCTAAGACACCTATGGGTCCGATACGACTTGCTAATTGAATAGCTAATTGCAATTCGGCATAAGAAGCTTCTTCACGCAACTCTTCCCAGTCTTCCGCGGCGTCTATATCTGCATTCAAGCCTTCGCACATCCACTTTGCAGTGGATTGTCCGTCCAGATCAGACCACGCATTGATTTCATCTAAGATTTCAGCACCACTAATTGGCTCATCGAAACGCAAGGTAATCACGCAGTCAATCCGAGGATCAATGGCATGCTTTTGCGCTGGCGCAATCGTTGGCATCAAAGATTCCGAGAAACCGGGCTCTGTTCGCGCTTGAGCATCTGAAGAAGAGGCTCCACCAAAACTTGGCTCTCGAACAAAATGCTCATCTAGAGAGAAATTGCTTTGCTCTCTTCCTTTGCGACGAGCGCGTGCATATTTGAAATTCAGAATAGCAACTGCTATCAAAATCAGTAAACCAATCACAGCAAGCGCAAATTGCAACTCAGACAAACCTAGGATTGTCATGATTTGCTCTAGTGACACTTAAGCAGCCTCCACCATCGATACAGCAGAAGAAATATCCACCGCCACAATTCGGGAAACACCCTGCTCTTGCATCGTGACACCAATTAACTGATGGGCTATTTCCATAGTGATCTTGTTATGAGAGATAAACAAAAACTGCGTCTTATCTGACATTTTGGCGACTAGCTGGGCATAGCGCAAGGTATTTGCATCATCCAATGGTGCGTCGACCTCGTCCAAGAGGCAGAACGGTGCAGGATTGAGGAGGAATAGAGAGAACACTAAGGCAATCGCAGTCAACGCCTTCTCACCACCAGAAAGCAGGTAAATAGAGCTATTTTTCTTACCTGGAGGTTGTGCCATCACTTGAACGCCAGCATCCAAAATCTCTTCGCCAGTCATTACCAATTCAGCATGGCCACCGCCAAATAACTCAGGGAACAATTTACCGAAATGCATATTCACTTGGTCAAAGGTACCCTGTAACAAGTCACGAGTCTCGGCATCAATCTTGGCAATCGCATCCGTCAGAGTCTGCATTGCTTCATTCAAGTCAGCAGACTGAGCATCTAAGAATTGCTTACGTTCACGTGAGCTTGACAACTCATCCAGCGCAGCCATGTTGACGGGACCAAGCGACTGAATCTCTGCACTCAGACGATTCACTTCAGTTTGCAAGGCGCCTACTTTGAGATCAACACTAAAGTTCGCTTCAAGCGCTATTAAGTCAGCTTCAGCATCAGATAGCAAAGTTGCAAACTGCTCGAAGTTCAAACGAGCAGCCTGCTCACGCAGTTGGAGGTCAACTACTTTGTCACGCATCGGCTGCAAGCTACGCTCAATTTGCATACGTGCCTCATCGGCCTCGCGCAGTTGATGCAATAAAGCATCCTGCTCGGTACGCGCATTGGCTAAAGCAGCCTCACGTGCACTACGGGCAAGCAATAGGCCTTGTAATTTATCTTGCGCCTCTTCATCACTGAGAGTTTCAAGTTCTTGCTCAGCGAGAGCATGTTTATCTTGAATCTCCATGATCTGGGTGCGCGCGGTGCTTTGATCACGTTGTAAATCAGCAATACGTTGCTGCAAAGAACGGGTTGCAAACGCAGCTTCTTGCGCTGACATTTCAGCAACACGTAAGGACTCACGTAAACGATCTCTCTCTTGTGTTGCAAGTTCGAGCTTCTCTTGAGCAACTGCCAGACCTTCTTGTAGCCCTTGTTTTGATTCCTCAGATTGAAGTAGTTCAGATGAGGATTGCTCGTGAGTAATGGCCAACTGCTCCATTTGCCCACTTAACTCAGTTAATTCACCTTGAATTTGCGCAGCTCGCTGACTATATTGCTCTTCGGCCTGAGTCAGCTGCATTCTTTCAACTTCAAAACCATGTGCTTCTTGCACGGCATGCTCTGCATTGATGCGAGTCTGCTCGGCAGTTTGGTGAGCAGCCTGGTAATTGGCAATGCATTGATCTAGCTCACCTTGCAACTCACTCTGAATTAACCGCTGTGCCCGCAATTGCTTTTCGAGACCTTCCATCTCTTGAGCGCGCGCCAACATTCCTGCTTGTTCAGAATCGGCGGCATATAACTGCACACCAACACGACTAACCAAATGGCCCTGCTGTGTAACAAGTGCGCCACCTGCTGGTAACTTTTCACGACGATGCAAAGCATCCTCAAGGCTATCGGCTATATAAATGTTGTCGAGCCATTCTTGTAAAACCGCAGAGACTCTTGGCGCCCCCGCACTCTGCACTCTACTTAATAGTGGAGTGAAATCCGCCGGCACGGCAGTATGCGCAGGAGAAATCTCTTCGGTTAATAAGATTGCCAAACGACTTGGCGGTGCGTCATTCGCTAAAGCTAAAGTTTCTTGAACATTCTTTGCGGTAACTGCTGCAAGACGTTCGCGTAAAACAGATTCCAAAGCAGCTTCCCAGCCACTCTCAACCTTTAATTCTTGCCAGAGACGCTTGCTCTCTTTGAGGCCCTTACTTTCAAGCCACGGGCCAATTTTTCCTTGAGCCTGCACACTAGCTTGCAAGGCAGTCAATGCAGTTAACTTCGCTTCTGTTTGTGCTAAATCCTGGTTAGCCACTTGAATTTGTTGTTGAGCTGTATTCCGCGCTTCATCTGCAGCCGGTACGCGTTGCTGAGCTTCACCAGCGCGCTGTCTAGATTCTTCTACTTTGCGTTGCGCCATCGAATGCCGATCCAAGGCCATCTGTAATGCCTCTGCATCTGGCTTGCGCATTCCAGCCAACTCACCATTAAGACGCGCTTCGCGCCCTTTTAATTCTTCTAACTGTGCAACGATAGCTCTGGTGCGCTCACCTAAACTGGCTAAACGTTGCTCGATAGTGGCCAAGCTTTCGCGCGCCTCATTTAACGTTCTTGCGCTAACTTGATAAGCCTCTTCATGGCCAGGCATTTGATCTTTTATGCCATTGAGGTCTACCAATAAAGACTGTTCTTTTTCAGAAGCAATGCTGAGCTCATGCTCTGCAGTGCGTTGAGCTTGTGCAGCATCTGTTTCTTGCACTGTCCAGCGCTGCAACTGTGCGTGTAAATCTTGGGTTTGTTGTTGCAGGCGTTGACGCGCTTCTTGCACATAATGAATCTGGGACTCAACCTGACTCACATCAGAGTTGGTTTGGTACAAATCACCTTGCGCCTCTGAAACTTTATCTTGTAATGCGTACTGCTGTGTCCGCATCGTCTCGAGCTCAGTTTCGGCATGACGCAATTTTGCTGTCTGCTCTTCCAGGTTTACTTGAGTCTCACGGATACCATTGGCATGACGCTCTTGCTCTTTACCAGACTCGGTTTGACGCACAAACCAGAGTAACTGCTGTTGAGACTTCATTTCAGTAGAAAGCTCTGCATGACGCTCAGCAACCGTTGCCTGCTTTTCTAGGCGTGTTAGTTGTTGATCGAGTTCGCGAAGAATATCTTCAACGCGCACTAAGTTCTCTCGCGTATCCTCGAGGCGTGATGCAGTCTCCTTGCGACGCTCTTTATATTTAGAAACGCCGGCCGCCTCTTCCAAAAACACACGTAGTTCTTCTGGCTTGGCTTCCAAGATGCGATTGATCGTACCTTGACCAATAATGGCGTAGCCTCTTGGACCCATACCGGTACCCAAGAAAATATCTTGAATATCTTTACGGCGCACTACTTGGTTGTTGACGTAATAGCTAGAGTTACCGTCGCGAGTTAAAACACGCTTTACTGCCAATTCGGTAAATGCGCTCCACTGACCCTGTGCGCGACCATCCGCATTATCAAAAATTAGCTCAACACTAGCGCGACCTGATGGCTTGCGCAAACCCGAGCCATTAAAAATCACGTCTTGCATGGATTCGCCGCGTAATTCGCTGGCGCGAGACTCACCCAAAACCCAACGGACGGCGTCAATGATGTTCGACTTTCCGCAACCATTAGGGCCCACAACACCGATCAATTGACCTGGCATTTCAAAATGGGTTGGATCGACGAAAGACTTAAAGCCGGAAAGTTTGATGGATTTCAGTTGCACGGCGTACTTTATAGGGTAAAAAAGGGGTTCAAATAAGGGGGTAAAAATTAAGACTAAAGTGGGAAGATGATAGCAAGCTTAAAGCTTCTCGCACGGCTTTTTGCCCCATCGATATAATGATAAATCTACCTTCAGGGTC
>Ga0118677_10012116_pt2 | contig 12363 bp, 15 predicted proteins | sample AliMusrvi5mmetaG_FD_86154 | JGI IMG/M metagenome (GOLD analysis project Ga0118677, IMG submission 86154)
AGAAACTCCAGCATATGCATTTGCTGCAAGTCCTTGAATGGCAATCACCGCAGAAAAAATCGTAAATGCTCCGCCCAGCCCCCAGGTGGTACAGCTTTTAAAAAAACTTGCCATCTCGCCTAGCTTTAGGTTTTCCGAAAGACTATTAATAAGCAAAACAACGCTCCAAACAATAATTATTGGAATAATTATATCATTAACAAAAGCACCAACTCCCCCTGTAAGCACCACCGATGCTGGCTGTAGTACTCCTGCGGTACCCCTTGCACCCGCTGCTGCAAGCAAGCCCACCATTGGCGGCATAATGAGCTCTACAAATTTACCGATACCACTTATTGAATCTCTTACAGAACACACAACACCAAAAAAACAATTATAAACTATTAATGCGAAAACGATATATCCGCCAAAGAAAGCTATTTTCTCAATTTTCCCTTTAAAAACAGCTAAATTTTTTACCACAGAATAAATTATACACAGGGCTAATAACTGAACAATTGTAGGAATAAGATCTTTTAACTGTGTAAAAAATATGCCCAATATGTTTTGCAGTAAAGTATCGTACGAGAGGTCAAGCTGATTAGAAACTATCTTTTGCAGCAAGTCCTTCACATCTGTCCAATCACCTATCTTATTATAATTACTGCCAAGGCTATTAATATAATTGTCCCAATCATCCGTCTGTAACTGGTCTATCCTGCTGCTCAAATCCTGTCCGGAGGTATCATCAGAATTTGTATCAGCTGCATAGACAGAAGAAGAACAAATGGTTAATAGAAGTAAGCCTAAAAATAATATCCCAAGTATTTTTTTCATATTTCTCCTCATAAAAGCTTTTCTACCAACTGCAAAAGCTGATTAATAATGGGAAGACAAAGCAAAAGAATTGTAACTTTAGTAGCTAGTTCTAGCTTTGAGCCAATAGCACCTTCCCCAGAATCCTTACACAGCTGTACGCCCCATTCGCCTATAAATGCAATTCCGCAAATTTTAAAAACCACATTTAGCCAAGAATTATCCACTCCTGCTGCGGAGGATAAATCATTAAAAACCTGCATTACTTCCTGAACCTTGGGAAGTATCATTGTTAATATTAAGGCTCCAACTGCCACTGAGGTAAAGATTGCAGCTTCCGCTTTATGATTTCGCAGAAGAACCGTCAAAACCGTACCTACAAATGCGGCATAAAACACAGCAAAAAATATGTTCATATCTAATACAATCCAAATATTTGTTTTATAGTATCAAAAAGACCGCTTATTAAATTAATCACCATTAGCAAAACTATAACAAGCCCTGCTATGTCAGTCATTAATGCAATATCTTCTCTCTTTGAATTCACTAAAAGCGTATGAAGCACCGCAACAAGAATGCCTATGGCTGCAATTTTAAAAACAATATCTATGCTCATAACTATTACCATCCTTTCGTAGAGACCGGGATGTTTTTCCTGCGTTTGGAAAGCGAACTTTGTTCGCTCAGGTCAAATTCGCGCTGTGCTTCTAGCGCGAAAAGGCAAAACTCCCAGTTTTAAAAATTTATTTTTCAAACTTACCCCCTATATAAACAATACCGATATAAAAAGTCCGCTAAGCAAGCCCACAGCAGGGTAAGTTTTCATTTTACTGCGGTATTCGCTATAATATTCATCATGCAAAGCGGTAAGCTCTCGCTCTGCAATTTTCAAGCAATTAATGCTGGCTTCTAGGTCGCTGCTCTCTAACGCACTGCCGCAACGGGATAATATTGCTAATGCAGATTTAGGAATTGTGCCTTTAGCAGCCTCTTCTTCATACCTTTGCCAAATTGTTTTAAGTGGTAGCTTTTCATTCATTTTTTGAACAGTATATGCAAAAAAGCTACCTGTTTCACCGTTTTCTAATGAAAGCTTTTGGAAAATATCCCTTAGTGTCCTATTTCCAAAACGAATACTGCTTTCTATTTGACTAACTGCCGACTGCATTAGTTTGATTTGTACAAGCTGCTTATTAAGCTGCCTTGCAAATTCCATGCCTACAAAAGAAAAGCAAGCAATCACACTGCCTGCGCAGGCTAATTTTATTAGCAGCATATTCTTTCACCACTTTTCATTATGCTTTTACCGCTGCCTGTAAGTATATCTTCTATTGTCCCCGGTCCGTTTCTATCAGATAGTACAACTACTCTTTTGATTATATTTTCCTTAAACAATCCAGTAAAGTTTTGCTTGGTCGCAACATCCCCATAATCCGAGCCATGCACACTGGCTATTACAGTTACTCCGCCTTTTGCAGAATCAATACCTGCTATAGCATCTTCAAGACTGCCTAGTTCGTCGGTAATAATAATTGATGGTTTAAGGCTTCTGAGCATATTATTCATTGCAATATTTTTAGGGCAACCAGCATAGACATCTGTTCGTTTACCTACATTTAATATTGGAATACCTTCTTTACAGGCAGCTATTTCATTTCGCTCATCAGCTATGCAAACTGCATAGCCGCTATCGGAGAAAATCCTTGCCAAATCACGCAATATAGTTGTCTTTCCACAGCCCGGCGGTGAAACTATTATGGTAGTCAGCACTTGCGAATTTTCCGTGAGATATTCAGCTAGACGTACCGCGCAGCCTAATGCTTGATGTGCAATTCTAATACAAAAAGAGGTTATTTTTTTTATATGCTTAATAGAACCATTTTCCAACGCAATATCTCCGCATAAGCCAATTCTATGACCCCCCTCAATCGTAACAAAGCCCTGCCTTTGACTCTCAAGCAATGTGTATGAAGAATAATCACAGATATTTCTCCAAAAATATTCCGCATCCAGCAAATTAAAAACATAGCCATTAAAGGCAGTTAAGCCATTAGTGCAAATAGACCATTCTCTATTATCGCAATAGATAAATATAGGCGAATTCACCCTAAGCCTTATTTCTGTTATTCTATCTTGAAGCTTCGTTGGAATTTTCATCATCATATCTCTAATATGCGGGGGCAAAATTATTAAAATATTTTTCATAGTTTGTCCTCCTTCATAAAAAGGATATGATTGACAAAGGCTTGATAGAATAAAAAAAGACACTGAAATTTTTCATTGCTGAAATTTTAAGTGTCTTCTTTTAAAAATAAAATATCGAGCTGAGCCTGTAAGCCGAGTTCTGTAAATGATGACCATCTATCTATTCCCTCTGTTACCAGCAGGGCTCTAGCGATTACCTGGAAGCTGGCGGGCAGCCATTAATGCTCCACTATCAATCTTGCTCCGAGCGGGGTTTACATAGCAGGTATGTCGCCATACCGCTGGTGAGCTCTTACCTCACCTTTCCATCCTTACATTGCCAAAGCTGCATATATGCAGCTATGCAATGCGGTATCTCTCTGTTGCACTTTCCTTGGAGTCGCCTCCACCGGGTATTACCCGGCACTCTGCCCTATGGAGCTCGGACTTTCCTCGTATTTTCACCGCAGTCATCCAGCTCACTCGATAAACTTTAATCAATATAAATAATTCTGCCGCAATTTTCGCATTCTACATATTTATCACCACTATTGACCTGCGCAATAAGTGCTGAAGCGAGCTCCATATGGCAGCCTTGACAAGACTTGTTTTCTAACCTCACAAGAGGAATAACCTTATTCTTTCTAAGCGCCATATATTTTGCCAGCAAGGTTTTATCCAATTTCCCTTCCATAGTCTTGCGTTTTTCTTTGGCATCTTCTAGCTGAGGTTTTACATCGGTTAGCATTTTTTCATACGCATCCTTGCATTCATTAAACTCCTCACGTGCTTTATCAGCAGTCTCGCTTAATTCAGAAAGCTTTGTATCCATTTGCGCAGAGCTATTCTCAATCTTCTTTAATGCTAATTCCAGTTTATTAGCTACTTCAGCAAGCTTATTTAAAGAAGCTTCAATAGCATCTACCTGTTCAAAATCTTGTATATCCTCCTTCAGCCTTTCCTGCTGAATAAGCATACCCTTTACAACATCGTCACACTGTGCTGAAAGCTTTTGAAGTTCATCCTTCATAGAAGCAAGTGTTATCACAATTTTTTTCTTATCCTCGTTGGCATTTTCAAAACGCTGCTTCATTTGATTGGCTTTTTTACGCTCATCACTACTTAGAATATCGCGTTCTATTCTTTCAACCTTAAGGTCAATGCTTTGATAATCTAGCAAAGCCTGTAATTTTTCTGTCATTATAGCACCTCCCACTTATTAATAATTGTACGGGTCAGTTTTAATTAGGCTCTCAATGAGCATTACATTGTATTGTAACATATTTAGCTTGTTTTGTAAATTCGTTATCAGCTCTTTCAAAACAGGGCATTCTGTATAATAATGCCCTGCTTCAACAAAACAAATATTCTTCTCTTTTAATTTAAGTGCAGTGTGATATTTTAATTCGCCGCTCAAAAAAACATCGGCAGCAGCAGAAATGGCATCTTCACTTAGCGAGTCACCTGCACCTCCGCAAATAGCAATTTTTTTAACAGATCTGTTATTATCTCCACAGCATCGAATATTCGGCGTATTAATTTTTTCCTGCGCAAAGTCGCAAAAAGCTTGAAAAGTCATTTCGCTAGATAACTCGCCTACCCTGCCACAGCTTACAACAGACAAGCCATCACTTGACGTATATTTATCTAGCCCAATAACATTCTTTAAATCCAAAAGCTTACATAAGACATCGTTTACGCCGTTTTCTGCCGCATCTAAAGAGGTATGCGCAGCATAGATTGCAATTTTATGCTCCAATATTTTTATTAATATTTCACCTTCCATAGTAGCATCTGTTATTGCCGTTAAAGGCTTAAAAATAAGCGGATGGTGTGAAATAATCAACTCTGCATTGAGTGCTATGGCTTCATCTACAACCTCTAAAGTAATATCTAGTGCAAAGAGAATTTTTTTTACTGCCCACTTCTCGCTGCCAGCTAACAGACCGCAATTATCCCAAGAGAATGCAAGCGAAACTGGCGCAAGCTCATTCATTAGCTTTACAATATCTTTTACTTTAAGCATTTTAATACCTCTATTACTTTATCACGTTCTTTTTGCAGGAGCTTTAGCTGTGCTTTTGATTTATCATCTTCTACTAAAGCGCTAAACGCAAGCGCCATATCAATAGTATGTATTTTTTTCTTATAGAAATCAAGAACATTAATTTTACTTTTCAAAGCAGGAAAATAAGGCAATTCAAAATCAAAGAGAAGTGGCATATGTCCCTCTTCTACAAGTAAAATCTCGTAAAATCTGTTTCTTTCTCGTGCAATTAATTCTTCAATGATGAAAAAGTTATTTTCAAAAAGCCATTTTCGCAGCAAGTCTGATTGACTCATAGGCTGCAAAATTAATTTTAAGTCTTTTGAATATGGTTGCTTTAAAATATCAATTATTTTTAGTGAGCCCATTCCTGCAATAATTGCAAGCTTTACTTCGCCTTTTTGAAGCACATTTAGTCCATCGCCTTGCCTGGTTTCTAGATAATCAGCGTAGCCACAGTGTTCTGCAAGCGCATTAGCTTTTTCTATAGATTTTTTGCTGATATCCGTAGCAATAACCTTTTTGGCAATATCGTTTTGCAGAAAATAAACAGACAGCCGACCATGGTCACAGCCAATATCTGCAATAATATCTGTAGGCTTCACTAGAGAAGCTATAGCTTTTTGACGATTAGTAAGTATTATCTTTTTCATCAGCCGTCAAGATAATCTCTTAATTTTCTGCTGCGGCTTGGGTGGCGAAGCTTTCTTAGTGCCTTTGCTTCAATCTGGCGAATACGCTCTCTAGTAACATTAAATTCCTTGCCTACCTCTTCAAGCGTACGTTGTCTGCCGTCATCTATGCCAAAGCGCAATCGAAGCACTTTCTCTTCTCTGGGCGTTAGTGTGTTTAGAACGGTCATAAGCTGCTCTTTGAGCAAGGAAGATGCCGCAGCTTCAGAGGGTGCAGGAATATCCTCATCAGGAATAAAATCACCTAAATGGCTGTCTTCTTCTTCTCCAATAGGAGTTTCTAAAGAAACTGGGTCTTGTGCAATTTTCATAATCTCACGTACTTTATCTTCTGTAACGCCCATTTCAAGTGCTATTTCATCTGGCAGCGGGTCTCTTCCCAGCTCTTGAATAAGCTGGCGTTTTACTCTTGAGAGCTTATTGATAGTTTCTACCATATGCACAGGAATACGAATAGTACGAGCCTGGTCTGCAATAGCACGAGTGATAGCTTGTCTTATCCACCAGGTGGCATAGGTGGAAAATTTATAGCCCTTTGTATAATCAAATTTTTCAACCGCTTTAATCAAGCCTAAATTCCCCTCTTGAATAAGGTCAAGAAAGAGCATACCTCTGCCAACATAGCGTTTTGCTATACTAACAACAAGCCGCAAATTTGCCTCTGCGAGCTTTTCTCTTGCCTGTTCATCGCCGTCTTCTATTCTGCGTGCAATATTTATTTCTTCCTCTGCGGAAAGCAATGGAACCTTGCCCATTTCCTTGAGATACATTCGCACAGGGTCATCTATGCTAATAGAATCTGACATTGTAATTAAATGGACTTCTTCCTCTGGCAAAACATTAATAATGTTTTCAATATCAGGAATTACATCACTAACAACCCTGATGTTTAGCTTTTCGATAGCATCATAAATCATTTCTATCTGTTCCACATCATACTCGGTTCCCTCAAGAATATCAATGATTTCAGTATAGGTAAGCTGACTTTTTATAGTGCCGGCGTCAACCTTTGCTTTAATCTCTGAAATTCTTTGATGCACCTCTTGGCTTAGCTCCCTAATGCTATCTTCAATCATTTTAATGTATCCCCCTATAATTTGCTTTTAATTTTTTAATATCTATATCAATTTGAGTAATGCTCTTTACAGTATCAACAAAATCTTGTCCAACGGAATAGTCGCTCGTTTGTGAAAAGCTATCAAGCTTTTCCTTAAGCTCTGCTCTCTTTGCTTCCAAAACCCAAATGTTAAGCTTCCCAACGCAATCCTGCAAATACTTTTTTGGCTCCACAAAGTCAATTTCTTCAATGCAAATAGCAGAGACTGCGCTGCTTTTTTCAGCATCCTCAGAGCATTGCATAAGCAACTCTTGGGTATTGATTGGCTTGCCATCCTCTGCACTTTTAAGTATTTCTTCAAAAATGCTCTTATGCTCTTCTACTGAAAAGCAGTCTGGCAAAAGAGAGCTTCGTGCCTCTTTAGCTAGCTCCGGATGTTTTATTAATAAGGCAAGTACAGAGCGTTCTGCCACTAGAGTCGGTTTTACGCTTTCTCTAGCAGAATTGCTAGACTTGTTCTCTGCAGCCTTTGCAATATTAATTGCTGTACCTGTGTTAGCCAGTCCTATGCTTCTATAAAGCGCCTCCATACTAAAGCCAGTTTCACGACTAATTCGCTTTAAATACATTTCTGTTTCTATACTATCAAAGGCATATTTACCAACTATCGCTGCCCCTGATAAAGCATAAGCCGCTCTGCCCTGCTCATCATTTAGATTGGCAGCATTTTTAGTTTCCAGTAATAAATATTCCAGTGACGGCAATGCGTTTGCTACCAGCTCAGAAAAAGCAGCTTCGCCATTTTGGTGAATAAATTCATCAGGGTCAATACCGGCTGGCAATGCAATAACCTTTGCCTTTATCTTTTCAGCAGTCATAATATTAATTGCCTTATGTGTTGCATCAATTCCTGCATGGTCTCCGTCATAAGCAAGTATAATATCAGTAGCGTTTCTATAAAGCAGCTTTATTTGTTCACGGGTTACAGCAGTACCAAGCGATGCAACTGCATAATCGAAACCAAACATATTGAGCGCAATAACGTCCATATAGCCCTCTGCAATGATTGCTCTAATATTATTCTTCTTTTTCTTAAGTAAATTCATTGCATACAAATTCTTGCGTTTGTTAAAGACCGGCGTATCAGAGGTATTTAGGTATTTAGGCTGCGAAGAATCCATTACTCTACCGCCAAAGGCAATTATCTCACCGCTCTGTGCAATAATGGGAAACATTATTCTTGAGCGAAAAATATCTCTTAGCCCTTTATCTCCAAGCTGTGCAAGCCCAGCGGTAATTAGTTCATCATCTTTATAGCCTAGTTCTCTCAAATGAGATACTAGCGCATCTCTGCTATTAGGTGCAAAGCCAAGCCCAAAGCGGCGAATGATTTTTTCAGGAATTCCTCTGTTTGTTAAATATTCAAGCCCCTCATTGCCTATGGACTCGTATAATTGGTTGTGAAAAAACCTTGCTGCTTCTTTATTAGCTTCATATAATCTCTGCTTGGTTTCACGGCTTACAGATTCTACAAAGCCCGCCTGCTGCGGAATGGGAAGATTTACTCTGTCTGCCAGCAGCTTAACCGCATCAGCAAATTCTATATTTTCACTCTTCATAACAAAGCCAAAAACATTCCCTCCTGCATGGCAGCCAAAACAATAGAATAACTGCTTGTCCGCATTTACAGTAAAAGAGGGTGTTTTTTCTCTATGAAAGGGACATAAGCCTAAATAGTGGTTTCCCGTCTGTTTTAGGCTCACATAATCAGAAACTACATCAACTATATCTGCTCTATCGGCAAGCGTATCAATAAATTCGCTTGGAAAACGTGGCATTTAATCACCTGCATACTTCTTTACTATAATTCGCTAGAGATTAACAAAATCCTGCATAAAAACTCAAAATACTTAAATCCTGCCCCAGGCAGCAGGAATAAAGAGCCTTGTGAATTCTGCCAAAGCATATCTGTCGGTCATCCCGGCTATATAATCACATATTGCTTGCTCTTTTCCTGTGACTTTATAGCTTTTCTGAGAAAAGGAAGGCAATAGATTTTCATTTTCAAAATAATATTTATATAAGCTTTCAATAACATTTTCCGCCTTGCATTCCTCTAGTTTTGCCGCGCTGTCAATACGATAAATATTTGTAAACATAAAATCTCTAAGCTCATTCATAACTGAAAAAATATCTTCAGACATACTTATATCAGGCTTGTCTATACTATACTTTACTAAATCGTGAATAAGAGTATTTATTCTCTCTGAATGAGAGGTGCCAAGCAGCAAATTTGAGCGAAATGGAAGATTTTCCTGCACTATTAAGCCCGCTCTTATCGCATCATCTATATCGTGGTTAATATAAGCTATTCTGTCTGCAAAGGAAACTACTCTGCCCTCTAGCGTGCAAGCCTTTGATTTTGCTTTGTGATTTTCTATGCCATCTCGCACTTCAAAGGTAAGATTTAGCCCTTTATCGTCTTCTAGTACTTCAACAACACGTCGGCTTTGCTTATTATGTTTAAAGCCAATGGAAGTAATCCTATTAAGGACACGCTCACCGGCATGACCAAAGGGAGTGTGCCCTAAATCGTGACCCATTGCTATTGCTTCAGTTAAGTCTTCGTTTAGTCTTAGTGCCCGTGAAATTGTCCTTGCTATTTGGCTTACCTCCAGCGTATGCGTTAGTCTGGTACGATAATGGTCTCCCTCAGGAGAGAGAAAAACCTGTGTTTTATGTTTAAGTCTGCGGAAGGATTTGCAATAGATTATACGGTCGCGGTCTCTTTGAAAATCTGTGCGCAAATCACATTGCGCTTCGTTTACATCTCTTCCTTTAGAATTAACTGCAAGCAAGGCATAAGGAGATAATACCATTTTCTCTAATTTTTCAGTATCAGTCCTCAAAAAATCACCCCATTTTAAAATAATAATTCAACAATTATTAAATAAATCCTTTAATTATAGTAATAAACATCAAATAAAAAAGCCTTAACTGCATTTACACGCAGATAAGGCAAAAGTATTTATGCTATAATGGTATCAATCCTCGTCTTGTTCAATTAATTCTGAATATGCATCAAAAATTTCATCAAGCAAGATCTCATTTTCTACTGCATTTAAAACGATTTCGCCATCTTGCTCTGTGTATTCCATTATAATAACATCCTGCTCTTCCATATCTGCCTGCTCTACAGGAACTAAAAAGCAATAGATTCTATCTTCATATTCCATACTGTCTATTAATAAATGCTCACTGTTTAGTCCCTCCTCATCTGTAAGCATAACTGTCATTTTTTCTTGTTCATACATATTAGCATAATCTCCTTTTTAATTGTTTATAGCGTCCAGATAGCTTTGCAAAATTACAGCAGCAGCAAGCTTATCAATATTTTTTTTTCGTTTTTTCCTTGAGATATCCGCTTCCAGCATAGCTTTCTCTGCGATGGCTGAGGAAAAACGCTCATCCCAGTATTCAATTTCCATTCCATTCTCTCTCAACATCTCACAAAGTGGTTCGTTTTTTTCTGCCTGAAAATGGCTATCCCCATTAGGGTGAATTGGTAAGCCTGCGACAATTAAGCCAACCTTATATTTTTTTACTTGCTCAATAATATATGCCGTGTCAGTTAAAAGATTTCTTCGGTTATAGGTTTCTATACCACTTGCCAATATTCCGCTTTGGCTAATTGCAATACCTATACGTTTATCACCTATGTCAAGACATAAATAATTCATTCAAACCTCTAATTAATTTGGGAAGAATATTTATTTAATATATGAACGCACCAGTTCCTCAAGTAATTCATCACGTTCAATTCTTCTAATGAGATTGCGTGCATTATTATAGCCAGTGATATATGTAGGGTCACCAGAAATAATATAACCAACAATCTGGTTTACAGGGTCATAGCCTTTATCTAATAGCGCCTGACATACCTGCGTAAGTATTTCCTTTGTTTGGTTTTGGTCTTTGGGACGCTGAAATTTCATTGTATCGTTTATGTCGTTCATATTTTTTACCTACCTTAATGTAATTATAATACAAAATAGTTTTTTATGCAATTCCTTTAGTTAATTTTTGGCATTTTTTATTGGATTATTTAACTTATTTTCAATTATAATTGCATAAATAGACTTAAAGATAATTCTGAGCATTATAAAAATGGGTAAAGATAATATCATACCAACAATGCCGTACAGTGCATTCCCCGCAAGTACGCAAACCATTACCGCTACTGGATGCGCTTTTATGTTGTTCCCTATAATCCTAGGCGTAATAAACATACCATCTATTTGCTGAACCGCTGTTATCATAAGCAATGCCATAAGAAATTTTTCCGGACTTATTGTTAGCCCTGCTATTAAAATTGGAACACTTCCAATAAGCGGTCCTATAAAGGGTATCATATTGAATACACCCATTATTATACCTAACAATAGCGAATATTTAAGCCCGACAATGGTTGCGCCAATTGTGGTCAAAGTGCTTATTATAAGCGCAACAGTTAATTGACCTACTAAAAATTTTCTTAATTCTCTATTCATAATGTGCATTATCTTTTGCACATTTGTGCGAATAGAAACAGGTACTAGAAAATAACATTTTTCCGATAATTTTTCTCGTTCTTTTAGAATATAGAAAGTAATAATTGGAACAAATACTAAAAAGCTTAAACTGGAAAAAAATTGAATTATGCTCTGTGCAAAGCCGGAAACAAAACCATCTGCACTTTGTGCTAATTTATCGGTCTGAGCTGTTAGTACCATTTCTAAATCACCTGGCAAAGAAAAGCTTTTTAATACCGCTTGAATTTTAGCATAGTATTCTGATAATCTTTCAATATATGTCGGAAGTGCGTTGAGCACCTCTAGGATTTGATAAAACAGCATAGGAATAATAGTTCTTAATACAGCTAGCGCACTAAAGAATACAATAGCAAAGGTAATTAGAATTGAAAGCGTTCTGTTTGTACGCTTTTCCAGTGCATTTACTATAGGTATAAAAAAATAAGCTAATATTCCGGATACGCCTAATGGAAGCATAACGGCAATAATCGCATCTTTAAACAAAAAAACAAAAGCCGATGCTAGAATAATGACGCCTATTGAAAGCAGTATATTTTTATAAATCTTTTGCATATCTTTTCACCTATGTAATGGGAAATAGCCTTTGCTTTGTTTTGGCTATCTCCTAGTTAAATGAGCACTGATTAAATATTGATTTGTCTTACAAAATGTCTAGCTGCTCTTTTACCTTTTTTATACATTCTTCTCATCTGTGGTGAATCCATTTTCATTTTCATGATGGCTCCCGCTGTAGCTCCGATTATCATACCGCCAAGTACTACTGCTCCTATTTGACCTACTCTCATAATATCACCTCCTTACTCTCTGCTAATAATAATTAGACCATTCTCACCCTTTGACAATGACTCTAACTCCACTACTTCTCTGCCTGTTATCATATCATCTAATAAGCCTCTTTTTATTGTTGTATTATAAACCTCAAAATTTTGGGGCGAAAAATAAATATCAGCTATTCTTCCATTGTAATAATGCTCGTTATCTTCTACCGCTTGCCCT
>Ga0118677_10012595_pt1 | contig 12363 bp, 15 predicted proteins | sample AliMusrvi5mmetaG_FD_86154 | JGI IMG/M metagenome (GOLD analysis project Ga0118677, IMG submission 86154)
CTTTGGCTACGACTTGTTCAAAATCAATTGTTTCGTTGTCCATAATTGTACCTTTTTATTGGTTTGTATGCCCGAAGGTACAATATTTTCATCATCTTTGGTGAGCGGAAGCGGTCATGTATGTTTCATGTGTAAAAATTGTTTTTTTAAGTTCGTATGGGGGAACGAGCATGTCTGAGTATTAAAGCCTTTGGTGACTGCTCATAATAGCTCCGCTGACTGCTGATTCATGCTCGTTTCAAATGATTTATTTCTATATTTAAAGTTCACTCAATTTATCCATAAATGTGTTACATAATTATGGGAATAAGTTGCATAATTCACAGAATCAACAAAATCAACAAAATATGTCTTTGGGCTAAAAGTTAAAGATGATTTATTTTTACTCAGTATTAGCTTTATAGATTGGATAATCGGTATATCCGGTTTCGTTATCTGTATAGAAATCAGATATTTTCAGATCGTTTGAAAGTGGTAAATCATTTTTCCACCGATCGACCAAATCTGGATTGTTGATAAACGGACGACCAAACGCAATCAAATCAGCTCTTCCACTTCCTAGTTTCAATTTTGCACTTTCTTTGTCAAAACCACCCGAAAGAATCATATTTTTCTTAAAGCAAGATCGGATTGTATTCACCAGTTCATTAGGAACAGGTGTAGCACCCATGGATGAATGATCAACCAAATGAATATATATTATTCCAAGTTTATTGAGTTCTTTTGCCAGATACGTGTAGATTTCGTCTATTTCCGGATAATAAGCCATTCCACCCGCCACTCCGTAAGGCGAAAGACGAATACCTGTTTTTTCTTTTCCAATGGTTTCGGCTACAGCAGTTACCACTTCAAGCACAAAACGACAACGATTTTCGATAGATCCACCATACTTATCGGTGCGGATATTACTTATTGGCGACAGAAATTGTTCCAGTAAATATCCATTGGCTGCATGTAGCTCTACACCATCGAATCCGGCATCCATGGCATGTTTCGCAGCTGCAACATATTCGGTCAGGGTCAGCAATAAATCATAATCGTCCATGGCTTTCGGAACCGGAAAATCCTGCATTTTCTTTGAATCTGTCCATATTTGTCCGATTGCTTTCAAAGCCGATGGTGCAATAATTTGAGCTCCTTCAGGCAAATTAAGCGTATGACTGATACGTCCGGTGTGCATTAATTGCAGAAAGATTTTACTTTCGTCTTTATGCACTTGGTATGTAGTTTGTTCCTAGCCTTCCACTTGTTCCTTGCTAAAACAGCTGGGAATTCGTGCATATCCCAGCCCGTTGGGAGATGGTGCTGTACCTTCGGTTATGATTAATCCCGCTCCGGCTCGTTGACCATAATATTCAGCCATTATACTTAATTATTCCATTTCCAGTTGAGAATTTCCGGCATATCCTGTCCGTATTTGTTTATATACAGTTTGTGTTCATTAAGTTTATTCTGCATCAACTTTTTCAGACTTGCAGCATTTTCAGTTATCTGAGGCAATCTGTTGATTACATCCATCACCAAATGAAAGCGATCCATATCATTCAACACCGTCATATCAAAATAGGTTGTGATGGTGCCTTCTTCCTTATAACCCCTTACATGCAGGTTTTTGTGATTAGTGCGGCGATAAGTCAATCTGTGAATCAGCCAGGGGTAACCGTGAAACGCGAAAATGATGGGTTTATCTTTTGTGAATAAATCATCAAAGTCTGAATCATTTAATCCGTGCGGATGTTCGGATACCGGTTGTAATTTCATTAAATCAACCACATTGACCACCCTGATTTTCAGTTCGGGTAAGTGTTCCCGAAGAATGGAAACCGCCGCGAGCGTTTCAAGAGTTGGGACATCACCGCAACAGGCCATTACCACATCGGGTTCTGTGTCCTTTTTGCAACTTGCCCATTGCCATACTCCTATTCCTTTGCTACAATGAATTATAGCCTCTTCCATATTCAACCATTGAGGTGCCATGTATTTTCCCGCAATTACCACATTCACATAATTTCTGCTTCGCAAACAATGATCCCAAACCGACAACAAACAATTGGCATCGGGCGGCAGATAAACACGAACAATCGACGCTTTTTTATTGGTTACTAAATCAATAAATCCCGGATCCTGATGCGTGAAACCGTTGTGTGCCTGTTGCCATACGTGCGAGGCAAGCAGGTAATTAAGCGAAGCAATTTTTTTACGCCAGGGTAATTCGGCACTTACTTTCAGCCATTTGGCATGTTGGTTAAACATAGAGTCAACAATATGAATAAATGCTTCGTAGCAATTAAACAACCCATGCCTTCCGGTGAGTAAATATCCTTCGAGCCAACCTTCGCATTGATGTTCGCTCAACATTTCCATTACCCGACCATCAGTTGCCAAAAACTCATCGTTCTTTTCTGTCTGTGCTTCCCATTGTCGGTTGGTTACTTCAAAAACAGCGTTCAACCGATTGGAAAGCGTTTCATCGGGACCAAAGATTCGGAAATTTCGCTGATTGCTATTCAGTAGAATCACATCCCTAAGAAAAACACCCAGTTCGTGTGTATCGGCAGCCTGAACGGCTCCGGGCGAGGACACTTTCACCTGATATTTTTTAAAATCGGGCATGATTAAGTCCTGAAGTAATAAACCTCCATTGGCATGAGGATTTGCACCCATTCGTCGCTTAGCTGTCGGTGCCAATTCTGCCAGTTCAGGTACAAGCCGACCATTTTTGTCGAAAAGTTCTTCGGGTTTATAACTCTTCAGCCAGTTATCCAGCAGTTTCAGGTGGTCAGGATGTTGTGAATCGATTAAAACTGGAATCTGATGAGCACGGAAAGTTCCTTCAATCTTCACACCGTCTACTACTTTTGGTACTGTCCAGCCTTTGGGCGATTTCAGCACTATCATTGGCCAACGTGGACGTTCCGAATTGAATCCTTTTCTGGCATTGCTTTGAATATCGAGTATTTCGGTAACGACAACATCCAACGCAGCAGCCATTTGTTGATGCATTGTTTCGGGTTCATCACCTTCCACAAAGTACGGTTTCCAACCATAGCCCGTGAGCAATTGCTCCAGTTCCTCGTGCGGAATACGAGCAAACAAGGTGGGATTAGCAATTTTATAACCGTTCAAATGCAGAATGGGCAATACAGCACCATCTGTTACAGGGTTTAGAAATTTATTAGAATGCCAGGCAGTTGCCAGTGGTCCTGTTTCTGCTTCGCCATCGCCAATGACACAAGAAACAATTAATTCAGGATTATCGAACACGGCTCCGAAAGCATGACTAAGCGAGTAACCCAATTCACCACCTTCGTGAATAGATCCCGGACATTCAGGCGAAACATGACTGGGAATTCCTCCCGGAAATGAAAACTGCTTAAATAGCTTCTTCAGTCCGGCTTCATCCTGACTAATTTTGGGATAAATTTCACTGTAAGTGCCTTCGAGATAGGTATTAGCTACTAAGGCAGGTCCACCATGTCCCGGTCCTGAAATATAAATCATATCCAAATCGTACTTTTTGATAACACGATTCAAATGCACATAAATTAAATTCTGCCCCGGTGCAGTTCCCCAGTGTCCGAGTAACATGGATTTTATATCCGAAGTTTCGAGCGGTTTACGAAGTAATGGATTGTTGCAAAGATAAAGCTGTCCAACCGATAAGTAGTTAGCAGCACTCCAGTAAGCATTCATTTTGCGTAAAAGTTCCGGTGACAAAGGTTTTTCAATCGTTGATTTTGTTTCCATAATTTTGTTTTAATAATATGTAAAAAGGAAGTTTTTTAAACCATATTTTGAGGGATTGGTGGCTGCATTACTTTGGCAATTTCCGTTGGTGCCACTTTACCCGAAAACATATTGGCATATGCATGGGTAAACTCGGCACCAAAAAGCACAATGATGGAAGAGTAGTTCACCCAAAGCATGATAAGTATAATGGAACCTGCCGCACCATAACCGGTAGCGGGGTTTGCTTTGCCAAAATAAAGACTCAATACGAATCTTCCGAGTTCAAAAAGAAAAGCTGTAACGACTGAACCTATCCAGACATGTTTCCATTTAATGCGGGCATCGGGTAACACTTTAAACATCAGTGTAAATAATACAGCAAGAATAATAAATGATAAACAGATATTGAGCAATTCTAAAATCAATAAAAAAGAATCGGTAAAATGTTGTGTTAACCAGGTACCAAATGCAGCAATCAACGCTGAAATAATAAGTGATACCATAAGCAAAAAAGCTATGGAAACGATTAACCCGAATGAAAATATTCGTACCCGCACAATTTGCCAGATTCCTGATTTGGCTTTATCCAGTTTTACTCCCCATATTGCATTTAATGCCATTTGAAACTCCGCAAATACACCTGTTGCACCAACGAGAATAGTAATAATGGCAATGATAGTGGCAATTACAGAATTCCGAAGCCGGCTGGCCTGCACAATCATATCCTGAATTTGCTTAGCCGTTTCAGCACCCATAGATGATGTAAATTGTGTGGCCAATTGGTTATTAACAGCTTCTTTGCCAAAGAAATATCCCGCAAGGGTAATAATGACTACCAGCAATCCCGGTAATGAGAAAATAGTATAATAGGCTATAATGGAGCTTTCGCGAAACGGATCTTTCTTATACCATTCTTTAAAAGCATTCTTTAAAACAGTAAAGACTTTCTGTAAATGAGTTCTCATATAAAATACTATTATTCAATTGAATGCATTTAAGACTATCGTCTATAAACTACCAACTAATCATCAATCTCTCTTTTTTGTTGGAACAATAAACATGGGAATCGTTGTTTGTTTCATAACCCGTTCAGAAACACTTCCTAGTATTATGTTTTCGAGCCACCTTTTACTAAGTGAGCCCATTACTATTATATTCACATCCAACTCTTTAGCCGTTTCAATAATACAGTCGGCAAAATCACCTTCTTTTACCACTGTTTGAATTGCCTCGTTGCCTAAGAGAAGCTTTGTCTTATCAAGGAATTGTTGAGAAGCATCTTTCAGTTCAATTACAGTATCCAATTGTAAAGATCCCATATTGAGGTATGACAATGAATAGACCACCAAATCTTCGAAAACATGCACTAAAAAAACTTCAGCACCCATCGATTCAGCCATTTGGTATCCAACTTTGGCCACCTTTTTTGCAGATGGATCATAATCCAATGCTATTAATACTTTCTTCATTTTGAGCTTTTCCATGGTTGTTTAAATTACAGAATTTAGTTATTTATATTCTCCAAGGCTTGCAGCTAAGTTACAACTGGCCTGATAATGCAACGCTTTTTGTGCTTCGGGTAAGTTGGTCTCTTTTCCGAGCCAAATTTCCAAAGCCGGTTGCTGAATAGCTCGACAAAAAGAAAATGATGCAACATATGATTATTTCTTTAATTTGTTGGAAGATAAAATACGCTGGAATCTTTAATCTAATTTAAACGCTTTTATAAAGGTCTTCAGAGTATTAGTTGAATATTTAACAATTATAATTCTTCAACCGTAAATCAGAATTAATGTTGCCACAAGATTTTGGAAATTTCAAGTGGTACCGACACTGTTGGAATGGCAGGTATTGCCCTTATGGTAAAGTCAGACGCAGAACGGGTTGCTAATACCGATGCGTTATAATGATAACCATTATATTTTCCATCCAGTTTTTTCCCTCGTTTCATTATCTGTGTAACCGGAACTGTGCCATTCATTCCATTTGAAAATAACTCAATCTGAACATTGTCTGGATTTATATCATTGAAATATATTTGAACTTCAAATAGATGTAGGCTTTCAACGGTTTCTACCTTTACTTTTCCAAAATGTAAAGTATTCCATTTTTCTTCCAGTGAAAGTATGGAATCGGAAATCCTTTTGCCCTTTTCTCCATTATTGGCAGCTCTGTCAAGATATGCTTTTGCGGCAGGTAAATAATGTTGTTCGGTATATTCACGCACCGCTCTGTCCGCTGAAAATCGCGGAGTGAGTTGAGCCATGCTTTCACGCATTCGCTTTATCCAATCGGTTGGTATTCCGGTTTCATTACGGTTGTAAAATTCTGGTACCACTTTTTGTTCCAGTATCGTGTAAAGTTGTTCGGCTTCTACTGCATCCCATAGTATATCATCCTCATGTTCATTACCATCACCAATTGCCCAACCTGTTTCGGGTGTGTAAGCTTCTGCCCACCATCCATCCAGTTCGGATAAATTAATACCGCCGTTTACAAGCACTTTCATACCGCTGGTTCCACTGGCTTCCCAGGGACGACGTGGTGTATTAATCCATACATCCACTCCCTGAACCAAATGTTCCGAAATATGCATGTCGTAATCACTGAGGAAAATGACGCGGGGTTGAAAATTATTTTGCTTTATAAAGTGAATCCATTCTTTTATCAAATCCTGTCCTTCCCTGTCACTCGGATGTGCTTTGCCGGAAATGATAAGTTGTACCGGAAATTCAGGGTTTGTCAGTAAGCGCAGTAAGCGTTGTGGGTCGTGTAGTAATAAATTGGGACGTTTATAGGGTGCAAAACGTTTTGCAAAGCCAAGCGTTAATACATTGGGATCAAACAGATGTTTGGCAAGTTCAACTACCTCGGGCGAATGACCCGAGCCGAGTAACTGTCGGGAGAGATGTTCTCCTGCAAATTCGATAAGTACTTTATTTGCATTGGTACGCATTTCCCAAAGCCGTTCATCGGGAACGCGCCTTATATTTTGTTCAAGATCTTTGGTCATGCCCATCCAACGGTCTTTACCACAATATTCTGTCCAGATATCATCTGCTTCTTTCGAATCCCAAGTTGGCATGTGTACACCATTAGTAATATATCCGACTGGTACTTCATTTGTTGGCCAATTAGGGAAAAGTGGCTCAAATATATGGCGGCTCACTTCTCCGTGCAAACGACTAACGCCATTTATTGTACCACTTCCATGAATTGCCAGAAAAGCCATATTAAAACTTTCCGATTCATTGGTAGCATCATTCCGACCTAACGCAAACAATTGCTGTGTAGTAATTCCCAGCTTTTGCTCAGCATATTTACCCAGATATTGCTGGATAAGCGAAGCTGGAAAACAATCGAAACCGGCTGCTACAGCTGTGTGCGTAGTGAAAAGATTTCCAGCTCTTGTTGCTGCAAGGGCAACTTCAAATGATTGTTCGGTTTCATTCATAAAACTATAAGCACGTTCAAGTATTGCAAACGCTGCATGTCCTTCATTCAGATGACAAACCTGAGGCTTAATGCCAAGTGCCTGAAGCAATCGCCATCCTCCGATTCCGAGAACCATTTCCTGTTTAAGCCGGAGTTCGGAATTACCGCCGTACAGTTCACTGGTTATACCACGGTGAATCGGGAAATTCGCTGCATCGTTGCTGTCTAACAAATAGAGTTTTATTTTACCAACCTGTACCTGCCATGCACGAAGCCAAACTGAATAACCTGGAAGGTTAATCTCTAATCGTAACCATTCTCCATTGGGTTCGCGCAACGGCGTAATGGGTAGCTGTCCGGGATCGTTATAGGGATAAAGTGCTTGTTGTTCTCCGTTTTTGTCAATTTCCTGCCGGAAATAGCCCTGTTGATATAATAAACCTATTCCTACAACCGGAACACCCAAATCACTTGCTGCTTTGAGCTGATCGCCTGCTACATTACCCAAACCTCCCGAATAAATAGGCAATGCTTCACTCAGCATGAATTCCATACTAAAATAGGCAACGCAAGTAAGCGGGGAATCGGGATAATTTTGTTGAAACCAGGCGGGACGGGAATTTCCATCTTCTCTGGATTGTAACAATGTATTCACTTTCAGTCGAAAATTAGGATCAGCCATTACTTTTTGAAACTGATCCCGCGATACTGTCTGCAATACAATCCATGGATTATGGGTAATATCCCACAGGTAAGGATCGAGTTGCTGCCAGACTTCATCTTCGGCATGATTCCATGACCATTGTAAATCGAGAGCCAGTTCAGCCAAAGAATCTAACCCCTCAATATCTGTTGGTAAAAAACTATAAACTGGTTTATGAATCGCTGTTTTTTCTGACATGATTTTATATTCAAAGTATTTTTTTTGAATTTTATGCTTTTTTTGAAATATAGTTATTCAATATTGAAATCAGTGAATCGTAATATGAATTTAAATTCATCAGCGTAATTTCTATGTCCTTTTCATCTGGAACTGTCATAGGTATTTCTTCTTAAAATTTAGTCAATTCAGAATAATGATTTTTATTTCCTGAGTCACCTGCATGATTTTTAAATTCAAATTGCGCATAAGATCTTCTTACTCCTTGTTTTTCAATTGTTTATCAGTCAGTTTTTCTGTTATTTTGGGAGTTGAAGTGAATCTTGAATTTTAAATCGTTTGCAGGCATCTCTGTAAGGCATGTTTATCAACTCGCTTCTGGTTTTGTAAACCAGTGCTGCCGATTTTAGTGCTGAAGAAGTACCCGGAATGGCAATAAACCGGAATTTATGAGTTATAAGAGGTTGGATAATCTCATCGCTTGTAAACTCGATAGCTCCATATTGATGAATTAAAAAGCTCCAGTTTGCACTTAAGGCGTAAGCGGGTAATGGTCGAACCGAAGTTGAACTATATATATCGCCATCCAACCACACATAAGCCAGCATTACTCCATTCTCAACAACGCTTTGATTCAAATCGGGTGCTGAGGCACTGAAATACCAATCGCCGGCACTACCTGACCAAATCGTTGGACTAAACCATTCGGAATAGTACACTGCTGCATTTTGCCCATCAAGTCCTGCAGGTCCCTGTGGTCCTTCTTTTGAACATCCTGTGAAAGTAATAACTGTAAATGCCAATAGTAAATTGATTGTGCTAATTTTTGTTTTCATAATGAATTGAGTTTAAATTGATAAAATTATATTCAGCTTGTAGCTCAACTGACTTAGTATTGAATTGCTACTGTCGGTGATATTGTTGGTGCTACTAATTCTTGTAATTAAAATATTTGCAAAAGAGCTTTTCCTTTTTGCAAATATTTTAATTATAAGAATATTAATTAGCTTGCAGAACCTTCGGTTTGATTAATCAGGTAATTCTCCAACCGTTTGTAAGAGATGCTGTTATCCATCAACTAAAATCGGTTTGATTAATCAGGTAATTCTCCAATCCAATTTGTTGAATCTGTGCACGTTGCATTTCTGCCCATTCCACATGTTCTTCTTCCATTTTAAGTATTTTGGTAAGTAAATCAACAGAACCCTGATCATCCACTTCACGACCGAGCTTAATGGCATCGTTGTATTTATGTACAGTGTCAAGTTCATCTCCGTTTTCGTTTTTAATCATTTCCAAAACGGTTTTACCAATCTTCATAGGGTTGAGATTAGACACGGTAGGCGCACCATCCAGAAAAATGATACGTTTAATAAGCCACTCGGCATGGAACATTTCATCCATTGCCTGTTTCCGGATTGCCTGATGAAGCTTGCCACACATTTCCGAATGAACCATATACTGGTTTATAGCAGTAAGTTCGTTTGCTAACAGTGAGTTTAATACTACTACTAATTTTTCTTTTCCTTTCATAATTGTAATTTTATTAATAAATAATTCTTCTACTAAATTTGAAAAGCAAAGGTATAGTAGCATAACAATGAAAGTGTTACATTACAATAAATATAAATTACATAATTCACACGTTTATTAATTCCGTATAATTAAGGCAGCTTATGTTAGACATCACAAAGCAAACGGAAAAGAAGTTTTTAGATGCGAAGACAACTGATTCATCATCCTCTGTACTTAACTTCACCCTTCCGTTGCCTTTTTTTTCTGTGTTAAATAGTGACGACTTCACTTTCACTTCTTTCTACAAAATACTTATAGCGAATCACTTAATCTCTTTTCTTAGTTGGAACAATAAACAGTGGAATAGTTGATTTTCTCAACACTTCTTCCGTAACGCTACCCATAAGTATGTTTTCCAGCCATTTCTGGCTGTGAGAACCCATGACAATAATATCAATGTCCAGTTCTTTGGCTGTTTCAAGAATTGAATTTGCAAAATCGCCTTCTTTTTGAACGGTTTGAATCGTTGGATCCCCCAAATGCCGTTTTGCTTTTTCCAGAAAATGTCGGGAACTGGATTTAAGATTTTCAAATGTGTCAAGTGTATAAGGCTTATCTATTTGCCAAATACCCATATTATCATAAGCAGAAGTATACAATGCCGGATCAACTATAACATGTAGCAATGTGATTTCTGCTCCCATGGCTTTAGCTAGTGCAACTCCCGCTTCGGCTACTTTCTTTGCAGTTGGGTCATAATCCAGTGCAATCAATACTTTTTTTATTTTATTAGTTTTCATGTTTGTCAGTTTATTTGATTTCGAGCGAAATAAGCGTATTTTTTTTATTATGTTTTCGGGTTGGAATAATCATAATCGGAATAGCAATTTGTTGTAAGACTTCATTTGTGATTCTTCCCAACACTATTTCTTCCAGCCATTGGGTGGAAAGTGATCCCATCACAATCATACTAACATCCATTTCTCTGGCTGTTTTAATAAGAGATTCTGCAAAATCTCCCTGTTTTACTATTATTTGAATCATGTCATCTCCGATAATTTGATGCTTGGATTTTTTGAGAAAATTTTGAGCAGCGAACTCTAAATCTGCCACACTTTCCAACTTTAACGAGCCCATTTTTTTATATATCAAAGAATAGTTGACAAGTTCTACTTTTACATATAATAATATCACTTTGCCATTCATTCTTTTAGCCTGCAAAATACCCGCTTCTATTACTTTTGTTGCAGAAGGATGAAGGTCCAACGCTATTAATATTTTTTGTTGTGTTTTCATGCGTTCATTTTTATTTTTTAGTTAGCTGTCGCATGGAACTAGCAAATGAACATGGTCTTTGGATTATACCAATATTAATGCTCGTTTCATATTTATATGTTTTTTCAACCTGTAAATGAAAATCATCAATGTGCTGAATCTTCTTCCAGATTATCATGATTGTCGCCACCAATGCTATACAGGTTATTTTCTTCATCTTCACTGCCAATTTCTTCCTGATTATCATCCAGTTCTGAGCCAGGAACATCTAAATCACTTCCGGAAAAATCGTCACTGAAATCTTTTTGGTTATTTACCCCCATTTCTTCATTAAATTTAACATTAAGAATGTCTTCGGGATTAATTTCTTTCTCTTCCTTTGCCTGATTGTAAATGTCTTCACTATCAGGATAAGTTGGGTATCCGGGTAAAATAATCTTCTTTCCGTTACCCTCTTGTCTGACAAGCGGGTATTTGTTTTCGTTTGATTTTTCCATGTTGTATTTATTTTACTGTTTAGCAATTATTCAAAATCATATAACTTCAGCAATTTAGAATCAAATGCAATGCTTCGTATTTCATCAAAAAACGGAGCTTTTTTTCTTCTACACATTTAGCAGCATACAGATAGAGAGCAGCACTCCATGTTTGCCAGTCTTGCCCCATAGCATTACCTTCCTGTTCTTTAATCCATTCGTTGAACCCAAACACGACATTTTTCGTTCTTGATTTTTTTATAAAATGAGTCAACACATTCAGTTTTTCCTGCGCCAACGTGTACTTTTTTGCAGCCACTAAAGCTGCAATATAAATACCGCTGATAAAAGGCCAGATACCACCATTGTGATAATCATTAGGATTATTAAATTCTGCGTATCTCTCATTCCACTCCGGATCTCCGTGTTTTACATTGGGGGAAAAATTAGGCGTTAAATCAATCCCCAAATCTCCTTATAAACGCATAGATGCTGTCTCTTGTTCAATCCACGAAATCATTTCGTTAGCTCTGGCAGGCGATGCAATTCCCGATAAAATAACCAAACTATTACCCGGTAAATCAAATCGTTCGCTTCTTAGCACTTGTACGACCACAGGGCATAATACGGTTTATATTTCACCGCCAATCCTTCATGTACATGACGATGAATGATTCCAACGGTGATAGTAAAACGGCTCATTTCTTTAAGCATTTTATCAGCTCTTTCCTGCCGCCCCAACATACGTAGATAGCAATAAACTATGGTATTTATAATAAGGCCATAGCCTAATACCCATTTTTCGTCGCACCAATCGCTGGTGGGTTGTTGTGCCACCAGATACCGGTCGGAAGGACTTTGATACTCCATCCAAACCAATGCTTTTTCATTCGATTCAGGAGTTGATGTTCCTATCGTTCCCTTTTCGTGGTAACTGTGATTATTTCTTCAATGTTATGAGAAATCACTTTCTTTGATTTTCCTTTTTTGAGTGACATAATATTTTTGATTTAAATGTTTTTAAACTAATTACTTCAAACTAATAATCACCTC
>Ga0118677_10012597_pt1 | contig 12362 bp, 7 predicted proteins | sample AliMusrvi5mmetaG_FD_86154 | JGI IMG/M metagenome (GOLD analysis project Ga0118677, IMG submission 86154)
AGGATAGCCGTCCCGCGCTTTACAGGGGGGCCAGACCAGACCATCAAAGTGGGCCAACTCTGACTATCAAAGTGGGCCAGTTTGCAGTATCGAAGTGGGCCAATTCAGAGTATCGAAATCAGCAGCACAAACATCTTCAGCCTTCCGTACTGCGCGTGGTACCCGTGATGCAGTTTATTCATCAGAAGAAGTGTATCGCTAGACAAGGCTCGACACTCCGATCCCATAGTTCAAAACAGGGGCAACGGGCAAAAAGCCCGTGACCCCTTCGCGCTAACATCGCGCTAACATCCTGCCGAAACAGGCTGAAACGGGATCAAAATCCGAAACATCGGATGCGTTTAAAATCAGCAACTTAACATCGGATATCCCCACTTAAAACGGTTCCAATCGGATTCGATTCCCGTCGCCCGCTCCAAAGTAAAATCTTCATTCCCTCCTCAACAGCCGTTGAGGACAGCAACACCCCCTGGCGCCGCTGATTCGATCAGCCCTTCACGTGTCGGCAGAATTGCCGGTTATGGATAACCCTTAGCCAAGGCTCCTATTCATACTCGTTCAGGCTGCGCAGGTAACGAGTTCTCAGGTCCCGACTGATCCAGAAGCCCGCTACTTTGATGATGTCGTCCAGCACGGACCGGCATTCCACCAGCAAGCCACGCGATTTTGCTTCTGCCAAAACGCCGAGAAGACCAGTTATTTCAAGCCCGTGTGCGGTTGCGAGGCGACGGCCTCGCTTTTCATCCACCAGCAGCAAATCGGCGTGTAGCTCCAGAGCCACGGCGATAGCCTCGGCTTCGCCCGGATCGAGTTGGTCCTGAAGAACGGTAACCATGTTCCGGTCATCCGCAGTCACGACACGCATGAACGACAGGTCAGGACGAATGCCGTTGCGACACAGTTCCTCGCTTACGGCAGGCGGGATCACAATTTCGGAATAGAGCAACTTCAACAGTGACAGCTTGTCCACCGCTGCAAGGTTCAGCAAAGGGGACGTATCCGCAACAACGATCAAGCGACAGAGAGCCTGCTTACTCTCTCCAGATCGTATTCAAGATCCTCAACGTCATAATGCAGGGCGATTTGCCGGCTCGCCAGAGCACGCTGAAAATCCAATTGAGGCAGATCCGCCAACAGCGCAGCTTGTCCCAGCGTAAGAATTTCCCGCTGGAAAAGAGCCACTGCGAATTCCGTTTTCAGTTCGTCTTCCGTAAGGTTTACAGATCGAAGCAGTTCATCCGGCAGGGTTACCGTCATCACGCACCTGTTTTTGATTCTATGCCTTCGAGGAAAGAAGGCCCATTATTACCACCGTACCATCCAGCACTCCACGCGGCGCCGATCCGGAGCGTTTTGCGCTTATTATCAAAACCATGACACCGGACGACGCGCCCGACAAAGCTCCGAAAGATCCCAATGATTCCGATGCCCTGCGGGATCAGTTGAAGGGACAGACCACGGAACATGCGAATCCGCCGCGGCTTGAAGACGAAGGGCAGTCCGGCGGTTAAAACTCAGCCGATAGCGCAATGGGCGGTCAGTTCGCGCACATTCCGAACCTCCTCGAGTCGCCTCACCATCGCCACAATCGCCTTCGATCTGCTTTCCGGCCAGTGCGCGGCGCCGGCGCAGTCCATGAACTTCGCGGCAACCTCGTCGAATGACATCGGGTTGGCCGGGCTGCCCTTCGCGTAATCGGCGCGGCCGGAGACGGTGCGCCCGTCTTTCAGATGGATATCGATAATCGTGGTCATCTTGTCGTAGCCGGCCGCTTCGGCAACGGGGTTCACGCCGAAATGAATGCGCCGGATCATCTGCTGCACGGCGGGACGGTTCACCACGTCATCGGTAAATTCCGCCAGCCCCACCTTGCCATACAGCAGCGCCGCGGCCAGACAGAACTCCATGCTGAACTTCCCCTGCAGATTGTCCTTCGGCAGGTGGTAAATCAGCGCATTGGGCATGTTCTTGTTCGTGCCCACATCCACGCTCTCCACCTGCTCAGCGGTGATTTTATGCTCGCGGATGAGGCGCAGCATCTCGCCGATGCCGGGGTGCGTGAGGGATCCGGAAGGCGACGGTTTAATCGAAATGCCGGGCGAAAGAAAAGTCCACGGGTGGCCCAGCCGGTTCATGATGGCCGCGGGGTCCCAGCCGCCGCCCGCGGCCTGGAAGAAGCCGCGGGGCGCTTCGAGAATCTGCTCGTTGGCGGTCCAGCCGAGCGCGGCGAACTCGGCGGCGACCACACCGCTTTCCGCCGCGCGCCCGGCATGGAAAGGCTTGGTCATGGTGCCGAAGTTCTCGCGCAGGCCGGCCGCCGCACTGGCCGCGCTGCCCAGGGCGCGAAGCACGCGGGGACGGTCGAGCGCCATCAGCTTGACAGCGGCCGCGGCGCCTCCGAACACGCCCGCGGTGCCGGTGGAGTGAAAACCCTCTTCGTAATGCCGGGGCGCAATGGCCTCGCTGATTTTGGTTTCCACTTCCACGCCGATGTTGTAGGCGAGCAGCAGGTCGCGGCCGGAGGCGCCACGCAGTTCGCCCACGGCCAAAGCCGCGGGGAGAGCAGGCGCGGTGGGATGCGTGAGCAGACCATAGACACGGTCTTTGGCCACGGCGAGTTGGGTGTCGTCGTAATCGTCCGCGTGAATGCCCACGCCGTTGGCGAACGCGGCAAACCGGGCCGGCGCCTTGTCCGCGGAGCCGATCACGGTAGCGCCCTTCGTGAGCGCCACGCCGGTGGATTCCAGATATTTCCGGACCAGTTCTCCGGTGCGCGCGACCGAGCCGGACAAGGCCAGCCCGAGGCCGTCCAGAATCGATTTGCGCGCGAGTTCGAGGACTGCCGCGGGGATATCGGCAAAGCGTGTGTCGACAATAAAACCCGCCACGTAGCCGGTAGCTTCGGGCGGGCCCGCCGCGCGTGCGATGTGGGGAGCGACGCTCAACGCGAGCGACGCTCTTTGTGCCAGTTCACGCCTCGTCATCGCGGTCTACCAGTCGATGACGGAGCCGTCGTCCGGATCGAAACGCGTCTTGTATTCCGCCGGTTCGCCGACTTCCGCGCGCAGCTTATCCTCGTCGATCGTAATGCCCAGGCCGGGCTCGGTGGGAAGTTCGCGATGCCCGTTTTTGACGGGCGGCAGAGGCTTCGCGAGCAGGTTGGCGTGCTCGGCATCGCCCCGCTCCTGAATGAGGAAATTGGGGATGGAAGCCGCCACCTGGAGGCTGGCGGCCAGCGAACAGGGACCCTGCGGATTGTGCGGCGCGATGGGCAGATAATAAGCCTCGGCCATGCCCGCAATCAGGCGGAGTTCGGTGATGCCGCCGGCATAACAGACATCCGGCTGCAGGATCATGGCCGCGCGTTTTTCCAGGATCTCGCGGAAGCCCCACTTCGTGAAGATACGTTCGCCGGTGGCGAGCGGGATGTGAGTCTTCTTCGCCAGTTCGGCCATGGTGTCCACGTTGAGAGGCTGCACGATCTCTTCGTAGAACCAGGGCTGATAGGGCTCCAGCGCCTTGATCAGCAGCGAGGCGGTGGGCGGTTCCACGGCGCCGTGGAAATCGATCGCAATATCCACGCCGGAGCCCTGCCGCTGCCGCAGCGCTTTGAAGCGCTCTACCACCTCATCCACGAACTTCTGGCCTTCGATGTATTTGAAAGCCGCGCGCGAACCGGCGGGCGAGACCTTCATGGCGTTGACGCCGGTGGTAGCGCTGACCTGTCCATAGACGCGGATGCGGTCGCGGGTGGGGCCGCCCAGGAGTTTGTAGACCGGCACCCCGTACACTTTGCCCTTGATATCCCAAAGCGCCTGATCGATGCCGCTGAGGATGGCGGTCTTGATGGGGCCGCCCCGATAGAACGCCCCGCGCTCGATCGCCTGCCAGTGGTAAACCACGCGGTTGGGATCCTGCCCGATCAGGTAACGGCCCACTTCCATGGCGCCGGCGGCGCATGCCTTGGCATCGTCTTTGAGCATCTCGCCCCAGCCGACGATGCCGGCATCCGTGGAGATCTTGACGAAGACCCACGAATTCTTCAGGACGAAAGTTTCGAGTTTCGTGACCTTGATCTTGTCGTTGGGCCCGATCGCGGCGGCGCTGGTGCGCTCCGTCGTGAAGAGCGCGTCGAGACCGAGCAGGGACCCGGCAGCGAGGGAGGTCCGGATAAACGACCGGCGATCGAGTGGAGGCGATGGCATGGCGAAGTACCTTTCCGGTCGATTCTATACCCATGGCCGGCGGGGACGGCGAACGAACCGCACGCGTGCTATCATCAGCCCAAATAGTAAGGTTGTTGAAACATTCCGCGCCAGGTCCGCGCACAATATCGTTTGCATTTTTCGTTTCACGTACTTCCTGAGGAGACCTCTATGACTACCCGACCTGTTTTGCTAATGAGCCTCCTGGCTCTCGCGCTTCCCGCTTTTTCTCAGACCTTCCGCGGCGGCATTACCGGCAGTGTGAACGATCCCACCGCGGCCGCCATCTCCGGCGCCTCGGTCGAAGCGACCAATTCGACCAATGGGCTCAGGCGGCAGACGACGACCTCGAATACCGGCGAATTCACGTTTCCCGATCTGCCTTTGGGCGAATACCAGGTGATCGTGATCCAGCCGGGGTTCGACAAAACGATTATCGATAAGGTGCCCGTGGAAGTCGGTAAAGTGACCGCCCTTCGGCTGGTTCTGAAGGTGGCCTCGCAGTCGCAGACCGTGGAAGTGGCGAGCACCGCGGTGTCGCTCGATACCGACACTTCGACGACCAACGAGGTGATTCCGAACAAAGCGGTGCAGGACATGCCCTTAAACGGGCGGGATTTCACGCAGCTCATTAAACTCGCCCCGGGCGTGAACGGAGCGGGCTCCATCAACGGCGCGCGCACCATGCAGAACAACTGGCAGATCGATGGCGCGGATAACAACGACGCCTGGCACAATGCGGCGGCGGTCAATCAGGGAGGCGTTTCCGGCGTGGCCGGGACGCTGCTGCCGATCGACGCGATCGACCAGTTCTCCGTGCAGACCAACGCGAACGCGGAAGCCGGTCGCAATGGCGGCGGCTCCATCAACATGGTGATCAAGTCGGGCGGCAACAATATTCACGGTTCGCTCTATTACTTCAACCGCAACGATGCGCTGGCGGCCAACACGCCGTTCGCCCCGGCGGGTTCGGCCAAACCAAAGCTGAAGAATAACCAGTTTGGCGGATCCGTGGGCGGTCCCGTCATTAAAGATAAGCTGTTTTACTTTCTGACGTATGAACGCCAGAAATTCATTGTCGGCAACGGCAGCAGCGCCACGGAGCCTTCGGCGGCGTGGGTAACGGGCGCGACGGCGGTGCTGACGAAGTACGGCATTCCGGTGAATCCGGTCTCCACCAATCTCCTGTCCTTCTGGCCGGCGCGGGGCCGCACCGGCGCCGCGACCACGAACAACTTCTTCAGCAGCGACAACAGCGATAACTTCAGCGACAACGCCATCGGCAAGATCGATTACGTCATCAACTCGAAGAACAACCTGGCGTTCCGTTATTTCGTGGGCACGGGCGCGCAGACCGCCCCGGTGGGCTCGCCGTTCAAAGATTATTACCAGGTGGCGCCGAGCCGGATGCACAATTTTTCGGTGGTGGTGAATAACGTGATCACGCCCCGGCTGGTAGCGCAGACGCTGTTGGGCGTGAACTATTTCAAGCAGACGTTCAACGATTTCAATACGGGCTTCAATCCGGTGGCGGCGGGACTGAACACGGGCGTGACGAATCCCGGACTGCTGGGATCGCCGGACATCGCCATCAGCGGCTTCGACGAGATCGGACTGACGCCCCCGCTGGGACGCATCGACACCACCGGGCACATCACGGAAACGCTGAGCTACAACACGGGCGCGCACCAGATCCGTTTCGGTGGCGAGTACCGGCGCGCTCAAATGGACGTGTTCTACCAGCGCAACGCGCGCGGCACGTTCTCCTTCGACGGCACCCAGGGACCCTGGGCGAGCGACCCCTCGGTTTCTTCGAATCTGAAGAGCCTGGCGGATTTCCTGGCGGGCGATGTGTCGTCCTCCTCGCTGCAGGTCGGCCAGATGCAGGACGTTTATTACATGAACAGCCTGTCCGGTTTCGCGCAGGACAGCTACCGGATGAAGCCCAACCTCACCATCAACGTGGGCCTTCGGTACGAGTTCTTCGGACCGTTTTACGACCACAACCAGCGCTTCTCCACGTTTATCCCGAACCAGGGCGGAATTGTTTTCGTCGGCAAGGGAATCGACACGTTGTACCCGAGGCGATACGGCAACATCGCGCCGCGGTTCGGATTCGCTTACACGCCGACCCAGAAGTTCGTGATCCGGGGCAGCTACGGGATTTATTACGATCAGCCGAGTCTGAACGCGTTCGGCGACAACCGTCCGCCCAACAGCGGCGCGACCGGCATTATCTACAATCCCGCCGGGCCGAGCCCGATCTTCTCCACAACCCGGAGCAATTACACCATCGTTTCCGGACAGCCGGTATTCGGAAATCCCACGCTGCCGCCGCCGCCCTACGGTGTGTTCTCCGTGGATCAGGGCTTCAAGAACGCTTCGATCCAGAATATTTCCCTGAACACGCAGTATCAGGTCAACAGCACGATCATCGCGGAGGTCGGCTATGCGGGCAGTCTGGGACATCACCTGCTGAATGTGGTGGACGTGAACCAGGCGCCGCTTTCCACTCTCGGCACCTCCGCCGTGCGCTCGGTGCAGAACACCCTGCGGCCTTACTATGCGCAGTACCCGAATTACGCGACCATCAACCAGGTTTCGAGCGGCGCGAACTCGCACTATAACGGGCTGATCGCCAGCATCCGGACCAGCGCGTGGCACGGGCTGACCTCGAAATTTTCCCACACGCTCGGACACTCCCTGGACGATGCTTCGGCGGTGCGCGGCCTGACGCCGACCAACAGCAAGGACCTGCGGTTCGACTACGGTAATTCTTCCTTCGACGTGCGCAGCACGTTCTCCAGCTACATCACCTATGAACTTCCGGCGCCGTCGCGGGGACCGTCGCGTCTGGTCAAAGGATGGCAGCTGAATTCGCTGATCTCATCGTTCAGCGGCCTGCCCTTTACGGTGTATGCGGGCCAGAACATCAGCGGCACGTTCGAGAACAAAGACCGGGTCAACGTCGTCGGAGATCCGACCAGCGGCGTGAACCATTCGCTGACCAACGGCTACATCCAGTGGCTCAATCCGGCGGCGTTCGCGCTTCCCACACCGGGATCCTACGGCAACGAAAAGAGAAACCAGTTCTACGGACCGAAATTCGCGTCGGTGGATTTCTCGGTTTTCAAGAACACGCCGATTACGGAGAAAATTTCCTCGCAGTTCCGCGTCGAGATGTTCAATCTGTTTAACCGGACGAATCTGCCGAACCCGGGCACGACGTTCACGTCGGGTAGTTTCGGGCGCATCAGCGATACCATCGGCGATGCGAACGGCGCGACCGGTATTGGCGCGGGCGAACCCTTCAATGTGCAGTTGGCTCTGAAAATTATTTTCTGATTCGGAGCGCGGCCACTCGGCGCCCGGCCCATTCTCGCGGAACACGCGGGCCATGGGTCGGGCTCCGCCGCACGCGAATTTCGAACCACTCCTCATCCGATCCGATCCGGATTATCCAGCGTGCGAAATCACACGCAACAACCCTACAATTCAGTAAACATCCGAGTCCGTGCCTGTCGAGGGCCGCGTCCAAAAAATGTTAAGTTTGGACCAGGCTGCTATGTTGAATGCGCGGTCCGGAAAAACTTCAGGAGAAGAAACCAACGCGGGCGAAAGATCGGCGGGCGCTCCCGGCGACACCCCTCGCAGGCGGGAAATGGACGAGCGCATACGCGATTTTAACTGGTCCGCGACTCCACTCGGCCCCATCGGCGAGTGGCCGCAGAGCCTTCGCACGGTCGTCGATATTCTGCTCTCGTCCCGCTATGCCATGTGGATGTGCTGGGGCGAGGCGAAAACCATGATTTATAACGATGCCTACCAGCCCACGCTCGGCATCAAGCACCCGCGGGCACTGGGCATGCCGGCGAAAGAGGTCTGGGCGGAGATCTGGCCCGAAATCGGGCCCCGCATCGAAACGGTTCTGACGACGGGGCATTCCACCTACGACGAGGGGCTGCTGCTGTTCCTCGAACGAAGCGGCTTTCCCGAGGAAACCTACCACACGTTTTCCTACAGTCCGCTGCGCGATGACCACGGCGCGATCAGCGGAATGCTTTGCGTCGTCACCGAGGAGACCGAACGCCTGATCGGGGAACGGCGGGTGGAGACGCTGCGCGATGTGGCGTCGGCTCTGGCCAACACGCGAACCGAGGCGGAAGTGGAGACGGAACTTTGCGACCAGCTCAAGCTGAACCGGAAAGATCTGCCGTTCACACTGCTGTATGTGTTCGATGAAAAGGGCGGAGCGCGGCGGGCGTGTTCCACCGGTCTGCCGGAAGGGCATCCGCTGGCGCAGGAACGCATCGAAGCGGGGAATGATTGGCCATGGCCGGCGCAGTCCGTGTACGCCGATTTTTCCGCGCGCCTGATCGGGAACCTGATGGAACCGCGAATCGTCGCGCCGGTGTCTTCGGGGACATGGGCCGAACGCGTGACCCAGGCCGCCCTCGTCCCGGTCCGCGGGCAGGGGCAGGAGCGACCCGCCGGATTCTTCGTGGTCGGCACGAATCCCTACCGGCGCTACGATACCGATTACAGCGGGTTCGTGAACCTGCTGGCCGGTCAGATCGCCGCCGCCCTCAGCAACGCGCGGGCGTATGAAGCGGAGCGCCTGCGGGCGGAGGCGCTTGCCGAGATCAACCGGGCGAAGACCACCTTCTTTTCCAACGTCAGCCATGAGTTGCGCACGCCGCTGACATTGATGCTGAGTCCGGTTGAGGAGTTGCTGGCGAGAAGCGAGGAACGGCAAAGTCCGGCGGATCGGGATCTGCTGGAGTTTGTGCACCGCAACGGTCTGAGGCTGCAGAAGCTCGTCAACACGCTGCTGGACTTTACCCGGCTGGAAGCGGGACGCATCGAGGCGGTATACGAACCGGTGGACCTGAGCCGCTCAACGGCGGAACTGGCCGCCAATTTCGAATCCGCCATGGCGCGGGCGGGCCTCGGTTTCCACATCGATTGCCAGCCGCTGCCGGAGCCCGTCATTGTGGATCCGGAGATGTGGGAGAAGATCGTGCTGAATCTGCTCTCGAACGCGGTCAAGTTCACCATCGCCGGCAGTGTGAGCGTGACGGTGCGCCATCGCGGACCGGTGGCCGAGTTGCGGGTGCGCGACACGGGCATCGGCATTCCGGAAGAAGAACTGCCGCATGTGTTCGAGCGCTTCCACCGCGGCCAGCGGGCGACGGGCCGGTCGATCGAAGGGACCGGGATCGGGCTCGCGCTGGTGCAGGAACTGGTGCATCTGCATGGCGGAACCGTGGTGGCGGAGAGCAGACCGGGCGAGGGCACGGCATTCACGGTGACGATTCCGTTCGGCACGGAGCATTTGCCGAAAGACAAGCTTCTGTCAAAAGACAAGCTTCGGGATGCAACAGAAGCACCCGCCATTTCCCGCCCCGGACCGGCTTCCGCGCCCTTCCTTGAAGAGGCCCTCCGGTGGCTGCCGCGGGATGGCGCCCCCACCGGGGACAACATGCCCGCCGGCGCCGAAACCATCCTGCTGGCGGATGACAACCCGGACATGCGCGACTACGTGACACGGCTGCTGAGCGGGCGTTACCGCGTGGTGGCGGTGGCCGACGGCGAAACGGCGCTGCGGACCGCCCTGACAAATTCGCCGGACCTGATTCTGAGCGACGTCATGATGCCCGGGCTGAACGGTTTCGAACTGCTGAAAAACCTGCGGAGCCACCCGGAGACCAGGACCATTCCGGTGGTGATGCTCTCGGCCCGCGCGGGCGAGGAAAGCCGCGTGGAAGGCCTGGACGCGGGAGCCGACGATTACCTGATCAAACCGTTTACCGCTAAGGAACTGCTGGCGCGCGTGGGCGCCCATCTGGCCATGCGCCGCCGCACGCGGGAAGCCGATCAGGCCCTCCGGGACATGCAGGTGACGCTGCAGAGTTTCTACGACAGCAGCCCGTTTCTGATGGGAGTCGCGGAGGTGGTGAACGACCGGATCGAGGCGGTTTACTGTAACCAGGCAACGGCGGAATTCTTCGGAGCGCCACAGGGATCCATTGAAGGCTCTTCCAGTTCCCAGCTGGGCATTTCGCGCGACGTCGATGAAATCTGGCTGCGCTATTACCGCCAGAGCCAGACCGAAGGGCAAGCCGTCCGCTTTGAGTACGAACACCCCGGCCGGAACGGCAATTTCTGGATGAGTGCCTGTGTGAATTATCTGGGCGATGGTCCCACCGGTTGGCCGCGTTTCAGCTACATTGCGGAGGATGCGACAGAGCGGAAACGGAAAGACGCGGAGCTGCAGCAATCGAACAACGAACTGCGCCGCGCGAATGTCGATCTGGAGCAGTTCGCCTACTCGGCCAGCCATGATCTGCAGGAACCGCTGCGGCAGGTGGCCGTGTACAGCCAGTTGCTCGGGAAGCTTTACGGGGACAAGCTGGACGGCAAGGCGGCGGAGTATCTGGGCTATTGCATCGAGGGCGCGCACCGCATGGAGATGCTGATCAGCGGGCTGCTGGCCTTCTCCCAGGCGGCGCGGAAGTCGGAAGCGCCGCCGGAACCGGTCCGGCTGGACGAGGTGATCGCGACCGTGCGGCAGAATCTGGCGGCGGCAATCGAGGAGACCGGCGCCGACGTTACCACCGGAGAACTGCCGGTCATCTTCGGCGATCCCGTGCCGCTGGTGCTGGTGTTTCAGAATCTGTTGTCGAACGCGCTGAAATACCGGCAAGGCGTGCCCCGGGTGCGGATCGAGTCTCGCGCGGAAGACGGGCACTGGCTGCTCTCGGTGGCGGATAACGGCATCGGCATCGCCAAAGAGTTTCAGACGCAGATTTTCGGCATGTTCCGGCGGCTGCACAAACGGAGTGAATACCCCGGCACGGGAATCGGCCTCGCGATCTGCCAGAAAGTGGTGGAACGCTACGGGGGGCGGATCTGGATGGAATCGGAACCGGGGCGCGGGACCACCTGTTTCTTCACCCTGCCGCGCGTCATGAGGTAAATCGGATAGAATTCAGCAGATGCAGCTTCGGTTTCCGGCAGTTCTGTTTTGCCTGATCGCGCCCGGGTTTCTGGCGGGACAGACCGCCTACAAACCGCCGCGTCTGGCCAACGGCAAGCCCGATCTCAACGGCATCTGGCAGGCCCTGAATACCGCCAACTGGGATTTGCGGGAGCATCCCTCGCGGCCTGGTCTGGTCTTGCAGCTGGGCGCAGCCGGGGCGGAACCAGGCGGACCGGGTGTGGTGGAAGGCGTCGAGATCCCCTACCTGCCGGAGGCCCTGAAAAAGAAGCAGGCCAATTTCGCGCAGCGGCTGCAGCTGGATCCGGAAATCCGCTGCTATCTGCCCGGTGTGCCGCGGGCCACCTATCAGGAACATCCGTTTCAGATCTTGCAGAGCGACAAAGCGATCTTTTTCGCCTATGAGTTCGCGGGAGCGGTGCGCAACGTCTTCCTGAAAGACCCGGGACCGGCGCCGGCGGACGCGTGGATGGGGCAATCGGTAGGGCGTTGGGAAGGCGACACCCTGGTGCTCGATGTAACGGGCCTCGACGAGCGCACCTGGTTCGACCGCGCCGGCGATTTCCACAGCGACGCCCTGCATGTGGTGGAACGCTACACGCGCACCGGGCCGGAGACCATCAATTACGAAGCGACCATTGAGGACGCGAAGGTTTTCTCCCGCCCGTGGAAAATCCGCATGCCGCTCTACCGGCATGTGGAGAAAAATGCCCGATTGTCCGAGTTTAAGTGCGTGGAATTCGTGGAGGATCTCTTGTATGGGGAATTCAATAAAACGTCGAAATAAGGTCTGCACCGCGCTGGCGGGGATTGTGCTGACGGCGGCGCCGGCGTGGGCGCACCATGCGTTCGCGGCGGAGTTCGACGCCCATAAGCCGGTCCATCTGGAAGGCGTGCTGACGAGGGTGGAGCTGATCAATCCGCATGCCTGGATCCACGTCGATGTAAAAGACGCGAACGGCAAGGTGACCAGCTGGATGGTGGAGGCGGGAAGTCCGAACGTGCTGCTGCGGCGTGGCTTCACGAAGACCACCATCGCACCGGGAACCACGGTGGTGGTGGAAGGCTATCAGTCGAAAGACGGGTCGAACCGGGCGAACGGGCGGGACATTTCGCTGCCGGACGGCCGGAAGCTCTTCCTCGGCTCGTCGGGAGAC
>Ga0118677_10012599_pt1 | contig 12362 bp, 9 predicted proteins | sample AliMusrvi5mmetaG_FD_86154 | JGI IMG/M metagenome (GOLD analysis project Ga0118677, IMG submission 86154)
GCTCGGTGTCGCCGATGGTGGCAGGGGCTGGCGGTCTGGTGGTGTTCATGGGCGGGTCGGGTTCGCGGTAGCGGCGAGTCTGGCGCTTTGGCCGGCGCGGAGCCTCTCAACTTGTCGGCTTGAGTTTTGCCGGTTGGCGGCCAGCTCGCGGAGGGCGCGGGCAAGGCTGGCGGCGGTTTTGGCTGGGCGGGGTTGTGTCTTCATGGCGGGTCAAGAGTTGGGCCGGGTCTTGGTCATCGATTTACCGAATCGCTGTAGGTCCGACGCAGCGACCTGGGCGGCGGTGTCCCCGCTATTCGCCATGACGCAAAGGGCGTCTATTTCTGCGATTGAAAGCGGAAAACCGAATTGAAACTTTTTGATGGCGGATTCAGCGACGGGCCGCTGCTCGGCGGTGATTACTGCCGCATGGATCATCGAAACCAATCCCACGGTCAAGGCGCGCTCGAGTGTCGCGTCTCGCGTGACGGGTTGGTGATTTGCGAGAAGTCTCAAAAGTCCCTCCACCGTTTCGGCGGAGGGTCGGTCGATCTGGATGGTGATTTGTGTCTGGTCGTTCATGGGGTCGTTGCTTGCTGGGATTGGTGCCAGGCTGGCGATTGGAAGAATTGTGTTTTTGCATGTTGCGGTCTGCAATCGACATGCGGGAAATGGGACACCCCCCTAAAGGGGGTTGTTTCCCGCATATCGATTCATGTCGCGGACGATTTGCGGGGATTGGTTCAATTGGAAGTTTCCAGTTGATTGTTTCCAGTCGGGCAAGTGCCAACACGGAGCCACTCAATTTCATGACCGCCGCCATCTCGGGGGGTCCTTTCCGAAACGTGAATCCGCGCCGCGAGCAGCAGCGCGTCGATACGATCTTTGACGGTGCGACTGCTCACGGCGTGCTTGAGAGTGAGCTGGGCGGTCAAAATGTCGCGACGACTGGAATGGGTGGCCGGGCCAAGTGAATTCAGAACATCTTCAGCGGTGAGGCTTTGTTTCCGGCCGCCGCTTCGAGGAGCAGCGTCGGATTCGTCGGGCGGGCCGCACTGTACCCACCCAAGCCCCTGGGCGGCGTGCTTGAGGTGGATCGTGGTTGCCAGTTCCTTTGAGAACGAATCGACCATTCCTGACCGCCGCCCGCGCTTGGGGAGCATGAACCGAAATATTCCGGTATCCACCCCGACCGGAGTGAAAACAGCAATCGCCCGAGCCCAATTCGTCAAGTCTGATGATCCAAGGCCGAGATACGCAAAATCGCTTTCATTCCATCCCTTGTGTGCCCCGGCATCCTTCGATGGCTTCCCGGTGTGGTGAACCGCAACCGTGATGCAGCCGGTTCGCTGTTGGATCGGCTGCAGTCCATTCCGCAGAAATGAGCTGGCAACCTTTTGCTGTGAAATGTCGTCGCCGACGTACGAAAGCAGCGGGTCGATGACGACGAGTTGGGCGCCGGTCGCCACCACGATCTTTTCCAGCCATCCGCAGAAATCCGAACCGGTACGCGAACACTCCTGACGCCACAGGATATTCTTCCTCGCCAAGGCTTCGGTCGCTGAATCGAAGTTGGCAGCCTTGAATGCACCGCGAATCATTTCCGCCAAGTCGCCACGGTCATTCTCGGCTTGCACGACGAGCACCTTTAGCGCCTGCCGAAACGTGATGCCGTGCCACGTTACCCCCGCCGCCGCGTGAATGCACAGGGACGTGATGAGGGTGGACTTGCCGATGCCCGAGGGGCCGATAATCATCCAGCTTCCACCCTTGCTGAGAAATCGACGCTTCTGGCCGATGAGTGCGTCGGGATCGTCCGTCGTGTTGGTGGCTAGGATTTCATCGGTGGTGGCAACCTCCTTCAAGAGAGGGTCGCGGGAAAGCTCGATCACCTGATGGAACACCTCATTGTGTTCCGGCCGGTCCGCGCGGATCCAGTCGTTGGCGTCCTTGTGGGGCTCGGGCGTCTCGAAGACGGCAAACTGGGTGATCTTGTTGCGGCTGGACTGGATGCGGTTTAGCCACTCCTCAGACGGGGTGCGCCCCTCCTTGTTGATGTTTGGCCGGGTGACTCCATCCTTGCCGGTCTTCTCCCTGGGGTCGTTCTGGTTGATCGCAATCAGGCTGGAGATTGCCAGCTTGGAGACATCGGTGTGAGAGGTGGCGCTGCGGGTGATGTAGGCAGCGTAGATGCCCGCGTTCTCCGGATCTTGGGCATTGAGCTTGTCGAGCACCGCGAAGGCGTCCCACTGGCTCTCAAAGGCCAGGCAATGGGAAGCATCGGTGGGGCTGCCGATGATGAGCGGGGAGGATTCCGCCCCGGATGGATAGTAGCGCCAGCCGTCGCCGCTCTTGTGGTGAATGGCCACGACCTGCCCCTTGGCATTGTGGACTGGAAAGGCGAAATTTCCTTGGAAGCATCCGATCAACTCTTGCTCGCGCATCCACCGAACGCACTCAATCGAGTATCCCCGCCATTCGCATAGCTCGGAAGCCTTCTCCGGGGTGAACTCAGATACGCACTTCTTCCAGTCAATGAGGGTGGTGGTGGGGGATGACACCCGGTAAACCGGAGCCTCGTCGAGAGGAGTTGGGTCGTGAAAGGTGAAGTTTCCCGGGTCGATGCGCCCCTCTGTATCACCGGTGGGAGCAATCTTGCAGAATTCCTCCGATGCCGATACGGAATCTGGAAATGAAAGCGAACGAACGATTTGGAAAAGTTTGATTAGGTCTCCCGATTCTCCGGTGGAACTATCTACCCATACCCCGGCCTTTTCACCTTCAAGCTCGACTCCCATGGACTTGCCCGGTCCGCCGTCGGTGCCGCCACAAATCCATCGTCTTCCAACTTTCTTTCCTCCTGGCAGAAGCTCCCTGCAAACCGCCTCGGCTCGGGCGTTGAGTGCTTCCTTGGCTTCTTGGGTGCGTTCGGGTGAGATCATCGGTCAAATATTCTGGGTGTTGACCGCCGGAATTATCGAGGTAGAGTGGAGGCACCTTTGAGCTTCCAGCCCCGTCCCGATTCGTCGGAGGCGGGGTTTTTTAGGCTACGGAGGCAACGGCTTTATTCGCGGCCTTGTGTGAAGCTCGGCGTGGGTTGCAACGGGTGGTTCGGGCCTCGATGAAGCGCTCGATGGCGATGGGCCTGATGCGAACGCTTCTGCCGATGCGCACAATTTCAATGTCGCCGGTCGCAATGGCTTCATCGATTGTTCGAACGCATGTTGCCAACATCTTGGCGGCGTCAAATCGGGTTAGCAGCGTAGACGTTACATTAGCCGCGCTGGACTGCGGGCGGGGTTTTCTTGTGGTGGGGGGTTGCATGACAACCCCTAACCTTCGCACAGACCAACTTTTGTAACGGGGGTTTCGTGCGTATTTAGTCGAGCGACTAAGTGTGCGCGTCAGGCACGGCGCTAACTTTTGCGAGAATCCTCCTCAGAGCGGATTTGGCCGGATCCCCCCTTCGCGTGTTGCTCGTCGGAGTAAGCCCGCGCTCGCGGATAATCTCAGGAACCAAGTGAGGATTGGCTTTCAGTACCTTCGCAATCACGTCAACCCACTGCTTTCTCGTTACCGCTGAGTAGTCCGGCAAGTCGCGTATCACTATGAGCAAGGTCTGATCGATTGTTTCAATCTCGGTTGTCCCCGTGAATGCAATTGCCATGAACTCCTCGTCAGCGCACCAGCCCGTCCAAAACCCATCATCCCCCAGCTCGCCGACAGTGTGATTGTTCAATCCGTCGTATTCGGACAGCCGCAACAGGTAGCGGGCTTTGCTCACCCGCTGCAAATTCTCAATCGCAAACCCTTTGTCGGAGGTGTAAGCAGAATCCTCGGGACGCCCCATCGCGACCGCCTTCACCGCGCCTATGTCCATGCGCTTGGCTTTCTCAGCTACGGCTTTTCTAGCTTCCTTCTCCTGCGGCATAACCACCGGCCATTTCAAGACGGACGCCGCAAAATCCGGGTAGTGCTCGTTTAGAATTTCTACCGAATTGCACGCGATTTGATGAAATGAGCGCAAGGCCGAGTTGTCCCCACCTTTCGCCATGGCTAATAGTTTTTCCAACTCTGAGATTGCTGCTCGACCCGCTATCGCCCCGGGAGTCATCACTGGCGGTCCGGCGTAGGTACGGCTGTCGATCATCTGGCGGCCCTCCGTGATTTGGTGGTCTCTGGTTCGGCCTTTACGTCGGCAGGCTGATCAATCGGAATCACATTGGCGGGACCGGCGGCAGGGAGTATCCGCCAGAATGCCGCCGCGTGCTTTTCGGCAGTCGGGTTCTTGTAGTGCTCGTGCAACATCGCCGGATTGCTCTTGTGGCCAAGCTGGAGTGCGGTTTCACCCGCATTGCGGAAGTGGAACAGGTGATAGGTGCCGAAGCTGTGGCGGGCGGCATTCGAGGGGAAGACGAAAGTCTTGGTGACTTTGCCCTTGTCGTCCTTGGTGGTGAGGCTGGCCAGTGTCCGCTTGTAGCCGTAGCGGCGGGCCATGTCCCCCGGTGCGATGGGGCCGGCCGTGGCAACGTCGGGGCGAATCCACGCGTCAAGGTTGGGCTCGATTTTCACCGTGCGGGCCTCCCCGGTTTTCGAGACGGCGGCCGGTAAGTGGATTTCCCCGGCGGCGAGGTCGATCATGTGCCAATCCATCCGCCCCGCCTCGGCGTCGCGAATCCCGGCGAAGAATTTCAGCGCCCAGAACGTGACAAGGCGCGGAGCGGTGACCATCACCGCGCCCATGAACCGGGTAACGTCGGCGGGGAGCATGATGGCCGGCGCTCTGCGAGTGGCGAGCTTGACGGACTTGGACTTCGAGCGCTTCGCCAAGGGCACCGGGTTTGCCAGCATCCACCCCCGCGCCACGGAGAAGGCGAAGAAGGACCGGAGCGAGCGGGAGAGGTTGCTACGGGTAACCGGGGTGAGCTTGCCGCCTTCCTTGTCGGCACGGGTGGCACGGAGGCAGTTCAACCAATCGGTGAAGATGGGGGCGGTGATGGTGGAAATGATCTGCTGTCCGTGGTCGGCGGTGAATCTACCCAGGCGGCTCTTGAGGCTTGCAAGGTGGCGGACGCTGGAGCCTTCTGCTTCCTGATCGGCGAGGAACTTGTCCACAGCGGCTGTGACGGTCACCGACGCGTTGGAGGCAAGCCAGGTTGTCTTGAAGTCCCGGAGCACGGACACGAGGTCCGGCGGGGCGGGCGATGCTTCCTTGACGAATGACCGCCAGAAGGCAAGGGCCGCCCGCTCATCTTCCGCCACGCTGCCGAAGTCGGTGCCCATTTCACCGGTCTCCTTGCGCTGGTCGATTGCAAACAGATTGGCGTCGGTGAAGTTGGTGAAGAACCGGTCCATCCGTTTTCCATCCGCACCGGAAAATCTCACGCGATGGGTGTAACGGGGATGCACACAAGGGACGGCTTGAATGATTTTTCGCATGGCTGGAACCTGCCTTGCAGCTTGGCGCAGGTCAACCAAAAAGATTACAAAAGATTACTGCTAGGCATTTTTCGTTGTAGAATAAGGGATAACAGATGGCCTCCGAAGCCGTAGGTGCAGGTTCGATTCCTGCCGGGATCACTTTATAAATCCACATAGCCGATTTGTCGTAATTGCTCGACAGCGGAGGGTCGGCTTGGCATTTTGCCGCAGTGGAACGGCAGCAAGGATTCAGCGCACAAACGCGAGGTGTCCCTCTGGACTTTCCATTCCAGCCACGCCCGCCGTGCCCACGACCGATCCACGCCAGCCATCAGCTAACCAACCAACGCCGAGATGAACCCGTTTTTTTACCGCAACATTGGGATTCGCGGCCGCGTCGTACGCGGTCTGGGTGGGCTTGTGCTGCTCCTTGGGGCCTACCTGTGCCACGGGGCAGGTTTGAGCGGAACACTCACCGGGGCAGGCATGTTCATGCTGTTTGAGGCCCTGATCGGTTGGTGCGTGCTGCGCGCCTGCCGGATCAAGACCCCGTTGTAATCCCCCCCAATCCGTGCTTGCTCCGATGAAATCCACTAACCATGCTGGAGGCAGCCAACCATGAATGCTACTCCAGTCACGCGTCGCCATTTCCTCAGCGGACTCACCGCCGCTTCCGTAGTCGGCCCCTGGGTCAGTCGAGCCGCAGATGCCCCCGCTCCCAGCGCTCGGAAGATCAAGATTGGGCTCGTCGGCGGGGGAGGGCGTGGATCGTGGATCGCCGGGCTGTTTCAAAAACATGGGGGCTATCAATTCCACGGGGTCGCTGATTATTTTCAAGCGGTCGCCGACCGAGCAGGCGACACCCTCGGGGTGGATAAATCGCGGCGGTTTTCCGGGCTATCGGGCTATCGGAAATTGATCGACAGCGGCGTGGAGGCGGTTTTGCTCGAGGTGCCGCCGCATTTTTTTGCCGAGCAGGCGAGCGCGGCGGTGGCGGCCGGCCTGCACGTGTACATGGCCAAGCCGGTTGCGGCGGATGTGCCGGGCTGCTTGGCGATTGAAGCCGCCGGCAAGCTGGCGACGGAGAAGCAGCGTGTGTTTTTAGTGGACTATCAAATGCCCACCGAGCCTGCGAACATTGAGGTGGCCAAGCGCGTTCAGGCGGGGGCCCTCGGCAAGCTGGCGCAAGTGCAGACGTTTGGCGTGTGCGGGGGCTTCTCCGACCCGCCCAAAACCGCCAACATCGAAAGCCGCTTGCAGGGGCTCGTCTGGGTCAATGACATCGCCCTCGGTTGCGATTTATTGGGAAATTTTGACATTCATGCCATCGACGCCGCGCTGTGGCTTATTGGCGAGCGGCCGATTGCAGCCACGGGTTTCTCGAGGATCTCACGGGTGGACCCGCATGGCGACGGCCACGACGTGTGCTCGCTGGTCTATCAATATGCCAACGGCGTGGTTCACAACCACTTCGGGCAGGCACTCAATAATACCAGTGACAGCGTGCTGATGGCCATTTGCCATGGCCCGCTGGCTTACGCGCAGGTCAATTACTGGGGCAAAGCCTTTGTGCGGGGCGGTCCCCAACAATACAACGGTGGTGCCGTGGACAACCTTTACGATACCGGGGCCATGCGCAACATCGCCAGTTTCCACCAACAAATCAGCGACGGGGATTTTGCCAACGCCAGCGTGCGCCGCGCCGTGGATGGCTGCCTCACCTGCATCCTCGGCCGCGAGGCCGCCGAGCGCGGCATCTACCTAACCATGGAACAATTGATCAAGGAAAACCGCCGCCTCGAAGTGAACCTGGAGGGCCTCAAACCATGACCTGCAAACCGATTATCTGCCTGCTTGTTAACCTCGGTGCCGCCGCCTTTTGCGCTGCGGCGACGCCCGCATTTTTCGCGATGGACACCGGCACCCGCGATGCGACCCACCAAACAGCCGAGGCACAGGTCTCCTTGGTCAAGAGCCTGGGCTTTGATGGGATCGGCCCGAGCTACACTTCGCCGGAGGCATTGCGCGACATGCTTGCTGCGGTGGACCGTGAGCACTCGAAATTGTTTGCCTTGTACGTGCAGCTGGATCTTGACGCCGCGCAGCCGTTGAGCGCGGGAATTCGCGACTCGATTCACCAGTTGCAGGGGCGCGACGCGATTCTGTGGCTGCACGTCACATCCACGACCCACCGGCCGTCGGATCCAGCTGGCGACGCGCAGGCCACGGCCATTTTGCGCGAGGTGGCCGCGCTGGCGGAGCCGGCCGGACTGCGCATCGCTCTCTATCCACACAGCGGGATGTGGATTGAACGCGTTGACGACGCGCTGCGTGTTGCCCGTTTGGTCGATCGCAAGAACATCGGTGTCTGCTTCAACCTCTGCCACTGGTTGATGGTCGATGGCACCAACCTCGAAGCCCGGCTCACCGACGCCCTGCCGCACCTTTTTGTGGTGACCCTCAACGGTGCTGATGCAGGTGCCAAGGATTGGGGGAAACTCATCCAGCCCTTGGACAGTGGAACATTCGACGTGAGTTCATTACTAACAATACTCAAGACGCTTGGTTTTAAAGGGCCAATAGGCTTGCAACATTACGGCATCCAAGGCGACGCCCAGGTCAACCTGCAACGCTCGATGAGTGCCTGGCAGCACCTGCAGGCCAGCCCTCTGATGCCGGCTGGCAGTGCGCTGGCCGGGTGGGAGGCTGCCGCCGGTTGGAGCGAAGTTGGAAGTGTAGGTCTCGACCCGCAGAAGCCCACCATTCTGCAAACCCAGCCTGGAACCGGTGTGGTGATCTCTCAAGGCAGCGGTGGCTATTTGCTGACCAAGGAGCATTTTGGTGATGTAGCGGTGCATGTTGAGTTTCTCATTCCGCAGCACTCAAACTCCGGCGTGTACTTCCTCGGTAGCCACGAACTCCAAATCTACGATAGCTTCGGAGTGGCCACCGACCCGTACCCCGGCATCGAGTGCGGTGGCATCTATCCGGAATGGCTGAACGATGCCAACGTCCGCGGCCATTCACCGCTGGTCAACTCCAGCAAGGCTCCCGGAGAGTGGCAAACGTTCGACGTGACTTACCGCGCTCCGCAATTCGACGCCACCGGCCACAAAACCCGCAACGCCCGTTTCGAAAATGTCATCCATAACGGGAAACTTGTGCAGAATGATGTGGAATTATTCGGTCCGACCCGCGTCGGCCTAGCCGAACAGGCACGCGGCCCGCTGCGTCTGCAGGGCGACCACGGCCCGGTGGCGTTTCGCAATCTGCGCATCCGCCCGCTCGGCGAGTAAGCTGGCGAGTAAGTTTGGCGCGGAGGGGTCGGCTGCGGCCACGGCTGACGACTTACGATTCAATAGCTGGTTAGCGTTCCACATGTCTGCCGCCTACGCGGAAGAACCGCTGTCGGGCGGTGCCCAATGGCAGTTCCACAACATTCGTTGGAGGCGTGGCCGCAATGCTGTTGGAGACTTCAATCCAATTCACCAGATCGCTGCTGCCGGAGATCGTGTAAACGCATTTTTCGGCGCTTTGCCACTGGATTCGCAGGCGATCCGGCGCAGGGAGGTCAAAGGCCGATATCTTCATGCAGGAATTAGCGTCGGTCGGGTCTGTGCCACTCACATACTCGTCCAGGTTAGAGACACCATCGCTGTCCCAATCCTCGAGGGGGCCGCCGCCGGGCACATCTATCCCGCCAAAGTACTTGATTTCCCAGCTATCGGCCATGCCGTTGGCATTCAGGTCTATCAAAGATCGTGTATCAAAAGCGCCTGTAAGATGTGAGGAGACCAAGCCCAGCGCATTGGTGGCAAAAACCCGGTAGTAGTAAACCTGACCTGGGACCAGCCCGCTAAGGGTGGCGATGAAGGCTCCGGGTCCGGACGATCCGACGACCTGCGAGTGCTGCCAGAGATTCGGGTCATCCCCCGCGTCGGTCGTTGCCCACCCGATCCGCACGTTGGCGGGTTGATTGCCGACTGAATACATCACGGAGCCATTGATGTTAGCAGACACGCCATCAACGCCTGTGGGAACCCCGTTGGCAACCGCCAATAGCGGCTGGGAATCGTAAACCTTGCCGCCGCCGGCCACGGCCGCCCGGTTCATCATCTCGCGGTTCAGTCGATCCTGGTATTTGTTCTCCCGCCAGATATCCATCGCGCATTGAAGTGTGGCGTTAGGCATATCTTCGCGTGGCATCGCCGCGAGGGCGGCCTGGCCCTTTTGGATGAGCGCCAATGCTTGCGTGTAGTTCGCGCCAGTGACACCGATCAGGCACGGGCTCTTCTCTGGCCGGTCGAATGATATCTGTTCGCCAAGGCTCTTGACGCTGTCGGCGTCGTTAACATTTTTGCCGGTGAACCCAGTGATCTGGCTCAACTGGCTGAAGCTCAGCGGCGAGCGTCCGCCTGCATTGTCGGGGTAGTTAGAAGCGTAGCTTGGATAATAGACGGCATTGAGATCGACCCATGTGACGATGCGGTCAAACTCCTCGGCGGTAAGCGTCACGCGGGCGGCGTGCGTTCCAAGGATCGTCTGAACCAGCCTGCTGGCGTGCGAGCCCCAGCTCTTGGCCTGTTGGATAGCTGCCGGGCCCGCGCCGACCGCGCCGGTGTAGCCCTTGCGCCAGAGTTCTGCGTAGGAGGCGTTGAAGCAGACGCCCTTGTCGCCGGCGAGCACCACCTTAGCCGCGCCCGTGCCGCCGTAGTCGTGACACTTCACGCATTTCGCGTCAAAAACCGGCTGCACATCTGTGAGGTAGTTGAACATTTTGGGCGGTTGCCCCTGCCATCCTTGGAGGGTGTCCGGGTTTCGCTGGAAGGCGCTCGGCATGAGTGAACCGGTAAAATGGGGAGCCAGCCCGCGATTTTCATGGCAGCCGATGCAGCCCTGGCTTTCGCCGGCTTGAAAGATTGTGCCGGAGCGCATGGACTGAATCATCATGCCGTTAGCGTCCAGCAATTGGAAGAAGACGAAGCGATTTGCCGGCACCATGAAGTTAGCCGATCCATCCGGATCCACCGGCACCGTGCCAAGGATGCGCTTGGTTTCAAAGCTGTCCCAGTTGACGCCGGGTGCCTCAATTCCTTGGGCACTCCAGACTTGGCTGCTGTAGTAGCGTTTTTCCGGGGATTCCACCACGCGCAGGTACTTCACATCGCCCTTCGCCACGCCAGCCATGTGTGTGCTCTTGTAAACATCCATGATATATACACGGCTGTCAGAATTATCGTACTTGCGCGGCACGGTCACCGTGTTAGGGCGAGGATGCGCCGCCAGCGGCATGGGATCGAAACAGCCCACGCTACCACTTCCCTCGTCGTAAACCGGGGTTTCGCTGCCGTTTTGCGCATCGAGCAGATAGATCGCCATGTGTTCGCCAATCACCTGTCGAGAGCAAAGGAAATAGCGCCCTCCCACACCGGTGGCCGGCTCAACCAAGGGATACGGATCCTCGTGTTTCGGGCTGGTGCTGCCAAAGATATCAAAGTCATAGTTGACGTAGTTGTTCACGCGAACCCAGCTCTCAAGTCCTGTTGGCCATGTTTGCAGCACGGCACCCGGACCATCAAATGCCAGGCGGTGATCGAGCAGCGCGATCGCGCCCCAGGGCCGGTCATGACAGGCGACGAAGTTGCAGACGACGTAGGGCGTGCCTGGCACGGCATGTCCATCGACGACACCGCCCGGGCTACTGGTATTATTGCCATAATACACGGCGTGGCCCGTGCCTTCCGGGTCCACCGTCCACAATCCTTGTGCGTCGCCGAAGTCCCGGTCCACATATTCCCACCGATAGTAGAGGATCCGCCCATCCGGCATCAGGCTGGGGTGACCTTCAAAAAGAGTGCTCTTGCCGATTTGCACCACGTTAGCCCCATCAGCTTCCATGCGATACAAGTTATGTGACAAGTGCTTGTTGCACATCACATACTTCGGCTCGCGGCCGGAGACAAATGCGATGCGGTCATCCGCCAGATAGATCGGGTCGAAATCATCCACCCCTGCCAGAGTCGTCAATGGCTTGAGCCCGCTGCCATCCACATGAATCTCCCAGATATGATAGCTTTCGGCGGTGCTTTTTCGCCATGCGAACACGACTCGTTGGCCGGAGAAATGAACGTCGGGGTCGCGAATCACGCCGTCAGGCCCAGCGTCGAGCAGAGTTTGGACGGCACCTGTTGCGGGGTCGAGTATCTTGAGCGCCGCGCCGCCGCCGGTGTAGGCACCATTGTTGTACTCGTTAGGCGCAGAGGGAAACATGGTGTGGGTGTTGTGGTGGTCCGGCAGGTATTGTTTGCGAACCACAAACAGAATCGGCTGGTTGGTGACGGCCGCCGGCAGCGCCGCCTGAAGACTGGTACCCGGCAGTAATAAACTCAGGACCAACCCGGCCAACCGCGTTACGGAGCCACAACGATGGGCATCGCGCAGATTTTCAGAGTGATAGTACATAAGCAGCCAGGTCATCAATTTCCGAGTCGGTGAGTTCGGCCACTCGCGCGGCGTGAACCGTAGTGATTACTTCGCGCACGGTCGCCGCCCGGCCATCGTGCAGATAGGGAGCCGTGCGCCACACCTCACGCAGCGTCGGCGTGTCAAAGGCCATCCCAGCCTCCCGGCCGGTGCCCGTGCCTATGTCGTGCTTCAGCTGGTCGGTTAGATATGGGCCGCCATGACATTGCACACAACCCTGAGTCTGGAAGTAGGTTTGGCCACGGGTGGCTGATGCGCTCAAGGCACCGTTTACCAAATACGGGCTGGGCACCGGGGTCAGGGAGGCCAGATAGGCGTCTATCGTCTGGGCCAAGGCCTCAGGCTGGCCGGTGAATTCGATGTATTTGAGACCGGCCCGAATCGCGATCTGAGCATTGGCGCGGATGCCAGTCACCATCACTGGCGGGGTTTGCATCGAGTAGAGATGGCTCCTGGTATTTTTTGGGCTGCCAAAGCCG
>Ga0118677_10012600_pt1 | contig 12361 bp, 6 predicted proteins | sample AliMusrvi5mmetaG_FD_86154 | JGI IMG/M metagenome (GOLD analysis project Ga0118677, IMG submission 86154)
CCTAGCCATATATAGGGTGAGGATAGGCAAAACGCCACCGAGTGCAACCAAAAAGAAAATGGAGTCAAAATGCGAAAGTACTCCTAGCCCTGAAAACACTGGCCGGAGTGCGGCTTCTCAAAAACTCGTGCGAAACCGCTGGGCCTGAAACTGACTGGCACGCATCCCAATCGCATCGTGCTGGACGTTGAGGGGTCGGTGGCGGACATCGAGAAGACCCTCCACGTGAACATGCGTGTTTATCAGCACCCGAAGGAAGCCCGCACCTTTTATGCGCCTGATGCCGAACCATCGCTCGACCTGGCGGTGCCCGTGCTGGGCATCAGCGGTCTCAACGATTACTGGCGCCCGCGCCCGCGTCTTAAGGTAACGCCTTTGAACCAAGCGCTCAATGCGGCGCCACACACCGGGTCCGGACCAAGCGGGTCCTACATGGGGAATGATTTTCGGAGCGCCTATATCCCTGGCTCCGCTCTCAACGGTGTGGGACAGACCGTCGGCCTGCTGCAGTTCGATGGTTATACTCCCAGTGACATCACCTATTATGAAAACCGGGCAGGCTTGCCGAATGTGATCCTGACCAATGTGTTGCTGGATGGGTTCGACGGGATTCCTACCGGGTCGGGTGGAGAAATCGAGGTCTCGCTGGACATTGAAATGGTGATCTCGATGGCGCCCGGCCTGGACGCGGTGATTGTTTACGAAGCCGGGCCGTACGGTAATTGGCACGACATTCTGAACCGCATGGCCACCGACAACCTGGCCAAGCAACTGAGTTGTTCGTGGTATACTCCCGGTGGGCCGGCCGACCCGGTGGCAGACCAGATTTTCCAGCAGATGGCAGCTCAGGGCCAGTCCTTCTTCAACGCATCGGGCGACTACGGTGCCTACACCGGTCCCATAGATTTTCCTGGTGACACGCCCTACATCACCCAGGTGGGCGGGACGACTCTGACGACTAGCGATCCGGGCGGAAGCTTGTTATCCGAAACCGTTTGGAACTGGGGCAACGGTATCGCCACCGGTGGTGGGATCAGCACGAGCTATCCCATTCCGAGTTGGCAAGCGAGGGTCAACCTGACTGCCAGCGGGGGCTCGACAACCATGCGCAATACGCCGGATGTGGCCCTGACCGCTGACAATGTCTATGTCCGAGCCGATGCTGCAGACCACAATATCGGGGGCACCAGTTGCGCGGCGCCGCTGTGGGCGGGCTTTGCCGCTCTGATCAATCAGCAAGCCGCAGCCAACGGACGACCGCCTGTGGGCTTCATCAATCCCCCAATCTACGCGCTGGGTCTGGAAGCAAGTTATACGTTGGGCCTGCGCGACATTACCACGGGGAGTAACTCAACGCCCTACAACCCGCCGGCCACGTTCCGGGCGGTTCCCGCCTACGACCTCTGCACTGGCTGGGGTACCCCGAACGGCAGTAATCTAATAAATGCCTTGGTCCTGCCCGCCGACGCGCTGCAAATCAGCCCCGGCTTGGGCTTTGCCGCCAACGGCCCGCCGGGGGGGGCGTTCCTCCCAACCGCCCAGAGCTATTCCCTGAAAAATACTGGAGCAGCCCCTTTGGACTGGACGTTTGTCAATCCTTCGACTTGGCTCAACGTGAGCCCGACTGGTGGCCAACTTAAGCCCGGGGGACCCGTCACCACTGTCACAGCGAGCCTGAGTTCGGGGGTGACCAACCTGCCGCTCGGGACTTATGCCACAACGCTCTGGTTCACCAATTTGAACAACGACGTGAGCCAAAGCCGCGAGTTCAGTGTCCAGGTCACATACACGCCCGTGGTCATCACCCTGCAACCCACCAACCAGGAAGTGCTGGCAGGAGGCACGGCAGCTTTCAGTGTCGGGGCAACCGGCACGCGCCTGCAATATTACTGGCAAAAGAACGGCCAGAGTCTGACCGATGGAGGCCACATTGCTGGCTCTGCGACCAGTACGTTGACGGTCAGTAGCGCAACCGAAAGTGATGCCGGTATATATTCGGTCATCGTCACCAACCCGATGGGCTCGGTGAGCAGTGCCGGTGCGGCGCTCGTGTTTTATTCGCCCGGGGGTGGACAACTGGTCCAGAACGGCGGATTCGAGACGGGAGACTTCACCAATTGGACGATGTCGGGGAACACCAACTTGACCGCGGTGACCACCAATTCCATTGCTGTCCACTCGGACAGCTACGGTGCCCAATTGGGGCCAAGCGGCTCACTGGGCTTTCTCTCACAGACCTTGCCGACCCTTCCCGGTGCGGCCTACCTCATTTCCGCGTGGTTGGGCAGTCCCGATGGCGCGGCCCCGAATACGTTCGTTTTAGAGTGGGATGGAAACGTCCTCTTCAACGGCGGTAATCTGGGCGCGTTGGGCTGGACCAATCTGCAGTATATGTTCAGCACGACCGCTGCCAGCACAGTGCTTCAGTTTGGATTCCAGGACGACCCGGCCTACCTGGTGCTGGATGATGTCACCGTAACGGCCTTTACCAACGTCGCCAGTCCGCCGATAATCCTCACACAACCCCACAGCCAAACAGTGCATCCCGACAATAACGCCACCTTCAGCGTGAGCGCTAGCGGCACCGCACCCTTGTACTACTTCTGGCAGCGGAATGGTGTGCCCATTGCCGGAGCGACTCAGTCAGCCTATACCACCAACAACGTGCAATTGTCCGATTCAGGCGCGCAGTTCAACTGCCTGCTCAGCAACTCGTTTGGAACGGTCTATAGTGCGGTGGCCGCGCTGAACGTCACCACCGCTCCCACGGACTGGTTCACCGAACTGTTCGGCACGACGCTCACCAACATCATGGCCTTCAGGACCTTTACCTTTACGCCAGACGGCAGCGCCGATTTCTACGCAGTCTGCAGTGAGCCGGCCCTGACGTTTCCCACCGACCCCACCGGCGGAACGAGATTAACAGAAGGCGATGACAACTATGCCCAAGTCACGCTATTGGGGGCCAACACCGTGGCCATCTACACCAATCGGTCCAACGTGATCTATGTCGGCAGCAATGGCTATCTCACCATGAACTTGGGAGACTCCAGCCTCTCGCCGACGTACGCCAGCCATTTCTCGCTCCCGCGCGTTTCAGCCCTCTACCGCGACCTGAACCCGAGCATTGGAGGAAAGGTCTCGTGGAAGCAACTCGCCGACCGCGCTGCGGTCACCTACGAAGCGGTGCCGATCTACGGCTCCGGCACTCAGACCAACAGTTTCCAGGTCGAGCTTTTCTTTGATGGGCGGATCCGGATCACTTATCTGAGCCTTAACACGGCTGGCGGGCTGGTTGGTTTGTCTGCCGGCACGGGCCGGCCGACCGATTTTGTCGCAAGCGATTTCTCTGCTTATTCTGCGTGCCTCCCCCAACCGCCTTTGATCTCCGTGCAGCCCGCTAACCAGACCGTCCCCTCCGGCACTACCGCCACCTTTGCAGTCGGCGTGGCAGGTACCCCACCCTTCAGTTACGCGTGGCTGGTGAACGGGACTCCCATCTTCGGAGCCACGAACGCCAGCTACACCACCAACAACCTGCTGCTCTCTGCTTCAGGCACTCAGTTCAGTTGCGTAGTGAGCAACGCATACGGGACGACGAACAGCCAGGTGGCCACGCTGACGGTGTTGGCACTACCGCCCACGATCACGCAACAACCTGCGGACCTGACCGCCTCGTTGGGCGGCACGGCAATCTTTAGTGTGGCGGCAACGGGCAGTCTGCCGCTCAGCTATTACTGGCAGCAGAACGGTGCCTACATCACCGGTGGCAACGAAACCAGCTACACCGCCAATAGCGTGCAGTCAGCCGACTCGGGCAGTCTGTTCAGTTGCCTGGTCAGCAACGCCTACGGAACCGTGCTGAGTTCCAACGCTGTGCTGACGGTGAGCACCGCTTCCACGGACTGGTTCACGGAGATGCTGGGCACGACGATCAGCAACATCCTGGCTTTCAAGACCTTTACTTTCACCCCAGACGGCAGCGTAAATTTCTACGCCATCTGCACCGGGCCGGCCGTGGTCTTCCCCACCGACCCCACTGGCGGTGCCGCATTAACTGAGAGCGATGACAGTTATGCCCGCATCGCAGTTTCAGGGGGCAACACGGTGGCCATCTATACAAGTCGGACCAACGTCCTCTATGTCGGCAGTAACGGCTATCTCACTATGAACTCGGGAGACACCAGCCTCACGCCGACGTACGCCAGCCATTTCTCTCTCCCGCGCGTTTCGGCTCTCTACCGCGACTTGAATCCAACCATCGGCGGTGCCGTCTCGTGGAAGCAACTCGCCGACCGCATCGCGGTCACCTACCAGGGGGTGCCGATTTATGGCGCGAGTGCCCAGACCAACAGTTTTCAGGTCGAACTCTTCTTCGACGGGCGGATCCGGATCACTTATCTGAGCCTCGGTGCCCCTGGCGGGCTGATGGGCTTGTCTGCGGGGGCGGGCCAGCCGGCAAATTTTGTCGCGAGCGATTTCGCCGCTTATGCTCCCTGCGCGTTCCTGCCACCTGTAATTATGTCGCCGACGCAGACGAATGGAGTCGTATCCTTCGCCTGGAGCGCGATCTCCGGCGAGGTTTACCAGGTGCAGTACAAGTCAGACTTGTCCCAAATAGACTGGAGCAGCTTGGGCGGTACACTCTCGACGACCAGCGGCATCCTCAGTGTCTCCGACCGGACAACCAACTCGCAACGGTTCTATCGAGTTGTGCTATTACGATAACCCGGAGCTGGACTGGATTTGCTAAACATGAGGGAGTGGGCGCGACAGGGATCGAACCTGCAAGGATTTCTCCAAAGGATCCTAAGTCCTTCGCGTCTGCCAATTCCGCCACGCGCCCATGGCCGAGTCTTTAGCAAAACTCATGCTCCCAAGCTCGCAAGAAAAGGCGACGGGCGCAAGCAACCATTTCGAGGACTCTGGGTCTGCGAGGGGCGCTACCACCTCCTCCCCGCTACAATATCGCCTCGGCAATAACGTCGCCCATCTGGGAGGTGCTGACTTTGCGAACACTGGTTGCGCCGGGACTGAAGATGTCACCTGTGCGGTAGCCAGCGGAGATGATCTTGCCCACCGCAGTTTCGATGGCTTGGGACGCCTCCTCCAACCCAAAGCTATATCGCAACATCAAGGCTGCAGCGAGGATCAGTGCAATCGGATTGGCCAGGTTCTTCCCTGCGATATCGGGAGCGGTACCCCCTGCGGGTCCGTACAAGCCGTACGTCTGTCCGTTGTGAGGATAGCCGATACAGGCGGTCGGCAACATCCCCAAAGACCCCAATAAAGCCCCCGCCTCATCACTGAGGATTTCTCCGAAAGCGCTTTCACAAAGCACCACGTCGAACTGTGAGGGTCGCAACACAAGCTGCATGGCGGCGGTGTCCACCAGCACGTTCTCCAGAATCACCTGCGGATACTCATGACTTATTTCCCTCACCACTTGACGCCAGAGAATGCTGGTCTCCAGAATGTTGGCCTTGTCTATGCTGGTCACCTTCTTTCGCCGCAGCCAGGCCGCTCGAAAAGCCACGTGCGCAATCCGCTCGATTTCGGTTGCCGTCAATGCCATCGTGTCCACTGCCCGCAATACTTCCTTGCCGTGGCTCCCTCCGGCTTTGAATTCCATCACTGCCTCGGTCTTCTTGGGATAAGCGTTGTAAAGTCCACCGGTTGCTTCTCGCACTACCAGGATGTCAATTCCCCCACTCAGGATTTCCGCTTTCAGCGGGCTGGCCTGGGCCAATTCCGGATACAGTAAGACCGGCCGGAGATTAGCAAAAAGTCCGAATTGTCGGCGCAACCGCAGCAACGCCCGTTCCGGTCGTTTTTCTTTGGCAATTTCCGGATCACGATAATACAACCCGACGGCTCCGAAAAGAATCGCCTCCGCCTTCTTGCACAGGGCCAGCGTGCTATCGGGTAACGCCCGTCCTTCCTTGTCGATAGCCGCCCAGCCCATCGGCGCTTCTGTGATCTCAAGCGCCAACTCGAATTTCTTCGCGACGGCCTTTAACACCTTGATTGCTTCTCGCATGATTTCAGGTCCGATGCCATCACCCGCCAATGCAGCGATCCTCGACACGGTCTTCCTCGGTGTAATTGTGCTCATATGAATTGAAGGGATATTAGCCCCTCCTAACTGTCGAGCAATTCCATTCTCAGGCTGGATTTTGCCGGACGGAGTGGGGAATAAGCGGCTTGCTGGAAGACGCATTTTGCGTTCAAACTGTCTCATGGCCACATTACGTGTTCTCCGGACATGGCTGCCAGTGCAATCTCAGCTTGCTGGAGCTGAAGATCGGCACCTCTCTCAAAAGCCGGTGATCTGGCGCACCCGTCTTGCCCTTGCCCTGGCGCTGGCGCTGATTTGGCCCACGCTCGTCGGCGCAGCCGATCGCGCTCAAAGCGCCCATGAATTCAAGCGCCAGCTCGGGGAGAAGATCATGCCTTATTGGTATGACACTGCGCTGGACAAGCAATACGGAGGTTACCTCCTCTCCGATGACGCCGCTAAAAAGGCGCCGCCCGCGACCGAAAAGCAGCTCGTGACGCAGAGCCGGATGGTTTGGGGCTTTGCCCAGGCGCATCTTAAAGGCCTGAGCACCACCAACCGCAACTACCTGAAAGCCGCCGAACAGGGCTACCGCTTTCTGCTCGCCCATTTCCTGGACTCTGAAAACGGCGGCTATTACTGGACCACGGACCTTACCGGCAAGCCGTTGAACCAGCGCAAAATTGTGTATGGCGAGTCGTTCCTCATATATGGTTTCGTCGAATATTACCGCGCCAGTCGTGATAAGGAGGCTTTAAAGCACGCGATGGAACTCTACAACGTCCTGCAACGCCGCGCGCACGATCCGAAGCACGATGGCTGGATCGAACATTTCGAGCGTGATTGGACGCCGATGCTCAAACCCGGCCCCGAGGCCATCGTCGAGGTGGGTGGGATGAAGAGTGCCAACACCCATTTACACCTAATGGAAGCGCTGACCGAGCTTTACGATGCGACTCATGATCCGGAGGTCCGCAAGTCTCTCGAAGAGGCCGTGAAGATCAACGCGACTTACTTTTATCCGCCGAAGGCGGGACAATCCTGTTTCCATCGCCACGTGGACTGGACGCGGGTCACCGAGCCCTCGAGCGCCGGCCTTTCGTACGGACACAACGTCGAGTTCGCCTGGCTTCTCATCCGCGCCCAAAAAGTGCTCGGCCAACAGCCATCCTGGGACCACTTCAATGCGCATATTGAGCACGCCTTGAATTACGGCTACGACCACCAGCGCGGCGGCCTTTACAGCCGTGGCATGGACGATGCGCCCGCCACCGACACCGACAAGATTTGGTGGGTCCAATCGGAGATGCTCGCGGCGCTCACCGACGGCCTGCAGCACAAACAGAATCGCGCTTATTCGGATGCTTTGGATAAGTTGGTGGACTTCATCTTCAAGTACCAGGCAAATCCTGCCGACGCGATTTGGCTCGACACCGTCGCCGCCGATGGCACCCCGAAAAACACCGCCAAGGCTCATTCCTGGAAAGCCAACTACCACGACGTGCGCGCCATGGTGAAGTTCGTGGACGCTTTCGGCGGGGGGTTTTAAGTGAGTGAATTTGACTGCCTGCTGGGTGATCAGCCAGTTCTAGCAGCGGCCGTCGCTTTGGGTAGCGGCTCCCACAGGGTCCAAAAGAAGTGTTTCCATTAGTACTGCGACGGTTATCTTGAGAGATTGGCATGCGGCACGACTGGCTGCAGGACGACGAGTGAGAGATATTATTATGCACCAATGCAATCGCAGACAGTTTATTCACCAAACGGCGATCGCGTCCCTGGCTGGGGGCACCCTCTTCGCTGGTCTCTCACACGCTGCTGAGGCTAAGCAGCGCAAGATGACGATCGATCTGGTGTGCGGCAACATAGGCGTTTCGGCCGGCCAGCGGGAAGCCATTGAACTGGCGGCACGGTATGGATTCGAGTCCGTAGGCGCCGATGGCGCGTTCCTGGCTTCACTATGGGACGACCAGGTGCCTGAGCTTAAGTCCTTCATGAAAGCTAAGGGCATTGTTTTTGGGGCGGCTGGGCTGCCAGTGGAATTTCGCCGGGATGACGACCGATTTCGAGAGGGCATAGAAGGATTGCCCAAATTCGCCGCTGGTCTTCAACGCTCGGGGGTAGACCGCGCCACGACCTGGCTCATGCCCTGTCATAATTCGATGTCTTACGTGCAGAACTATCGTCAGCATGTCACGCGCTTGCGTGAGGTGGCTCGCACACTCAAGGAGCACGACGTGCGCTTGGGGCTTGAATATGTTGGCCCGAAGACTTCGTGGGCCAGCCAGCGCTACACCTTCATTCACACTCTGGCCGAAATGAAGGATCTCATCGCGGAAATCAATACCGGCAACGTAGGATTCGTGCTGGATAGCTGGCATTGGTGGCATGCCGGGGATAGCGTGGCCGATTTACTCGCGCTCCAAGGAAGGGACGTGATTGCCGTCGATCTCAACGATGCGCCTGCCGCGGTTCCTAAAGACCAACAGTCGGATGGCCGGCGTGAGTTGCCTTGCGCCACCGGCGTGATTGATGTCGGTCCCTTCCTAAATGCCCTGAACAAGATCGGCTATGACGGACCTGTTCGGGTAGAGCCCTTCAATCAGGCAGTGAATAAGCTGCCCAAATCGGAAGCCTGCGAGGCAGCCGCCGCCGCGCTCAAGAAAGCGTTTGCCCTGATCAGTTAGCTTCGAAAGCCGCTGCTCCCTCCTGTAATTCCTCGCCGCAATTGCCAGCGCCTTCCGGGAGCTGACTTGCCTGTCCGCACTCGTCCCGGAGTTGCTCTCCCGCCTTGATCTTCGGCCAATCAGAAACGCAGGAAGAATCTCGTTGATAGGCTCTGTACTTTAATATATGAGAGCCTGCATGATGTGTACATGCAGCCGCTCGCTCCCTATTATTGCAGGCGCCTCCCGAGACGTCGCTTTCGGCGCTCGAACTGACGAAGACGGTTTGCCCACGGCCTCAACTCGGCAATTGAGCTGGCCTTGCTTTCGGCTTTCCTGGCTGTTGGTCGGTAGCGCGATCATCCTGTTCGTGGCTGCAAGCGCGGTTACCCAGGCAGCGGAGAATTCCGACCAGCGCGCGGAGGCGCTCCTCTCGCAAATGACGTTGGAAGAAAAGATCGGCCAGATGACGCAGGTGGACATGAATGCGCTCAAGGACAAGGCTGACATCCAGAAATATGACTTTGGTTCGATGCTTAGCGGTGGGAATTCCGACCCCGCCGACATCACGGCCAAAGGCTGGCTCAAGTCGTGCGAAGAATACCAATCATGGGCTTTAAAGTCGCGCCTAAAGATCCCGTTGATTTACGGCATTGACGCGGTCCATGGTCATAATAACGTGAACGGAACGGTCATCTTCCCGCACGCTATCGGGCTGGGGGCTACCCGCAATCGTGGACTGGTCGAGAAAGCCTCTTACATCACGGCCGAGGAAGTGGCCGGCACCGGCATGCATTGGGCGTTCGCTCCCTGCCTGGCCGTGGCCCAGAATATCTGCTGGGGGCGCATTTACGAAAGCTTTGGCGAGGATCCCAAGCTGGCCTCGGACCTGGGGGCTGCGGCGGTTCGCGGCTTTCAACGCAAGCTGCCGCAGGGAAACTCGGTCATGGCCTGCGCCAAGCATTTCCTGGCGGACGGTGGTACCCAGGACGGCATTGACCAGGGGAACGCCGTCTTCGACGAAGCCACTCTGCGCCGGGTGCATCTGGCACCATATGTCTCCGCGGTGAAAGCCGGGGTCAGCTCAGTGATGGTGTCTTACAGTAGTTGGAACGGCCAGAAGATGCACGGCAACAAGCATCTGATCACGGAAGTGCTCAAAGGCGAACTGGGCTTTCGCGGCCTTGTGGTCAGCGACTGGGCCGCTATTGACCAGCTCTCCGGCGATTACAAGACCGCCATTGAAATGTCCATTAACGCGGGCCTGGACATGGCGATGATTCCTAACGGTCCCGGACAGAAGAACAATTACCTGGAATACATGACGCTGCTGAAGCAGTTGGTGGCCGAAGGGAAGGTGCCGCAAGCGCGGATCGATGATGCCGCGCGGCGTGTCCTATGGGTGAAGTGCGAAATGGGACTTTTCGAACATCCCTATGCGGACCCCAAGCTAACCGACGCGGTCGGCTCTGCCGAGCATCGCAAAGTGGGTCGTGAATGCGTGCGCCAATCGCTTGTATTACTCAAGAACAGTAATCGCACCCTGCCCCTCTCCAAGAAGTTGAAGAACCTGGCCGTGGTGGGCCAAGCGGCCGATGATCTCGGCATCCAATGCGGTGGGTGGACGATCAGTTGGCAAGGGAAGGCCGGCGAACTCATAAGTGGTGGAACCACCCTTCTGGCCGCAATCCGCCAGACCCTCAGCCCGGACACCAAAGTCACCTTCTCGCCCGATGCCAGCAACATTCAGGGTGCCGACGCCGTGGTGGTCGTAGTCGGCGAGTTGCCCTACGCCGAAATGAAGGGCGATCGCACTGACCTTCGGTTGGCGGCGGCGGATTTGGCGTTGGTCGAGCGAGTAAAGCAAGCAGGCGCACCGGTGATTACTGTCCTGTTATCTGGCCGCCCGTTGGTGCTCGGCGCGGCTCTTGATGCCTCCCAGGCCTTTTTGGCCGCGTGGCTGCCCGGAACCGAAGGGCAAGGCGTGGCGGACGTGTTGTTCGGTGATTATAAACCGAGCGGGAAGTTGCCTCGCACCTGGCCGCGCACCAATGAGCAAGCGACGGGTGGTGCCGGAAAAATCGGCCTCGGCGAGCCCTTGTTTCCCTACGGATTTGGCCTGACGTACTCACGGGGTCGGCAGGGACAGACGGTCGGGATGATCCAGTAAAGGGTGTGGGGTTTTGGTTCTTTCCGGGGTAGAGCGAGCCACGCGAGAAAGCCGAAACTCGAAGACCGATTCCTTTGCAAAACCCAGTTATCACTATGCTTCTAGCAACTGCATCCCTCGGTTCAAGGCGTATTATCGATCGAGGTCCGACGCTGAAGGTCATGGCCGGGCTCCAGGTCTCCAATCCAAACGCGTTATGGGCTGCGACATTCCAGTCGTACCCACCGGCTGCGAGCGAAGTCGTCTGAGGGATCGACCCGGTCCCTGTGTTGCCCGGATCCACCTCGGCCACCATGTACCAGCGGGTTTGGCTGGGTGCTCCGGACGCCGGAGCGAGGTATTCGGTAGCCCCGGCCACCGTGCTGAACGTGTAGGCGAGCGTCGCACTTTGGCCCGCACCGCTCGGACTGATCTGGGTCGGCGCACGCGGTGGTCCAACGACAAGGGTCACACTCGCAGTGTGGCCACGGCTGTCGGTTGTGCCGGTGATAGTGATCGAATGAACGCCTGCAATAGTGCCGCCAGGAGTCGTCACTGAGAGAATGGATGAACCCGAACCTGCAACCGATGCCGGATTGAAGCTGTAAGTTGACCCGGCTGGCAATCCGCTCGAATTAAGCGTCACTGTCCCGGTAAAGCCGTTGGCTGCATTAACAGTTACGGTGTAATTCGTGCTTACACCCCCGGCCGCTACCGCCGCGTTTGGCTCGCCATTGGGGAAACCAGCCATTCTGCCATGTTGGCAGGCCGTAGACGCTGTTAGGCCGCCGCTACTGCCGGACCAGGCGATTTCGGGCGAAGTCCGATTGCCATTGGCATCCAAATACAGGCTTGTTCCTCCGACGCCGAGGACGTAAGGCGACACGGCCGGCCAGTTCACTTCAGGCTGGATTGCCAGCTCGCCCTCGTCACCTGATGATGCAAGCCAGGTCACGCCGGGTGTTCGGAAATAGCGGTCGTATGGAGTTTCACTGCTCCATTCAGTCCCGCCCCAACTCATGGAGACTACCGGGGCTCCAGCATTCGTGGCCGCGGCGATGGCGGCGAGCACATCGGAGTCACTAGCCGGATCTGGCCACAGAAAGAATGATCGCGGCATTGGTCGCGATCGCGTGGGCCCATTCCACATCCAGTAATGTTTCCAAGCCCCAACCCTTGTCCGAACCGGTATTGTTTCCCAGGATAGTTATCGTGGTCTTCGGCAGGCCGAACTGCGTGCAAAACGTGTCCAGATTCGTTTATAAAGAACACCACTCCATACCGGTAGATGAACCTGTATACGGAATTAGTGTTCAGTTCTGGTATGAGCTAGCCCAGGTTTCGCACGACCCTCAGCAAACCCGCGTAAATAGTGTCTGAGAGAAAACTCCCAATTCTCAAAAAGGAGCCGCCTCGGAAACCGGAATCTTTGCTTTTTGGGGGCTTTTGGATGACCAGTTTTGTTGCCTTTGGCCTGGTCGGCCCCTACCC
>Ga0118677_10012601_pt1 | contig 12361 bp, 8 predicted proteins | sample AliMusrvi5mmetaG_FD_86154 | JGI IMG/M metagenome (GOLD analysis project Ga0118677, IMG submission 86154)
CTAGCCAATCAGGTAGAGCGCCATTATGATTGCGTCTACATCCAGGGACCCTTCGCCGAGCGCGCACCGGTTTGTGTCCGCCAAATGCAGGTTTGTGAGCCTGCCGCCGCTGGCGGCTATTGTGTCCGCTATGTGGCTTTCTTCTACCAGCATGTGGTAAACATCGCCGTTGATATGCTGGACACCCGGGTGGTTCAGCGCGGAGATGTATCGCTCGGCATCGGCAAACGTGTGAACCAGGCTGACCTCCGCCGAGCGAATGGGTTCGACGGCCCCCCGAATACCGGCATCCGAGAAGACATCAGCTACCAGGGCGAGTGTTTCCACCGAACGGTCGAACTCCATGTCATCATATTTCGACGGTCTACCCACCGCGCCGGGAACTACCAGAAAGTACTTTGCGCCCAGTTCCTTGCCGAACTGCACATTGCGTTTTATATAATCTATGGCACGCTGGCGAACGCCGCCGCTGTTACTGGAGAGGTCATTGTCCGCGCTGAACATGCCGCAGATTCCGCTTACTTTGATTCCGTGATCGCCGAGAATTGCTCGTGTTTCCCTGACTTTGTAGCCAAGGCTTTCGCCATAGATGTTGCCGTGCAGCTCGATGAAGCCAATGCCGTTATCGGCGAGTCGTTTGGCGGATACGTTCAAGGATTCCATGCCAAAGCCCCAGTTGCTCCACGAGAGATTGAGCTTCTTCTTAAAAGCCTCGGGCTTCTCCGATTTCGCCTCAATAAACCGCGCGCGAATTTGCGCGGTTTTGACTTCATAGTTCTGGGGTTTCATGTCGTCAGGTTCCTTTCTATGATTCTACTGGCCCAATGATCTGCTTGGCCTGCATTATTCACGAGGCCTGCGAATACTAGGGTTCGTAACCGAACAATGTCATTTCGAGCGCAGTCGAGAAATCTCCGCAGCTGTGGCTGAGAAGCTTGCATCCGCAGCATTGGCTAAGCGGCACGCGGTGGCCGGCTGGAGATTCCTCACATTTGTTCCTAAGAAACCTCCGTTTTTCAGTATGGTGTTTGGCTCTATTCTCGCCACAGACGAACCAAACCGTCATTCTGAGGAGGAACGACGAAGAATCTGCTTTTGGCTCCCGGGATGTACCTGCGATGGGAGCCAAAAGCAGATCCTTCGCGTTCGCTCAGGATGACGCAATTCCAGGCTAAGTTTCTTTTCAATGTAACTGCGACCGCGCCGTAGTAAATTGTTCGCAATGACATAGTACGAAGCCATCGGGCTGGTCGTGAACAATACCTAGTAAGAATCAGCCAGTGAATAAACCTCGGTTTGCGAAAGAATGGATGGGTCGATCTCTGAATCTATATTTACGGTCACCGTTCGTCCCGCGGGTAGATCGAAATAATTATCCGAGAATATCACGTCGCATCCCGGAATGCTCAGACACACGAACCGAGCTGTGCTGTCGCTTTTGAGCTCGATGCACGTTCTGCCCTCAATCGATCTGGCTGTAATACCGATCTTGGCGCTGGGCAGTTCCAGGTGCTTGCTGGGGACAAATAAAGTCATGCCCATACCGGCGGACGCGCCGTCGACAAATGATTCGTAAACCAACACCGTTTGCCTGATTGCATCACCTGCAAGTTCGGTTGTGAAGTCCAGACTCGCAAGTTGAATATTCGATTCTCCGGCAGAGTTTTCCTCAATAGAGCCGCTCTTTATGACAGTTCCGTCCATCCGCTCAAGCGACCAATTGATCTTCACATTGACAGGTTTCACGGTGTCGTTAGTTACATGGATCTCCGCCACGGAGCCATTCTCCTCCACCGAAACCAGCACCGGAGAATAGAAACGCTTGGCGAAGTAGTTGAGGGCCTTCCATCTTCCAAAGTAGTCGATGCTTGACCAACTGCTCACCGGCCAGCAGAACCCCACCTCGCCAAGCTATCACCAGTGGCTCACCCCCCAGCAGGTCGGCGAACTCTACGGCCCCACCCAGCACGACATCGATGCCCTCACCGCATGGCTCAGCGCCCGCGGTCTCACTGTCGCAGAGGTCTCGCCGAGCCGCATCTTCATCACGGTCAACGGCCCCGCATCAGCGGTCGCCTCCGCACTCTCTACCAGCTTCCGCACCTTCACCCTCAACGGCGAACCTCGACTCTCCACCACCCAGGAGCCCGCGCTCCCGGCTGCACTCGCCACCATCGTACAGTCCATCACCGGCCTATCCGATGCTCCCATCTTCCCCATGGGACAGGGCCAGGCAGTCTCCGCATCGTCATCCGGCACAGATCCCCGGTACACAATCGGCTCTAACCACTACGTCACCCCCGGCGACTTCGCCAACATCTTCGACCTCAACCCCTCAACCCTCACCGGGGCAGGCCAGCGAATCGCCATCATCGGACGCTCTCGCGTCGTAGCCACCGACATCACAGAGTTCGAGGCCAACACCGGCATCGCCGCCAATCTCCCCACCATCGTCGTTCCCGGCGCAGGCCCCGATCCCGGCTATCCGGGCGGTGGAGACCAATCCGAAGCAACCATGGATGTCCAGCGCGTGCTGGGTACCGCGCCCCTCGCGCAGGCTGACCTTGTCGTTCTGCCCAACAGCGGAGGAGGCGTCTTCAGCGCTGCGCAGTATGAGGTGAACACCCTCAACGATCCCATCATGAACATCAGCTTCGGCAGTTGCGAGGCAAACAACGGCTCCGCCAGCGTCAAGTCCTGGGATACCCTCTTTTCTCAGGCCGCCGCGCAGGGCATTTCCGTCCTGGTCTGCTCCATGGACTCTGGCGCAGGCACCTGTGACACCGGCTTCGCCACCGCCCCAGCTACCCAACAGCTCAGCATCAACGCCATCTGCGCCAGCTCCTATGCCACATGCACCGGTGGAACGGAGTTCGCAGACACCACCAATCCCTCGCTCTATTGGTCATCCTCCAATAGCTACACCCGAACCTCTGCTCTCGGATACATCCCCGAGGGCGCATGGAACGAGCCCGGTTCAGCGGGAATCTACATCGTCTCCGCAGGAGGCGGCGGTGCCAGCATATACATCCCCAAACCCTCCTGGCAGGCCGGAACCGGCGTACCGGCAGACGGCGCACGCGACGTCCCAGACATCAGCTTCCCCTCCGCCAAGCACGACGGCTACTACGGCTGTTACGCGCTCGGCGGCGGCGACTGCTCCAATAATTACTTTGAATATTTTTACGGCACCTCCAACGCCGCTCCCGCGATGGCTGGCGTCACTGCCCTCCTCAATCAGCGGACCGCCGCGCGCCAGGGCAACCTCAACCCAACCCTCTATGGCCTGGCATCCACTCCCGCCAATGGCGTCTTTCACGACACCACCGTCGCCAGCAGCGGCATCTCCGGTTGCTCCGCCTCCATCCCAAGCATGTGTAACAACAGCACGCCCTCCCCCACAGCGCTTACCGGAGGCCTCGCCGGTTATCTCCTCGCCGACGGCTATGACCTTGTTACGGGCTGGGGCTCCATCGACGTCAAGAATCTCCTGTATGCACTCAGCCCCGGCTTCTCCATCACCGCAGCGCCTTCTGCTATCAGCCTCAGCGCCGGCGCCACATCCGGAAACTCTGCCACGCTCACCTACACTTCACTGCACGGATTCTCCGGCCTCATCAACCAGACCTGCACCGTCACATTCACCGGCAGTGGCACGCCCATTCAGATCCCGACCTGCTCCTTCACGGCCGCCACCGTCACCCTCCCTGCCAACGGCGTCGTCTCCGGAACCATTACCATCGCCTCCACAGCTCCCGGCGGACGCGCTTCCCTCGTCCGGCCTGCGCTCCCCACCGTTGCCCTCTGCGCTCTTCTGTTTGGCCTGCTGCCCGGGTGCTGCCGTCTCGGCCTCCTGCGCTCGCTGGCGATGGGTTCCGCAGTCGCCATGGCCGCGGCCTCCCTCTCCGGCTGCGGAGGCAGTTCCAGCTCCTTAACCCCAAGCAGCCCCGCGCCCGGCTCCACGCCTGGCTCCTACACCATCGCGCTTACCAGCGCCAGTGGAACCACCACAGCCACGCCGGTCGCAATCCTCTCCCTGACTCTCTACTAGCACTGACAATCGTCTTGGAGATATCGCCCAACGCACCGTCAATGCTTGACTAGTTGGTCTGAATCGACCATACGCGGCTGTACCACGATGCCGTCGAACAAGGTTGCCGCCACCAGGTAATCGCCCACCGGACGCATGAAGCGAAGGTTCCAACCCGTGTCCCACCAACTTACCTTCATGGAGGGAAGCGCCACTGCGAAGGCCATCGTCTCAGGCCCTTCCGTGGTCACCAGAACGCGATTGGCCGCCGCATCGTAGAAGATGTTGTTGACATTGCGCGCGAAGAGCCCCTTCAGGGTCTGCCAGCTCACACCGCGGTTCGTCGAATAGTAGACGCTATCGCGATCGCCGATCCACAGAGTCCCATCACCATCGATGGCCAACGCCGAGAGCTGCCGCCCCCCGGTCGGGAGAGTCAATTCGTGCCACGTTTTACCGGCGTCCACCGATAACTGCAGCGCATGCAGGCTGGCCGCCGCCACGATCGAATTCGATGTGGCCACGAATCTCCATTCATCCACGGGAATTGAGGCAACGAGAGTCCACGTCGTACCCCTGGTAAGGCTGCACAGTACGCCCTTCGAGGTTGCTGCAAACATGGTGTCACCAGTAACCACAAATCCAAATACGCTTGCATCAAAGCTCTTGCCGGCAACCGCAGTGTGTGCCTGCGCCTGAGTTTGCTTCTTAATAGCCTGCCGCTGGCGGGCCGTCTTACCCACCGCAGGCGCTGTCTTGAGGTTGCTGGGCACAGCGATCTTCGTGTCGTCCCCTACCCTCTGCCACACGGCGCCCACCAGCTGGTATATTCCATGCTCCGTACCCGCCAGCATGGAACCGTCGGGTGCCTGGCCAAGGCTGAATACATCATGTCCTTCCAACCCGCCGCTCAACTGCAACCAGCCCTCGATTCCGCCGGTATGACTGACAAAGACGCCGCCCGATTCTTTATCGTTCACTACGCCGACATAGATGGTCGCCGGGTGCTGCGTATCCGCGCTATAGGCCGTAATCTGGCGCGCGGAAAAGCCGCTGTTCGACGGTAGAAAGCTGGTGCCCCCATCGTCGCTGATCAGCACGCCTTGGCGATCCGTGGCCAACAGTACGTTGCGGGAGTCCGTAGGATCCACATACACGTCGTTCACAATCACGTCGGAGCCGGTGGTCTCGGTCCACAGCTTGCCTGCATCGTCGGTACGATACAGCCCCTCCGTCGTCCCAGCATAGACCGTGTCCAGGTGACCAGGGTCCTGCATCAGCACACGCGTCCTGCGCGCCGTCGACGGAATACCCTGCGACTTATTAATACCTACCCCACCCGTAAACTTCGCGCCCCCGTCAACGCTCTTGTAGATTCCCGAGCAGGCGCTCAGATATACCACGTTCGTCTGTTTGGGATCTATCAGAATGGAGAAAACGTCCGAGTCCTCGATGATCCCATCCTTGATACTGGTCCAGGTGGTGCCTCCATCCGTGGTCTTCCACGGCAGATGCCAAGTGCCAGCGTAGATAATGCCGGGGTCCACGGGATCGACCGCAAGCGACTCTACCTCGTGTATCTCCTTGTTGTCCTGGGGGCTGATCCTCTGCCAGTGAGCGCCGCTGTCCTGCGAGCGGAAGACACCCTCCAGCGTTCCCGCCACCATGATCTTTGGATCGGATGGCGCAATCGCTAGTGCGCGCACCGATTGCCTTCGCATATCAGGCTGGCTGATCCACGTCCCCCCGCCGTCATGACTGATATAGATTCCACCGTCGGGATGTTGGAGGTCTGCCACCACCCATGCTCCCGCAACAACGTGTTTCGGGTCAGACGGATCCACCAGGATATGGTCCAGCACCAGATCGTCGCGCTTGCCAACCAGCGCCAGTCGTGTCCACTTCCGGCCACCGTCCTGCGATTGATAGATCCATCCGTTCGCCGTCCCCAGATAAAGGTGCAGGTGGTTCGTGGGATCGACCGCAAAGGTACGTGCATCTCCGCCGTCCGGACCCTCCGGAAACCAGCTGACAGCATGAATCCGGGAACAGAACAGCCCCAGAATCAGAATCATCCAAAATGTGTGAATCTGGCGGTGTCTACTGTTCAACGCGATCGTCCCATCCCATCACTATCCTCTATAGGATACATATTCCCGGATTGAAGTTTCCTGCCCTACCCAACACAAAGGCTGACTGGGAACCAACCCAGTCAGCCTGATGTGCTTCTACAAATTCCTCTTACATGTGGCCAAAGTGGACCACGATACCGGTGCTCAATTCAATCGCGTTCAGGTCCGTGGTTCCACCCAGCGCAACTGGAGCAGATGTAGGCAGTCCGGCGTAGGGGCCGAAGTTGACGTGGCTGTAACGATAGTCAACCTCGAACAGGCGCAGGCTTAAGTGGTTGCAGAACGGCATAGCTATATCCATGCCGCCTCCGGCCGTCAGTCCAAATCCCCATTTGGCGGGTTCGTACTCCGCAGTTGCCGGGGGGTATTTGCTGTTCGGTCCCGTCAACTGCTCGGCGCCAAACAACCCATGCACAAAGAACGTTATGTTGTTTACGGGGGACAGGCGGTAGATCGGACCCCCGGAGATGCCCACTGCACCATCGCTCGGAGAGGCGTGGTTGACCACGTTATTGGTGTACACACCCTCGAAGCCCAGATGCTGATTTAAACTATGCTTATTGAAGTAGTAGGCGTAGCTGCCGATCGCGCCCTGACTGATGGAGGTGTATGGAATCCCCGCTGGTTGGAGCGTCCCGTGTGCGCTAAAGTATGTAGAACCCAGAAATATATCCGCGCGAGACGGGTTTGAACCCGATACGGAAGCGGTTGCAGGTTTCTGCGCACTCAGGCTTACTGCAACGAGGCTGACTGCACATGCAGCCATCACATACCGGCCAAGACTGCGAAACGGATGATATACCATTCTACTTCCTCCACTGAGATCACTTGCTAGAGCGAACTGAGTTCGTTCGTTTAATGTTGCTGTAACAGGGTCAACTAAAGTTACCCCGTAGTTGCCCACCATGTCTAGAGAAATTTGCAGCCTAATTCTTGGATTAGAACGGTTTACCGCATGCACTTTGAATACATCGTCCTGTAACGAACTTGCCTGCCCTGCCAGCACAATGGCTGACTGGAACCAACCCAGTCAGCCATTGTGCTTCTATTACTTGCGGTGATCCGTGACTACTTTGTAGCGGTCGCCTGCTTCGCCTTCGCCTTCTTGGCCATCTTTACCGGCGCTATCCGAGGCACAGCCTTCACTGCGCTCTCGTCCACCGCGGGATCGCTAGCCACGGGGTTGGCTGCACCGGTTGGAATCAGGCTCGTGGTGACCGTCTTGCCGTTATCGGTTCCGCTATAGACCATGATGCGCGATGCATCAATGCCCTTGTCGGTTACCAGGTAGTCCTTGGTGTTGACGGCACGCTGTGCAGCGTCGCTCGGAGTCACCACTGGATGCTTCTTCTTGGCTTGCTTGGCTGCTTCCTTGGCTTCTGCGGCTATCTCTGTGGTGTCCTCGTTGCCCACCAGAGCTAACTTCGCGTTGGAAGAACGTTGCAGGCTGAGGGCGACATCGTCCAGGCAGGCCTTGGCTTCGTTGTCCACGCGCGTCGGGCGCTTGGCATCCCGCTCAAAGCTCACCGGGCATAGGCTGGAGGCCTGCGGGGCAGGAGGCGGAGGAGGTGGAGGAGGTGCAATCACGTTGACGCTTGTGTTCGCCGACACTTGATGTCCCTTATCGTCTGAAACACCACAGGTCACACGAATTGTTCCGGGCGCAGCTCCTGCTGTAGAAAGTGTCGCAGTCGCCGTTGTACTGCTGATGGATCCGGCAGTTGCGTTGTAGCTGTAGGTCAGAGGACGGTTCTGCGGACTGACGGCACTCGACGTAATCGTCGCACTACCGCCAGGATTGACCGATGAAGGATTCGCCGAGCAGCTGATGGTCGGAGGATCATACGCCCTCACCGTGAAGGTGGTGGAGCAGTCCGCGATCTGACCAGGCTTCGGTTTTGCACCCTGGGAGATATGGCCCTTAACCGTATAGGTTCCCGGTGCCGTGGATGCCGTGTTCACGTTTGCAACATTCGAGGATCCGGAGATCGTGCCGCCATCCGAAGTCCATGTATAGGTGACAACCTTCTTGGGGTTCGGGTTCAGGTTCATCGCCGTACCGGTTACCGTAATGGGGTCACCGGGAAAGACCAGCGATGGAGATGCCGAGCAGGAATAGGTAATCGGCGGGGGCGGTGTGAGTGTGCCTAGATGGGCCACAATGCCCGTGCTCACTTCAAGCGCGTTCAGGTTCGTGATTCCACCTAGTGTTCCGTTCGTCGGCACTGCGACAAGGGGACCGAAATTGACGCGGATAAAGCGATAGTCCGCCTCAAAGAGCCGTAAACTGAAGCGATTGCTAAGGAATGGCATGTCGTAGTCCATTCCTCCACCGAACGTCAACCCCGTTCCCCAGGTGTAGGGCTCATGCTCCAACGTGGCGGGGACTTCGCTGTTTGGACCATCTAATCTCTCGCCACCAATCAATGCGTGGGCGAATAAAGTCATGTTCTGCATCGGCATGCGGAAGATCGGACCAGCAGAGATCCCGGCGGCACTGTCATTCCGGCCGTCTGGGTGGTCAGTGAAAACAACCTCGACACCTTCATGACGGTTGAAGTAATACGCGGCGCTGCCAATCGCTCCTAAGTCGATGGAGGAGAATGGAATTGCTGTAGACGTGATCTTTCCATGAGCAGCGAAGTACGAGTAGCCCAGGAAAATATCTGCGCGCGATGGGCTTACCCCCGATGCGGCGGGCTTCTGTGCGTTCAGGCTTACCGCACTAAGGCTGACTACGCACGCTGCCAGCACCAGCCGGCCAAAACCACGAAACGGATGATCGATCATTGACTTCCTCCACGGAGATTACTTGCTGTAGCGCGAATGAGATTCTTCGCTTTGATACGGATGCACTAAGGTTAGCTAGATACAGTTTTATCCAGTCGAACCAAAGTTTACCGCAGATAGCTGTCCAGCTAAAAATAAAATTGCGTTGAACCTTAGATTAGAATGGTTTACCACCAGAGCCCATCCCTTTTACCTGCAAAACGAACCCTGCAACCAGCCCATAACCGAAGCGTCCGGTCATCAAACCAAAATCCCTCCCTGCGAACATTTAACCTTCTAAATTCAATACTTTGCGCAAAGAACCACGCTCCGCCTGGATCTTCTCCTGCAATAGCGTAATGGCATACAGAAGTTGTTCCGGGCGCGGAGGACAGCCAGGAACATAGATGTCCACCGGGACAATCTGGTTGACGCCCTGCACTACTGCATAGTTGTTGAAAACTCCGCCAGAGGTGGCGCATGCCCCCATCGAGATCACCCACTTTGGCTCGGGCATTTGCTCGTACAGCCGGCGCACTACAGGGGCCATCTTCTGCGATACCCTTCCGGCCACGATCATCAGGTCGCTTTGCCGCGGTGAGGGCCGGAATACCTCCGCGCCAAAGCGCGCTATGTCGTAACGCGAACCGCCCATCGACATCATCTCGATGGCGCAGCAGGCCAAGCCAAACGTCATTGGCCAGATTGAGCTTTTCCGAACCCAATTAATCGCGGCATCCAGCGACGCCAGCACGATGCCCTCGGTCTGGTCGTACCCCCAATTCACCTCGCGCAGCTTCTCCCGGTTGCTGGCGGAGCTATCGAGCGAGCCGAAAAGATACCGGTCTTTCGCCTGAGGCCCTTTAGCCGGGTGGGCCGTATTGAGATTTCGATCTGGGGTCAAGGACATATGTCTATTAATAATATAACCGCTGACCTAAGATTTTCCGGTCTGCGCCTTATGGTACAACCGCTCCATGTGCTGCATCCTCGTCGTGTACCCCGCGAATTGCTGTCTCTATGCGGTTCAGGGTGGCGGGTGTCCGTCTTGTTGGTGGGATTGATGGACCAACGATGGCTGAATATCGGCCACTTGCTCCATCCACGGGCAAGAAACAAAAGAGGCTGACAGGAAGAATTCCCTGCCAGCCTCTTCGATCGAACGATGCAATCTGCTACTTAAGCGGCTTACGACTTACCGCCTTGATCCCGCTCTCGTCCACGGACGTATTGCTCGCGGCAGGGTTGCTTGCGCCTGTCGGAATCAATGTCGTCGTGACCGTCTTGCTGTCATCGGTTCCGGTGTAGACAAGGATGCGAGAGGCATCGATGCCCTTGTCCGTTACCAGGTAGTCCTTGGTGTTGACCGCGCGTTGTGCGGCATCGCTCGGCTTTGGATGGCGGCGTTTCGCTTCTGCTGCGTTGGCCTTCTGTTCCTTGTCATCTGCATTCCCCACCAGTGCCAGCTTGGCATCGGTCGAACGCTGTAGGTTGAGTGCAATGTCGTCCAGGCAGGCCTTCGCTTCGTTGTCCACACGATTGGGCCGGCGAGCGTCGCGATCGAACTGAATGGAGCAGAGATTGCTGGTCAGGGGCGCTGCTGCGATGGCAGGAACAGTGACCATCACCATAGTTGTGGCCGAAGCAGTCTGGCCCTTGTCGTCGACAACATTGCAGGTCACGTTGATGGCTCCCGCGGCCGCTCCCCCGGTCGTCAGAGTCGCTGTTGTACCCGTTCCGCTCACAGTACTGGAAGTCGAGCTATAGCTGTAAGTCAGGGGACGATTCTGCGGACTGGCGCCGATTGCCGTGATCGTGGAAGGATCGCCGGATACGACGGTAGAAGGAGTGGCTGAACAACTGACCGTCGGCGGTTCAAACGCCTTCACCACATAGGGCGCAGTGCAATCCGCATTCTCGCCGGCGCTGTCGCCCTCGGAGACATGGCCTTTAAGGGTGTAGCTGCCGGCCGCAATATTTTTCGTGTCGATATTTCCCGTGCTTCCGACTCCAGAAACTGTTCCGCCATCCACGGACCATGTGTAAACGGCCGTCTTTGCGGGGTCCAGATTCAGAGCCGTGCCTGACACCGCAAGCGGTTCACCCAGGAATACAGACGGTGGCGTGACCGAGCAGGAATAAGACAGAGGCGAGAGCGGGGGAATTTGCGGCACGGGATTTCCGCCGAAACGGAATACGATTCCAGCAGAGAGGCGCATGTCGTTCTGTGTTCCTGCGGCTCCGGTGTCGTAATTCGTGAACCGGGTCATCATGTATTCGGCTTGAATCACGCGGATGGCGAAATGATGGTAGACCCTGACGTCGAGGCCGCCGCCGGCGGTCATGGCAAACGCGTTCTCGCTGGGGAGCAGTGTGCAACTGAACGTGCAATTGGTGAGTGTGATCGCGTTGGCATGCACGCCGCCAGCCAGAACCTGGGCAAACGGAGTGATTCTGTCGTACTTGCGGTAAGACAGGCGCGGACCGAAGAGATAGCTGATGACCGCCTCGTTTGCGTTGTTTACGTTGATGGTCGACGTGGATGCGCCCTGGAATCGCATCTGCGAGTTGGTGTAGTCGCCAATGTCGGCAACGATCCCCAGATAGCGGTTGAAGTTGTAAGCGACGGACGCGCTGCCGCCATGCAGCCATACCAGCCGGTTTCCAACCGCCAGTTCCGGCACAGCCTGCAGATAGGAGTATCCCAGGAATACTTCAACCCTGGGAGTAAAAGCATCCATGCCTCTTGCATACGGCATGGCTGCCGCCATCGATGCATGGGGCATCGGGGCATCCGGTAGCCAGGCAAAAAGGTCGGCGACAGATGCGGAACTGGAATCGACAGCTTTTCCGTCACTGGCTGACGGCTTTGCCGCCGCCTCCACACGGAGGTTGAACGCGGATATGAGTAATACAGCAAATGCCGCTGTGGCTATCATCCTTAAATTCGATCTCATTGTCGCCTCCCGAACTGCGCGTCGCGATCATCCTTCAATTTCATCGCCGTATGAACCCGGCGCGAATGGAACATCCAAAACACCGCATTGCCTGAAAAACGACTGAGGCCGCCCAGGTAGGGCGGCCTCAGTCGAGGCCCTTACGGGGCAGGCACATTAATGACGGTGTCCACGAGTGTGATCGACGCACCCAAATCAATCAGTCTGCCGTTAACTGTGGTGATCGTGGTATTCCCAACAGTCGAAACTGCAATCCCTACGGGTCCGTACGCGATGACGGTTCCGTTGAAGGTTCCGCCTCCCGTCTGTTCGAAGTTGATGATATCGCTCCCAACCGCCCAGTAGACGTTCTTGGCCTTGGCGCCGTGGAGCAGAATCACATCTGCAGGTGCTACCGAATTGCCAACGGTGAGAGACGTTGGGATCTGGAAGACCCAATACGCATTGGGATCGCCCTGGGCGTCGAGCTTGAC
>Ga0118677_10012603_pt1 | contig 12360 bp, 10 predicted proteins | sample AliMusrvi5mmetaG_FD_86154 | JGI IMG/M metagenome (GOLD analysis project Ga0118677, IMG submission 86154)
AGAGCCCCGCAGCCGCGAGCGAGGATGCGCCTCTCGCAGCCGCCGCTCCGCCAGCTTTGCACAGCGCCGTCTCCGCCCTCAGCGACATGGGCTGCGTGCGCAAGAATAACGAGGACTCCTATGGCTACGACGGTGCGGCGGGCATCTATGTCGTGTGCGACGGCATGGGAGGAATGGCCAGCGGCGAGGTTGCCAGTGCGCGCGCCGTTGCGGCCCTCGTCGATACCTTTGCCGCATCTGTCTCCACAGGCGCCACCATCAGCGGACGCCTCCTGCACGCCATCAAGTCCGCCAACCTCGACGTCTGGAACTATGCGCAGATTCCCGAGCACAAGGGGATGGGGACCACGCTGGTGGCTGCGTTCCTGGCGTCGCTGGTAGAGTGCGTTGAGGCGCTGACCGTGGTGCTGGCGGTGGGTAGCGTGCGCGGCTGGCCAAGTGCGCTGGCGGGGGCGGCGGCAGGGCTTGGAGTGCTGGCGGCCATTGTTGCGGCGGTGGGTCCCGCGTTGACGAGGATTCCGCTGCATCTGGTCCAGCTCGTCATCGGCACGATGATTCTGCTCTTCGGATTGCGCTGGCTGCGCAAGGCGATCCTGCGAGCCGCCGGGCTGATTGCGCTGCACGACGAGGCCGCGGCATTTGCGAAGGAGGCTGCTGAGTTGCGCGGAGCCGGTGTTGCTCGCGGGTGGGACAAGCTCGCCTTCGCAGCCGCCTTCCACATCACCATACTCGAAGGCACCGAGGTGGTTTTTATCGTCATCGCGCTGGGCGCGGGCGGGAGCGGGTTGGTGCTGACTGCAAGTCTTGGCGCGGTCGCTGCGCTGCTGGCGATCGTCGCGCTGGGGTTCGCGCTGCACCGGCCGCTGGCGCGCGTGCCGGAGAATACGCTGAAGTTTGTCGTCGGCGTTCTGCTCTCGGCATTTGGGACGTTCTGGGTGGGCGAGGGCGCGGGCGTTGCGTGGCCGGGAGACGACTTGGCGATTCCTGTGCTAATGGCGGCATATCTTGCGATTGCGCTGTGCCTGGTGCCGATCTGCCGTGGCAGCGCGCTGGCCGGTGCGGGAGAGGAGTGACGATGGGCTGGCTCAAGTCGATTGCACGCGAGATTTATGGGCTGTTTGTTGACGACGGCAGCTTTGCGGTCGCAATTCTGGCGTGGCTTGTGGTTTGTATTGTGGCGCTGTCGCGCGAGGCTGCTGGCGCATGGTGGTCTGGGCCTGCGTTGTTTGCGGGATTCGCAGTGATCTTGATTGAGAGTGTGCTGCGGTTTGCGCGGCAGCGTGGGAAATAGAGTCGATCACCTACATGCTAGAACTCTACTTTCAGGGTGCGGGCCTGAGCGGAGCTTTCGCGGGCAAGTTCGAGCAGACGGATGACGCGGTAGCCATCTTCGGGGGTGACGGCGAGTGGGGCGGTGCCGAGGATGGCGTCGCGGACGTTGGCGTAAAAGCCGCGATAGTCGCCCAACTCAGTCTTGACCTGGCGGGTGATCAGCGTTCCCGGATCGGCGGGATTGGGGGCGACGGTGAGCGTGCCCCATGCCGACTCTTCCTCCTGCAGCCAGACCTGCTGCGATCCCTGCACGGGTACCTTGGCGCCGCCGACCAACGCGGGCTCCTGCGGATCGAGGCCGTGCTTGCGGAAGCTGCCCTTGGTGCCATGGAGCAGGAAGCGCGGCGCATAGTCGCATGCGAGATAGCTGGTACGGCAGTGGGCGAGGAGACCCTTTCCGTTCGCGGCAGGGTAATGGAGGGTGATGTCGAATGCGTCTTCGATGGCCGTCTGGTCGCGGTCGGAGCGCACACTGGCGGTGATGGCGGCGGGTGGCCCGAAGAGCGCGAGCGCCTGATCGACCAGGTGCGGGCCGAGGTCGAAGAGCATTCCGTTGGCGGGATTTTCGGCCTCCTTCCAGGTGTTCTCGCGCGGGATGGGGCGGAAGCGGTCGAAGTGCGACTCAAAGGTGACGAGGCGGCCAATGGCATCCTGCTGCAGGAGCTTGCGGACAGTCTGAAAGTCTCCATCCCAGCGGCGGTTGTGGAAGGGAATGACCAGCAGGGATTTGCTTTTGGCGAGCTTGCCGAGAGCGAGCGCTTCTTCGCTGGTGGAGGCGAAGGGCTTGTCGATGACGACATGCTTTCCGGCTTCGAGACACAGCCTGGCCATGGCAAAGTGGGTCTCATTGGGGGTCGAGACGACGACCAGTTCGATGGAGCTGTCGGCGAGGAGATCATCGAGCGAGCGGGCGATTCTGGTAGTGGGGTATGCCTTGGCCGCGGCATCGCCTGTGCGCTGCATAATCGCAGCAAGACGCAGGCCTGTTACTGCACTTACAAACGGCGCATGAAAGACGCGCCCGCCTAGTCCGAATCCGATGACACCAACACCAATCTCCCGCTGCGACATTACGACCTCCCAATCTCTGTCAATGCAGGATAAACCCTGCGGTAGCGTGTGTAGGCGGCCTCCATTGCGGCAGCGTCATTTGGCGGGATGGTTTGCGCGACGTGGACGGTCTCTGCGCAGGCTGCCTGTACGCTGGGCCATGCGCCCACGGCAACGCCGGCGAGGAGTGCCGCGCCGAACGCACCCCCCTCTTCGGCGACGAGCAGTTCCACTGGGCGGCCATAGACGTCAGCCTGAATCTGACGCCAGAGCGGACCGCGCGCACCGCCTCCGCCGAGACGTATCTGCGACACGGGAATTTCCAGCTCGGCGAATAGAGAGAGAGTGTCGCGCAGGCTGAAGGCAACGCCCTCCATAACGGCGCGGACAAAGTGGGCGCGGGTGTGGGAGGCGGTGATGCCGACGAATGCGGCGCGAGCGTCGGGATCGAGATGGGGCGTGCGCTCGCCGAAGAGATACGGCGCCCAGAGCATTCCATCGCTGGCGGCGGGAATCTTTGCTGCTTCGGAGGTGAGCTCATCGTAGGAGACGCCGGGGGCGAAAGTATCGCGCAGCCAGCGCAGCGAGAGGCCCGCGCCGTTGGTGACGCCCATGACATGCCACATCCCGGGCACGGCGTGGCAGAAGGTATGTAGGCGACCGAGGCGGTCCAATGTGGGCTGGTCGGTGGCGGCAAATACCACGCCACTGGTTCCAATGGTGGCGGAGACGGAACCAGGCGCGACTAATCCCATGCCGACCGCGCCCGCTCCCTGGTCTCCTGCACCCGCGGCGACTGGGGTTCCAGCAGCAAAGCCGGTGGCGGCGGCGCCCGTATCACTGATGCGCGCACAGATCTCGGGGCCTTCAAAAAGACTGGGCAGCCAGGAGATGGGAATACCAGCCGCCTCGGCGACTTCGGCGGACCAGCGGCGATGCGCGACGTCGAGCAGGAGGGTTCCGCTGGCCTCCTGCATGTCGATGGCGAACTCGCCGGTGAGGCGGTAGCGGACATAATCCTTAGGGCAGAGGACGTGTGCGATTCTGGCGAAGATTTCTGGCTGATGCTTGCGCACCCAGAGCAGCTTGGTGAGTGTGAAGTTGGGCAGCGCGGGATTGCATGTGAGTTCTATGAGGCGGGCTGGGCCGATGGTGCTGTTGAGCCAGTCGCACTCGGGTTGGGTGCGCTGGTCACACCAGATAAGTGCGGGGCGGAGGACTTCTCCGGCGGCGTCGAGCATAACGCAGCCGTGCATCTGGCCGGTCAAGGCTACGGCGTGAATCTGCGCGCCGTCCAACTCGGCGGAGGAAATTGCGCCAGCGATGGCCTCGCGCGCGGCGCGCCACCAATCTTCGGGCTGCTGCTCCGCCCAGCCGATGTGCTCGGAGCGGATGGGTGCATGCTCACTGGCGGCCGAGGCCACCACGCGTCCTGCGCGGTCCACCAGCACGGCCCGCGTTCCCCCCGTCCCAATGTCGATTCCCAAAAGCATTGCGTGCGCTCCTCTTGCTGCAAACAAAGTGTATCCGCTTGCGGGAGGGGATTGCATGCATCTCTCCGTTCGATGGGAACGGAGGCAGCAATCTTTCAGTTACACGTACTGAGCAGGTAACATAGAAGGAATGATGCAACGGAATGCAGTGTCGCCTGCGCGGAGGGTCCTTACGGCCGGCGGCCTCGCTTCCCTACTGCTGCTGGCCGCCGCCGGTTATGCACAAGGAGGCAGTACCGGGGCCACAAGTTCCGCGGATGCGAAGGCAACAAAAGGCGCACTGCAGCAGCTAGCAGCACCAGGCGGAGTGAACCTGGCCGCGCCCACGCTGGGCAGTTTTGGTGGGTCGCTGGTGGAAGGCAAAGCAACGGACGGCGTGCTGGACCTGTCGCTGGACGACGCCATTGCACGCGGCCTGCGCCAGAACCTGGGACTGATCCTGCAGGCCAGCGCACAGCAGAACGCACACGGCCAGCAGATGGAGCAACTGCAGGCGTTGTTGCCCACGGTGACCGGCGACGCATCCATCGAGGTGGAGCAGGTGGACCTGGCAGCCTTCGGACTGAAGTTTCCCGGGCTGAACCCCATCATTGGGCCGTTCCAGGTGGAGGACTTCCGCGCTTACCTTACGCAGAGCTTGGTGAATGTTCCGGCACTGGAGAACTACATCGCCGCGAAGCACAATTTTGCCGCGGCAAAACTGAGCGCGAACGACGCACGCGAGATGGTGGTGCTGACAGTGGGCAACGCTTATCTGCTGTGCATCGCCGACGCAGCGCGCATTAGCGCGGTGACAGCAGAGCTGGCCGCCAGCAAGCTATCGCTGGACCAGGCTACGGCCTCGCACGATGCCGGGGTGAGTCCGCGGCTGGATGTTCTGCGCGCGCAGGTCGACTACCAGAACGAGCAGCAGGCGCTGATCTCCACAAACAACCAGTTGGCCAAGGACAAGCTGTCGCTGGCGCGCGCCATCGGACTGCCGCTGGACCAGGCCATCCGCCTGACGGACAGTGAGCCTTACTCCGCACTGGACAACCTGGACCCGGCGGCAGCGTTTACGCAGGCGCTGAAGAACCGGAAGGACCTGGCCGCTGCAAATGAGCAGGTAAAAGCGGCGGAGGCGGAGATGACGGCGGCGCGTGCCAGCCAGCTTCCCACGGTGAAGTTCTCCGGCGACTTTGGCGACATTGGGCAGACCGCCGACCACTCGCATGGCACATACAGCGCGACCGGCAGCGTCTCCGCGCCGATCCTGCAGATCGCCAAAACACGCGGCGAGGAGGAGGTTGCAGGCGCGCAGGTGCAGCAATCGCGCGACAAGCTGGCCGACCATGTGCAGCAGATCAACGCGGAGATTCGCGACTCAATTCTGGACATCCAATCGGCAGCGAAGCTGGTAGAGGCGGCAAAATCCAACGTGGAACTGGCTAACGAGGCACTAAGCGAGACACAGCAACGTTACCAGGCGGGCGTGAGCGACAACCTTCCCGTGAGCCAGGCACAGGCCTCTGTGGAGCAAGCCAACGACCAGTACATCGCCGCGCTTTACCAGCACAACGCGGCCAAGCTATCGCTGGCGCGCGCGCTTGGAGTCGCAGAGACCAACTTGAAAGATTATCTGGGAGGGAAGTAACCGTGGCAGACGAACAGAACCAGAGCGGCACGCAGGCCGCCGACCAGAACGCAGATAACAAGGGCAACGCACCAGCCAGCGTACAGGCGGCGAGCGCAACAGGCGACAGCACGCAGAACAACGGCAGCCGTAAGTTCGTTGTCATCGGCGTCGTATTGTTGCTAGTACTTGCTGCAGCATTCTTCTATTGGCGCGCCAGCTTTACCGAAGACACCGACGACGCGCAGGTGGACGGTAACCTGTACCAGATCAGCGCGCGCGTCTCAGGCCAGGTGGTGAAGGTATATGTGGATGACAACCAGACGGTGCAGGCCGGCCAGTTGCTGGCCGAGATTGACCCCACCGACTACCAGGTAGCGCTGGAGCAGGCGCAGGCGAACCTTGCCAGCGCACAGGCAGAATACGCGCAGGCCACGGTGAATGTGCCGATCACACAGGTGAGCGTTGGCACCACGGTGAGCACGACCGCCAGCGACGTTCGGGGCTCGACTGATTTGGTGGCGCAAGCGGAGAAGCAGGTAGAGGTTGCCAACGCGCGCGTACTAGAGGCCAAGGCCAACGCGCAGAAAGCGCAGGACGACGTGGATCGCTACAAGCCGCTGGTCGAGAAGGACGTGATCTCGAAGCAGCAGTACGACGCAGCGGTGGCTGCCGCAGCTGCCTCGAAGGCCGCGGTTTCAGAGGCCGAGGCCAGTGTACTGGCACAGCAGAACGCGGTTTCCAGCGCGCGTCAACACCTCGTCCAGTCGCAGGCGCAGTCGGAACAATCGGTGAAGAACGGTCCCGACCAGGTGCGGGTGCAGCAGTCCCGCGCGGCCGCGGCGAGAGCAGCCATCCAGCAGGCACAATCCAAGGTAGAGCAGGCGAAGCTGAACCTTGGCTATACGCGAATCACTGCTCCAGTGGCTGGAATCGTGAACAAAAAGAGCGTGGAGGTGGGCGCCAACCTGGCCGCCGGACAGGACCTGATGACCATTGTCCCACTGACCGACTTGTGGGTAACGGCCAACTTCAAGGAGACACAACTGACCCACATGCACGCGGGACAGACGGTGTCGATCAAAGTGGATGCCTACGGTGGGCGCAAGTTCTCTGGCAAGATAACGCAGGTTGGTGGGGCGACAGGATCGATGCTCTCGCTGTTTCCGCCGGAGAACGCGACCGGCAACTACGTCAAGGTGGTGCAGCGGATTCCTGTGCGCATTGACTTCGCCAACCTGCAGCAGGAAGATGGGGACTATGTGCTGCGTCCGGGGCTGTCGGTGACGCCAGTGGTCGATATCAAGTAGCTGGACGGATAGCATCACCGATCAGCAGTAGCACCGGCGCTGGGCCTACTGCGTCGTCGGTGATTGCCGCCAGAGTTGTGTAAAGCACGCGCTCATCGGATAACGTCGCATTGGAGACGGCCACGCATGGGGTTGCCGCATCGATGCCGGAAGCGATCAGATCATCGGCCAACGCGCGAAAGTTACGCCCCGGCATGTAGATCACAAGCGTTGCGTCTTTGGGGAACGCTCCCTCCCACTTGGGTGTGATCTGTAACTTGGCTGGCTCATCGGGCCGTGGCGCTGCGTGATGCGCGGTGGCGAAGATGAGCTTCGAGGCGGAGCTGCGGTCGGTGAGCGGAGTCTTTAGCGCGGCGGCCACGGCGAATGCTGCCGTAATTCCGGGCACGATCTCGAAGGGTATTCCCGCATCCGTGAGCGCGGCGATCTCCTCACCGGCGCGGCCGAAGATGAGCGGCTCGCCGGACTTGAGACGAACAACGCTGCGGCCCGCACTGGCGTGCTCCAGCATGAGCGCATGAATGCCGGCCTGGGTGATGCGCGGCTGCCCGCAACGCTTGCCCACGGGAACAATGAGTGCGGTAGGAGAGGCCAGAGCGAGGACTTCGTCTGAGACCAGGTCGTCGGGCAGGATGACATCCGCGGTTTCGATCAGCCGGATGGCGCGCAGCGTCAATAGCTCAGGGTCACCCGGCCCCGCACCGACAAGATAGACCACGCCAGATTGCGCCGATCTCTTCATGGCTTGGGCTCGGTTGGCGCGGGTAGTGGATTTGTTTGGGCATGGCGGCGGGCGAATGCGCGGGTGGGGCATCCGTCGAAGCCACAGAGTTCGCGGCTGGCGAGTTGGTGGAGAAGCTCGCGGCGGGCATCGTTGGCGGGCTCGCGTTGCAGTACCTCGCGGCGGAGATTGCCCAACTCGGCGAGCCAATCACCGGTGTCAAGTGGAAGGAGCGCGTCGATCTGCTTACGCAGACGCTGGGCCAGAGCGGGACTTGCGCCTGCGGTGGAGATGGCAATCTGCAGGTCTCCGCGACGGACGACGGAGGGGAAGTAGAAGTCGCAGAAGGGTGGATCGTCCACCGCATTGATGAGGATTCCCGCAGCTTCTGCTTCGGCAAAGACGGCGCGATTGACTGCTGGATTGTCGGTTGCGGCGACGACAAGGAAGTGTCCTGCGAGGTCGCCAAGCGTGTACTCGCGTTGATACAAGACGATCTCGCCTGAGTTTGACATCTCGACGATGCGCGCGCTGGCTGTGGGTGCGATGACGGTGACTCGCGCCTCGGATGTGAGCAGCGAATCAATCTTCGATTCGGCAAGATTGCCGCCGCCGATGACGATGCAAGGCCGGCCCGTCAGTTTGAGGAAGATGGGGAAGAGAGGCATAGACAATTATGCGTCCGCGACGTGGCGTCCGCCCACTGGAGGAGGGTCGCGCTCGACTGGGGCGATGGCGTTGCCGGCTAGCTGCGCGCGGAGGGTCTCGTCGTCGGTGCGTGTGAAGTATGCGCGGAGGTCTTCGCCCGGAGTGCGGGCAGAGAGGTAGGCGCGCAGCAGGCGCTCGATGGCCTCGGGACAATCTTCGGCCGCCGCGCGGAAGCCGATCTGGCGTGCGATGGCTGCGTATTTACCGACCGCGCCGCCGACGCAGAAGTAGAAGGCATCGACCATCTTGCCGTCCTTCTTGATCTTCTTGCCTTCGAGACCGATATCGGCGATCCAGCTCTGGCCGCAAGAGTTGGTGCAGCCGGTGACGTGCAGCTTGATCTGCTGATCGAAGCCGGGCAGGCGCTCTTCCATCTCACTGGTGAGCCACTTGGAGAAGGCCTTGGTCTCCGCGATGGCGAGCTTGCAGAACTCGGTACCGGTGCAGGCGATAGCGCCGCGCCAGAAGGGAGTGACTTCGACTTGCAGGCCGATCTGGTTCAACCGATGCACTGCGTCACGGGTGCGCGCATTGGGAACATTGGCGACAAGGATGTTCTGCATGATAGTGGCGCGGAGGTTGCCATCGCCGAACTCCTCGGCTAGGTCGGCGAGCTGGATAAGCTGGTCGCCGGAGAGCCGTCCTCCCATCACGCTGGCGCCGATGGCGGAGAGACCGGGCTGGCGCTGCGGGGTAACGCCGATATGATCGCGATAGACATCGTCGGGGACAACGTCCTCGCTTACGGGGCTGGGATCGAGCTTATATCCGAGCTTCTGTTCGATGGCTTCGAGCATGGTTTCAGCGGTCCAGCCGTGGCGCATGAAGAGATACTTGATGCGCGCTCGGGTGCGGTTCTCGCGCAGTTCGGTTTGCTCCTTGAAAATACGCAGGACGGCTTCGACGACAGAGTAGGCCTTGTCCTGCGGGATAAACGCGGGGATGCGGACGCCGATGTGGGGCTCGGTGGAGAGGCCGCCGCCGACGCGCAGGGTATAGCCGATCTCTTCCAGGCCGTCGACCTCGCGCATGATGGCGGTGAGTGCTACGTCGTTGATCTCCGGGTAGGAGCACCATACAGGACAGCCGGTGACCGTGACCTTGAATTTGCGCGGCAGGTTGTAGAACTCCGGATTGGCGGTGAGCTTGTGCGCCACCTCCACAGCAAGCGGTTTGGCGTCGATCAACTCATGACCGTCCAGCCCAGCGAGCGGGCAGCCGGTGACATTGCGCAATACGTCGCCACATGCGCCCTTGGGACTGAGGCCGATGGCGGTGAGCGCATCGACGACCTCCGACAGCGCCTGGATGGTAAGCCAGTGCAGTTGGATGTTCTGGCGGGTGGTGATGTCGGCCAGGTTGCGCGCATATTTTTTTGTGAGCTCGCCGATGACGCGAAGCTGATGCGAGGTGAGCAGGCCATTGGGTAGGCCGATGCGCATCATGAAGTACTCGGTGGCCTTGCCTACGCCATCCTTGCCGCCGGTGACACCCGCGCCATCACCCTGGGTGTAGACGCCCCACCATTTGAAGTAGAACTCGGCCCACTCCGGCAACACGGCAGTGCGTCCCTCGCGCGCAAACTGGCGCACCTCGTCCCAGGCCTCCCACGGGTTCTTGGCGAGCTTCAACCGCTCGGCCTTCTGGGCCTTGGTCTCCTTGACGGATGTTGATGCGGCGGGCGGCGTCTGAGGTGCGAGATCGGTCATATGATTCCTGAAAGTTCCTTATTGTTTACGGATGAACGGATGGGGCAAAGTGGCCTGAAGGGCGATGAAGATGTGTGAGTCAATAAAAATGCCCACCTGATTTGTGGGCGCTCGATCTGCTGCTCTGTGGCTTCACGGATTGCACTACTACGAAGCGGAAGAGGGGCGACGGCGCACGGCCCTGCAACAACAGGCCAAGCAGCACGCGGACGGATTGTGGTCGCGCTTCCTCACAGAGTTAAGTCTATTTGGGCTACGCCGCCGCGTCAAACGTGTGCCACGCCCGCGCGGGACAAAGAGGCTGCGGTTAGTCCGCCTCGACCAGGGAGAACTTGTGGCGCACATCGGAACCGCGCAGCCAGAAGATGACATCCTCGGCAATATTGGTGGCATGGTCGGCGGAGCGCTCCAGATTGCGGGCAACCAGAATCGCAGTGAGTGCCTGCGTGCTGACCTCCGGCTTCTGCTGCATCACTTCCATCAGTTCTGCCTGCACCACCTTGTTGCTGGCGTCGACGGCGTCGTCCATGGAGAGCACGGTATCGGCCATCCTGGGATCTGCCTCCAGCAGCGCCTGAATCGCGGAGCGGATCATGACTCCGGCACGTTCGCCCATATGCTGGATATCAACCGGCAGCGTGAGCGCAGGCTCGTCCTTCAATGCCAACGCTCGCTCCGCTATGTTGGCGGCCTGATCGCCAATCCGTTCCAGGTCGCCATTAATCTTGATTACCGACAGGATGAAGCGCAGATCGATGGCCATAGGCTGCTCCTTGGCGAGGAGTTCGTAGGCCATCTCGTCGACCACGGTTTCAGCGGTGTTGATGGCCTCCTCAATCTCCAGCACATGGTCACACAGCGCCATATCGCGCTCCAGGTAGCCCTCCACAGAAAAATCCAATGCCTGCTGCGACAACGCCGCCATCGCCAAAAGCTTGTCCTTCAACTCGGCCAGTTGCAGATGAAAGTTGATACGCGGCATGATGGACGACTCCTCGCCTGAAAAAACGACAACCTCTATTGTGACGCAGATATGAAAACGCCGTGTGAATAGGTGGTGACAAGGTAGCTGGGGAGATACCTTCGTTACTTCAGGGATAGAGGAGGTATTTTTCCCTGCGCTTACGAAAATCGGCCAGAACGGAGGTCCACGAAGCGGCAATCGTCCGTGGATCGTCGCCACGAGCGAGGGCAGCCATCGTCTCCGAGTTGGCCACCAGTGGCGCGGCTTTGTCGAGATTAAACCGCGTTGGGTAGAGATGATGCAGCGCGGAGAGAATCTCGATGCCTAGTTCGGGCGAGTCGAGCGCGATGCGGTCGGTGACGGTAAGGCGCACGCCCTGGATGGTCTGGCCGTGGTAGGGGTAGTGATTGGCGTCTTCAGCTACCGCGTATTGCGTTGCGGTGAATGCCACGCCGGGAATCTTGCGCGCGGTGAGGTAGGCCGCAACGGCTTTGCCATTGAATAACAGCCTGCTAACATACATATCATTAGACAATAAACCAGTAATTCGAGTTTTTTTAACATATGACTAAAATCGGTGATCTCCGGCTCGATATTCCTCATTACCCGGCGCAATCACATCAAGATAATAATTGTAGGGCGTAAAATCAGCATGGGAGTGTATAACTTTGCTTGTCGGTTCAGCAATCAGGCGTGACACAGAAGGATGCAGTGGAACACCCCAAAAATTATTGCGATTATCATAGACGAAGAGTTTCTTTTGATGGCGAACCATCTTTGAACTATATGAAGATGTTGCATATTTGAATGGTGCTCCAACAGCATTTCCCTGATCTGTCATCCACTCAAGACTGATGTTGGCTAGACCACGCGCATCACGAAATCCGCCGCCTACATCAGAATGGCCGCCTCGAAAGGCCATCGCAGTGATGTTCGGCCCTGAATAGATGGACGGCTTGAATTCCATTCTCTTTTCGTCTAGTGAATACGCAATAGATGTGTGATCCACAATGTCCGGAATGCCCGGACGATCGCTCATAAACGAACCGGGAACTGGATCGTAAAGTCCCATGAACCTGATGCTGTCAATTTTACAGTAAGGATAGACGCCTTCTCTCTTTAGTTTCTTTATTGCCTCTGCAAAAGTGATTGCCGTTACCGCTCCGCGACTGAAACCAATAACATCAACAGTCGTGTCATTTTGATCAATAATAAACCTCTCCATCTGCCTAAGCATTGCGCTGCGCTTGGCAGAGAGTCCCCAGCCTGTTCCTTGTCTTAAAATAGCACTGAGCACTGAATTCTCATCACGGTTCCCAATGCCTTCTTCATAATGTATGTTTTGACCGCTATAGCCAGATTTTTGAGCTAGAAAGATATTAGATTCGTCTGCTGGAACATTTGCCGTGCCATCGAACGCATATAACGCTAAACCATCAGGATCGGTATAAGTCAGTGAAT
>Ga0118677_10012604_pt1 | contig 12360 bp, 5 predicted proteins | sample AliMusrvi5mmetaG_FD_86154 | JGI IMG/M metagenome (GOLD analysis project Ga0118677, IMG submission 86154)
CCAGTTACCTTCCCGCTCGGCCATGCCGCAGGTAGGGCGGGCAGCAGATGGATAGCCCCCGCGTGGCTTTGCACCAGCATCTCGCAGAAGCCCGCAGTTGCGCCAAAGTTGCCGTCAATCTGGAACGGCGGATGGGAATCGAATAGGTTTTGATAGACACCACCACCGCTCTCACCGTAGATCGTTTTGGTTTCGTGGACGACGTTCATTAGGCTGCGCAGCATGGTGTAGGCGTGATCGCCATCCCAGAGTCTGGCCCAGAAATTGATCTTCCAGGCGCGGCTCCAACCGGTGCTTTTATCACCGCGGGCTTTCAAGGAAACCCGGGCGGCTTCAGCCAACCCGGGGGTGCTTGCCCGGCTGATCTGCCGACCGGGATACAAGGCGAATAGATGTGAGACGTGGCGGTGATCATCCTTGGGATCGTCCTTATCGGCTTCCCACTCCTGCAATTGTCCCCAGCGTCCGATCTTCGGCTTCAGCAGTTTCTCCCGCAGGCCGGCAATGTGATCTCGAAATTCCTTGTCGTCGCCCAACGCATCGGCTGCTTCAATTGTGTTAGTAAACAGGTCGTAGATAATTTCCTGATCGTAAGTCACACCTTCTTCGGCGGGGCCGTGTTCGGGCGACCAACCGTTTGGGGTGACGAGTGTGCCGTCCTTCCGCCGTTTCAGGTGATCGTCCCAGAATTGGCAAACTTCCTTGAGTACGGGGTAGGCTGTCTTGCGGAGATATACCTTGTCCCGACCGAAGGCAAAATGCTCCCACAGGTGCCGAGCATACCACGCGCTGCCGGGTGGGTTCCACTTCCAAAATGATATGCCGCAGGCGTTGTTCATCGTCTGGACCGTCCATCCCCTGACCTTGCCGTAGTTCTGTCGCGTGTTCACCGCGCTGACCTCGCGGATACTGGAGACGTAGTCGATAAAAGGCTGGTGGCATTCCGCCAGGTTGGCCGGTTCGGCCGGCCAGTAGTTCATTTCGAGATTGATATTCGAGTGGTAGTCGCCGGCCCAGGCGGGTTCGTTGCTATCGTTCCAGACGCCCTGGAGATTGGCGGGCAGGGATCCCGGGCGCGAACAACTGATCAGCAGATAGCGGCCGAACTGGCAAAACATGGCTTCGAGTTCAGGATCGGATGTCGTGTTTTTCGCATAGTTCTCCAGCCGCGCCAGCGTAGTTAAGTCTAACGATTTTTGCGCAGTGGTTCCCACATGGATGGAAAACCGGTGGAACAGGGACTGATAATCGATCACATGTCTCGCCATCAGGTCATCCACGCTCTGCTTGGCTGCAGAATCCACCCGTTTCGTGACGGCGGTGTGGGGATGCACGCCCAGCCATTGCTGTGTGTGATCCTGAAGAAAGTTTGTGCCCGCAGCGAGAATCAGGGTCACACAGTCGCATTGGTCGAAAACCAGGCTGGTGGCCGGCACGGCAATGTTCCAAGGGTTTTTTGCATAGGCATCGTCATTCTTCACCGCGATGGTGCCATTTTGATTCAGCACGAGCAACTGGGCTTCGTATTCAAAGCCGTTTTTCAGCTTGCCCACCGAACTGAGCTTGTTGCCAGTGGCGGCGATCCGCGCCTGGTGCATGTCTGTTAGCTGAATGCGACCGGTTAAGGAGGCTGGCTTGCTAGATGTTAGCTGGATGACAATGACTCCGTCGGGATGGCTGGCGAAGGCGGTTCGTTGATAGCGCACCCCGAGGTATTCATAGCTCACCTGATGAACGGCGCGATCCATGTCAAGTTCCCGGCGATAACCGGTGACCTTGGTGAAGTCGTGGCCGAGGTGGATCAGGATATCGCCAAACGCCTGATAGGCCCCCAGATTGTGCTCTTCCTCGGCATCTGATTCGCCCAGCACGCGGCCCTCGACAGCCATGCGATCTCCGCTCCAGAGACTGATCTCATTGAACTGGACCCGCTCAACCTCCGTGCCGCCGAAGAGCATCGCTCCCATGGGACCATTGCCGATTGGCAGGGCCTCCGTCATCCATGGTTGCGCCGGCCGATCATACCAAAGGCGGAGTTTTCCCGGGGCGTCCGCGAGGGCAGTTGTTTCGCGCAACGGACCTCCCACACCCGTCAGTGGTTTGACACCAAGAGCAGTCGTCACCAGAGTCGTGGTTCGTATGAATTGGCGCCTTGAAATACCGTTCGCGGGTGTGGTGGGCTTGGGAATCATTTGCTTGGTAGGGACTTTCCGACGGATCCTGTCACTGTCAACTCGTTCGTTGTCGTATCGGTGCGGACGAGTCCGATGGCATTTTTTGCGGTCACCTTGACGTCATAAGTTCCTGCGGGTAAGCCGGCGATTTTGGCTGCGGGCAGTTTCCATGTACCGTTCAAATTATCAATCCCTGGATATACCTTGCCGGCGATTTCGACGGTCAGGGATGTTGTGATGCTGCCTAGAGTTCCCGTTAGGTCAACAGATTGGCCACTCACAACCTTGAGCGGGTTCACGGTGACGTCTGGCGGCAAGCGGTCAAATTTGAAGTTGCCCAGCTCAAAACCGATTTTGAATTTCCGCTCTTCCAGCACCTGTCGTACTCTGGGAATGAGGCGTGCGGCGTTCCAATAATAGATATGATTGAGCACGGGATCGGGCAATTTGAGGCCTTCCAATTTGGGTCCCCCGTGGAGGCCGCTGGTGACCTCATCAGTTTCGAAAACCTTACGTTCGCTGAGATATCCGGCGGCGGCCCCGGCACCGAAGTTATCCGAACCGAACAGAATGCGGTCGCGGTATTTGATATAAAACGACCTCGCTTTGCTCACCGTATAATGGCTCGGTTGCCGCGCATTGTGTGTGAAGGCGACATCGACAAACACGTTGGGAAATTTGTCGAAAATTCCTGCCAACTTTTCCATGCCTTGGTCATTTTGCAGCATGAAGAGCCCGTGGGCGAAGATAAAGGTGGTTTGCGGGTGCGCCTTGGCCACCTCAATCGTGTCATCTTCGAACTTGGGGTAGGCCGGGCTGTTAGCCTCCTGATTGCCTGGGTCTCCAGTATGGTAGCCCACGAGTGGCATCCCTTGCCGTCCGGCTTCATCGAGTTGTTCGTGGATTCGGGGGATCTTGCTCGATAGAATCGCGCCATGTGGCCACAATTTGAGACCCACAAACCCTTGCTGCTTGAAGGTCTTGATGTCATCGACGCTCCACCAGATGCCGGCGCTGGGAATCGTGAAGGCACCCGGAACAAAGAGAACTCTGTTATCCAACTTCTCTTTGACATACACCATGTCATTTCCCGGGAGCTGTTTCACGCTGGCCGGGCTGGCATTGTTGCCGTCGTTGTCCTTCACCCAGAACAATCCCGCCAGGGTGATGGTGATGGTACCGCCCCATTGGTCCATTGATTCGACTGCCTTGGCGTACTGGGCTTTGTTATCCATGTGGGTATGCATGTCCACACGGGGCATAGCGGATGGCGGATAGACCACCTGCTGGTCCGCCGTTGCTGCAATTGTCAATGTGATCAGCAGGCCGAGTGTCTTGAGAGATATTTGAGTGATATTCATGGGTGTTGTGGTTGATCAAATCCTGGGTCTGAGGCACAGATTCGCTGAATTATTGGCCTGTCCAACGGAGACTTTCACCTTTGGCGAGCTTCACTTCATGGGTCTGCGTCCCGTAGCGCAAACGGCACGGGTTGCCCATCAGCGATTGAATGACGGCTTCAACCAGTTTGCCATCCTTCCACGTGACATTCACCACAAAGCCGCCTCGGGCACGCATGCCCGTGACCGAGCCGGTGGCCCATGCCGGTGGAAGTGCCGGGATGAGGTGGATTTCGCCTGCATGCGATTGGAGGAGCATTTCGGTGATGGCGGCGGTGGCGCCAAACGATCCGTCCACCTGTGGCGACCCGTAACACATAGAGAAAAGGTTCGGGCAGGTATCCTTTGCCACCAGTTTGGCTAGAGAATTGGCGGCCTGTTGGCCATCGAACAACCGTGCCCAGCAGGCGGCTGTCCATGCCCGGCCAAACCCCGTGCTGCCGTAACCGCGAAGGTTCAAGGTGACCTTTGCCGCTGCGGCCAAGTCTGGCGTGGCGGAAGGCGTGATTTGGCTGCTGGGATAGAGACCGTAAAGGTGGGAGATATGCCTGTGGCGGGGCTCTTTATCTTCCCAATCATCGAGCCATTCCTGTAACTGGCCGTGCCTGCCGATTTGCAGCGGAGCGAGCCGCTTCCGCGCCTGGGTGACTTCCACGCAGAACTCCGGGTCGGCACCTAGTAGCTTGCCCGCCTCGGCACATTCCGAGAATAGGTCTCGGATGATTTCCATATCGATCGTGGAACCTGCGCAGATGTTGACCCCGAATTTGTCATCATATTTTGGGTCGCCCGGATAGATCGGGAAGTTTTCCGGCGATGTGGACGGGCAAGTTACCAGGCAGTGGCGTTCGGGGTGTTCCACGAGTGTATCTAGAAAGAATTGCGCTGCGCCCTTGAGCAAAGGATAGATTTCGCGCAGGTAGGCTTGGTCGCCGGTGAAGAGGTAATGCTCCCAGAGATGGGTGCAGAGCCAGGCACCGCCGACCGAGAAGGTCCCCCAAGTTGCGCCATCCATGGGCGCGGCGTGACGCCACTGGTCGGTGTTCTGATGAAACACCCAGCCGCGAGCGCCATAGTGGACGCGGGCCACCTTGCTGCCCGTCACAGCCAACTCTTTCACCATCTGCAGCAAGGGATCAACGCACTCGGGCAAGGCGGTGGCCTCGGCTGGCCAATAGTTCATTTCCAAGTTAATATTGGTGGTGAACTTGCTTTCCCAGGATGGATTCATGTCGCCATTCCAAATCCCCTGCAAGTTGGACGGCTGGCACCCCGGGCGGCTAGAGCCGATAAGAAGGTAGCGACCGTATTGGAAGAGCAGCGCGGCGAGTGCCGGATCCTGCTGCGGATCAAAATTTGCTAACCGTTCGTTAGTGGGTCGTACCGAGGTATCGGTCGCAGCCAAGTTTAATTGCACCCGGCGGAACAGTCGTTGATGTTCGGTGACATGGTCCGTGCGCAAGCGGTCCCATGCCTTGCCCCCGACTTTCTGTAGATAGGCTTGCACACGCGCCGCAGGATCGCCGTTCAAGTCGTTATAGCTATTGAAATTGGTGGCTGCCGCAATGACCAGGGTCGCAGAGTCGGCCGCTTCCACCGATATTCCTTCAGGGGTAGGTAGGCGTTTACCACCTTCTATGAGAACGCGCACCCGTCCTTCATAACAGACGCGGCCCTCGACCCCCCACAAACTGCCTGTTTTGCCGCGCAACACCAGTTCGCCGGAGTCGAGCGTTTCCACTGCGTGGTGTTCGTCGCCGGGGGTTTTGGTGTTAGTAATACCTGCCAGTTTTGCCACAAATGTCAGCGTGCCGGGTTTATCGGCGGTGAGGCGAACAACGATGACTTGGTCAACGGGGCTGACAAGGATATCACGGTGGAAGTTCACCTCACCCACGCGATAGGAAACGCTGGCAATGGCCGTGTCGAGGTCCAGTTGCCGACGATAGTGGGTCACGTTGGTGTGTCCGGGAAATGTGAGATATAGGTTGCCAAGTGGCTGATACTTCATCTGCTCCACGGGCTGGCCCATCATGATCTTATCAAACAATTTGTGAGCGTCGGAATATTTGCCGGAAAACACCAAGCGCCGGATTTCCGGCAATGCTTCAGGACCGCCCGGACGAGTCGCATCATAGGGGCCGCCGGTCCAGATCGTCTGTTCGTTGAGTTGAAGTTGCTCGCAATCGGCCGCCCCGAATACCATGGCCCCCAACCGGCCATTGCCTACCGGCAGCGCCTCTCTCCACTTCGCGGCCGGTTGCTGATACCAAAGAACCGTCGCCGCCGGATTGCTGGCGGGTGCCGCAGAGGTCGTAGCGGAATTGGCCGGTGCTGCGGCGAGCGGGGTGACTGAGGCGCAGAGGGCCAAGGCTGCTCCCATCCAATGATTGATTTTTTCTTGTGTCTTGTTCATAATTGCTAACTAAATTGATGTTGTGCCACTTATTGTGAAATCCCGATGGCCGTGGGATGAGTCCATTCACGATTGATCCAGACAAGCGTTTTCCAGCGGTTCAATTCCCTAACTACGCCATGTTGGTAATCCTTATCTGGAGTGAGTGTCTTGCCATCGATCTGGACAACCGGGTGATCCAAGCGAAGATCGTATAAGACAAACGCGGGATTCACGGCAGGATGGTTCATGTCGGCCATCAATGTCCCACTCAAACCGGCGTTGCCCGTGCTCGTGATCAAATACGCTCTTTGGGCAGCCTCATATTTAGCGGTGCCACCTTTGAGATCGAGTTGGGGCGGGTATAACCAACTTTTAGCCAATGGCACCAGCTCTTCCGGACGCTTGTCGGTCATTCCGTGTAACATGATGCGAGTTTTGACCCGCTCATTCATGAAATAATCTTTCCACTGGGTGAACGTGGTAAGATTGAAATGCGAGGGTTGGTCATTGTTCACAACCCATCTGCCATCACCGGGAACGGGGGTGACCGGCCAGTGGTTCCACCAACCGTAAATACTCGGCACAGAAGCGGGCCGCCACCCGGCTCCTTGAGCAGCGGAATAAGATCTGAAAAACGGGGACTCGTATTTGCCCTCGGCCGATTCGAATGGCTCGGGAGAAACAACGTAAAACGGTTTGTAGCGGCTATTCAGGTTTACAAAGTGGATATTGGCAAGTTTCGGTTCTTTCATTTCGACCGGCAGGTCTTTGCGCCATGAGTAGGCATGACATTCGCCGGCCATATTTGCCAGCGTGACCTCCGGATCGTTGATCACTTGTTCAGGACTCCGGCCCGGTGGCAACAGGATGATCGATTCTTCCCAGTCGTGTTTTCTCAGGGGGTTGGAGTAAAATAAGTCGATTTTTCTAATTCCGATGCCATCTGGATAGATGATATAATACTCATCGGCCCACTCGCCTTTTTCGTCCACATCTTTAGCGACGAAAGTGTGTTCGGTATCCACTAGGGCATAGCGCCAATGGACGATGGTCCGCGCGGGGGTATTTTCGATGATGCTGACATTGCTGAAGCGGCAATCGCGGTCCATCATGGGTTCGGCGCAGCTCCTCACATCCTTGCCCCATGTTTCCAGCCATTCATTCGTGTACCAAATCCCATTTTCTGTAACCCAACACGGGACATAACTGGTGCCACGCCAGAATATGAGTTTGCAGTTCTGGGATGAGAACCTGACCAACACATCGGGAGAATCACCAACCCGCCACAGCCGGTCCCATTGTTTGGTATAATTCAGCCGGGTATAATCGGCACCGAATTCGGCGGGACCGTCTGGACCGGTTGGCAGGACCCGCGGGGCCGACTTTACATTAGGCAAAGGAAGTTTGGCGGCATACGCTTGTTGGATTTGCTTCTCATTGAGGGCGGCACCGTACACACAGACATCGTCGAGCGTCCCATCCAGATAGGCGAACTTGTCGGACACCACATACTGGTAATCCGGCCATTTTTCCAAGATGGCGTTTCTGCCGATGGTGAGCCTGTGATTTTTGGTTGATCCAAGTTCGGGGGTTGTATCCAGATTGCCGACCTTTGCGCCGTTTAGATACAAGCATGACGGGCCGCCCTGCTCGGCCACCAAGTCCAACAGCAACCATTGCTTGAGCGGCAGTTTGGGGCCGGTTGATTCGGCCCAAGTGGTGGGCTGTCCGATGGCCATGGTCAGGTACCCGTCGTGGTTGATCGCTAACAGGGCGCCATCTTTTTCGCCGCGACGCAGATCGAACACGGGGCAGCGGAACCACGGATAGGAATCAAGCATCACCCATGCATGAATCGTGAACTGCTTGGGAAGCTCCAACCCCGATTTCTCCCTGATCAGGCAACCTGTATATCCATCCAATTGCAAGGCTCCGCCACAGATTCCTGGAACCGGATCGGAATATCCAGTGATGCTATCCCGTACCTTCGACACTTCCTCTAGCGTCGAGGAATCTGTTATGGAATCAAATGACCATCTTGAAATGATCTCCTGCGCCATGACCTGTAGGCACCCTGGCATCAGATATGAAAATATTATCGGTATAAGAAGTCGTTTCATATTCATAGTTATACAAATTGCTTGCCGGAGCACCTGGCTTGTGGTTGCTTCGGTTCGGCGCGAGTGGCTTTTCCCATGGGATGAATGCTCAAGAGCTGCAAGGGTTTGTGGAGTGTGTTTGTCTTGTTGGCGGTGTCGCTCACGCAGAGGGGAAAATCCGGCAATATCCGGCAACTTATTTTTTCGGTTTCAGTTCGAACGATTTGAGCGACACGCCGCGCTGATAGGGGGCGAAGATCCACAGTGTTTGGGCACCCTGGACTAGGCGGATATCAACCGGCGGGGTGGTTTGCCACAGGCCTGCGGTCCACGGCAGGGAGATCCAGGAATGGCCGTCTTGGACGGAGCCCACGCTGATTTCCCAGAAAGTAGGCCCGCCTACATTGCCGCTGCAATCGAGCGTTGTCAGACGGACATGTTGGGCGGTCACCGCCGGAAAGTCCTTGGCATAGTTGTTGCCGATAGTGGTGCCTTCTAAAATGGTTTTCCAGGTTGTGCCGGCCTGGTATTCCAGCACGAACTTCGAAACTTTCTCGTAGGCTCGTTCGTCGATCATGATCGTGCTAATCTTGGTCGGTTGGCCCAGATCCATTTCAATGGTCGCCTTGTCAACGCCTGCGTTGACCGCCCAGCGCGTGCTCGGATTGTTGTCCACGGCGAGTTGCGGGCCTAGGTCCTTCGTCATGTTCTTCCAGACGTTGGTGGCAGTGGCATGCTTGACCGGGGCCATGGCACCGAATGATCTAACATAAAAACTCTGCCCGCTGTTGATAGCCGCCACCTTCATCGTCATCTGATAGATTCCGGTGGCGGGGACCTGGATATTATAGCCGACCCAGGTGGAGGCCATACCTTGCGGGAAATGCACTTGTTTGCCTCCCTGGTAAGAGTCAAGTACCGTCACCCGCGGTTCGCCGCCCCACACGGTGATGCCACCGGTATCGAAATAGTCAGTCGCCTCAAAGTGCATGACCCCTGGCACCCCCTTGACCGGCGGCACCGCAGGTTTGGCGGTTGTCTCCACGTTCGTTGTTTTTGGCTGTACGGCCGGTTTGGCTGTGGGGTCAGCATTCATTTCGTCAGCTTTTTCCGAGGCACTCAGATCCCTGTTGGATGTGGGTGTTGCTTTGTGCAGTGTTTGCGCCAGTGCGAGGACGGCGGCGGAATGAGCCGGCTTGGCGGCGAGAGCGGTGGCGAGCCAGCGCAGGTGTTCGACGGTGGCAAAGACCTCGGTGTGTTCTCTGGATTCCACGGCGGCGACGAATTCCCGGCCGCCCATGCCTTCGAGGCGCGACGCATCCCAGCCACGGCCATAGGCGACCTGCCAGCCTGTGAGGGATTTATAGGCGACGCAGGCATGGGCCGGCTGGCCCACACCGATGGCCGGGATGCCAAACGCCTGACAGATGAAGACGGACCACGATGACCTAGGCCCGCATTTTCCGCCGCCGTCTAACACGGTTTTATAGTCAGTGTGGGAAATGGGCGAGTTTCTGCGCCACACGCATGAGGTGGTATCGACGACTTTTTCGCCAACGCGGAAATCGGGGCGCCAGGTGTTGATCATTTCGCGGCCCCACGACAGGTCGGTCTCGGAGGCACCCGAGCACACGACAAATTGGAGTTCCCAGACAGTGAGGCCATCGAAACTGGGAAACAATTCCTTGTTGGCGTGGGCGGTCTTAAAATATTGGTAACGCACTAGCGGGTTACTTGGGGTTTTCGGCTGGCCGGACCCCGGGGACCCGGTGCCGGGCGGTCGCAGCGCCGTGGCGATGGCTAGGCGCAGGCAAAGGCCATCCTTCGAAGCTGGATCGGCTACGTAGATTTTTTTCCAGATATCGAGAGCGGAGGTTGGGAGCTGATAGTTGTTAGTTTCCCTGGCCGGAATCGAGAGTGGTGTGGCACCCAACAGATAGAGGTCCAGAGCTTTGGGGTTGCTCAGTAGCCAAGTCAGGAACGGTTTGCTGGAGGCATCCGCCTTGGCGAAGGATGCCAGAGGGCCTGGACCGACCTTGGCGATGAACTGGTGCTGGGCCATGGCGATGGTGACGAGCGGGTCCTTGAACAAGGCACTCAACCCAGCTTGAGTGAGTTTGGCAGGATCGGCGGGTATTTTTTGGCTCAGCCAGGTACACAGGCTCGTGTCATAGGCGGCGAATCCGCCGTTGCGGATGGCGGCATCGAGATCGATGGGATTGGGTTGCCAGGCATGGACATGCCCGGCCAGAGTGCAGCCGAGGATGCAATGGATGAGTGAACTGAGAATGCGTTGGGGGGTGGTTTTCATTTGCCGCATATACGGATGGACAGGCAACGCGATTGCCGGGGCCGATCTTGCAATCCATGTCCAAATATCAGCAGAGAGCGCCGGGTTAGAGGCAGACCTGGTCCACCCGGCGGCCGTGTCAGCGGGTTTTGACAACGGCTCAGGGGCGGGGGCTGCAAGACATGATAGACAGGCGACAAGAAAAGTGACTGCGAGAAAGGGATGGTTCGCTACTCCTTGCCGAGATAATTCCCGTAGGTCAGCGCCAGCACAGCGGCGAGGAGTACGATAAAGGCGAGAGTAATGGTCTGGAGGGTCAACCGACGGCACTGGCGCCATTCGCGCAATACGACACCCACCAGATTGCTGAGCAACACCAGCATGATCATGTGAATCGCCCAGCTCGTGAACTTGTAAGCCCCCATCCGCACGTGAGCCAGATTGTAGAAAAAGAACTGGCCATACCAGAACAAACCGGTGATGGCCGCCATCAGAAAATTGACTGGCAACGCCGCCTGCGGTTGGCCAGCAGGCAACTCGACGAGTTCGCCCAATGTTTTGTGGCGTGCATGCAGATATAGACAGTAAATCGCAGTGGTTAGGAAGGCTCCTGTGTTAGAGAAAATATAGACCACGTTGCCTCGGAACACGCCGGCACCATGCGCGGTGGCGACGCTCGCAATCGGTTCGCCCGCTTCCAACGCAAACCCATACACCGCTGATAGAACGCCCGCCAGCAACGACAACAACAACCCCTTCACGAGCGAAAATTGGCCGCTAAGCTGCTGCACGCTCAGGTCACGCTCCTTAAGCCGCCCGGCCCAACCAGTCCCGGCAATGCCCAGGGTACCGATGATGATTCCCGCCACAATCCATTCCGCGCCAGGCTTGCTCAGTGTTGTCATCAGGGTGCCCTTGACCAGCGGCGGGATCAGCGTACCTAACACACTCGACAGGCCGACTGCGATTGCATAGGTGAGCGAGAAGCCGATGTAACGGATCGATATCCCGAAGGCGGTGCCGCCGATACCATAAGCAGCCCCCAACAGAAATGAGTGGAGCATCGCCGATTTCGGTGCCTCGCACAGCACGGTGGTCAGTTGAGGAATCGTGAGCCAGGCACCCAGCAGGGGCAGCAGAAACCAGCAGAACGAGGCCTGGGTTAGCCAGTACGTTTGCCAGGACCAACCCCTGACTTGCTTTTCCGGAGTATAGCAGGTCGCAGCAAAGGTGGCGCCCACCGCGTGCAGGGCCACGCCGAGGAGAGGGTTGGAGGCAATCGGGGGCATGATATGGGGTTAGATCCGGGAGTTATGTCTGCTAACTGCTAAAGTGCGGCGTCGAATTCTCCGAGGGCGAGCGGATAGCGGCCATGCTCGCGCACGAGCTTCACGATAAAATCATAGGTTTGCCCGGACACACTGCTGCTCACCGAATGATCGGACTGGAAAATGAGGCCGCCACCTTTGGCGGCATTGAGTTTGCGGAGCACCTCGCGTTGGATCGCCGCGCGGTCGCCACTTTCCCAGACTTGGATGTCACTGTTGCCGCAGAAGCCAATCCCATGGCCGTATTGGCGGCGCAGATCAACCACGTCCATACCGGCCTTGACTTCGAGCGGGTTGTAGGCATCCACACCCATCTCAATGTAATCCTGGAAAATTGCCTTCACGTTGCCACAGCCGTGATAGATAACCGGCAGACCGGCTGCATGCGCCGCCTCGACGATTTGCGCGACCCACGGTTTGAAATACTCGCGCCAGTAACTCGGCGACATGAACGTACATTTCTTGTATGCCACGTCGCCCCAGATCACGAAGCCATCCAACATACCGGCAGCCGCGTCGATTTCCGCCTTGGCGAGTGCCAGATAGAACGCGCCGATGCGGTTGATCACCTCGCCCATCGCTTCGGGGTCCTCGCCCATCCAAAGCAGGGCGTTTTCCTGGCCGATGAGGCGGGTGAGGCACTCGCTCACTTCGATGACGCTGCCGTACAC
>Ga0118677_10012605_pt1 | contig 12360 bp, 13 predicted proteins | sample AliMusrvi5mmetaG_FD_86154 | JGI IMG/M metagenome (GOLD analysis project Ga0118677, IMG submission 86154)
GAGTACATGCGCAAGAAATTGATATTTTGGTCGGCACTCAAATGCTGGCCAAAGGCCATGACTTTCCAAACTTAACTTTGGTTGGCGTGATTGATACGGATAGCGCGTTGCATAGCCCAGATTTTCGCGCCAGCGAGCGATTATTTGCGCAACTGATGCAAGTTGCTGGTCGCGCTGGTCGCGCCGAAAAAGCTGGGCAAGTCATTATTCAAACCCAGTTTCCTGAGCATGTGCTATTCAACGCTTTGCGAAGCCAGGATTATGTGGCTTATGCCAATGCGATGTTGCAAGAGCGTGAGCAAGTGCAGTTCCCACCCTATGTGTTTACCGCTTTACTAAGAGCAGAGCCTAACGACTATGCTCTGGCGAATCAGTTTTTACAACATGCGTTTAGCTTGGCGCGAAACCTAAGTCAGGATGTGCTGGTGTATGACCCTGTGCGCCCACAAATGGAACGCCTGAAGGGCATGGAGCGCGGGCATATGCTGATACAAGCTTCGCATCGGCCAGCATTGCAGAAATTACTGAGAAATTTGGTGATGCAATTAAGGGGTACAAGTATTGCAGCTAAGGTTAGATGGTCTATGGACGTTAATCCTTTAGAGTTCTAAGGCTTCGTGTTAAGAAGCCGGACCTTCTTTATTGCTTTTAACTTCAGCCGAGCCTTGCGCTAATTTGAGTGCATCCTCACCGCTTAAAAAGCTATGGCCTTGTGCGTACCGTTGTGCATAAGACTCAAACATATGCGCACGGCGGTCAATATAAGTGTCTTTGCTAGAGATTTTAGAGGGATCTTGTTGCTTAATAAACGAAGCCTGAGTCATTTTTTATCCTACCTTTAAATTGCTAAGCGCACTATCAGCCATTGGAATTTACTTATGCAACTGACGTGACGATGTTGAAGGTTTTAAGCGCTAACCTGAAAAGCAGGGACGGCACACCCTAAAAAGCAAGGGACGCATTTTGCATAAACGGTAGCTATACTATTTTTATTAAATGTTGGCGACTGATGAAGAGTGAACGGGGTCTGCCAATAGGTTTTAATGAACATCGTATGTGCTTCTCAATGTTGCTGCAAGCATGTTGACCCGTAATAAAACTGGTAAGTAATTGGTATTAGACTTAACTAATTAGATTTGCTCACTTTAGCTAGTGACAATTAACAAATAGCATTGGCCAGCTACTTGTCTATGGTCACTAAATAGCTACGTAGATTATTCGCTTTACTTTCTAGGCCGAGTTTTTTCCGTATATTTTTGCGGTGTATGCTGATGGTTTCTGGCGACAGAGATAAGGTTGCAGCTATGGCCTTGGTTGATGCGCCCTCCCTCACCATGGATGCCACCAGAACTTCTTTTGGCGTCAAATTTTTATAGGCCGAACTTAGGCTGGTTGCGTAACCATACGATGAAATCAAACGCTGCAAGTTGGCTTCTAGTGTACTGAGTAAGCGTATATGTTTGGGGTCACGGCTACTGTTTTTTAGTCTTTGTAAAAACGGCATAACCTCTTGTTTTAGTTCAAGTATAAGTAAATTTTTTGCGTCTAAGCTTTCCGTTTCACGCATTTTAAGGATTACTTTTAGTGCAGTGTTGGCCTCAGAGGATTCGGCTTTGCTTTGATCAAGTTCAAGCGCTACTTTTTCAACTTGCTTGAGTAAGCGCTTGCGTGATTCTTTTAGGGACTGATAAGTATTTTGTAGCTCTTCATTTTGTATTGCTAGCGCCAATTGATTTAATTGTAATTCATGCAACATAACTTCTAAGGAAGCGTTAGCCAACAACGGGATGATTGACGTTGCAGCCAGTTCTTCCTCTGCCCCTAAACTACGGCGACCGAATGGCGGTTTACGCCTATCGGTTTGTTGATTACGACGATCTGGTAAAGCCACAGTCCTATTTGCAGAAGCGCCAGCGACGGGCATGGGAAACTTAGTTGCTTGAACTCTGTCAGTCATCTTACTAGCCGTTAATGGTTTAGATGTTTTCTTGTTAGCCACAAGTGAATCTCGTTAAAGATACAATACTGTTTGAATTGAGAAATATTATAGAACAGTGGGTATGTCATGGGGCTACAGTAAGTGGTTGCACTTAGTGTATTGCCAAAACAGCGCTGTTATCTTCAAGATATTGTCCATTTTCCATGAAGCTAATAAGACGCAATCGTTCAACAAAGGCAGCAACTTCTTTGCTAGCGTCGACCATTAAGCCAAAACGATTGGGGTATAATGAAACACATATGCGGCGGGTGTAGTTCAATGGCAGAACGCTAGCTTCCCAAGCTCGATGTGCGGGTTCGATTCCCGTCACCCGCTCCAGTTGATGCAATCATAATTAACGGTAGTCAATCACAAATCCCCTGTCAAGGTCTTTGAAGCCAACTAAATCAATGGGTTAAGTGAAATTCAGTTCTAGCTTAAACGCCATTTATCCCTAATTAGCTTGTGTAACTTGGTACAAAAAAAGGTATAATTTAACTTAGTTAAATATTTTTATACCTTTTTGGATTGTCTTGTGGCGAAACTCGGTTCTAACTTATTGGATGACTTAACCATCAAGGCAGCAAAGCCTTCAGATAAGCCTAATCCCCTTAGGGATGGAGGTGGTTTATACCTTTTGGTTAATGAGAATGGTAGTAAATATTTCCAACTGAGGGCAACCCTTCATGGAAAGCGTAAGCTCATACAACTTGGGGTTTATCCTAAGATAACATTGGCAGACGCTCGTGCTATGGCAAGAGACATGCTTGCTCAAATTAAAACTAATGTAGACCCAGTGTTGCTGCGTAAGAAGACAAAGTTAGGAAAAGCGATTGATGCTGATAATACATTTAAGAAAGTAGCTTCTGATTGGTTGTTAATCAAAGGTAGGTCATTGGCTAAGTCTAGTCATAAGAAGATTCAGCAAACATTCAATGCCAACGTCTTTGGGATGATAGGAAAATATCCAATTAAAGATGTTGATAATGTAATGGTTAGAAATTGCCTGTTAGTGATGCAGAAGCGTGGGTCATTGGAGTTGATGGAGCAGACAAGGGCATGGATTAAGGCGGTGTTTGACTTTGCATTTGCTGACGGCTTATTACTGGAGAATCCTATCCCAGTTAAAGACATTAGACTTGAAGTTGCCGTTAGTAAGGGCTATCCACATCTTAAATCACTAGCTGATGCAGGCACTTTCCTTCGTAATCTCGCTAAGTATAGGGGGAGTTTTGAAGTGGCTACCTGCACATACTTGTGCCTACATTTAGCACAGCGACCAACGGAGCTAAGAGATGCTAAGTGGGTTGAGTTTGACTTGGATAATAGTTTGTGGACACTACCTCTAGAAAGGTCAAAGACTCGTAAGCACATGGCTAAAGCTCACACTATTGTTCTGTCTAGACAAGTCATAGCGAGATTGCGAGAGTTACAAGTATATTCAGGCCATAGTGAGTATTTATTTCCTAGCCGAGTTAAGGATAAAGCCTTATCGGAAGCAACAATCCGCAAGTGCTTTAGAGCTGTTTTTACTAAATATCACACAGTACCGCATGGATGCAGGCATTTCTTCATAACACAGACTAACGAGAGCTTATTGTTTAACCGAGATGTGATTGAGGTTGCCGTTTCTCATGGCGATAAAGATAGGGTTAGGGCTACATACAACTTTGCTACTTATGAGGATGAGCGGAGGAGATTGTTTCAATGGTGGAGTGACCAACTAGAGGGAGCAAAGGAAACTGGCAATAGCTAATTTAAGAGTAGAAAACTTACTGGAAAGACTAGGGTAGAACATCCTACAATCACTTTAAATATAGGGGTTGATGTAATGCCTTATCCGTGTGTTTTTAATGCGTTATAGGAGCATTATGTGTGTTTATAGCTACACTTTAACGACAATTATATGTGTTGTAAGTTGCTAGGTAACGGCCATATGAATCAATTGCTTATCAGTGCATAATGGATAGAATAATTTAAGGATTACAAGTGTGACTGACGAAACATATTTAATAAAGACTGCACCTCAGTTTGATGTCCATAAATGGTCAGATTATGCCGAAATCAATCTTGTTGTAGATGCTTTGTTTGAAGAGATAAAAACTCTTCGTGCTAGCAAAAGCATTCGTATTAGAGGTGCTGATAAAGTTAAACGGCAACTAAAAGTGATACTTATTGATTTGTGGGCGGCTTCCAAGCTAAGTGCAAATCCATACAGAGCAGTTTCGTTGAATAAAACTGACTATGGAAATGAAACTAGGTATAAGAAGATTTTTCTTAAATATGATTATTTTGCACAAGTGGTTAAAGACCTTAAAGAACTTAAATATATTAGTTTAAAGCTAGGCTTTAGAAATTCTGAGGAACCAAATAAATCAAGACGAACAAGAATTAAGGCAACACCAAAGCTTATAGATAAAATTCTAAATCCAGACTATGGTGTAGATGCTCTTGTTGCCAATAAAGGTAGCATGGCATTAGCTGACTATAATCCCGATCTTACACGAGAGACCATCATTCTTCGTGACAAAGATATAGATGGCGAGAAATACAACATTGATTATGTGGATACCGAAACCACAAATGAAATGCGATTGAACGTTCTGAAAATTAATGTAAAGCTAGCCAATGACCGAATAGCACTTCATGTTACCGATACGCAATATGCAGCCATGATTGCTGAGTTAAGTTCAAAGAAAAACAAGAGTCCCACAGTAGACTTTACAAGAAATAGTGTTTACAGAGTTTTCAATAACGCATCCTTTGAGCAAGGTGGTCGGTTCTATGGTGCTTGGTGGATTGGTATACCCAAAGAGTACAGAAAGTATATAACTATTGGAAGAAAGCCCACAGTAGAGCTAGATTACTCAGGTCATCACTTTAGAATATTATATGCATTAGATGGATTCCCTGCACCTGACGACCCTTACGATATAGTTGGTTTTGATAGAGAGAAGCAAAAGATAGCAAGCCTCATTATGATTAATGCTTTTGATGAAAAAGCAGCTGCTAAGGCAATGCGTCGAGAAGGCATAAGTGGAGCTAAAAAACTAATAGACGCCATTAAAGCTAGACACTCACAGATAAGTCACCACTTCTTTACTGGGGTAGGTAATAACCTTATGTACCAAGACTCTAATCTAGCAGAGAAAGTGATGCTTAGAATGATTGATAGAGGTGCAACCATATTGTCATTACATGACAGCTTTATTGTTAGAAATTCGTATGGCAATGAGCTAGAGGAAATAATGAATGAAGAGTTTGAAAATCAGTTTGGAAGTCTCACCATGTTGAAATATAAAAAGACAGAAGGTGAAGAAAGAAGTGAAACTCAAACACAAGCTTTAGGTGATTTATCGGATTATGACTTTGAGCAAGAGACGTTAAGTTATAGTGACTACTATAGTATTTGGGGTTAACTAATATTTATATGTATGGTGGCTTTGGGCCACCTATAACAAGCATATAACCTATTTAGTATATATTATATGGGGGTTGGTATGTTCATTACTAATCCGTCTAACTATTGTGAGTAAAGCCATGCTTTGTGATTTATGTAGTGCAATTGAAACGAATAAAAGAAATGCTTCAGGGCATAATGTCTTGTTAAGACTGAAGGGCTTCTAAGGCAAAAGATGGTGGGGCAAGCGAGTAGCTCTATAACAAAGTATAAATGCTCTAAATGTAACCACTCTTGGCAGTATGAGGATGATAAAAACGATATCCATGCCGGTTGGACGGCACTATAAAGCAGGTGGTAGTTAAGAAATAAATCCATCTAACTCTATGTCAATAACACCCTGCTAGCCAATGTGTTATCTCTCTGTAAGCATTCCATTTAAATAATTGTCATAAACCAAAATACTGTCATAAAGAGTGTATATTTGATATGTATCAAAACAAAGAGTTACGGTTAAGAATAGCGTTAAATCGGTAAGTATGGAAATTAATAAATTGGAGAAAAAGATGAACAAAAGTTTTTTGTTAATTATGACCATATCATCTGTGTTTCTTACTGCATGTGACTCTGGGGGTAAGAAAATTGTAGATACTAAAGATGGCGTGATTGTTACAACTGTTACAGGTGACATTTATAAAGTCGTTGGGACTGAGCTTTATGAGATTAAGAGTCATGACAAAGGTTATGAGGAAGGTTATTTAAAGAGCATTGATTACGACATCCCATCAAAAAATGCAAAACTCCATGTATCGCTTAAAGCGAAAATATTTAACGATAAAACCGACTATGTAATAAAGGTTGATGTGGTGGAAAATTCAATAACAGACAAAAATATTACTAAGCCAGAAGTTTTAAAAATTTCCAATGGAAATATTGATGGGATTTCATCATTGATAATAAATTTTGAAGATGCAGAAGGTTTTTCTGCTGGGAAAGACGTTATAGGATTTGACGATGATTGGACAAACATAGTAAACGATAAAGACGAGACTTTGATTTATGAGTTTAAGGGTATGAGAGCATCAGAAAAGCTAAGAGCAAATAAAAACACATCTTTACGGATTCAATGGAAAAGTACTTTTTAATAGAAACTTCTGAAGTTGCCATAGACATAAAAACTAATATTTAAAGGAAGTCTTGAAATGAAAAAACTACTATCTATTATTTGTATTGTACTTATTGTTGCCTCGTCACTAGCTGAAGCTGCTAACCGTAAAGGTAGTCATCGTGTTGGTGGCTATAACAGTCATGGCAAAGGAAGTCATTATGTTGGTGGACATAGGTGATGTTGACAACTGGCCTTAATTAGACTTGGACTTGGGATGAGGCAATGAAAAAGCTAACGCTTGCAATACCACTAATATTCGTAACATTGTTTCTAGCAGGATGTGGCAAACCACAGGGACAAATTGATGCTGAAGCTCAGGTAGAGGAGTTGCAAGATGAAAACACCCATCTTAAAGAGAGTTTGGAAGAAGTTAAACAAGACATTCAAAGTTCTCGGGATAATCTTGAGCAACATAAGCTTGACGATGCTAGTGATGATTTAGATTCTGCGGAAGAAAAAGCTAATGAATGATTTGTTACAAACATATTACTATTGACAATTAATTATATTGAGAATAATGTTTATCTTATAAAGGGGAAATATTATGAATAATAAACGTAAGTTCTTAATTCCATTGGCTGCTTTGGCTAGTGTGTTTGTAGCTAGTAATGCTTCAGCGAACGTTAATGCTAATGAGCCAAACTTGTCTTCAGCGGGTGCACAACTCCAAGCGACTACGGTTGTTGGTGCTAATGATGTATTCAGTTTCATTTTGAAGACTCCAGCTCAAAGCCAATTTATGGCAGAGCATGCATCACACGCATCACACGCATCACACGCATCACATAGCTCTCATCAATCTGGTAGTTAATGGCTAGTGCTGATGTAGTGCTCGTCTTTGATGAGCGATTGTTCTCTATAGAGGCGGTGCAAAAGGCTGCCTATAGGTTTATACATCTATTTGCGATGGACATGAGCTTAGTTAATGGGAGCATTACTTGCACTCTAACACCGTCACAAGAGCATAGCCCTGAGGGCCTTAAGCACTACATTGACGAGTTTAAAAAAGAAGTTTTAGACCAGCACCTACGTATTAGAATAAAAGCCGAAACAGAAGACGTCAGAAACCTAGTCCTTGGGATAGCTTTCTCAAACTCAGGGCTGCTGGCAAGTGAGTAAATTCCATTCTAAAGAAGATTACCTACCCACAGAAGCTAGCTATAAACTACTCCCTATCAAGTTTGAAAGATTAAACTCTGATGAGTATGTATTAACCAATATGTCAGGCGAATTCACGGTAATAGAAAACGCTGATTTAGACAAAGTGGTTAACTATAAACTTGTTCCAGAAGATCAGTTATATGCTGACCTCCGTTCAAGGCAATTTATCTACGAGCCAAATGACAAGTCTCCAGTTCAGATGCTTGCCTTAAAAGTTAGAACTAAATATTCCCGCCTTGCCAACTTTACCAATTTACATCTATTCGTAGTAACACTCAGGTGTGACCATAGCTGCCCGTATTGTCAGGTTTCCCGTCAATCTGAGGATAAGTCTTCATTTGATATGACAAAAGAAATGGCAGACAAGGGTTTAGACTTTGTTTTTCGTTCACCGTCACCGGCTTTAAAAATAGAGTTTCAAGGTGGTGAACCACTTCTTAATTTTGAGCTTGTTAAATACATAGTACTTGAAGCTAAGAAGCGCAATGAATCTCTAGGACGTGATTTAGCCTTTGTGATTGCTACGACACTTTCTCTACTAACAGACGAAGTTTTAGACTTCTGTAAGGCACACAACATATTCCTATCATCGTCACTTGATGGTGTTGAGGCTCTTCATAATGCTAATCGTCCACGAGCTGGCAAGAATAGCCACCAGAAGTTTGTTGAGGGGCTAGGTAAAGCTAGACTTGCTTTAGGTTTTGATAACGTATCAGCATTAATGACAACAACGGAGCAGAGCCTTCCGCAAGTAAAATCCATCATAGACGAATATCTTCGGTTAGGCTTTAACGGCATCTTCCTAAGACCTTTATCCCCTTACGGCTTTGCAATTAAGACTAAGAAGTATCGGGCTTATAACACGGAGCGTTGGCTTGAGTTTTATAAGGAAGGGCTAGACTACATAATTGAACTTAATAAAGCTGGCGTTAGGTTCACTGAGCACTACACTTCATTAATACTTACTAAAATGCTGACTTCAAATGACCCTGGTTTTGTGGACTTGATGAATCCTTCTGGTGCAGGTATTGCGGCGATAGTTTTCAACTATGATGGTGGTGTATATGCGTCTGACGAAAGCCGAATGCTTGCAGAAATGGGTGATGATAGTTTCCGCCTTGGGCATATTGAGAAAAACACTTACGAAGAGATGATGTTGTCAGACAAGCTTCTTGATGCATTAGAGGACACTTTTACACTAAGCGTACCAATGTGCTCAGACTGCGCCTTTGAGCCTTACTGTGGGGCAGAGCCTGTATACCATCATGCTGTTTATGGCGACTCAGTTGCAAGAAAGCCAGAGTCGGAGTTTTGTAAACGCAACATGTCGATATACAAACACCTTATTGAGCTAATGAGGTCTGATGCAGAGACTAAGCAGATATTTCTAGGTTGGGCTAATAGATGTTAAAGCTAAGTGGAAAAGTTATTGAAATTAAAAGTTCAAATGCATCGGGTAACACTCTTTACAGCATTAGTACGAACAAAGAACTTCCTAAAATACTAAGAGCTGAAAAAGCTTACTTAGTTAGCGATATGCTTGTGCCTGAGGGCTTTAAGCACTACATTGTCTTAGACCATCTCACTGCCTGCATACCAGCTTTGCCAGTAGATGCTGAATATACTGTTCTATCACAGGACTATTCCTATATCGCTAACGACGATGTAATCAGAATATCTCAAGAAAAGTCAGCAATAAGAGTTTTGTACAGAGCTTCATCACCAAATAACGGAATACTTATTACTGAGCAATGTAATCATTACTGCTTGATGTGCTCTCAGCCACCGAAAGACATAGATGATTCTTGGCTATTGACTGAGACTGAAGCATTGATTCCACTTCTACCAAGGTACACAAAAGAGATTGTATTTACTGGAGGAGAACCAACTCTTTTTGGAGAGAGGTTTTTAGATATCCTCAGGCTCACTAAAAGTTATATGCCAGAGACCAGCATTCATATACTTTCTAATGGGCGTAGTTTCAAGAGTGAGGCATTTACCAAGAGTTACGCTGAAATAGCCCATCCAGACATGATGGTTGGAATTCCAATTTATTCTGACGACCCCGCACAACACGATTATATAGTCCAAGCTAAGGGTGCATTTGACGAGGCTATCTTAGGGATTTTAAATCTCAAGAAGCATAATCAGAAGGTTGAGATTAGAGTGGTCATTCACAAGCAGTCTATAGGTCGCCTAAAACAGTTATGTGAGTTTATCGGTAGAAATCTACTGTTTGTTGACCATGTGGCCCTCATGGGGCTAGAGATGACGGGATTTACACGGGCAAATCTAGACAAGCTTTGGATAGACCCGCACGACTACAAAGACACCCTAAGCGAAGCTGTGCAAATACTGGCTCGTTATGGTTTGAACGTTTCGGTATATAACCATCAGCTATGCTTAGTTAATAGTGACGTGCAGCCCTATTACAAAAAGTCGATTAGTGACTGGAAGAATGAGTTTGTAGAAGAGTGCACTGGATGCAAAAAGCTTAGTGACTGTGGCGGACTCTTTTCTTCAGGTGTGCAGCATGGTTACAGCAAGAACTTACATGCTTTTAGCTGAGATTCAGCATAATAAATGATGCGTTCATTTTTATTGATTATATTATTGGTCTTTACAGTAAGTGCTTGTAAGGAAAAAACTAGTGAGTCTGAAGTTCCCTCTTCATGGGCTTCTGCTAAAGAGGAAACTCCTGTTGCTGAAGCTACTCCCGCCACACCTGAGGCTAATCCATATTTAAGTTTAGCTACTCCCGCCACACGTGAGGCTAATCCATATTTAAGTTTAGCTACCCCAAACGAAACCAAAGCTAATTTACCTGATCCTCCGGCAGAAAGTCATAAATATATAAGTTCTAGAACTTGTGAAAGTGGCCATTGGGTAGATTCAGTTTCTGATGATGGAGAAATAGTTAAATTAGAAGATGGTAGTGTTTGGGAGGTGGATGCTGGGGATACTGTAGACTCAATGCTATGGCTTCCAACGACGAATGTTTTAGCCTGTCCCCATAAGCTTATCAATACTGAAGACAATGAAACAGTTGGAGCAACACGTTTGAAATAACTTATGAGTTTATTGAAGTCTAAGTTTAAGTCATAGTTGCACGAATAAAACTAAAATGAAAAAGCTCTTACTTATAGCCTTGTGCATATCAAAGCTTGCATTTGCAGATGTTGAATTTCAGAAGTTAGATTACAAAGACTCTAAAGGCCATGAGTACGCATCACTTAAACTAACAGACCATATTCTGGATTCTGATGTTCCTTTATTTAAAAAGTATATTAAACAAATCCACAAAGAGCATTTACGGTTAGAGGATGATTCGGTTGTATTAAATAGCCATGGTGGTATGGGTATTCCTGCCGTTGCAATTGGCAGAATTATTCGTAAAGAGCATCTATCTACCCTTGTGCCTCAAGGGGCTATCTGCAATAGCGCCTGTGCTTATGTCTTGATTAGTGGGGTTTGTAGGATGGCATTGGGTGAAGTGAAAATTCATCGTTCGTTGCATCAAGGTGACGAGGATATGGATAAGCCAGTTTCTGTAAAAGAGAATTACAAGGTCATACGAACAGTCATCCGAGATAAGTTTAGTTTTTACCGTGAGATGGGTGCTCCAGATGCAATGGTATGGCAGGGAATTAATACCCCACAATGGCTGATAACAAGTCTCAGCGAAGAGGAAAAGGATTCGTATGGATTGTTTTATTCAATCCCTGAAGAGCAAGACCTACGTTACAACCGCATAGCTAGGCAACGCAAAGTAAGTAAATTTGATTTGGTTGAAATACTTAAAGATAAGTATGTGGAATTAAATCCTGCTGATAGTCCTAGTGATATGACGAATCGCTTATCGTGTTCAGAGCAATTGTTTTTGGAGGAATAAAATGAAAAAGATTCTATTACTTGTATGTTTGTTATTAAGCTTTAGTCCACTTCACTCTTTTGCTCTTGACACATTTAACTCCGAGCAAGCTGCACAAAAGCATTGCCCAGCCGATATTGTTGTATGGGTGAACCTACCTACAGGGATATTCCATTACAAGGGTCAGCGGTGGTATGGCATCACTAAAAGCGGTGCATATGTTTGTAAGCAGGAAGCTGTTAAGGAAGGCGATAGACCTTCAAGGAATGGACAATAGTCTCGCAGTACAAAACTTAATAAAAAATAGAACACCCCTTAACATCATTTATTGACGGTGGTAATTTGCCCCTCCCACACCCTAGCCAATAGAGTTAAATTCTAGCTAGTGAAATTCGGTAACATAACGCACTATTATCTAAAATGCTACGCACTCAAGCCTTCGGTCAGATAATGAACGCTATGTTAAATTCCCTCTAAGCTTTGTTTATACCCCGCCCCATCCAACATCAGTGCGAATCATTAGGTATAATTGATGTCAGACCACATGTTATCGCTAGCCAAACAAGCAAAGCTAGCAATATATATTAGGTATAAAATTTGGTATAAAAATTACAAACAGTTTACGCAGCACTAATGGTAGTAAGGATTTCAGGAACATAAACGATTCCCGTCACCCGCTCCAGTTGATGCAATCATAATTAACGGTAGAAAAATGGATAATCAATCACCTCCTTCAGTCATGACTTTTGCGGGCACTGACCCAAGCGGTGGGGCAGGTTTGC
>Ga0118677_10005895_pt2 | contig 12359 bp, 6 predicted proteins | sample AliMusrvi5mmetaG_FD_86154 | JGI IMG/M metagenome (GOLD analysis project Ga0118677, IMG submission 86154)
TCGCCGATCCGAACACCTTTGCGATCCTCCCCTGGCGTCCGTCGGAAAAGGCCGTCGCGCGCATGTTCTGCGATATCGTCACCCCCGACGGCGTGCCCTACCCCGGCGACCCGCGCCAGGTCTTGAAGCGCAACCTGAAAAAGGCCGCGGACATGGGCTTCACCATGAACGTCGGTCCCGAGGCGGAGTATTTCTACTTCCGCAGCCCGCAGGACCCGGAACCGCTGGATCAGGGCGGCTACTTCGACCTCATCCCGCGCGATGAAGCCGTCGATCTGCGCCGCGAAACCGTGCTGGCGCTGGAGCAGATGGGCATCTACGTCGAGTTCAGCCACCACGAAGTGGCGCCCAGCCAGCACGAAATCGACCTGCGCTACACCGACGCCCTCACCATGGCCGATACGCTGATGACCTATCGCCTGACAGTGAAGGAGATCGCCTACATGAGCGGGGTCTACGCGACCTTCATGCCCAAACCGCTCTTCGGGCAGAACGGCTCCGGCATGCACGTCCACCAGTCGCTGTTCAAGGGCAAGCACAACGCCTTCTTCGACCCGAACAAGGAATATTTCCTCAGCGATATCTGCAAGCACTACATCGCCGGCATTCTCAAATACGTCCCGGAATTCACCGCTGTCACCAACCAGTGGGTGAACTCCTACAAGCGGCTGGTGCCGGGGTACGAGGCGCCCGTCTACGTCTCCTGGGCGCAGCGCAACCGCTCCAACCTGGTGCGCATCCCCATGTACAAACCCGGCAAAGAGCATGCCACGCGTATCGAGCTGCGCAGTCCCGATCCGGCCTGCAATCCGTACCTGGCCTTCTCCGTCATGCTCGCCGCCGGCCTCAAAGGCATTGAAGAAAAGCTGCCCTGCCCCGACCCGCGCGAGATCGATCTTTTCGACCTCTGCCAGGCGGAACGCGACGCCATGGGCATCACCATGCTCCCCGGCAGCCTGAACAACGCCACCGACCTTTGCGAGCAGTCCGACCTGGTGCGCGAAGCCCTCGGCGAACATGTCTTCCGCGAATTCATCGCCAACAAACGCATCGAATGGGACCGCTACCGCGTGCATATCACCGATTATGAGATTAACGAGTATCTGCCGTTGCTGTAAAACGAAAGGCCTCCGGTTCACCCGGGGGCCTTTCTCATAGTCTTCCTCATAATCTGACTCTTACTCCCGTCCCCATGGACGCCCACTTTCCCTCTTTTTGCTCTGTTATCAAAGCCACTTCACCAGAAGATACCGTTGTTTTCCCTGGTACCGCGTGACCAGCCGTTCGATCTTCATGCCATGTTGGAGGCAGTTGTTTAAGCTGGGGATATTCTCCGGGGAAACCGTGGCACAGAGACGTCGGTAGCCATCTGCTCGAGCCCGGGCGATCATTATCCTGGAAAATCGTCGTTGCAGGCCGTTGCCCCGGTAGTCGGGATGGACGGCAACCGTATCGAGGTGGGCAACGGTGTTGCAGGTTTCACGATCCCATCCTAAATCGAATCCGATATTATCAGCTTCGGTTCCCGGATACGACAACGTACAGTAGGCGATAAGGTCATCATGCACAAAACAGCCGTACATCACCCCTCGTTGTGCAGGACTCTCACGCATATGTCTGCTGAAGAAATCCGCGGAGTCAGGGTGAAAAAGGTCTTTATCCGGTAGGTGGGTGACGACTGTCTGTTGCAGTCGAAGCACATCGTTAATATCCGTCATCGTTAACGGTCGGATCATGCCGGTCTCGGCAGAAAAATCTGTTCTGTCAGGCATGAATCGCTTCAAGCGTATATTCATCGTGCTGACCTCGCCGGGCTAACTGAGGCCCCGGTTCATCGGAGGTTATGGATCATGCGGGTTAGACTCCGCGGGCAGGTGCATCGATCTGTAACTCCCGTCTCGGGTACTGTCACTCGACGCTTCACAAGATATCCGTCGCATGCGCGGTCACGGTAACAGTACCCGAGACTCAAGCCCTTACCGAAGCTTCGAGCGTCGTTTGACGTCCTCCCAGGCAAAACTTTGCACCAGTTCGACGTGCCCATCAAGGAAGGCGACACACCGCATGCCATCCGGACCGGGGTTTTTCTCGTAGAAAATGATCCGGATTTGTGGTTCGGGTATCGAGCCGAGCGATCTGCCGGAGAAGTAGTAGTTGAAGGCATACGGCTCATTGGTACAGGGGCTGACCAGAACCACCGAAGGAATGGAAAGCAATTTTGTGATGTCCGCCGTTGTCTTGATTGCCGGCAGCCGTTCATCGTGTTCCTGGGCATACATCACTGCCGACAGCGCCAGTTGGCGAAGGTTGCTCAACGATTTCGTCTCGCGCGCTTTCCCGCCTGCCCTGGCAAACGCGGGGAATGTCAACGCCGCCGCAGTCGCCAATAAAGGTTGGGCGCCGGTGAGATGGCAGCGCAGTGCGCCGCCGTCTTCGTCGATCTTCAGCGTCAACGCCCACTGTGCGCGGTCGAGCTTCATCGCCGTGAACAACGCCCGGGTGTCGTTGTCCGCCCCGAAGGCTTTCAACAGGTGTGGGAGGAACGAGAAATCGCCGAAGGCCGCCAGGTGGGCATCTTTGGCCATCGCCGGCACCTCCAACGGGGGCTGTGCCGCCGGGATGAGCCAATCGGGATGCGTTGCCCCGAGCACCCACTGCTGTTTCGCTGTCCAGCACAGCAAAGTCCGGAAGAAATCTCCCTCTTCTTTCGTCGATGGCAGCGTGTACAGGTTGTCCTTGTGCGCCACATCTTCGCGCATTTCTTCAAAGAAGCGCCCCAGGTCGGCGGCAGCAGCCGTGGCGTCTTGCACCGAGCCGGTTTCCCCGGTCATGGTCACGCCGAAGCCCTTGCCTTCGCGCCAGGCGACACTGGCGCTCAATTCCCCGGTGCAGCGCTGCAACACGTCACGCAATCCGTCAATTTCGCCGAACGCGCGCCGGATCTCTCGTCGCAACTGGACATTGCCGAGGGAGTCCAGCATCAACCGCTTCACCGCGCCGAACCATTTATCGGGTTTGGACACGAGGACGGTCGCGAAGGCGCCCGCCGGCAGTTGCGACAACGACGTCCCGGTCACGGGCCCCGCCTCGGTGCGAAGCTGTTTCAACGTGGCCTGCGTGGTGGGCGAGAGGGTGCAATAGACGAGGTCGCATTGCAATTGCTGATCGGGCGAGGTAAGGGCGCCGGCCAGGAAGCCTTTGCCGAGTTCCGAATACTCCCAGTCGCGAGCCGACTCAGGATCATTCTGCTTGATTTGCGTCAGGATGCCCTGGCCATTGACGATAAACTGCCCCGGGGCGTCTGCCGGCAATCCGGCCATCGCTTTGGCAAACGAGGGATGCTTCTCCAGTGACGGGCTGTCGCCGTGTTGCGTATCGATCACTCCGCGAATCACGCCTTCGCCGACGGTGATGATCAGCCAGCCGTCGACCGTCGCGGTGGCCACTTTGAGGGTCGCATACCCCTGTGGGATCGCGACGTACTGGATCGGGATGCCTTGATAATCCAGCGAATGCCAGGTCACCCTGGTCCGGCCCGCCAGCAACTGTTGTAAGGCGGTCTCCAACCGGGCCGCATCGATCATCCGGCCGGCATCACGAATTTGCAGGAAGAACGCCATCCGCGGCCCATCGTTCGTGACGGCGGTCAGGGCGAATCCCGCCTGCCCGGCCCAGGGGAGCACATCCTTCTCGACCGACAGTCCGAGCATTTTATCCAGATCGTGCAACCCCCGGCTCATCTGCGCATTGTCGCGGAATTGGGCAATGGTATTCCACAACCAGGGCACGTCAACCGAAGCCGCCACCGGACTATCAAGCGGAATAAACGCATACAGTGAAGCCGCCGGGGCCCCCGACCCCAACAGAGCGAACGCGGCGATGACGAGGATGCCGAAGATCCATCGGCGAAGAGCACATGGCAAACCTAACATGGTAACCTTCCTCCTGTAAAAAGTACTATTCGCTCGAAGGGAGGAGATACCTTTTTCGTTCCAGCAGGGGACTATGCCCCCAATAAGCAGTCAAATGGGGGATTGTTACTGGAGGTAATTGCAAAGTGCAAAGTGGCAAATGTAAAGTACCTTGTTTATCTAGCAGCACATAGCATCCACCAGCACTAGATAGCGTCAGAATAGAACATTTTGCATTTTGCAATCACCTCTTACTGGTGCCCATTTCCCGCGGGAGAGTCTACCGAAATCAGAGAATTAGCCCGAGCAATGAACCGGGGTAGGCGGGGATACATGATGGTATCCCCGCCGTAACTCTATACCTGCACATCCTCGTCCGACAGGATCCCCAGTGTGAAGGCCACCTCGAGGGCATACATGGCGTGGACCCAGCCGATGGGCCAGGTATGGGCGCGGAAGGCCAGGCGGAGGGGGCGGGCGATGCGGTCGAGCCAGGTGCGGTTGCCGGTCAGGTAGTAGGCGTAGGCGGCCGGGTTGTAGTCGGTGTTGCGGTGGCCGCTGAAGAACCGGCTGCACTCCTCGGTGACGCGCAGTTCGAACTGCTGCAGCATGAACTGGCGCACCGCCTCGTCGCGGGTGAGTTCCCAGTACCAGTAAATGCCCTCCCAGGTAGCGTAATCGCCGTAATCGACCAGTTTCATCGGAGTCGCGCTCGGTTTCTCGTCGAGCAGGCGGCCATATTTGGCGGCGTTCACCATGCAGTGATCGTAGATGATTTTCCGGCAGCCCGCCAGGTAGCGCGGGTCGGGGTTGAACGCGTAGCACCAGGTCAGGTTGATCATCGGCTGGCCGGCCTCGCGCTGGTCGCTGGAGATGATGATGAAGCCGTCGTCGTCATGGATCCAATGGAGCAGATTCTCGCAGATATGCAGCGCGGCCTTCTTGTATTCGACGTCGCCGGTTAGCGCGTAGGCGAAGAGCAGTTCGGTGAACCACATGTGGCTGGGATATGCGGCGCCGTCGTTGTGGTTGGCGCAATGGGCGCACATGCCGCCGTGCTGGTAGGGGTCGGCGCTGAAGGCACAGTAGTCCACCTCCATGATATGATCGGCCATCGCCATGGCCACCTCAAAGCAATCCCAGTTGCCGGCGCGCAGGTAATTCTGGAAATAGGGCAGCGCCCACATTTCTTCGTTGTTGGCGCCGGTGTCGCCGAATTCCCAGAAGCCTTTCGTCGCCGGGCTGGGCACGTGGTCCACCGCGCCCAGCGTGCCGTAGGATTGGCCGATCCAGGCGTCCAGCACCTTGTGCTCGAAGGCGTAGCGCCCCTGCGGATCGTAGGCAGGCAGCTTGTGCACCTGGAAGACGCGGCAGGCGCGGAGATGATCGATGTCGGGGATACATTCCACCGGCTGCCAGGGCTTGCCATGGGTGCCCGCCGGCATCTCCCAGGAAAGGTAGGCGTCCTGGATCTCCAGGTCGGTGGCCTCCGCCGCCAGCGGGGCGAGGTGGAAGATGTGCGAGCGCCCGGCGCCCTGGGTGATGGCCAGCGGCCCGGCCCATTCGGGATAGATCTCCAGCCGTAGCGTGGAGCCTGTTGCCGTGATGCCTTTGGGGTAAAGGCCAGCCATGTTCTCGAAGCTGGCCAGCACGCCGCCCTCGGTGCTCAGCAGCGCCAGATAGGGCATACAGATACGGTCGGCGATGCCCGCCTGGCGGTAGTTCGTCTTGCGCAGGTACCAGGGTTTCCCCTCGACCGGGTCGTGCAGCGCGACGGCGTCACGCACGAAGCACTCGCCGGTGGCCGCGCGCGTGTGCATCTCCTGGTAATGCTCGATGGCGCCGGTATCCGCGGCGACGATCTCCGGATCTTCGTCCACGCGCAGGAATTTAGGCCAGTAGTGGCGCGTGGTGTTCAACGCAGTAAAGCAGCGCTGCGCTCCGGCGAAGGGGGTGTCCAGTGTGACGGCGAAGTCGCGCACCTCGATGCCCGGCTCGTCGGCCTCCCGGTTGCGGAAGGCGTAGGTCACCTTCACATCGGCCCGCCCCGCGCGCACCTCGAAGCGCAGGTAGTAATCCAGGCAGGCGGCGCCGTCCGCTGCCCCGTGCGTGCCGTCCACCCGCAGCACCGCGCGCAGGGGGTTCAGGTGCTCCATCGTCAGCGTGCGCGCCCCGGCCTGCAGGGTGTAGCGCGTCTCCTCGCGCGTGAAGGCGATGTCAAAGCCGCCCGGGCTGACCTGCGGCTGCCCCTCCGCCGTCCAGCCGCGTAGGAAGGGGCCGTCCGCCGCCACGGTGAGTTCCACCAGCCCGTTGCCGATAGTCGCCATCCCGTCTTCCAGCCGACAGGTTGCCGGGTGGGCGGGCTCTGCCGTGCACGGCGTCGCGCGTACGGTCACATGGCGGTCGCTGGTCGGCGAAAAATCCAACCCGATATCCATCAACGCCCATTGCACGCTGCCATCCGGCCAACGGTTCAGGCAGGTGAATCCAGCCGGCTGTGCGCGCCCCTCTTCGTCGGACACGGATAAGGCATCGATCTCACTGACCGCGCCTTGTGGCCATGCCGTTCCCGTGGTAATCGGTTGATTCGGCAATGATCGGTGCAGGCGATTGTGCAGTCGTAAAGTCTGTTGCATATGTATCCTCTTCGCAAGCTCACGCTTGCAGTGGTATCAGGGGATAGTTCGGAGTCGAGACGGGAAGTCCTGCCGGGAACCAGGTTCCGGTTTCGGGAATTCGTGAAATACGGAAATAGGGGACAGGTACTCGAGGTAATTGCAGCATGCAATATATCAAATTACTGCCGGATCTAGATACAGTAAATACAGGGACAAGTTATGTTTACTAAATATACTAGTTTAGCGATTTATAACCTGTCCCTGTATTGGTTTTTACGCGGCATCAGAGTGGCGGCTGCCATGCCCAGAGGAACTTGCCGTTATTATCGGTATAGGCGGGCACGCCGTGCGGGCCGCGCATGTGGACGATGATGTGATAATCGACATAGGTGTTTTCGAACGGGTTGACCCCGATGTTCCAACTGATGCCGACCACCGGGAAGCCGTTCGCGTCCAGGTGCCAGCAGTCCAGCGCCGCATCGCCCCGATGATAATCGCTGATCTCCATGGTGACTCCGGTGACGGACCAGTTCGAGCCCGGCAGGGGATGCCAGGTGTGGTCGGCATCGCGCTTGATGGAGAAGATATCGTAGCCGCTGTTGCAGGTAAACCAACCGGAATTCAAATGCTGCGCGAAGACCCAGCCCTTATTTACGTAATTAAAACTCCAGTTGGGGTCATCATCCCGGCGGGCAAAATCGTTGACATCTCTCTGTTCGAACTGTGAAAAATCCGGTTCCGCGGTATAGTACAATTGTGAATCGATAATCAACGGATTGAGGGTGAGGGTGTACGGGCCCACGTTCGGGTCGCCCTTGGCGAAGGCCGGTAAGGTGACGTCGCACAGCATCGGCCCGGAGAAACCATCGATGTCCGACGGCACCTGCACCAGAATCGCGTTCTCACACTGCTTGAGGATAGTCAGGCTGCGTTGTGTCGCCGCCGCCCCGTCCATGTAGGGGCAGTTGGGCTGCTTCGCCTGCGGGCGCGGGCCGCAGGCCACCCATTTCACCCCGGCCAGGTTGTGGCCGGTCAGCAGCAGGTAGTCGCCCAGGCCGGCTGTCGCCGGGTCGATTTTGTCCAGCGAGGATTGGTTCGGGCTGAGGTGGATGGGGACGGCGCCGCTGCGGATGCCCGTCTCGTGATCGATGACGTACACCTGCCCGTCGAGCGGGACCGCGGTGCGGAAGGGCGGCACGCTCACCCGGATATCGTGGGTATTGCCGTCGCTCTGCAGATTCGTGCCCACCTTGTCGCCCAGGCCGAAGATGTTAAAGTGCACCTCGGAAAAGGACGAGAGGTGTTTGCCGTGCAGGGCGAAGGTCTGGTGGCTGTCCAATGTCTGTTGGACGATGTTGACCGGATCCACCGTTTCGATAAAGGGGGAGGCGGCGGGCACGTTATAGACGAAGGGCTGCGTGTTCGAGCGCGTATTGGTGGTCGTATCCAGCATCGACAGCTTGGTGTTGGCCGTCGTCCGCACGGCGAACGGGTATTGCCTCGTCACGATGATCGTCACCCGACTCCACCCGTTGGGGAAATTTTTCACCCCCGTCACCACCGGCGCAACGAATTCGTCCGTCCCGAAGTTGAACATGAAGCACTGCTTCTTCGTATCGGTGAAGCCGCAACAGATGACATTGATGGTGTCGCCCGGGCCGCCGGCCGTGGGCACCACCTGCATGATGTTCATCCGGTTGGGCGCCTGCGGCAGGGTCGCGGGGTCAAAGGGGCCCCAGTCGGTGAGGGCGGACTTGCTGGCGGTGTCGAAGGCGGCCATCGCGTCGGTCAGTTTCTTCGCGGCACCCGCGACGATATTGCCGATGTTGCCCCAATCCGTGGTCGACGAACCGGTCGGCACGCCGGTAGTCGGCCGCTTCACGGTGGGTTTCTTACGCGACTGCAATTGGGCCAGCAGGTCCTGTGCGCGCGCGTCGTGCTGCACTTGCCACTGCGCCAGCGCCTTCGTCACCGCCGCCGGGTCCGGCGTGGGGAAGGTGGCGGAGAGGGTGCCGGTGGCGATGGCTTTGGGCTGGAGCGTGGGGCTTTGCCGCGGCTCCGGCATGCCGGCCACCGTAGACGCCGAGACCGCCCACAGCACGCCGGTCGCCACATCCGCCGCCGTGGCGTCGACGCTCAGCGTCGCGGTGGGCGCCGTCTTATTGTCGGCGGAGGCGACCACGGTGCCCGCGCTGTTGATGATGGACAGCTTGAGGGCCTCGCCCTGCCAGTTCACCGTCAGCGTCACCTTGCCGGCGGAGGTGACCGGGATCAGATAGGAAACACAGCCGCCGGCCGCCAGCGACAATGTTTGCGGCCAGCCCGGCAGTTGCGGTTTCGGCGCCAGCGGACCATGGGTCACCGGGACGCCCCCCAGACCGTTATCCACCCGGATGGGCGCCGCGATGGCCAGCCGGGGGGACAGCGTAACGGCGATCAGCAGCAAGAGAAGAACAGAACATAGACTCGTGCGCATAATGCAGATCCTTTCAAGTGTGATGGCGTCTCTTCAGCAAAGGAACCGCTTCCATAGTTCCAACTTTCATGGTCTAATACGCAACGACCCGGACAAAAGTTGCATCCCCGGTGAACCCTCGCATGGTTTCGCCGGCGGCAAGCACCGTGGGATGGCTCCCGGTGAACGAACAAAGCATATTATAATGATATGCTGTCGGCTGGTCAAGCGCTCGACCGGATCAGAGGACGCCGCACGGATGCTCTACAGGTGCTTGACGTGCTTGAAGTGAGGCAATATTATACAGCAGGTGGTGGGCGCTTTGCGAGAAAGAGCCCCTGCAGATGGACCGGCGCTGTTGTGCGTGCACAGGCGGCAGGCCGGCAATACAGGTGTTCTGAAAGGATAGCATGTCATGTCACGTTTCCTTCTCGCGCTTCTCTTCCTCTGCCTCGCGCTGTGGCCGGCACTCGCCGACGATGCCCCGCCCAGCGGCTTGACCTACCCGCAGCCCACGGCGCCGGTGAAGAAGGCGCTGCCCGGGGTGGCGACGGCGGACGTGCATACGGTGCTGGCGGTGGCCGCGAAGTACTACCAGCGGGCATCGAACAACGCCACCGCGGAGGAGAAGGGCGCCCTGCCGCAGATCATCACCTGGAAGCCGGACTTCACCGGGAAGACCACGAACGCGGCACTGGCGCTGACGCACAGCATGCCCTCCGCCTACCTGGCCGGCTTCACCGATCTGAAGGGGATCTACCTGGCGTATAACGCGGCGGTCTTCACGCTGGATACGAAGAGCGCCACCGGGGCGGGCAACGTGGGCTCGGCCATCGCCGCCTACGCGGAGGATCTGCTGAAGCAGCCGCTGGCCGATGCGCTGAAGCTGCCGGACACGGTGAAGAAGGGCAGTACCGGCGGGGCCGCGAGCTACGCCGCCGACGCGCTGACCGCCTACGAATACGCCCTCGCCCTCCGCCTGCAGGGCGGCATGGTGGACGCCTCCGCGCTGCCGCAGTTGCTGAACTACGGCTACCTGTGCATCGACATGGGCAAGCTGGCGAACGCGAAGGTGGCGATGCAGACGGCGGCGCTGATCGCCCCCGACTACCTGCCCGCCTGCGAGGGGCTGTCCGCCTACTGGCTGGCGAAAGGCGACAAGCAGCAGGCGCAGGATGCGCTGAAGAATGCCCGCAAGCCGATGATCCTGCAAAAGCTGCAGCAGGCCGGCGAGGACAGCAGCGAGGATGCCGCCCCCACCATTCCTCCGGGCGAGGACCTGGGCACCATGGAGAGCCAGTTGAAGAAGCTGGCGGCGGTGCCCACCCTGCTGGCCACCGATTTCTACGAGGATATGGACCCGGAGGGCGCCGGGCAAGCACGCCGTTTCGTCAGTGACCTGAGCGGGCAATGGCAATACGCCACGCCGGCCTGCGCCTATCTGCTCGAGTTCTCCACCCTGCCCGCTTTCCGCGACCATGGGCGCGCCGCCATCGACGGCTTGAAGGTGGAACTGGAAAGCTTCACCAAGGCCTTCGCGCAGGCGCAGTACCAGAACTCCGCCAATACCCTTGATGCCATGGGCTTGAAGATCAACCTGGGCGGCGTGGACATTAACGACCTGATGAAGAACCCGGAGAAGTACAAGAATACCAAGATCAAGGGAAAAGTGGACAACGCCGACAAGATCAAGCAGCAGGCGGCAAAGCTGGCCCAGCAGTTCAAAAACGGCGAGATCAGCATGCAGGACATGCAGGCGGCGATGCAAAAGCTGATGAGCGCCATGCAGGGCGGCAAGGACGCCAATGGCGGTGGGACGGATAGCGGCGGCGACGCGGGCGGCGGCGGTCTGGGCGGCATCGCGGGCATGGCGGCGAAAGTGGCGCCGGAGGCGGTCATTTACCAGATGGACCCCGGCGACTACGCCGACCCCACCGACCTCGTCACCCAGCGCTACAACATGACCATCCTCACCAAGAAGATCCAGGGACACAAGAACTACCTGAAGAAGCTCACCGACGAGATGCAGCAGGTGGTGATGGATGACATGAACAAGCTGAGCAATAAAATCGAGCCGCTGCAAAAAGGGATGGACAATGAGCTGGCGGCCTGGCAGAAGGAATACGACGATTGGGAGAAGGCAGGACGACCCCAGGGCAAGACAGAGGATTACTTCAAGCTGAAGAAGCACCACATCCATGAGCAGTACCTTCCGCAATTGAACCAGATCGCGGAGAGCACCTGGTGCGACGCCACCAACTTCATCGGCAGCCGCTACATGAACAAGGTGAAGCCGGCCATCGCGGTCATGTACAGCGACTGCATGAAGAACTGTATGCTCATCACCGATGCGAAAATTCGCCAGCGCAAGGACGACGAGATTCGCGCCGCTCTCTACCAGAGCCTCTTCATGGCCATGAACGACGTCGGCATGGCCTACGGCCTCTATCCCGGCGACTACCCCTACCACTGCGACTGCGACCCCGCCGAGTTGGAGAAGGCGCGCGAGCGCGAGCAGAAGGCCTTCGACGAAGAGCAGGCGATGAAAACGGTGATGGAGAACAAGGCGCGGCAGGAATTCCAGCAGGGCACCATCAAGGAAAGCACCCAGCTCTACAAGCAGCTTGACAAGTACTCCGCCGAGTACTCGCTGGCCTTCATGCACGCCAAGTGGCACCCGCTGAAGACGGAGGTCACCATGAACGTGAAGATACCGATGATCAAAACCGGCTTCAACGCGAAGATGGTGGAGGACCACGTGCGCAACACCACCACCTACGGCGGCGGCATGACGGTCTCCACCAGCGGGAAACTCGGCAAGGTGGGCATCGGCGGCTCCGTCTCGCTGCAGGGGGAAGTGACCACCGACGGCAACGGCAACATCACCCGCGCGGACGTCATCAGCACCGCCAAAGGCTCCGCCTCCCTCGGTTCCTACGAGGCCTCCGCCACCTACGAAGCCTCTGTCATGCGCGGCTGCAAACTCAGCGGCGAAGTCACCAAGCTCACCGCCGACCAGCTCAAGCCGCCCAACGCCCCCGACGCCTGGAAAGATTTCACCGAGGCCACCAGTCCCTTCCTCCCCGCCAAACCGACAAAGACGCTGTGGAAGGGGGAGTATCAGGTGACAAAATAGGATGATAGACGCGGATGAAATCCAATGTCTCATGAAAAGTAGCGCGCAATAACCATTGCGGCGAGAGAACGATACCTGGAAGTACCCAAATATAGTCTTGAGGAGGCTATCCTGATGCGTGGTATGTTTGTAGTATTTTTGTGCATTTGTGCGACCGCTTTGGCTGTCGCCACCACGGTGACCGTGAACGGGAAAACGGTGACGGCGCCGGTGATTAAGCAGAACGGCAAGGTGTACGT
>Ga0118677_10012606_pt1 | contig 12359 bp, 10 predicted proteins | sample AliMusrvi5mmetaG_FD_86154 | JGI IMG/M metagenome (GOLD analysis project Ga0118677, IMG submission 86154)
TCTTTATCGCTGCAATGATAAACAATGTGATGAGAGGACTCGAGCACGACTGCGGCTGCCTCAAGTTTCTTTCGCAATGGTACGGACTGAAAGAGGAGATCGGTATCGTTCCGATTGTTAGAGACATACTGTTTTTCATCCTGTTACTGCCCATCGCATTTCTTGGCAGCAACAGAATTCCCTGGAAAAAAGACCAGAAATGAACCACTCTTCTGATCTTTTCCTTTTCCATAGATATTGCATTTCCCTTTGTTCAACAGGGTTTGCTTCCCGTTTATTTTTTTAAACTTACACCTTTATAATGCTCTCTCCTGGGCATACGTCAACACATGCTGGTTCACTATGATGTCCGACGCAGTCGACACAGAGAGTTTCATTGATGATATAGCTATCCTCTCCTGGAGAAATAGCGTTTACCGGGCATTCTGGTTCGCAGGCTCCACAAAAAATGCAGGTATCGGTAATGCGATGTGCCATAAGTAACAGATTCTTGGTATGATTGTGAATACAAAGGGTTTAAACAAACAAAAAGCGTCATGCATTTTACGGTATCAGTATGTCATTTCTTGACATCATTTCATAATTGAAAATTGGATTAACCCAAAAGAGCCATCCCTTTTATTGAGATGGCTCTTGTGTTTTCCTGGGTCTGCAATAATTGTCTTTTTTATCGTCTCTGGATGTGATTGATCACCTCAGCCAGGCGGTCAATTTCATCTTTGGTATTGTAGAAAGCCAGCGACGGGCGTATGGTGCCTTCAACTCCGAACCGTCGTAACGACGGCTGCGTGCAGTGGTGGCCAGTCCGGACAGCAATGCCTTCGCGGTCAAGCAGTTTGCCGACCTCTTCATTGGGCAGATTGTTGAGTACAAACGAGAGCACGCCAACCTTGTTGCGTGCCGTACCGATGATACGCAGTCCTGGAATCCTGATCAGCTTTTCAGTCGCATACTCCGTTAACTCATGTTCGTAACGCCCGATGTTGTCAAGTCCGATTTTGCGCACATAGTCGAGCGCAGCTCCAAGTCCTATAGCATCGCCGATCGAAGGCGTTCCGGCTTCAAACTTTGCCGGAGCCTCATTGTAGATAGTCTCCTCAAAGCGCACATCCTGTATCATGTTGCCGCCGCCCTGCCACGGTGGCATAATCTCAAGCAGTTCCCGTTTACCGTAGACCACGCCGATGCCGGTGGGAGCAAAAATCTTGTGCCCTGAAAAGACAAAGAAATCAGCATTGAGATCCTGCACATTGACCGGTATATGGGCAACCGATTGAGCCCCGTCAATCAGCACCTTTGCGTCAAACCGCTTGGCCAGCTGAATCATCTCCCTCACCGGCAGAATGGTTCCAAGACCGTTCGAAGCCTGAGTCAGTGAGACAAACTTTGTTCGAGGTCCGAGCAGTCTGGTGTACTCTTCCATGATGATCTCGCCCCGGTCATTGACCGGCACAACCTTGATGCGGGCCCCTTTTTCCTGTGCAAGCATCTGCCATGGCACAATATTGGCATGGTGTTCAAGAATGGAGAGCACAATCTCATCACCCGGCTGAATGAACTTCCGTCCCCAGGTCTGAGCAACAAGGTTGACGCCCTCGGTGGTGCCTCGGACATAGATGATTTCCGATGCCGATGAGGCACCGATGAACTGTCTGATCTTTTCACGGGCCCCTTCATAAGCGTCTGTGGCACGGGCGGCAAGGGTGTGTGCACCGCGATGGATGTTCGAGTTGTCTGTGGCGTAAAACTGTGCAACCGCGTTGATAACGCTGAGCGGCTTCTGTGTTGTTGCCGCGTTGTCGAACCAGACAAGCTGTTTGCCGTGAATCTTCTGGTGAAGGACAGGAAAGTCCTTGCGTATGGTAAGCACGTCAAACCCTTCGGGCTGGTGTATCGGAGCTTTAGGTTCACGCAGAAAGTAATAAGGCTCCTTGGGAGTGTCAGGCAGACTGAACGGTAAAGGGCTGCTGCCAAGTGTTTCAGGACTCCCGTTCGGCCATACCGGAGCCGGGGCTTTCCCCGGAAGTTCAGGCACTCCGGCAGGGGAAGATGATACACCGCGCAGCGTCTGGAATACTGCCTCAAGATTAGGACTGCCCTGTTCCTGTTCAAAGGTTCTATAAAGCTTCTGCGCATAACACTGTCCTTCAGCAGATCCTGCGGGTGATACCGGTACCTGTGGAAGCTGTTCCTGTGGATTGATTTCAGGATAGGCGCCGGTTACTTCCGTCGGATCTTGAGCGGCAGCAAGAAGCACTCTGAACGAAAAATCGTCTTCAGAAGGAAGCCCCCCATTCAGTGTAGTAAAAAAAGGTGCAATGCTTTCCGGATTAGCTTCTGAAAAACGCTCAGCACTCTCCGGTGTTGGAGGCAGGCTTCGCCGTATAAACTGGTCAAGTCCGTAAGAACCATCTGTGTTTTCAGAATAGTTCTGCTGCTCGGTCAGTTTATTGGCATGATGTTCCAGCGGTTCCGGCTTTTTTTCATGCATGCCGGGTAGAAAATAGAAATCATGTTCTTGTTCTGATGGAAGCCCATCGGAAACATAAGGAAGAACTGGTTCTCCAGAATAATTCTTCTGCTGCTGATCGGCTTGAAAGTTCATTACATTGGGTTCACCGGCAAGAACTGTTTTATCGCTCAATGTTTGTTGTAAAGACGAAGGAGCGCCTGCAGCATCGGTTTCATATCTCGGCACACTTCCGGCTTCCGGCACTTCATTGAACAGGCGGCTTGCAATCTGTGCGATGAGCACCGGGTTCAACGCTTCACTTTCGATTCCCGTGATGTTCTGTTGCTCATATTCTCTCGGCATAAGTCACAATGGTAATATTATTTCGTTTTGGCGCCTGACTTGCGATGTTCGTAATCGTGATAGTAGCCGACTTCCACATTCTCAAGGACAGCCAGCGCATCATCAGTCAAAACAGCAAGAGATGAATAGAGAGTCAGAAGATAGGATGCAACACCAAGCTTGTCGAGTCCCATCAGTCTTGCAGAAAGGCTCGGGCTGATTTCTCCGGGGATTCCGGCCTGATGCAGTCCCACAACGCCCTGCTCATTTTCACCGACACGAACCAGAATAATATTTGTTGTGCCGTGACCCAGTTTGTTGTTCTTGTTGATTTCTATCTTGTCGCTCGGAATAAGCGGTACACCTCGCCAGGTCAGTACAGGAGTTCCGAAGAGGTTGATGGTGGCAGGAGGGACCCCGCGCCAGGTGCATTCACGCTCGAAAGCAGCAATGGCTTTTGGATGAGCAATAAAGAATGCCGGTTTTTTCCACACCTTCGTGAGCAGATCATCAAGGTCATCAGGTGTCGGTGTGCCGTACCGTGTACTGATGCGCTGGCCGGGGTCGACAGAGTGAAGCAGACCGAATTCACGGTTATTGATGAACTCCCACTCCTGACGCTCTTTGATACCCTCGATAGTCAGGCGCATCTGCTGCTCTATCTGGTTGTAAGGTTCATTGTAGAGGTCGGAAACACGGGTGTGAACACGGACAACAGTCTGTATAGCCTGAAGCGAGTACTCACGCGGCTTGTTCGAGTAATCCACGTATGTTTCAGGAATCTCGACATTTTCAGCAAATCCAGCCACAAGGTCAATGTGTTTTTCTCCGTGTGTGTTGACGGTGGAACGGATTTTCAGGTACTCGGCGACTGCTTTCTGAAATGACTCTTTCAACGCAGGTGATTCCTTGAACAGCTTTTCAATATCGACACTCGACAGCGAGAAGAACGAACCAGGCGTAATGGTGCGGATGGTTACCGATGATGGCTTTTCAGAAACCAGATCCTCCTCGCCAAAGTACTCTCCTTCAGAAAGCAGAGCCAGACGAAGATCTTCACCATGCAGCCCCTTGCTTAAAATCTCAACCTGACCGTGTGCAATAATAAAGATCTTATGACGATCTTCCCCTTCAAGGATGAGGGTATTACCGAGTTCGGCCTCTTCAAGCACAAACCTTTTGGCTATGCCCGCAATAATGGCATCATCAAATGATGCGAAAAGAGGAATGCTTTTCAGAGCTTCAGGCCGGAATGATGCGATACCTTCATGAAAATCTATCCCGATTCGTTCGGGTTTCTGCAGTTCGATTTTTGTCCGGTTGACACGGTAGGTACCGGATGAGACATGAACCCACGGAAGAAGCTTCAACAGCCATCTTGGGGTTATGGACATCATCTGGGGAGGAGTCTTGGTCGTATTCGCCAGATTTCTTGCGACGGTGGTTGTTACGCTGCGCTGCAGCAGACTGTTGGGTTCCTGTTGTGGGTTTGACATGGCTGATCGAAAAGGTTATAGGTGTTCGGGGAAAAAGTTGTTTTAAATGCCCAGTCCATCGGTAAAGCTGCTTTCAACGGCTTTCTGTTGCAGAACCCTTGAATCAGGTGGAACACTTTTTGTCTGCCACACATTGCCGCCGATAACGGAGTTCTGACCGATGGTAATTCTTCCAAGGATATTGGCGTTCGAATAGATAACGACGTTGTCCTCAATGATCGGGTGACGGGGAACATTTTTAGCGGGATTGCCGTCCTCGTCGAGGGCAAATTTTTTCGCGCCAAGCGTTACCCCCTGGTAGAGGCGTACATGGTTGCCGATAATGCATGTTTCACCAATGACTACCCCTGTACCGTGATCGATGCAGAAATGGTCACCGATATGGGCGCCGGGATGAATGTCTATGCCTGTTTCCGAATGGGCCATTTCAGAGATGATTCTCGGAATAAGCGGGACGCCAAGCGATAGCAGGGTATGTGCAGTTCGGTAATTGATCATGGCCCTGATGGAGGGATAGCAGAAGATGATCTCTCCATGGTTTTTAGCTGCCGGATCACCATCATAGATGGCTTGGACGTCAGTGCATAATTTTTTTCTGATCTCTGGAAGAATCTCGATGAATTGACTGGACGTTTCAGCTGCATATTCTGTTGCGTTTCCGGAGCCGTTATTCACCGTATCGAACTGGTGAACACTGAGAATCTGTTCTGAAAGCAAACCATAAAGCCTTTCGATCCTGACCCCAATCAGGTGTGACAGCGATTGATGTCGCAGAACCGGCCCGCCGAAATAACCGGGGAAAACGATGGAACGTATCAGTTCAACAATCTCTTTCAGTTTTTCAATCGATGGCAACAGGTGTTCATTATTCGGTAGATAGTCGCATGCCGAATCTCCTGAACTGGATAAGAGCTGTATTGTCTCTTCAATGATGTTACCTGTTTTGGGTTTCATTATTCAAATCTCCTCAAACCGGATAATTTCACGGTTATTAAACAATTCTTATTAAAAATACTGCTGACAAGATAAGCCGGCAAGAGCGTTATTCGTTCTCCTGCCGGATATTCTTGACTCCCTCTGCCTGATGCTGCAGCACAGGGAAATGTTGGTTCAGATGTTTACCTGCTCCGGCTCGAACTGGTAGAGAAGAGTCGAGAGGTAACGTTCACCGGTATCCGGCAGGATAACGACAATACGTTTTCCCTTGTTCTCTTCACGCTCGGCAAGCTGCAAAGCCGCAAAAACTGCTGCTCCTGATGAGATGCCGACAATCAGGCCTTCAGTACGCGCCAGGATGCGTCCCGTGCGCAATGCGTCCTCATTTTTAACAAGGACAATATCATCAATAATACCGGTGTTCAGAATCGCAGGAATAAAGCCGGCACCGATACCCTGTATTTTATGGGGTCCTGGTTTGCCTCCGGAAATAACCGGAGAATCAAAAGGTTCTACTGCAACAATTTTAACATTCGGGTTCCTCTGTTTGAGTACCTCTCCAACACCGGTAATGGTTCCGCCGGTACCTACGCCGCTGACAAAAATGTCAACGTTTCCATCGGTATCGTTCCAAATCTCTTCGGCGGTCGTCTTACGATGGATCTCAGGATTTGCAAGATTTTTAAACTGTTGCGGAACAAATGAATTTGCATACTCCTCGTGAAGTGCTTCGGCTTTTTTGATTGCTCCGGTCATTCCCTCGGGTCCGGGAGTAAGCACCAGTTCAGCACCAAGCGCCTTGAGCAGGTTTCTGCGCTCGATACTCATGGTTTCAGGCATGGTAAGTATAAGACGATATCCTTTGGCGGCCGCAATAAATGCCAGTGCGATACCGGTATTACCGCTGGTCGGCTCAATGATGACGGTCTCTTTATTGATCAACCCCTTTTGCTCAGCATCCTCGATCATGGAAAAACCAATACGGTCTTTGACACTACCGCCCGGGTTGAAGTATTCGAGCTTGGCAATAATAGTTGCCTGAAGGTTATGCTCTTTACCGTAATTTTGAAGCTCAAGTAAAGGGGTGTTGCCGATAAGGTCGGTCAGTTTTTTTGCAATGCGTCCCATAGCTATTGTTTGTTTTGGCGTTTGAGAGAAAGATTTAAAGATGATCAATAAGCGTCTAACTATAAATCCCTTATAAGGGGTATCTTTTATACCACAAATATGGTATATCAGATATGGTATTCTATGTTGTCGATTAATCCGGCTTTTATAGCGTACATCAACAGTTCAGGGCTGCTTGATACTCCAAGTTTACGGAAAATATTTTTTCTGTGTGTCATTACGGTATGGAAACTGATGTGTTTTTTTGTCGCAATTTCTTTGGTTGACAAACCGGCCGCAATCATGCGGATTATTTCAATTTCTGATGTGGTCAAAAGAGATGCATCTTCATAAGGGCCATCTTTTTTAAGGAGGATGTCCAGAACATCTCCGGAATAGTATTTTTTCCCTTTCAATGCTGCATCAATAACATGAAAAAGCTCCTCGCGGTCATCGGTTTTCAGAACGATGTTTCGTATGCCAACATCATTTAACTCTTTTATTTTAACGTTTGTTATAACGTTTGTCAATATAACTATCCCTATTTCCGGATGATTTTTTCTGATGTCTTCAAGATCACTTATTGAGTCAAAATCGAACAGGGTATAATCTGTTATGATAAGAGAAATTGTTTCTTTCTGCAGGTACTGCTGCAACCCTGCTTTTGTTGATACGGTATAAAAGGTCTGGTAGAGCGGTGACAAGAGAGAGTGCAGTGCCTCGTTGGTCAAAAACTGGGTATCAGCCAGCACAACAGAGATATTTCGAATGTGCTTTGTCATTATCAGATACCTGTTCCTTTTTCAAATACATCTTCTATCATTTTCAGTGTATTGGTTTCGTTAAAGCCATTTACCGTTACATAAACCGTGGTTCACGTAATGGCGCAAAAAGCAAGCATCTCAACGTAAGAGTCTGAATTGGCTTTTTCTCCGTTCTCTTTTTCAAAGACAACAGAGCATTGCTATTCTCTGGAAATCTTGAGAATTTTTGCCAAAGCACGGAAATGCAGCCCTTCGGGTATTTTTACTTTAAGATGCTTGTTCGTCATAGTTTTATGGTTAAATAAATACCACAGGGATTACTTATTAATCAGCTTTGAAATCCAGCTTTCTTTACGAGTTTCCGCAGACTGAAGCACTTCATCAAGAGCTTCAATCAGGTCATCGGGATGTTCGAGTCCGATTGAGAGGCGTATCAGGTCGGGTGAGAGGCCGCTCTGAAGCTGCTGCTCAGCAGTTAACTGGCTGTGTGATGTGCTTGCCGGGTGAAGAATAAGGCTTTTGGCATCGCCGACGTTGGCAAGATGTGAGAACAGTTTAATGTTGTCGATAATTTTTACTGCTGCATCATATCCGCCTTTTACACCAAACACTACGACACCACCAAATCCATTTTTCAGGTCTCTTGATGCCAGTGGGTATGAAGGGTCAGTTTTGAGGCCTGGATAACGGACCCATGCAACTTCAGGATGCTTTGAGAGATGTTCGGCAATTTTAAGCGAGTTTTCAGAATGACGAGCCACCCGGACAGGCAGGGTTTCGATGCCTTGGATGAAGATCCATGAGTTATCGGGTGAAATGCTTGCCCCGAGATTTCTAAGAGGTACAGTGCGTACTCGAAGGGCAAAAGCTATTGGTGCAAGAGGTTCCGGCAGGTCAATTGCCCAGCGCAGTCCATGATAGTTGCTGTCTGGTTCTGTAAAGAGTGGGTGACGTCCGCCTTTCCAGTTGAAACGACCTGCATCTGTAATAATGCCGCCAATGCCTGATCCATGGCCTCCAAGCCATTTGGTGAGGGAGTTAATGACTATATCAGCTCCAAGATCAATGGTTTTGAGCAGATACGGAGTTGTGAAGGTTGCATCGACAATCAGCGGAAGACCGTTGCGATGGGCGACATCTGCGATAGCTTTTACGTCGGTATAGTCAAGTACGGGGTTGCCGATAGTTTCTATGAAAAGGGCTCTTGTTTTATCGGTGATCGCACGCTCGAAATTTAGTGGGTCTTTGGGATCTACAAATTTTACCTTAATGCCAAGTTTTGGGAGAATGGCATCGAATTGGGTGTAAGTGCCTCCGTAGAGATTATTGGCTGAAACAATTTCATCTCCGGCTTCGGCCAGGGTGATGATAGCATTGAAAATTGCAGCAGTACCTGATGCCAGAGCAACGGATGCTGCTCCTCCTTCAAGCTTTGTGACCCGCTGTTCGAGGATATCGGTTGTCGGGTTCATCAATCGTGTGTAGATATTGCCTAGTTCTTTCAAGGCGAAAAGGTTGGCTGCATGTTCCGTACTCTTAAAAAGATAGGAACTGGTACGGTAAACCGGGACTCCTCGGGACAGTGTTGCGTCTACAGGCTGGCCTGCATGAAGGGCCAGGGTTTCAAATCGGTATTGTTTTTCACTCATCGGTAACTCTCCTTGTTTTGTTTGTTTTAAAGTATGTTCATTGAGTCATGCGGCGACGGCAAGATTCGAACTTGCGATTACATAGGTTTTGCAGACCCTGGTTTTAACCTCTCACCCACGTCGCCTCCTTAATACTGTTTCAGGTTTTTTTCTGCATTCCCTCAAATACTGGGGGCTTGTTACTGAAGAGTCTGAAGCGTTGAAGGTTGAACTGGTAAAACAGGAAACAGCCGAAACAGAATCCTGATAGGGCAACCGAGGCGGCCACGGCAACAGTTCCAGAAAAGATCCATCCTGTCAGGGGAGATCCGGCGATAAAAGCGATTTGAGCTCCACCGAGCAGAATAGCGGCAATGGAGTTATTAAAACGCATAAGTCTTGGGTCTTCAGTTGGTGCATTCAGATTTTGCTTTGCAAAAATACGCGATCCGATTATGTAAATGAGGCTTCCACTTTTGCCAAACACTACAGATGAAAGAATGATGAAAAACAGAACTGTAGTTATTAATGGCTGTTGAATGATTATGGCTGTTGATATACCTACGAGCAGTACTGCTCTGTTCAGTTTGACTATCGGAAATGGTATACCCACGCATGTGGAGGCTGATTTTGTGGTTGTTGCCATGATTCTTGGTCTGATTTGGTTGTTGTTGTTTGAATTATCACGTAGCATAAAAAAAGCCGGTTCTGACATTCAGAACCGGCTTTAAAGACTTTTACTTACTCTATGAAATCATAAGTGAGCTACGTCGTACTTCCCGATATCCTTGTGTCAGAATGCTTAAGCAATCCGCAACAGCAGCAGCACATTATTATGGATGTCGGGGTCATTGATTTCATGAGTCGTGTGTTTTTCAATTATCATTAACAATTGTTAACCTTATTTTCGGAGTTTTCCAAACAAAAATTTGATTTTCTGTTGAAGTGACGTGTTTTTTGGCGGTTTATGGGAAAAAATATTGTTTTTAACCCCAACCCACTCCCAGACCTGATTTCTCTCGTTCGTTCGAAATTACAGGGAAGAGGGGTCGGAGCATCAGTAAAGAGAAGTAAATACTCATACAGTTATGAGGCCTGAATGTTGCGGAATAAAAATGACCGGTCTCACTGTATTTGGTTTGAAGAACTACTGGTTCAGTTTATTCCCAGAATGACGCTTGATGCCTTGAAAATAGCGCAGGAATGATCCCCTTCTTTGAGTGCAAGTTTTTCAGAGCTGCCATGGGTAATGATAGCGGAGATGACATTGCCGCCTCCGATTTCTATATCAACCTCAGTGCTGACGGGGCCTTCGATAAGTTTGCTGATTTTGCCTGGAATAACGTTGCGTGCACTTAATTTTGCATCGTAGAGTTCCTGGGCGATAATGATGGAGCTTGATTTGATTATGGCGTAAGCATTAATTCCTTCTTTGAGGCTGAGGTTGTCAACAGCACCGTTTGTGATAACTGAAACGATGCGTGTGTCGGCAGCAATGAGAAGAATAACTTCGGCGTTTACTGATCCTTTAGTAATTTTTTCAATGGTGCCTGAAAAAACATTGCGTGCACTGATTTTCATTGATATCATTCTTAGAAATTGATAGAGGTTATTGGTTTCTCCAAGACGCCCTTCAAGCTTATGGAGAAACTTTCGGTGTTCTTCCTGAACAACTCGAAACTGTTCGATAACTTTTTTTCCTTCTTTTGTCAGAGCGGTGCCTCCTCCACCTTTTCCGCCTATGACTCGGTCTACGAGAGGTTTCTCGGATAGGTTGTTAACCATGTTGACTAAATGCCAAGCGGTTTTATAGCTTATACCTACTGCTTTTGCTGCACTGTTGATTGATCCGAGCTCATTGATTTTTTCAAGCAGGGCTATCGTGTCACCGCCAAGAAACTTATTGTGTGCTTTCTGAAACCAGATGGAACCGTCAAGGCCAATCTCTTCTTTTTTGCATTTCACCTAGCAATCCTTTCCGTTTAGATTGTTAACCTTTTTGTCAAGGTGGCAGCTTTGTCGTTATTATACAAATTTTTTAAAAAGATTTATTGTATTTGAAGTGCTTCAAAATTTTTCTTTAAATGAAGAATCTTCTGTTCATAAACCGGTTAAACAAGGCTAACCATTTGAGACCATTTGGTCAACCTTGTAAACCAGCCTCACACAACTGAACAATCCTTTGCTGTATTAGAACTTATAGCGAATACCAACGGCAGAAAGGCAGTTGGTCTGGTAATAGGTTGCTGTTGGATATTGAGAACCAGAGAAAGAGCCATACATCACTCCAGCGTATGTATCAATAGCTTTCGTGATATGGTAGTCAGCAAGTAAGGACAAATAAATTTGATTCGCACTTTTCTGAACATTGTCATCAGAGCGTTGCGGACTGAGATCATATATACCGGCAGCCAAGTTAAATTTATCGGTAAAATTACAGTCACCTCCACCAGAAAGGACGTGAGTGGTACGATTGGCACCATTAAAGTTAGTAAGACCAGAAACAGTTTGGCCATAGTAGTTGTAAAAGCTGCCGGTTGTAGAGAATGTATCAGATGGTTTGCTGACAGTAAATTGCTGATACCCGATTTTTAGGGTTGCTGGACCAATTTTATACTTGGCTGCTACGATAAATGCTTTGGTGTTTTCATTAGTAATAGCAACCTGATTCGGTGCTGTACTGAGGGATGCCGATATAGCATCGTTGAATGCTTCATAGGCAGTCTGAATGCCGAAATTACCTTCATTGTAACCAGCATTCACTCCATACGCTGATCTGGCTGACGCCTCTCCCGCAGTGCCCCCAAACTTGTACAGCGCCCCTAAATTAAACGAACCGATTTTATTGGTGTACCTTAAGCTGTTGTCCACACGCAAGTCTTCGGTTGCTCCACCGCCACCCCCATAAGTACCTGAATATGCTAAAGGCGAGAACAATGATGCAGCTTGGACTGGGTCATAAGCCTGGCAGATATCATAAAACAGGGTGTAGTTACGACCAATGGCAAGAGAACCCCAATCAACATTAGAGAGCCCGACATTTGCCTGGCGGCTGAACAATTGACCATCAACTGAACCCCCGCTTGTATAGGAAGTTGTGGCTGTCCCACCGTTAGATGCCAAGGCGGCAGCTGAATTACTGACTCTGCCTGTGGGCAGGTTGATGCCTTCCTCAAGATTAAAAAATACCTTTGTGCCATCACAAATATCTGAGCTACCTCTAACCCCAACACGTGAGCTTTGGAAACCTCCGTTAAACAATCCAATAGCAGCTCCAGGAACCGTTTTTTTTACAGGGGTGACAGGGTTAACCGATCCAGGTAATTGAGGGTCAACGCTTAATGAGTGCGTCAGGTCACCAACGGCAGCATCAAGAATCCCGTAAACGTTAACGTTAGATTCCGCAATAGCAGGTGATGCGTATGACAGTGCTGCAAACATTGCAGCAAGTGATAGCATTTTTTTCATGTGTGTTCTCCATTTTGGTTGTGTGTGTTACTAAAAAGTTTTTGACTGATTGTTGGGTATGGCCTGGAACTTGGTAGAAAAGATCTTGTTTTTAAATAATTCCGTTATATATAAATAAAATAGCGAATAAGCGCAACCATTTATATATCATATTGTTGATGAAAAT
>Ga0118677_10012607_pt1 | contig 12358 bp, 4 predicted proteins | sample AliMusrvi5mmetaG_FD_86154 | JGI IMG/M metagenome (GOLD analysis project Ga0118677, IMG submission 86154)
AGAACAAAGCCCTGTCGGGACAGAACAAGGTGCTGGTCTCGACGCACATTGACAGCTGGGAGGTGGGTTCCCAGAATTGGACACCGAAAATGCAGGAGGAGTTCAAGGCGCGCCTGGGGTATGACCTGCTGCCGTTTCTTCCTGCGTATACGGGATACGTGATCGACAGCGAGGAAGTCACGGAGCGGTTCCTGTGGGATTTAAGGCAGACTGCTTCAGATTTGATTGTCGAGAATTATGCCGGGGCATTGCGGCGGCTTGCTAATAAAGACGGCCTGCGGCTCTCGATAGAAGCATATTCGTGGGATAATAACGCGCCGGTTGATGAGACGGCTTACGGTGGACAGGCTGATGAGCCGATGGCTGAATTCTGGGCCTGGCCCTGCGGCGGCTGGCCCAGGGTTTACACGGCAAACAGTTGCCCTGGCATGACCTCGGCCGCGCACACGTACGGCAGGCGGATTATCGGGGCAGAGGCATTCACTTCTTCTGATGCCGAGAAATGGCAGAGCCATCCGGGCAGTATAAAGATCCTCGCCGATTGGGCTTTCTGCGAAGGAATCAATCGCATGGTGTTCCACCGTTACGCAATGCAGCCGTGGACTAATGTTGCGCCTGGAATGGCAATGGGACCGTGGGGCCTGCATTACGAGCGGACTCAGACGTGGTGGGAACAGTCGAAGCCCTGGCATGAATATATAGCGCGATGTCAGTATCTTCTTCAGCAGGGCTTGTTCGTTGCCGACGTGTGCTATCTTCAGCCTGAAGGTTCGCCGCGTCGTTTCGTTACCCCGCCGTCAGCAGAAATTGCGCCTGACATCCGCGGCGGTTACAATTTTGACGGCTGTTCACCGGATGTTGTCATGAATCGCATGAAGGTGAATAAAGGGCGGATAGTGTTGCCTGACGGCATGAGTTACCGTGTGCTGGTCCTGCCTGGAACAGAAACGATGACACTCGGACTGCTTCGAAAGGTCAAGGAACTGGCTGATGCCGGAGCGACGATCATAGCCGGGGCAAAGCCACCCCTGAAATCGCCGAGCCTGTCCGATCTTGGAACCGGCGATGCCGAGGTGAAGCGCCTTGCAGAAGAGCTATGGCCGAAATTTGTCACAGGAAAGCCTGTTGCAAAGGTCCTGGGTGAACGAGGGGTTAAGCCGGACTTCAGCGCAACTGCAAAACTGCGATGGACACACCGTGCTACAAGCGATACCGAAATATATTTCATAGCAAATCCGGAACTGCGCAGTGTCGAGGCCGTTGTTTCGTTCCGCATGAACGGGAAAACAGCGGAATTGTGGCGGCCGGAAACTGGCCGGATAGAACATATCAGGGTGTTTAACGAAGCTGATGGATGCACGCATATTCCTCTGGCGCTTGAACCTGCAGGTTCCGTGTTTGTTGTTTTCAGTGATGGCAAGGTGAAAGATTCCGGGCGAATCGTGTCTGTGAAATGCGGAGGACAGGAGTTGATTCATGGAGTACAGGCCGGCGGACTATCATCGGGAACAGGTGCGGTCACCGGGGCGAAACCTGTTTCGTTGGATACGGCAAAAGTCCAATCGATGGATCCTGTCACGCTGGAGGTTTTCCAGAACGGGCTATATGAGGTAGCGACTGCTGATGGAAAGATCAGGTCCGAGAATGTGTCCGGTTTGCTGCAGCCTTCCGGTGTTGAAGGGCCATGGGAAGTCTCTTTTGCGCCGGGTTGGGGCGCCCCTGCCAGGGTTACTTTTGACAAGCTGATTTCCTGGAGCGACCATGAGAATGACGGCGTGAAGTATTTCTCGGGTTCCGCTGTATACCGGAAGACGTTCAAATATTCAACCATGCCTGCCGACAGGAATGCCCATATCTATCTTGATCTGGGCAGGGTTGCGGTGGTGGCGGAAGTTACGCTTAATGGAAAGGATCTGGGTGTTCTCTGGAAAGCGCCATACCGTGTGGATGTTACGGAGTCCATAAAGGGAGGAGAGAATGTTCTGGAAATAAAGATTGTGAACCTGTGGGTTAACCGCTTGATTGGCGATGAGCTTTTACCGGAAGACAGTGAACGTAATGGTGACGGCACATTGAAAAAATGGCCGCAGTGGCTGGAGGAAGGCAAAGCCAGTCCGTCCGGCAGGTATACGTTTACGAGCTGGCGGCTATGGAAGAAGGGCAGTCCTCTGTCGGAATCCGGCCTGCTGGGGCCGGTGGTGCTGAGTACTGGCGTTCGGTTGTGTAGTGGAAATTAGGATCAGCCTAACGCTAACCTGAATTATTCAGGCTAAGAAAATGGCGTGCCCTGAGATTCTGAGTTGCATGAGAGATAATACAATGAAAATAATAATGACAGCGGGATTGGTATTGTGTGCGTTACTGCAATTAACATTGGCTGAAACGTTCAGCCGGAAACCTGCCGATCAGCTTGATGCTTTTAATGTTGTATGGGATTCGCCGAGCACGAATTCGCACGGATCCATGCCGCTGGGCAATGGCGATGTCGGAATTAATGCGTGGGTCGAGCCTTCCGGTGACCTGGTATTTTATGTAAGTAAGACCGATGCCTGGGACGAGAATTGCCGGTTGTGCAAAATCGGACGGGTTCGCGTGAAGTTCGATCCGGCGCTGGCTGTGGCCAGTGGTTTCCGGCAGGAGCTAAAGCTCAGAGATGGCGTCATGGAATTTCAATCGGTAGCCGAACCACCTTCGAAAGAGCACGGGGCAGACCGGCATTCGAAAATTCTTCTCTGGGTTGATGCGGAACAGCCGGTGGTACACCTTGAGACGGAGTCGTCGGAGCCGGTGAATTGCAGGGCTGAAGTTGAATTGTGGCGTTTGCGGGAAAGGCCGTTTGGTGGCGGTGATGAAACTCACTCTGATGGCGGACTGTCAGGATCGGCGTTTAAGCCAACAATTCTGCCGGATGTCGTAGTGCCTTCGGAAAAATCGCGGGTTGCCTGGTATCACCGCAATACACGTTCTGTCTACGAACTGGGTTTGACCGTGCAGCACCTTGAATCGTTGCGGGATAAATTTACCGATCCGCTTCTGAATCATATTTTTGGCGCAAGCATAAGCGGCGAGGGATTCGCACGCGATGGCGAGCGGACGGTTAAATCTGTTAAAGCCGGCAAAAAACATCAGCTTTCCGTGTGTGTACTGGCAGAGCGTGCTGTGACTCCGGATGCCTGGCTGAAAGATCTGGAGAAGATTGAGCGCAGTCTGTCTGGCAGCAGGAAATCCCGGCAGACGACAGCAAAATGGTGGCAATCATTCTGGAATCGCAGTTGGGTCTTTGTTGAGGATACGAAAGAAATGTCCGGACTGACGAAGGGTTACGTTTTACAGAGGTTCATGACTGCCTGTTCCGGGCGAGGCGGCGCGCCGATCAAGTTCAATGGTTCCATTTTTAATGTGGAACAAACTCCCGGCGGGAATCCGGAAACCTCGGCCGGCGATCCTGACTGGCGGCGCTGGGGAGGTAATTACTGGTTCCAGAATACGCGGCACAGCTATTGGCCCATGCTTGCGGCCGGCGATTTTGAAATGATGCGGCCCTGGTTCAGCATGTACCTTGACGCTCTGTCTCTCAGCAAGGCCAGGATCCGGAGTTACTACAAGTTTGAGAATGCCGCGCAGTTTCCGGAAACAATGTATTTCTGGGGGTTGCCTAACAATAATGACTATGGCTGGAAAAATCAGGAGCCAGAGCCTGGCAACGGTTACATCAAGCGGTACTGGAATGGGAGTCTTGAACTGACGGCAATCATGCTCGATTATTACGACTTCACGCAGGACAAAGTGTTCGCCCGCGAAACGCTCGTGCCGCTGGCTGATCCGCTGATCGCGTTTCTCGACCAGTACTGGCAGAAACGCGACGCGAATGGAAAGATTGTTTTTGAGCCGGCACAGTCGCTGGAAACATTCCATGTTGCCGTAAATCCACTGCCGGAAATTGCGGGACTTCGTTTCCTGCTGCCGCGCCTGCTTGCGCTTCCTGGAAATCTTACTACCGGAGCGCAGCGCACTCGCTGGATGCGGATGCTTGGCGAGCTGCCGCCGGTACCGGTGGGTGATGTAAACGGGGTAAAGGTTCTTCGTCCGGCCGAAAAGTTTGGAGGCAATTCTAATTCTGAAAATCCGGAATTATACAGTGTATTTCCTTACAGGTTGTACGGGGTTGGCCGTGATGGGCTTGAGTTGGGCCGAAAGACTTATGAAATACGCCGGTTTCGTCATAATAACTGCTGGTGCCAGGACAGTATCCAGGCAGCATGCCTGGGGCTTGGGGATGAAGCAGGCAAACTTGTGGCCGCCCGCGCGGGACAAATTAACGCCGGCCAGCGTTTCCCGGCCATGTGGGGCCCTTATAATGACTGGACTCCGGATCAGGATCACGGCAGCGCCATCCTCACCACGTTGCAATACATGCTTCTACAGTATTCGGGCGATAAGATTTATATTTTACCAGCCTGGCCGAAGTCATGGAATGTCGTCTTCAAGCTTCATGCTCCGAAGAACACCATTGTCGAAGGCGAGTGCCGGGAAGGGAAGGTTGTTTCTCTCAAAGTAACGCCTCAATCACGCGCTGTGGATGTTGTTAATTGCTGGAATTAAGGTCCGTAAAACATGAAGAAAATAACAGCGAGCGCAGTATTTATTACGATAATATCGCTGGCCTGCCAGGCTGTGGCCGAAGAGAATGCCCGGGACATGGTTCTCTGGTATCGTCATCCAGCCTCGACCTGGCTCGAAGCGCTGCCGATCGGCAATGGACTGATTGGTGCAAGGGTTTTCGGCGGCATCCGGCAGGAACGTATTGCGCTCAACGAGTCCACCTTCTGGTCGGGGCGGCCTCATGATTACGACAATCCGGAGGCCTTCAAATACTTTCCGCAAATTCGTGATCTTGTCTTTGCCGGGAAGTTCCAGGAGGCCGAGAAAATGGCCGGGGAACATTTCATGGGGCTCCCTGCCGCCCAGCAGGCTTTCCAGCCGCTGGGTGATTTGCTGCTATCGTTTGAGGGAGATAAAGAGATTAAGGATTACCGCCGTGAGTTGAACATGGAAAACGGGGTAGTTTGCATTTCATATGTTGCAGGAAATGTCCGCTTCACACGGGAAATATTTGTCAGTTATCCGGATCGCGTCATGGTGGTAAGAATTGCGGGTGACAAGCCTGGGAGCGTATCTGCTCAAGTACAGCTCAAGAGTTTCTTTCAGGACTCTATTGCCGCCAAATCAAACAAGATGGTGATGGATGGATGCTGGAAAGGTCCTATTGGCGGCAACTGGTTGATTGCCCCGGTGGCTGGTAATGGCCTGCGTTTTCAAACTGCGCTTGTGGCGATTCCTGAAGGGGGGCAATCTGAAACCACCAATTCCTGTATTCGTGTGCGTGATGCAAATGCCGTAACGTTCATTATGGCTGCGGCAACCAGTTTTGTGAATTATCACGACATCAATGGCGACCAGGCGATTGCCTGTGAAAAAATTCTATCTGACGCTGCAGGCAGGAAATATCCGGAATTGCGCCAGAGGCACGAGACGGACTTTAGCCAGCTGATGGGGCGTGTGCATCTGACCGTTGGTGATCGCGCGATGAATGACAAGCCGGTTGACGAGAGGCTCAAGGCCGTGAGAGATGGAACAGATGATCCGAATCTGGAATCTCTCTGCTTCCAGATGGGCCGTTATCTCCTGGTATCCAGCAGCCGTGCCGGTGGGCAGCCGGCCAATCTCCAGGGGATCTGGGATGAGTCGATCTCTCCGCCCTGGGGCAGCAAATATACGATCAACGTCAACACGGAAATGAACTACTGGCCGGCCGAGGTGTGCAATCTTTCTGAATGCCATCAGCCATTGTTTGACATGCTCAAGGATGTTTCGGTCACCGGGGCAAAGACTGCGAAGTTATACTACAACTGCAATGGATGGGTAGCGCATCATAACATTGATCTGTGGCGGGGAACTGCACCGGTTGATATGCCTCGCTATGGAATGTGGCCCCTGGGCGGGGCCTGGCTCTGCCAGCATTTGTGGGAACATTATGTATTCACAGGTGACCAGCAGTTTCTCAAAGAGTATTACCCGGTTCTTAAAGGCGCCGCCCAGTTTCTGCAGGAACTTCTAATGGAGGAACCGAAACATCATTGGCTTGTTACGCCGTTTTCCATGTCACCGGAACATGGTTATATCGACAGCAACGGAAGAGCGGCAGTGCTTTCTCCAGCGCCAACAATGGATATTGCCATCATGCGGGAACTGTTTCCTCATTGTATTGAGGCCGGTCGAGTGCTTGGTGTTGATGACGAGTTCAGCGGCAAACTTAACGCCGCATTGAAGCGGCTTCCTCCGTATCAGGTCAACAGTCGAGGCTTTCTGCAGGAGTGGATTGAAGACTGGCGATCTGAAAGCGAGGGGCACTGTGTATCGCCCTACTTCACTTTTTATCCCGGCAAGTCTATTACGCTGCGCGGTACTCCAGAACTCGTGGCTGCAGTTGCCAAATGGATGGACGCTCGTCCAGTCGGCGGCGGCTGGCCGCTGGCCTGGGACACCGCGGTATGGGCGAGGCTTGAAAAAGGGGACAAGGTTGCCGCCTGTTTGAAGGCTTTTTTGCGTAATTCGATGGCTCCCAATCTTAATAATAAAGGTTCAAACCAGTCTGACGCAAATTTCGGTCTAACTGCCGCTCTCGCCGAGGCACTTTTGCAAAGCCACGCAGGAAATGATGATTGCCGAATGTCGAATGCCGAATTGGAGAAGAAGAGCACAGAGGTCTATAGAGGCAGGGATGCAAATCAGGAATCGGAATTTATTATCTCTCTGTTGCCGGCCCTGCCGTCCAACTGGCGCAATGGTTCTGTCAAAGGACTGCGTGCGCGTGGCGGATTCGATGTAGATATGGAGTGGCATGGATGTGAACTCCGCTCAGCAGAAATTCGTGCGTATAAAGCAGCTGTCTGCAAAGTGCGATACGGCGAGAAGAGGGCCGAGTTGTCTTTCAATGCTGGCCAGACCATACGATTGAATGACCAGCTTGTGGTTGTTGCCGGTGGAAAATAGAAAAGCCAGGGGGAAGAGTGAAGAGCCCATTAAGAATCCTGATATTTGTGGCGATAAATCTTGTTTGCAGTGGCATGGCGGAGGCGGGTTGGTTGAGCTCTGGTATGGAGGCGGTAGATCTCAGGTGCGAGTACCTTGTCAATCCATTGGGTATTGATGTGGAGAAGCCGAGGCTGAGCTGGAGGTCAGCCTCCTTCGCCAAGGCTACGGAGCCCATGGAGGTCAGAGGTCAGAATCTTGTAGGGCCTCAGCTTGCTGAGGCCGGAAGCATAGAGGCACGTTGCATTCTCCGTCGCCAAGGCTATGGAGGACAAGAGCAACGGCCCTGCGAAGAGAAAAAGATTCCTCGTGGTGTCAGGCAAACAGCATACCACGTCCTGGTGGCGTCGAGTGAGGAGTTGCTGAAAAAAGACAAGGGTGATCTGTGGGACAGCGGTAAGGTGGAGAGCGACCAGAGTATCCATGTGGAGTATGCAGGTAAGCCGCTTACATCGCGGATGCAGTGTTACTGGAAGGTGAAAGTATGGACGACGGAGGGCGTTTCCTGCAGCAATCCGGCAAAATGGACCATGGGGTTGCTACAACCTGAAGATTTTAAGGCGAAGTGGATTGGTGTTAAACAGTCGGAAGTAACTGAATGGGCAAAGCCCAGGTATTTGCGCAAGGACTTCACTCTGGATCGCAAGGTTTCCCGTGCCACAGTCTACACTACGGCATTGGGACTTTACGAATTACGGTTAAATGGCAAGCGCGTTGGGGATCATCTGCTGGCGCCCGAATGGACCAATTATCGCAAGCGTGTGATGTATCAGACCTATGATGTTACCGCGCAAGTTCGTGCCGGTTCGAATATGCTGGCCGCGGTTGTGGGCAATGGATGGTTCTGTGGCGGCTGGCAGCATTGGCAGAACAAGCTGAAGGCCATCTACGGATCAGAGCCGTTTTTCCTGACTCAAATGGAGGTCGAATTTGCCGATGGCAGCCGTATAACCATTGTGTCTGACGAAAGCTGGCACGGCATGTCCGATGGTCCATTGCAGTTTGCCGGAATTTATGAAGGTGTAATTTATGATGCCAGGAAGGAAATGCCGGGCTGGGACTCGCCGGGCTTTGATGATTCAAACTGGGCCGCAGTGCAAACCGAGGGCGACGATCTGAAAGTTGGAAAGCTGGTCTGGCAGCGCGGTGAACCAATCAGGGCTCTACAGGAAATCAAGCCCGTCGCAGTAGCTGAGCCGAAACCAGGCGTATATGTCTTTGATCTTGGGCAGAACATGGTCGGCTGTTGTCGCCTCAAATTCAGAGGAAATGCCGGCGACATTGTGGAGTTGCAGCACGGTGAGATATGCAGTCCGGACGGGACGGTGTTCACCGGGAACCTCTGCGTTGTAAGTAAGAACCGGGCTCAATTGGATCGTTATATCTTCCGGGGCAACGGCGAGGAAACATTCGTACCGCTTTTCACCTATCACGGCTTCCGGTATGTGGAGGTGAGGGGTTTGAAGGAAAAGCCAGGCCTTGACAGCCTTACCGGGGTGGTGTTCCACAGTGCCTGTCCGGAAGTCGGCGAATTCACATGTTCCGAGCCGTTGCTGAACCGCCTGGCGAAGAACATTCTCTGGTCCCAGCGCGCCAATTATATGGGAGTGCCGACCGACTGCCCGCAGCGTAACGAACGATGCGGCTACACTGGTGATGCCCAGTTTTTCATGCGGGCTGCGGTATATAATATGGACGTGTCCGCGTTTTTCAGCAGATGGCTTGTGGATGTCTGTGAAGATGCCCAAATGTCAGACGGACATTTTGCCGACCATGCACCGACCTATGGACCGGGTGATGGGCCAAACATAGGCTGGTCGGATGCCGGTATAATTTGTCCTTACGAGGTCTATCGAAACTATGGCGATACCCGTATTATCCGCGAACACTACGCAACCATGAAGCGGAAACTGGAATGGCTGACAAACAACAGCAAAGACTGCCTCTTTACCGGCCGCGTCGGTAATGGTGACTGGCTCAGCACCGGCGGCGGTGCTGCACATGATGTGATAGGTACGGCGTATTCGGCGTTTGATTTCAAATTGATGGCGGAGATGGCCGGGGCCATTGGGGAAAAGAATGATGCGGCAGAGTTTCGTGACAGGGCAGGCAAGATTTCCGAAGCATTTTCCAAGGCCTATATTGATGCAGATGGCAATATCAAGGCAAGCAGCCAGAGCGGGTATGCGTTGGCTTTCACGATGGGCCTTGTTCCTTCGGATATGAAGGCGAAGATGTCCGCACGATTTGTGGATGAAGTACGAAAGTTCGACTGGCATCCCAGGACAGGATTCATAGGGACACCGCGCCTGCTGCCAGGCCTGCATCTCGCAGGCAAGGATGACGATGCCTATAAACTGCTTCTAACCAGGACCGCTCCATCCTGGCTGTTTCCTGTGACTGTAGGAGCCACGAGCATCTGGGAACAATGGGTTGCGTGGGATGGTAAAAATCCTCAGGGTGGCATGCAATCGCACAACCACTATGCCTTAGGGGCGGTTGGGGAATATCTTTTCGGCATTGTCGGAGGGATTCAGCCTGATGCACCTGGTTACAAGAAAATCAGGATTCAACCCGTGATACGTGATGGTCTTTCATGGGCCAATACCAGCTACGGCTCGATTCATGGCCGTATAGTAAGCAACTGGAAAAAGCAAGGCTCACAGCTTACAATGGATATCACTATTCCGCCAAATACTATGGCAACGGTTTATGTGCCTGCAAAAAGCGAGGATGCAGTAAATGAATCCAGCAAGCCTGCAGGTAAATCCAGGGGCGTGAAATTCCTGCGCATGGAAAACGGCACGGCGGTGTTTGAGGTTGGATCGGGTTGTTATCGTTTCGTGTCGGAGAGCTATAGCGCAAGATAAAGAGGAGTTGATATGAAGGTGCTTCGCTATTCTGGAGAGGCGTTTATGAGGGTGGCTGGCAATGTATTACTGTTGATGCTTTTGATATCCGCTGGTTCTTCATGTGCCACCAGGAGTTCTGTCGAACAACGGGATAATTCTTCACGGCGCGCGAAGGCGGGTTGGCATGTTGCAAATGTAAGCCCTCTTCCCGACGAGGTCAGGCGTGAGTTTAGCCTGGATCTATTCTATCAAAAATATATTTCATTGTCCGGTCTTCCGATTGTTGCCTCCACGAATGTATCCGATTACGCCGTGCGCGAAGTGGCGTGGGTTTTGGGACATATGATGGAAGGCAGGGATGACATCCTTCATGTACTGGCCAGCAATCATGTCAGGCTGGCCGTTATGGCGTGGAACGAATACACCACCGACCTGCCTGAAGAGCGGCATTTGACGCCGCGTGTTTTCTGGGACCATCGGGTGCGAGGGCTTACCGACGGTCTGCTCGTCAGTTGTGCCGAGGAGAATCTGCTTGATTATCCCGGTGATGGATTTAGAAAAGAATGCATCATTATTCATGAGTTTGCGCATGTGCTTGAACAAAAGGGCCTGCGGGTGATGGATCACACATTCAACTCCCGCCTGAAAGCGGCATACAATGGCGCAATCAGCAATGGTTTATGGAAAAGCACCTATGCTGGCAAAAATCCGGATGAATATTGGGCCGAGGGCGTAAAGAACTGGTTTGATCACGACAGGACCAACGACGCCCAGAACAACCATGTCAACACCAGGGAGAAATTGAAGGAGTATGATCATGAACTTGCCAAATTATGCACGGAGATATTCGGTGACAGAAAATGGCGTTACCGCAAACCGCGCAAACGAGTTTCAGACGACCTTATCCATCTTGCCGGATACAATGCTTCAAAGGCACCGCATTTTAAGTGGCGCACTGAACCGATGCCGGAGAAGCCGCTTGTCCGAATACTGACAACGCTTGGCGATATTGAGGTGGAGCTTTATCGCAGCCAGGCGCCTGCAACCGTGACAAACTTCATCAATTATGTCGACAAGGGTTTATATACCGAAGGCACGTTTTTCCGCACGGTTACAGCGTCCAACCAGCCAAACGACAAGGTGCGAATCGAGATTGTGCAAATAGAGGCCAACCAGGCAAAAAGGAAGGATTTTCTGCCGCCGATTCCGCTTGAACGCACCCGCGATACTGGACTGCGCCATCTTGACGGTTCGCTCTCGATGGCACGTGGAAAACCTGACAGCGCACAGGATAGTTTTTTCATTTGCATTGGCGACCAGCCTGAACTTGATTTCGGAGGCAGGCGTAATCCTGACGGGCAGGGCTTCGCTGTATTTGGAAAGGTGGTGAAGGGAATGGATGTAGTAAGGAAAATTCAGCAACTTCCTGCGGACGGGCAGAAGTTGAAACCGCCTTTGCGTATTCCACAGGTTGTCAGGTTAAATTGAGGCAGAGAGGAATAAATGAAAGTGAAACATCTGATTCTGATGTGTTTGTTAACTGCATCCAGTGTGCTTGGCCGGGATGATGGCAGTTCCATTGGTAATATTATCATCACCGCCGATACCCCGTGGATTGTTGCCGACAACGAGCCGGAGGCTGTACAACGGACGCTGGATGATGTCCGGCGCGACTGGTACAAGGTGTTCGGGCACCGGCCTGTAGTTCTGAATAAGACGCCAGACAAATGGCGAGGACCAGTGATTTATCTCGGCACAAAGCAGCCTCTGGTGAAAGATCTCACGAATGGCGTCGAAAGTTTTGTGTTGCGCGTCCATAAGGATGACAGGGGAGTGCCGGCCGTTGCCGCGGCAGGAACGGACATGCGCGGGGCGATTTACGCGGCGTATGCGCTATCAGAAGAAATCCTGGGTGTTGATCCGTGGTATTTCTGGACTGACAATGAGCCGGCCACGCGGCAGCAGATCGAGGTGCCAGCCAATCTCGACAGGGCATTCGGACCGCCGACGTTCCGGTATCGCGGCTGGTTTATCAACGACGAAGACCTCCTCGGCAGGTTTTCGCCCGATCCATTGCGCGAGAATGTTTTCTCATTGGAAATGCTGGATCGCATTTGCGAAACAATACTGCGGTTGCGCGGCAATATGATTGTACCCGGTACATTCAATTTTCCGGACGAGAAGTGCTGGGAAGTTGCGTCGCGGCGTGGCCTGGCTTTGAACATGCACCATATCCAGGTGGTCGGGCTCAATACCTTCAGATGGCCCAGTGGTGTGACGTTTTCCTACAACAGGAATCCCTCTGTTATGGAGCGCTACTGGCGCGACTGTATTGCCGCCTTCAAAGGCAAAGAGGTGGTTTGGACGGTAGGTTATCGTGGGAAACATGATCGTCCATTTTGGGTGGATGAGAC
>Ga0118677_10012608_pt1 | contig 12357 bp, 13 predicted proteins | sample AliMusrvi5mmetaG_FD_86154 | JGI IMG/M metagenome (GOLD analysis project Ga0118677, IMG submission 86154)
CCGCAGTTCCATCAAAATAAATACAAAAAAAAAATAATATGGCAATATTACCGTTCCAGAAACCTGACAAGGTAATCATGGTCGAAGCAGATGAAAGCCGCGGGGTTTTTGAATTTCGTCCGCTTGAGCCTGGTTTTGGTGTGACCATAGGAAACTCACTCAGAAGGATTCTGCTTTCTTCACTGGAAGGCTTTGCAATCACTTCGGTGAAAATTGAAGGGGTGGAACAGGAATTTTCTACCATCAAGGGAGTAATTGAAGATGTGACGGAGATTATCCTGAACCTCAAACAAATCCGGTTCAAAAGATTGATTGACTCGGAAACCTCCGAAAAAGTAACCGTTGTTATCGCACAGCAAAAGGATTTCAAAGCAGGAGATATCAACAAGTTTCTCTCTGTCTTCCAGGTTTTGAACCCGGAAATCGTGATCTGCCATATGGAGTCCAATGTTAAATTGACTTTTGAACTTTCTGTGGATAAGGGGAGGGGTTATATTCCTGCAGAGGAGAATAAAACACTCAGTTCTTCGCTTGGCAGGATTGCCATAGATTCGGTGCACACACCCATCAAGAATGTTACTTTTACTGTTGAAAATTTCCGGGTGGAACAAAAGACCGACTATGAAAAGCTGGTCATAGAAGTTGTTACCGATGGTTCGATCCAACCTAAAAATGCCTTGAAAGAGGCGGCAAAAATCCTCATTCACCATTTTATGTTATTTTCCGATGAAAGAATAACACTCGATTCATCTGAAAAAGCAGTCGCTGAGGAATTTGACGAAACATCACTGCATATCCGGCAGTTGCTCAAGACCAAGCTGGTTGACATGGATTTATCGGTAAGGGCCTTGAATTGTCTGAAAGCTGCTGATGTTGAATATTTGGGCGACCTGGTTGCTTTCAATAAAAATGACTTGCTGAAGTTTCGCAATTTTGGCAAAAAATCATTGACCGAACTTGAAGAACTGGTAAAATCCAAGGGACTTGAATTTGGCATGAATACGACGAAATATAAATTAGATAAGGATTAATTGCAATGAGACACCAGAAGAAATTTAATCATCTAGGAAGAAAAAGTGCACATAGAAAGGCCATGCTCTCAAATATGGCTGCCTCACTGATCATTCATAAAAGGATCCATACAACGGTCGCCAAAGCGAAAGCACTGCGTATCTTCGTTGAACCTCTGATCACAAAATCAAAGGAAGACACCACGCACTCAAGACGTACCGTATTCAGCTACCTTCAGAGCAAGGAGGCCGTCACGGAACTTTTTCGGGAGATTTCGAAAAAAATCATGGATCGGCCAGGTGGCTATACCCGCATCCTGAAAACCGGAAACCGGTTCGGTGACAATGCCGAAATGTGTCTGATCGAGTTGGTTGATTACAACGAAGCCATGTTGTCTGTGAAGGATGACGGCAAAGTGAAAGCGACCCGCAGAAGAAGGGCGGGAGGCAAGAAAAAGGAAGGTGAAGATACCGTTTCGAAGGTCGCTGAGAAAGCGGTAGTTGAGCCGAAAGCCAAGCATACGGCGGAGGTTGTTCAAAAACCGGCAGAAGTTGTTACCCCTGAAGTTCAGGAAGAAGCAGCAGAAGAAAAACCTGAAGTTTAAACTTTGAAAACAATATTTTAAACATTGTTTGCAGGAAAAGGATAACGTAAGAGATTATGTTGTCCTTTTTTGTTTTAATAATCATAACAACTAAAAAATACGACAATGAGTACTATTTTATCGACCCATGCCAGGCAAATCCTGGATTCAAGGGGAAATCCGACCATCGAAGTCGATGTGATTACCGAGAGTGGCATTATTGGACGGGCAGCCGTTCCTTCAGGTGCTTCAACCGGGGTTCATGAAGCTGTTGAACTGCGCGATGGAGATAAGAAGGTTTATCTCGGAAAGGGTGTTCTGCAGGCTGTTCAGAATGTGAATACCTTGATTGCAGCAGAAGTCCAGGGAATGTTCGTGACTGACCAGATTGAGATTGATAAAAAACTGATCGAACTTGATGGCACACCCAACAAAGCCAAACTTGGTGCGAATGCCATCCTTGCTGTTTCACTTGCGGCTGCCCATGCAGCTGCCCAGGTCACAGGACAGGAATTGTACAGATACATCGGCGGAGTGTCGGCGCAGACTTTACCAATTCCAATGATGAACATCCTCAACGGCGGTTCACATGCCGATAATTCTATCGATTTCCAGGAATTCATGATCCTACCCGTAGGAGCTGCTTCATTCAGTGAAGCGCTTCGTATGGGGGCTGAAGTGTTCCATAATCTTAAGGCAGTATTAAAAAAGGGCAAGTACTCCACAAATGTAGGGGATGAAGGTGGATTTGCACCAAACCTTAAATCGAATGAAGAGGCCTTGAAAGTGATTATGAAGGCCATTGAAATTTCCGGGTACGAACCAGGGAAGGATATTTATATTGCCCTCGATCCCGCTTCATCCGAATATTACATTGCCGAGGAAAATGTTTACCATTTGAAGAAATCAACAGGGGAGAAATTGAAACCCTCTGAAATGGTTGCCTTCTGGAAAGATTGGGCAAAACGTTATCCGATTATATCGATCGAGGACGGTATGGCTGAGGATGACTGGGACGGCTGGAAGCTGATGACCAAAGAAATGGGGAGTAAAATCCAGCTTGTCGGTGATGATCTTTTTGTTACCAACGTAGACCGCCTTGCCATGGGTATCAAAAAAGGTGTGGCAAATTCTATCCTGATAAAGGTGAACCAGATCGGAACGCTGAGTGAAACAATCGATGCGGTAAATATGGCCTACAGGAACAGTTACACTGCTGTCATCAGCCACCGGTCAGGCGAAACGGAAGATGTTACCATTGCTGATCTTGCTGTTGCTTTGAATACCGGCCTCATCAAAACCGGCTCTGCTTGCCGTACCGACAGGATTGCCAAATACAACCAGTTGCTCCGCATTGAAGAGCAGTTGGGTGACACAGCGAAATACCTGGGAAAAGATTTTAAATACGCACGATAATTAATAGTTCTTTAGCTTCACAGCGTCACAGAGCAAGTCTTTACTTCGGCTCTTTGTGACGCTGTGGTTGTTTTACGTCAACATACGCTTATAATCGGGGATCAATTCTTGTTATTCCCTGAAGTTTTCCAGGATGTGCACCAACAGTCCGGTGACATGCTTTACATTTTCGTTAAAAACACGAAGGACATCTTCCCAGGTGACCGGGTCTTCATCGTGTTTCCAGGAATCATAATCGGTGGAAAGTGCCACAGTTGCATAAGCAATCCCGGCTTCCATGGCAAGGCTGGCTTCAGGGGCTATGCTCATGTTAATCACATCCGCACCAAGCAGACGGAACATTTTCGATTCGGCCCGGGTTGAAAAGCGAGGCCCTTCGATGGTTACAATTGTTCCGGCCGTGTGATGCCGTATTCCAGTTTCTTTGCACCCACGGATCAGCATCTGCCTCAGTTTTTCTGAAAATGGATCGGCCATGGCTGTATGCGCCATGTTACCCGGTTCGAATTTGTCGTAGAAGGTGTTGATCCTGAGCCGGGTGAAATCAATAAACTGATCTGCGATTACCATGTCGCCCCGGCCGATCTCCTCCCTCAGACTTCCGCAGGCAGTTGTAGCAAAAACATACTGGCAACCGAGTTGTTTAAGTGCCATTATGTTGGCCCGGTTATTCACCTGGGTAGGAGGAATGGCATGGTCACGTCCATGCCTTGAAAGAATAAATACTTCGCAGTTGCCGATGGTTCCTGTAAAAAAAGAGGAACTTGGTGAGCCGTAAAGGGTGGAGATATTTATTTCACCTGAATTTGTAAAGATGTTCAGTTTTTCGAGACCTGAACCTCCGATGAGACCAATTTTGACCATGGGATTTTTTTTTACGAAGATAGTGTAAAGTCGTGATACGTGTCACGCGTCACGCGTCATGATAGCAAGTATCTGTTTAGTTGCTGAAGTCACCCTGAACCGATGATCAATTCTGTGCCCTATAATCCAGGCGATGTCGTTTCCGGAGCATACAAGCCAGGTTTGCTCCTTCTCTTTCATGGTGAATTTCTGATCAATGAAAAAATCGCTGACCTTCTTTTTTCTCTTCATCCCCAGAGGATAAAACACATCACCCTGCCGCCATCTTCTCACGGTGAGGGGGAAAGAGAGTTTTTCGAAGTCAAGGCTGGCAATTTTCCCGGTTGAAGGAATTTCATAATGGGCCACATCAGTATGTCGTTCAAGGATTAGGTGCAGCGGCTTCCTGACCGTTCTTCTATGTTCAAAGAGTCTGATGTTAATTCTCCTGTCGGGCACTTGTTGTTCAATCACACTTAAGATCAACTTACCTCTTTCTTTAACCAGGCGATGCGTTTTGGAGGTGAAAATTTTCCTGTTTTCATTTTTAAGCGACTCAAGCAGGTTTGAAACCTGAGTTTCATTGAAACCGTAGGGGGAAAATAGTTCCCAGGCATAGGGTTCAACCGGGATCATTGATAAAAGATGGCTGATTTCCAGATAGTTATCTTTGCCGTTGGTTGTCATGGCGTCTTTACACCAATTTTGCAAAGCGAGTTTGCCGATTTGTTCGTACTCGCCGAGCCGGCGTATGCTATCGGTCAATCCCTGCGCGAATTCCGGGTTGATGCTGCAAAGCAGTGGAATGACCTCGTGTCTGAGCTTGTTCCTGAGGTATTTGGTTTCATTGTTTGAATGGTCTGTTTGGTAACTGACATTGTGTTGGCGGGCATATTGTTCAATATCCCTGCGAAAGGCAAACATCATGGGCCTGATGATCAACCCGTTTTTGACCGGGATTCCGTGGAGCCCTGCAATTCCTGTTCCGCGGATGAGGTTGATCAGGAAAGTCTCCACCTGGTCATCGAGGTGATGGGCCGTGGCAATATAAGCGAAAGATTTTTCCTTCCTTATCTTTTCAAACCATTCATAACGTAAATCCCTCGCAGCCATCTGGATCGAAATTCCATTTTGGGACGCAAAATCCGCTGTGCCGAATTTTTCCATGAAAAATGGAACGTTGAACTGAGATGAGAGCCTTTTTACAAATCCGGCATCTTCAACGCTATCGTTTCCACGCAAGCCGAAATTGCAATGGGCAATCGCAAAACGGAATTTTGCCTGGTGAAAAAGATGGGCCATTACCGTTGAGTCAATCCCGCCGCTTACCGCAAGCAGAACAGGCTCATCGCTGGCAAAAATGTTTTTTGATCCGATGAAATTTATTAAATCACGGAAGTTCATGAAATCTGGTATGCCTGTTCCAAAAACGCCAATGCTGAATCGTTGCTATATCTCCCAGGTATCTCCGGAATTCAGCAGATCATCGACATTCTTGATCTTCGATGTTTCCTTGGCATATTTGATCTGCTCTTCCACGAGATCATCGTATGTGGGATACATTGCAGAACGGATTACGCCAAATACCATCGGGAAATGAGGGGGTGCCAGTTTGGCGAGCATGAGTTGTATTCCCGGATCCTGGTTATACTGGTCATGAACGAGGATATCGTCGACGGAAATTCCATTCTTGCCGATTTCAACCACTTCAAGTATGGTGTCTTTCAGGATGAGGCCCTTATCATTGTTTTTACCGAATACCATCGGTGCACCATTCTTCAGGATGAGCATGTTGTCGTCTTTTACATCCTTGCCGGTAACAGGGGCGTGGGCTTTGTCGGCGAATATGATGCAATTCTCCATGATCTCAGTGACCGAGGTGCCGTCATGTTTTGCAGCCTCAAACATGCATTCTGTCATCAGGGCGATGTTGTTGTCGGGAACACGTGCAAAAAAAGTGCCCTGGGCTCCCATCACAAGTTCCCCGATGTTGAAAGGATGTTCAATAGTACCCATTGGTGAAGTTTTCGTTACCTTGCCCATCGGGGTGGTCGGTGAAAACTGGCCTTTGGTAAGTCCATAGATCTGGTTGTTGAAAAGAAGGATGTTCAGGTCAACATTGCGGCGGATCACGTGGATGAAATGGTTCCCGCCGATGGCGAGCGAATCACCGTCGCCCGTTATGGTCCATACGCTGAGGCGCGGGTTGGCAATTTTGACACCGGTCGAAATCGCGGCTGCGCGTCCATGGATGCCATGAATGCCATAGGTGTTCACGTAGTATGGAAAACGGGAGGAACACCCAATGCCGGACACCATGCAGAAATTCTCCTTACGGTAACCGATTTTTGGAAAAACGCGTTCCACTGCGCTCAGGATTGCGTGGCCCCCGCATCCCGGGCACCATTTAACCATCTGGTCGCTTTCAAAATCTGCTTTGCTTAGTTGAACATTGGTGCGTTCAACAGTCATATTTATAAAGTCCATTTATTTTTCCTCCAAAAGTTGGTTAAACTTATCCGTTAACTCATTGATCATGAAAGGTAAGCCCATTACCTTGTTGAACTGGGAAATATTGGGCATGGGGAATTTCATCCGAAGATAGTTTACAAACTGTCCGCTGTTCAGTTCACATACCACAATTTTCTTAAAGCCTTTCAAAACCTGTTCCGAATTCCTGGGAAGCGGCATGATGTAATGGAAATGGGCATGGCTGATGTTCTTGCCTTCCTTCTGCATCTGGGTTACTGCTGAATGAACGGCGCCATAGGTACCGCCCCAGCTAACCACGAGCAGGTCTCCTTCAGCCGGACCGTTAATTTCCTGTTCAGGAATAAAATCTGCCACCTTTTCTACCTTTTGAGCCCGCATGTTGGTCATGATCTGGTGATTCATCGGATCGGTTGAAACGACGCCGGTGACATTCTCTTTTTCCAGTCCGCCGATGCGGTGACGAAGTCCTTCCGTTCCCGGGATAGCCCACTGGCGGACGAGGGTTTCCGGATTCCGTTTGTATGGCTTGTAATCAGGATCATTGGCCTTTGCAATTGGCGGGTTGATCGGAGGCATATCTGCCATCTTCGGAATGCGGAACAACGTCGAGCCAAAGCCGAGGTAGCCGTCGGTGAGCAGGATCGCGGGAGTCATATGCTCCATCGACAGTTTGGCCGTCATGTAGGCATAATAGAAGCAATTTTCGGAGGAAGAGGCAGCAACGACGATCACAGGGCATTCGCCATTTCGGCCAAACAATGCCTGGTATAAATCGCTTTGTTCCGATTTGGTAGGCAGTCCTGTTGATGGACCACCCCGCTGAACATTGACAATAACCAGCGGAAGTTCTGTTATGACAGCGAGGCCTATGGCTTCGCTCTTCAGCGAAAGACCTGGTCCCGAAGTGGTGGTGCAGGCCATGGCACCCGTAAAGGATGCTCCAATTGCCGAACATATCCCTGCAATTTCATCTTCGGCCTGGAAAACTTTTGCTCCCAATGATTTGTGTTTTGCAAGTTCCATCAGGATTTCCGTGGCAGGTGTGATGGGGTAGGAGCCAAGGAAGAGCGGGCGTCCTGATTTTTCTGCAGCAGCAAGCAATCCCCAGGCAGTGGCTACATTGCCTGTGATGTTGCGGTAACGACCTTTTGCCATGTCAGCTGCTGAGACCTGGATCACAGACTCAAGGGCTTCAATGGTATCTGCGTAATTGTACCCGGCCTGAAGAACAATTTTGTTGATATTGACGAGTTCGGGTTTTTTCTTGAATTTTTCTTCAAAATATTTGAAAGATGGCTTCAGGTCACGGTTGAAAATATAATAGAGCATTCCCAGGGCAAACATGTTTTTGCTGCGTTCGGCAATCTTGTTGTCGATGCCAAGATCTTTCAGGCTCTCTTTGGTGAGGGTGGTAATGGGAGCCTTGATCATGTTGAAACTATCCAGGGAGTTGTCGGTAAGGGGGTCCTTTTTATAGCCGGCTTTTTCGATTGTTTTCTCATCGTAGGCATCCGTGTCAGTCAGAATGGTAGCTCCTTTCTTGGCCCATTTCAGATTCGATTTGAGAGAAGCAGGGTTCATTGCCACCAGTACATCAACAAGGTCGCCGGTGGTGAAAATCTTGGAACTCCCCATGTGCACCTGGAACCCGGATACACCTGCTACGGTGTTCTGCGGAGCACGTATTTCAGCAGGGAAATCAGGGAAAGTCGCGAGGTCGTTGCCCATAAGTGCAGCAACATCCGAAAACATGCTGCCGGTGAGTTGCATTCCATCGCCGGAGTCGCCGACAAACTTTACCACTACATCCTCACGTTCAATTACTGGTCTTTTTTTCTTAGCCATAGCGTCATTGAGTTTAGAGTTGCAAAGTTAGCCAATAAACTCAAAAGCCAAAGCGCAAAACTCAAAACTTCAATTGAAAAATCGTTGTTCAACAAGCTATATCCGGGAAAATATTTATCTTTGCCATGAAATTCGCTTTATTAACTCGTCCTGGAAATTACAGGACATAAACTCAATAGGTCATGGCTTATAAAATTAATGATGATTGCACTGCTTGCGGCACCTGCATTGATGAATGCCCGGTGGAAGCTATTTCTGAAGGTGATATCTATAAAATTGATCCCGAAGTATGCACTGATTGTGGTGCTTGTGCCGATGTTTGTCCGGTAGAAGCTATTCATCCCGAGTAAGCGGGTGTTGATGCGGCCATTCAGGTCGTATTATTACAAACAGAAGGGACGGTGCTTAATCGCCCCTTTTGTTTTTTAAGAGGTTGCAGGATCAGTGGAATTCCTTCAATTCAAGATTCTCCCCGTCAAACACGGCATAAGTAAAATGGGTGATCCAGTCACCGAGTACCAGCTGCCTGGCGTGGCCTGAAAGTTTGGAATCCAGCGGGTAATGATAATGTCCGTAAATAAGGTAATCCAGTTCAGGATGCTGCTTTACCAATTCGTTTGAATGGACCGTGATGCGCTGCTGGATAAGTTTAAGGGTATTGTCCTGACCACGTTGCTCTTTTTCAATGCCGGCTTTACGACTCTTTCGCGACCAGAAGAGTGCCATGCCGATGCCAAAATCGGGATGCAACATTCTGAACAGCCACTGATTGAATGTATTCGCAAAAACTTTTTTAATGAACTTGTACCCTGCGTCCCCGGGACCAAGTCCGTCACCATGGGCCAGGTAAAAATGCTTGCCGTTGAATTCACGGAACTCCGGATCGCGGTGAAGCCGGATATTGAGTTCCCTGGTAAGGTAATCAAAAGCCCACATGTCGTGGTTGCCCCTGAACAAATGAACAGGGATACCTGCATCAGTGATCTCGGCAAGTTTTCCTAAAAGCCTGGAATAGCCGCGTGGAATGACGGTTTTGTATTCAAACCAGAAATCGAACAAATCGCCCATCAGGAAAATTTCAGCGGCATCGGCACGTGCGAACTCCAGCCAGGCTACCAGTTTTTTTTCCCGCTTCATGCTGTTGTCATGATCAGGGATCCCGAGGTGGAAATCTGAAGCAAAATATACTTTTTGGTTCATGAATAAAATTTGTAATCGTGTACGAATAAAATAATTGTTACTTCTTCATTGCCTCGTTCCGTTTCTTTTCTACCCGCTGGTGATGGAACTTCACATGTTTATTTTTGGGAAAAGCGCTGAACAGGGTGGAATCAACCCGCTGATAACAGGCGAAGTCCCCATCGATGCTGAGTACTGGGTTAGTGCCGAAAGCATAGTTTAAAACGACCAGTGTTGACAGTGAACCGGGATGATGATCGATATACGATATTTCGTATCTCCTCTGGTTTTCCCATATCTGCCTGAATGCAGTATCAAGTTTTTGTGTGAGAGGGTAAAAGCCGGAACTGTCCTGGCTCGATGTAAGCAGCATTTCGAGGGAGTCGACCATTTGTTCATACAGCCGGGTATGATGGTAAAATTCATTCAGCGCCCTGGCTTCTGCAGGTCCTTTCATGATTATCTTGCCGGGGAAATCGAGAACACTCCCCGATAATTCAATATCGTCGCCGGCATTCACCAGCAACACAAGGATTTTCCCGGTAGGTGCCTTGAGCAGCCAGAACCCGGATTCTTTGATTACAGGCGTGAAATTGAATTTACCCTCGTGATCCGCAACCACCGAATCAAGGGGATGAATTTCCCGGGTGTCCATCTCCTCCAAAACCAGTTTGAAACCATTCGCATCATGGAGTGTCCCGTGAATAACCGCAGTGTTCTCCACCGGATGCCGGCAGGAGGAAAAGAGAAACAGGATGGGAAATCCCCATATGATGATAAATTTTAACATATCCGTTTACCCGTTCACCAGTTTGCCAACTACATATTTATCAATCGGGAATGTAAAATCCTCTTCCCTCAGTTCACCAATCCTGACCCATCTGAAACTTTGAGATCCGTCGACGGGAGGAATGTCATTTTTTTTTCCGGTCGTTTGAAAAATGTAGGGTTTCCTGGCAGTTACCCGGTAGTATATGTTGAAAAGCTGCATGTCGGAGGGGAGGAGTGTGGTTGGCTGGTAGAAATCAGTTGTATAGTAATGTGAAACAATTTCAATCGGGGTCCCCAATTCTTCCATGAATTCACGTTTAAGGCAGTCAATCGTACCCTCGCCAAATTGCAGTCCGCCTCCCGGAAACTTGGTCATGAAGATCCCCAGCCTGAATTCATCCGTTACAAGAACATTTCCGTTGTCAACCAGGAATCCATAGACACGGATATTGAACTGATTTATTGCCATATTGCCATTTGCCGGCAAAATTAACTAAAAAATGAAACGCCTGCAGCGGGTATTTGGTATTGACGATCCCGGCTCAACCGACAACCTGGATGGCATCTTCCCCGATCACAGGCATGCCTTTAAAGCGCAAAAGCAGGTTCACGATGGTAATAACATCTTTCTGGCAATAGGTCACAATCCTGGGAAGGTCATGTTCCTGCCAGTAGACTCTTGCCACATCGCTGCCTTTAATGTCATCCTTCGGGGATGGTATCCCAAAGATTGTTGCAAGCAGTTCAAGCGAGGTGTAATTCTTATAATCTCCAAACTTCCACAATTCCATGGTGTCGAGATGGTTGACTTCCCATGGTTTTTTTCCGGAAAGATCCAGAATTGGAGGTACTTCCAATCCGTTTATCAACATCCGGCGGATAAGGTACGGGTAGTCAAACTCCTTCCCGTTATGGGCACACAGGAAGGTAATGCCTTTCTCCTTTAATTTGTTCAACATGTCGATGAAGCCTGAGAGCAATTCCTTTTCGTCATCTCCGAAAAAGGATTTCATCCATAGCAATTTGTTTCGCAGAATACCCGTGGAGATGCAGACAATCTTGCCGAATTCGGCATAAATCCCTGCCCGCTCATACATTTCTTCAGGTTTCACATCATCCCCGCTACTGAATTTGTCGATTCTCCTCAACTGACCGGCTTTCTTCTCCCAAAGTCCGGCAAAATCCAAAGGAAGCTGATCATGAGTTGAATATTGGGGAATGGTTTCGATATCCAGGAAAAGGATGGTTTCAATTTTGTAGGTTTCCAGCATGACAATGGTTTTAAAGGATTTTGAATGGATATCCTGCAAGTGCTGTTAACAGCCACTGCAAAAATCCGAAACGATCTGATGCTTAATCCTTAAAACGTCAACATGTGATGGCATTGTTGAAAACTTTATAGTTTTATAGTTTTCCAAACAGACAAAATCTTGTAAGCAACGATATGAGCCGTATATGTTCCATAAGGCAGTTTTTCAAGTTTGATATGCGCACCACTTGTATTTGCCCTGGCTTGCTCTTTTGCCTTAATGCCTTGTGAATTGCAGATTTCAGTGGTTCCTTGTACAGGAGATTTATTAAAGGTTCATTTTCGGGCGTAGAAACGGCTTTGGCCTGGCGTCAAAAATCACCTGCTGCTGCGGTGTGAGAAGATTTCTCAATTGCTGGTCGTGGCGGATCAGTTCCTTCAGGATACCGGTTTCTATCTTTCCCAACTCCTCTGCAACCTGGTCGGCTGACTTCATATCAAAGGGCATTGTTGCCAGAATGGTTTGAAGCCTTGCTTTCTTCTCCTGAACCTGGTTTTGATACGGAGTCATTGTTTTCATGTGATCAAGATCGACCTGGCGGATTTTATCCTGCTGCTCCTTGGTAAGGTCGGGAAGGTCGAGGCGCGGAGCAACAGGTGCGTCGGGATTATCTGGAATTGGTGGGGGAGCAGGCGGACCGGGAGGCAGAGGCGGTGCCATCTCCTGGTTCATTTCATGATGCTGGTTTGTCCGTATGGGTTGCTGGGCAACCAGGGATGTTATGATCATGCTGAATACCAGTGCCATCACGGTTCTGTTGACATTCTTTCTTGCTCTTTTCATTGTGTTTAAGGTTTAAAGTTGTTTTTAATTGGGAGAATCATTCTGATGCCAGAATAAGGGGCAAGGGGGCTGAGTTGTATTATTGTGGCGGTGGTGGTGGCGGTGGTGGCGGTGGTGTAGGAG
>Ga0118677_10012609_pt1 | contig 12357 bp, 6 predicted proteins | sample AliMusrvi5mmetaG_FD_86154 | JGI IMG/M metagenome (GOLD analysis project Ga0118677, IMG submission 86154)
CGTGGTCGTGTGCGTCGGGCTGATTGCGTTCTTCTTCACCAACAGTTCGCCGGTAACCATCAAATTCGGCCATTTGCAGCAGCTTATCGAGAAGGGGGCGCCCTCGGAACGGAACAAGGATCCCTTCATTGAGGTCACCGAAACACATAACAGCCGGGAACTGACGGTCAAGTACTCGAACCTCAGCGAACTTCAGGTCGGTCCGAACGAGATCAGCGGGAAAGTCACCCGCCAAGTCATGGCTCCGGAAGACGCCAAGACCGATCCCAAAAAGGACTTGCAATTCAGTTGCTCGCGCTACGGGCTGGATCAAGACAACGGCCAGTTGCTCAAGAGCCTCCGAGAGAATCATTTTACGGACTTCCAGGCCGGATCGACGCCCAGTCCCTGGAAATTCAACCTTGTTCTCATGGGGCTCATCGTGGGCATCGTGGCGATTGCCATCCTGCTCCTCCGCAAGCTAGGGGGAACCAGTTCGGCGATGGCCTTCGGCCGCAGTCGCGGGAAGTTATTGGCCCAGGAAGATATTGGGGTGACGTTCGACGAAGTCGCCGGCATTGATGAAGCGGTGGAAGAACTCCGCGAAGTTGTCGACTTCCTCAAGCAGCCCGAGAAGTACCAGGTCCTGGGCGGCCGCATTCCCAAGGGGGTACTGCTGGTCGGGCCGCCGGGCACCGGCAAGACGCTGCTGGCGAAGGCCATCGCGGGTGAGGCGGATGCCGCGTTCTTCAGCATCAGCGGCTCGGACTTTGTCGAGATGTTCGTGGGCGTCGGCGCGAGCCGCGTGCGCGACATGTTTGAGCAGGCCCGCCGCAATACGCCTTGCCTGGTCTTCATTGATGAAATTGACGCCGTCGGCCGCAGCCGGGGGCACGGTTTGGGCGGCGGCAACGACGAGCGCGAGCAGACGCTCAATGCGTTGCTGGTCGAGATGGACGGTTTCGACACGCAGGAAGGGATCATCATCATTGCGGCCACGAACCGACCGGATGTGCTGGACCCGGCGCTGTTGCGCCCGGGCCGCTTTGATCGCCAGGTCACCGTGAATCTGCCGGACGTGCGCGGCCGGGAGGCGATCCTGAAGGTACATGCCAAGAACGTAAAGCTGGCGCCTTCAGTGGACCTGTCGGTGATCGCGCGCGGCACGCCGGGTTATTCCGGCGCGGAGCTGGCCAATCTCTTGAACGAGGCCGCGCTATTGGCGGCGAGCACGAACAAGAAGGCCGTTAACATGGAGGAGCTGGAGGAAGCGCGCGACAAGGTCCGCTGGGGCCGGGAGCGGCGCAGCCTCGCCATGACCGACGAGGATAAGAAGTGTACCGCTTGGCACGAGGCCGGCCACGCGTTGGTCAATGTGATGCTGAAGCACACGCATCCGCTGCACAAGGTAACCATCATTCCCCGCGGGCAGTCGCTGGGCTCGACGATGTCGCTACCGAAGACGGATATTCTCAACCGGCGCCGCAAAGAGATGCTGGATATGATTGCGGTGATGATGGCGGGCCGGATTGCCGAGGAAATTGTTTCGGGCGATATCTCCAGCGGTGCGGCTGGGGACATTCAGCAGGCAACCAACATGGCGCGGGCGATGGTCACGCAATGGGGGATGAGCGACCGGTTGGGCATGGTGCAATATGGCAATGATGACGAGTACGTCTTTCTAGGCCGCGAGGTTTCCCGGGCCAAAGTGTATAGCGAATTTACGGCACAGGAGATTGATGGCGAGGTGAAGCTGATCATCGACCACGCATTCAATACCGCCAAAGACATCCTGACGACCAACATCGATAAGCTGGAACTGATTGCCACGTCGCTGCTGGAATACGAGACGCTCGACGGGCCGCAGGTGGATGAGATTGTGACCACGGGCAAGTTTACTGCGCCGCCCCCGCGACCGGACGTTGGCCCGCCGCATGGCGCGCCTGCGGGCACCCCTTTGCCGGAAACACCGGCTAAACCCGTGCCGCCAACCTTGCCCGGCTTGGGCACGCCAGCACCGGCTACCGCTTAGCGGCCGGGCGGCGGTATTTCGCCTCAGATCTGGGACCGGACATCCGGCGTCCGGAGTCAAACGTCGAACATCGAACATCCAATGGCGGTGCGCTTGGTAGTAAATGGATGTTGGGCGTTGGATGTTGGATGTTTTGGTCCCGTCTTGCAGGGCAGTAATTCCCCAATCGACATTTCGCCTTCTGCTCTTTAGCGTATGCGCATGATTATAGCGCCTTCACTGCTGGCTGCGAATTTCGGCCGGCTCGCTCGGGAAGTCGCCCGCGTGGACGCCGCCGGTGCGGACTGGCTGCATCTGGACATCATGGACGGGCATTTCGTGCCGAACATCTCGTTTGGTCCGGCCGTGGTGCGGACGCTGCGCCCGCTCACGAAGCTGTTCTTCGACGCGCACCTGATGTGCTCGAAGCCGGAGATTCTGCTCGAGCCGTTCGCGCAGGCGGGGTCAAACCAAATCAGCATCCACGTCGAGCTGGGCGAGGCGGTTACTCCGCTGCTCTGGAAGATCAAGGCGCTGGGCAAGAAGGTGGGTCTGGTCGTCAATCCTCCCACGTCCATTTCCCTGGCCCAGCCTTACTTGCACCAGATTGACACGCTGTTGATTATGACCGTGAACCCGGGTTTTGGCGGCCAGTCGTTCATTTATGAGGCGCTGCCCAAGATTCAACAGGCACATGCCTGGCGCCGGGAACAAGGCTTGGGCTACCACATCAGCGTGGATGGCGGGGTGGACTTCAAGACCGTGGCCGAGTGCGCCCATGCCGGCGCCGACGCTTTTGTCAGCGGCACGGCCCTCTTCAGCCGGCCCAATTTGGGCGTGGCGGTGAAGAAGATGCGCAAGATTGTGGAATCGGTCAGCCTCAAGTCATTCGGCGCTCGAGCTGCAACTGCGGCTGGTCGCGGCTAGCCTGGACAATTCACACTCCGATGGAAACGCCAACACTGCGCCGCGTGAGGGCACGCGGCCTACAACTGCGCCGCGTGCCCTCACGCGGCGTTCAAGTGTGTGAAATAACCAGGCCACCAGGTAACCTTGTAATTATATGAGCATCAAGTTTGGAACGGACGGTTGGCGGGCGGTCATCGCCGACGAATTCACCTTTGCCAATGTCGCGCGTGTCTCGCAGGCGACCGCCGATTATTGGACTCAGAATCCAGTCGCCGGCACGGAACGGAAGGTCATTATCGGTTACGACCGGCGGTTCGCCTCAGACACCTTTGCGGGTCGCGCGGCTGAGGTGTTCGCCGGCAACGGGTTCCGGGTGATCCTGACGCCTTGTCCGACGCCGACGCCCTCGGTCTCCTATGCGGTGAAAGCCCTGCACGCGATTGGCGGGGTGATGATTACCGCCAGCCACAACCCGCCAGCCTTTAACGGCTTTAAACTCAAGTCGCATTATGGCGGGTCCGCGGAGTCCGAAACGTGCCAGGCGGTGGAGAAGCTGCTGGATCGCAACGCCGTCAGGTCCAAAGCCCTGGCCGAGGCTATCAAGGCGAAACTGATCAGGATCAAAGACGTTCGGCCTGCCCACTATGCCGCCTTGAAGCGGTTGGTGGACTTCAAGCTCATTGCCGGATCGAGGCTTCGCTTTGCCCATGAAGCTCTCTTCGGCGTGGGCGCGGGGTGCTTCGAGGAATTGCTGGCCGGCACGACTTGCCGGGTGACGACCTTGAACGGCGAGCACGACGTGATGTTTGGCGGCATTAACCCCGAGCCAGTCAAACAGAACTACGGCCGCAGCTCGGCGTTTCTCAAGAAGCATCCCCACGACATTTGCCTCGTCACCGATGGCGACGCCGATCGTGTTGGCGGGATGGACGGGCATGGCAACTACCTGACCACCCACCAGCTAATATGCCTGCTATTGCATCATTTCGTGGTGAACCGCCAAGGCAGGGGACGAGTCGTCAAGGCTCTGAACACGACTTCCATGTTGGACGCCATGTGCGCCGCCTACGGCCTTGAGCTGGTCGAGACAGGCGTCGGGTTCAAGTACATCGCCGCCGAGATGATCAAAGGGGGCGTGTTGCTCGGCGCAGAGGAGAGTGGCGGCATCGGGTTTCCCAATCATATTCCCGAGCGCGACGGCATTGCGGCGGGTTTGATGCTGCTGGAGTTGCTGGCCACCGAGCGGGTCTCGGTGAACAAGCTTATCGCGAACCTGGCCAAGCAGTTCGGGCCGCACCACTATGGACGTATCGACACCCGGTTCCCGCTGGAGAAGCGCGCGGAACTGATGGAATTCCTGCGCAAGAATCCCCCGACCCGGCTGCTGCGCTCGCCGTTGGCTGACGTGAAGACCTATGATGGCGTGAAGTTCATTGCCCAGGACAGCTCCTGGCTGATGCTGCGCGGGTCCGGCACGGAGCCAATCTTGCGCATCTACGCCGAAGCCAAATCCGACGCCGACGTAGGCAAGCTGCTCAGTCACGGGGTGCGGTTGACCCAGCAGGTATAGCGCCTTTTCTGTCAGGCCCGAGGCTCGTAGTCAAACAGCCGCAGATGGGTATCGTAGGCCGCCTGGGGTTCAGCATTAAGCTGCAACACCAACTCCACGTCGGTCAGGTGATACTTCAGGCAGGTCTCGATGGCCTTACCTGAGTCCGTGAAATGCTGCGCCTGGCTCGCCTCGTGGGTCCAATGGCCTTGAGAGAAGTAGTCCTGAGTCATCAAATTCCTGACTAAGCGTCTCATATGGGAATTCCGTGCGTAACCCGGTGAAAACCAAGTGAAACAGTGGTTGACGTATTCACAGGTTGTTCACATTGGGGGTTCTTTCTTTCGCGGGGTAGTGGGGAGGGCGTCTTTCCCGTGGTGGCTATTCTCGCGGGCATGCCGCGGTCTCAGTGGATCAGCTCGGGAGGGCGATGGAGGAACAGCCAAGACCAGATCGTATCGCGGCTCATCGTAACTCAGAAGGATCTCCACGTTCTCCAGGTGGGCCTCAAATATCCGCTCGACGGCTCGGGCGACCTGCTCCAGGTTACAGGCTGCCCCCTGATCAGGAGTCCACTGGGATGGTTCTTGAAAGAACCATCCGGTCTGCGTGTTGCGTAAGAACACCTTCATTGACTCGCTCTGTTCACCGGCTCCATCACATTCTCTTCCGATTGGGCACTGCTGACGCCGTATGGCGCACCCCTAGCCCACCATGATTGTGACTGAATCAGGAACGACGCACAATCCGCACTAATACTGAAGCTAATGACGCAGAAGTACGGAGGCCTCTGTGTCGCGATGGGTTGGGATTGCCAAGGCTAAGCCTGGGTGCCGGGATGAGCCTCACGGCAAACCCCGCAGAGAAACCGCTGCCCGTCAAAAAACGTCTTGAAGGCCCGCATTCGCCGCCCGCAGCGGTCGCAGAACTCATAGACTTCATTCGGGTCCAGCTTAACGGCGGTCCACACGCGTCCGTGGGCTTGGCGGATGAGTTCAATCGTTCCCGCCACCCGGTCTTCCAGGTAGTCAAAGACCCGGGCCTGGCTGCGGTTGTCCGTGAATTCCCAGTGGGTCGCGGTACCGGCCAGATACTGTCCGTCATCGTTGACAATCAGCACCTTGACCGCCTCGTGATCATTTGTCGCTGGCACCATGGTTAAATAACTTCAGAGTTCCTCGCGTCGCAGGTTCATACGCAGTGGCACTTGCCACCGGTTATATAGCACGGACTGCCGAGATCGAAAACAGGAAATATTGCTGGTCATGCCTGCCCCTGGAAACCACATTACCGGTCAGTCTATGGCCGAACCGATCAAGCTGACCCGCATCCCGGCGCTCAAGACCGTCGCCGAGTTTCGCGCCCATGTTACTTCGCTGGGGATTGACTTGCCCTGTGATGACGCCATCGCCACCGGGAACACGTCGCCGCTCGCGCAGCCACTGGCGGGCGTAGCCATCAATGGCAAGCGGATGGGCAACCGCTACGCCATCCACCCCATGGAGGGCTGGGACGGCACCACCAGCGGCGGTCTTACCGAGGACGTCCTGCGGCGCTGGCGCCGATTCGGCGAGAGCGGCGCCAAGCTGATCTTCGGCGGCGAAGCCATGGCCGTGCGGCCCGACGGTCGGGCCAATCCCAACCAGCTCATTATCGTCGAGCAGAACAAGGCGGACCTGACGAAGCTCCGGGAGACATTGGTGACCGCGCACCAGCAACGCTATAGCACGACCGACGACCTGGTCATCGGGTTCCAACTGACGCACTCGGGGCGGTTCTGCAAACCGAACGACAAGTTCCGTCTGGAGCCGCGCGTGGCCTACCGGCATCCCATCCTCGACCGCACCTTTAAGGTCACCAGCGACGCGCAGGTCTGGACCGATGACGAGCTTGACCGCCTGGTGGAAGATTATGTCCGGGCGGCAAAGATCGCCCGGGACGTGGGCGCCGACTTCGTAGATATCAAACATTGCCACGGGTATCTTCTGCACGAAATCCTCAGCGGTTTCACGCGGCCCGGCAAATACGGGGGCTCCTTCGAGAACCGCACCCGCCTGCTACGTGAGATCGTTGCCGCTATCCGCGCGAGCGGGAACAGGATTGAGTTCGGCGTCCGGCTGAGCGCGTTTGACTTGGTGCCCTTCAAACCGGACCCGGCCTTATCGCAGCCAGGCAAGCCCGGTCCGGGCGTGCCGGAAGATTTCTCGCATTGCCTGCCTTACCGCTATGCCTTTGGCGTGAGCCAAGACAACCCGGTCGAGTATGACCTGGCGGAGACGTGCCAGTTTCTTGAGCTTTGCGCGCAGCTTGGGGTCAAGATTGTGAACCTAAGCGCCGGCTCGCCTTACTACAACCCGCATATCCAGCGGCCCGCGGCTTACCCACCCTCGGACGGCTACCAGCCGCCCGAGGATCCGCTGGTCGGCGTCGCCCGGCAGATCAATGTTGTGCGACAGCTCAAAGCGCGCGCGCCCAGGAATCTCGTGCTGGTGGGCACCGCTTACAGTTACTTGCAGGAGTACTTGCCCCACGTGGCGCAGCACGTTATCCGCGACGGCTGGGCCGACCTCATCGGGATTGGCCGCATGGTGCTGTCGTATCCGACGATTTTGGCCGACGCGATCGGGCAGGGGACCCTCGCGACCAGGTCCATCTGCCGGACCTTTAGCGATTGCACTACCGGCCCGCGCAACGGGCTCATCAGCGGCTGCTATCCCCTCGACCGCTATTACGTCGCCAAGCCCGAGTTTCAGAGACTTAAGCAGGTAAAGAAGTCGTTGCCCTAGCCTTTAGCTTCCATAACCGGGCAGCCGCCGACGCCAGGACTTGTTGCCCCAATTACCCGCGCACTTTTCCCGCGCGTGACCGGCGCGAGGTTGGCAGCGGCCTCACCGGTCTGCGTTGCGGCAGGCTTCGCGGGCTCACTTTTTCTCTTTGAACGCTGCGCTGGGCCCCGCCAGGGCCAGGGCGCGGTTCATGGACTCGCGAAAAGCGCTGTATTGGTCGGCAGTGAAGTCGCCGGCCTTTTGGCGGCAGGTGAATTCCACGCGCAGTTCGGCCCCGTTCGTTTCCTGGTGGCAATGCGCTGAAAGGAATGGGTCGTCCAGCTTCTGGTCAGTATCCTCGCTCGGCTGCGGCTGCCAACCTTCCGGACCGATCAAAGTCACCTTGCTGGTGAACTCGATCGGGTATTTCAGTTGCAGGGGCGAGAGCCGGTGGTCCACCGGTTCATACGCCAGGTAAGATCGCTCAAGCGGAGCCGGGATAACGCCCAGCCAGCGCCCGTCCACCTTGTGAAATTGGTTCCGGACCTTGTAAACCAGCTTCAGCCGCAGCGGCGCTGCGGGATTATCCAGGTTGTCGATGCTCCAACTCTCCAGTTCGGCCTGGCTGTCCTTCAAGTGCGCCTGCAGGAACCTTCTCCGGAGCGTGTCGGCCATTTCCATCAACTGCTCCCTCAGTCTCGCCCCCAGCAGGCCGCTAACGCTGAGATACTCTTCCACCCTCACGTCTCCCCCATCCAGCAACCGGGCCTGGCGCGTGGAAGCCAGGCTCGAGGCTACCGCCGCACCAGCGGGGATTCGTTCCCATCGCGGATTATCTTTGTCGAGAATGAAAGCCTCTCGTTTGCTAAGCCCGGGAGGCGGGCCTTTGCCTGGCAGCGCCCCCTTTTGAGTACAATCGATAAACGCGTCGGCTCCCCGGCCCGGGACGTAAACGATCATATGGTCGAATTGCTCCACCGATGGCAATTCTTTCTGCACCGCTGCCGCCGTGTTCACCAGGGCGAGCCGCGCCGGAATCCCGGACGCTTCCAGCATTTGCTGCAGCATAACCGAATGGTCTTTGCAGTCGCCGAATTTGTTCCGGGCCATTTCCTCGGGCAGCTCGGGCATGCGCCCCCGGCGGCCGAACTCCAACCCTTTGTAAAGGTAGTTGGTCTGCACGTGCCGGGCCAGGACGGCGATCTTTTCATCGTCCGTTTTCAAATTCTCCGTCAGCCGGCGTACCTGCTCACGCAAAGCTGCGTCGAGGGTTAACCGCTCCCTTATCGAGGCGAAGTATTTCTTCCCCAGCGCGGTCCAGTCGGCCGAGTTGTCTCCTAGCCATAGCATCGGGACGAATTCAGCCACGGGCGGATGCAGCGGCTCAGGCCGCAGCACGATGGGGTCTTCGCAAAGCCAGTAGCGCCCCGCGCCCAAGGCCTGCGGTTCCATCGCGGGCGAACTCTTGAAGTTTAACCCCGCCGCATCGCCGGTCACGTAAACGATGCTCTGGCGAACCGGAATGCCACGCGAAAAGGTGAACGACAGGAACGGCTTCTCCTTCGCCGCCTCGGTTTGCCGCCGCGTCACCATGAACTCCAAGGTGCTTCCCGGCCCAATGCCGGACACGGGGATGTTCAGCTTCTTCTTGTGCGATGCCAATTCGGAGTCCTGATCATCGGTGATGTAAACCTGAGACACTTTTCCGGTAATGACGTTCCCGCCGCTGTCCACGACCCGCACGCTGTTCACGTGGATTTCCTCGCTCAGCGGATCGAAAGGAAGCTCGACCGAACTGAAGGCGGAGGCGCCGGAGCTGTCCAGAACGTACACGCGGCCGTAGTCGGTCTGTTTGCAGCCGTTTTCGTTGTCAAACTCGACCGCGGTGATCCGCCGCGAGTAGTAGGCGCCATATTCCTTGCCGTAGCCCTCGGGCGCGGCCTTGGGGGCGGCCAGCAGCAATGCCGGGATCTCCACTGGCGCAATGACTTGCTTGGCCGCCGTGTTGTTACCTTCCCCCAACATGCCGGAGAGCATGGCCACAATCTTCCGGGTATCGGCCTCGCCCGGTGAGAGTCGCAGGGCCTGCTCAAATGAAGCCTTGGCCCCCTCATATTTCTCCAGCCCCATCTCGCTGCGCCCTTTCAGGACATAAGTTTGCCAGGAAGGCTCGGTCGTCTTCAGCAGTTCCTGGCAGAGTCCAAGGGCCGGTTCAAACTGCCCCGCCTCGATATACGTGATGGCCAGCGCGCTTCCGACCTCCGGCACAAACGGGGTCTTCTCCCGTTGCGCCTTCAGCAACCGAATAGCCTCGGCGAAATCATGCTTTTCCCGGTAAATCTCCGCTTCCAGCAGCCGCAACTCGACTTGGTCCGCCGCCGCCAGTTGGCGCCTCACGGCGGTCGAGGCCGCTTCGTATCGCTTCAGCTTCACCAGCAGGCGCACGTATTCGGTGAGCGCCCCCAAATCATTGTAGCCGTCGCCAAACAGCTTTTCGTAGCTCGCCACGGCCTCATTTGTCTTGCCGGCCTGCCCCTGGAATTGCGCGCGGTAGGCCTTCAGCTTCCAACTGTCCGGATGCGCGCCCGCCTGCTCCTCAATGAAGGCAAGCGCTTTTTCCGGCTCGTTCAGGAAGGACCAGGCCATGATGGTATTTTCGAAATAGACCGGTTCCTGCTCGGCAGCGTAGGCCGCGGCATATAATTCCTTGGCCCGGCCATAATTCCTGACCTCGTAGTAGTACATCCCCGCCTGGTTCAGTACTAAAGCCCGGGTCGCCCGCTCTTTGTTCGGCAGCTTGTCAATTTCTCCAGGTGTTGCGGGCGAGCCTTCGAACTTCACCCGCTCCAGCGCTTCATCCAGCGCCGCATCGTAATCGCGCCGGTTCCGCTCCGCCCAGGCGCAAACCAGGTAGCCGAAGCCTCTCCCCTGCAAAATCCGGAGCCGGTAGTGATACGGCACCTCGTACACGTATCGCTCATAATCAAACTGCACCCCGGCAACCCCGGACAGCGTCACGGTCTTGCGATTCCCTAACGCCGGGTCCGGGTACGAAATTCCCATCGTGTTCAGCATCGCGCCGCGCAGTGCGTCTTCCACTACCTCCTGCCCCAGCCAAACGGGCACCACGGCCAGGTAGAACCCGGCCTCCCGGCGAGCCGCAAAATCAAACCACGCAAACTCACGCTGCAGCGCCTGCCAACGCCGCCAATCGGTCTTAACCACGTCCACCCGGTAACCATAACGCGCCGATACGAAATTCGTCTCGAAACCCGGTCCGCTCGCATCGGTCACCCGGCTTAAATCGAGGCAGGCAAACAACGAAAACAGGTTGCTGGCCTCTTGCGACACCTGAGGTTCATTCTGCCACGGTCCCTGAGCCAACAACTGGTAGCCGTAACCGTTCATGTATCCGGACCACTGGATCGCCAGCACCTCTTCTCCTTGCGTCCGGCCGCGCATTGCCACCCGCGTGCCACTCAATCCCGCCAGGCTCAGCGGCTGTTCCCCAATGATCTCCCCCGGCTTCAGCTCGCCGCGGAGCTTTGCTTTTCCGTATTCCACCAGGTCGCGACCGTTGAATCCTGCCCCATACTTCTCCGCGCTCACCACCAAGGTCATCCCCGGCGACGACCGCGCAAACCTCAACTTCGCCCCCGGTTGAGGCGTATTGGTTTCCAGTAACGTCCACGGTGTTCCGGGAGTGCGAAAACGGAAGTTAAAGTCCTCAAACACCAGCGGGGCGCCCGGCGGTCCGGTGGGGATGGCAGGTGTAAACCACTCCGACGTGCCCAGCGTGAGTACTGCGGTAATCAGCACGCCCGCGCTTGCGAGCGCCCACATCGCCTGCGCCGGCCCTTGCTTATACTTCCTCCTTTCCTGGCACTCCATCAATCCGAGCATGCCCAGAACGATCGTTCCCAGCAGCAGGCAAACAGCGGTCCCCGCGTTAACCAACTTCAAAAGGGAGCCCACGGTTTCGTTCTTTATGAGAACCCCTGCGATGCCCAGCACACCCGAAATGCACAACGCCCCCAGCACGCACATCAGTGAAATCAGGCACTTGGCATTCGTCCCCGGGCGCCGAAGAATGGCGTAACACTTCATCAGGCCCGCCAGCGTCAGGAGCACCGCCACTATTCTGCCTGACCATTGCCCGACCTCATACGCCGTCGGCGCGCCGGCGAGCAGGATGAATCCCTCACGGATATAGTTAGTCTCAGGTTGCACGCGAACTAGAATGAAGAGCTGGTACCCCCATCAGGAATTGAACCTGAATCAACGGTTTAGGAAACCGCTGCTCTATCCATTTGAGCTATGGGGGCAAAAGCCCTGCAAACATTGACTTTAATGCACGTTTCCGACCGCCTTAAAAAAGAGGCTATTGACATTTTCCGACGCTTTGCCTACATTTGGCGACATGACAACGAAGCCTAAGCAGCGCAAACCGGAAACTGTCAAAGTCGGTAACATCGCGGTGAGGATATACCGCCGCGTTAAGACTATCAAGAGCACGCGCAAGGACGGCACCGTAGTCGAGAACGACTACACCGTTTACGAGGTAGAGGACCACACAAGCGGAACTCGGCGCTTCCGTAGTTTCAGCGACCACGCCAAAGCCGTCAAAGAGGCCGAGAAGCTGGCCAGCCAGATAAGCACCGGCCAAGTGACGGCAGCGGAAATGACCAACCCCCAGGCCGCCAGCTTTGGCCGCGCAACGGAAATACTCAGGCCAACCGGCGCAAGCTTGGAACTGGCCGCCACCGTTTACGCCAAGTGCCATGAAATTCTTGGCGGCGACTTTGCTATTGAGGCCGCGAAATTCAATAAGCAGCACCGCGCCGACCAGATCACACGCAAGACGGTTGCCGAGGTAGTGGCCGAGGTTATCGAGAGCAAAACGGCCCGCGGCAAGTCCCCCCGTTACGTTGGCGACCTAACCGCACGGTTGAAACGCTTCGCCAAAGACTGGACCGTTGACGTTTCAAGCGTAACCGGGGCGGACGTGCAACGCTGGCTTGACGGTTTGAAAGTGGCACCGCAGACCGCAAAGAACTTCCGCACCGTGCTGGGAACCTTGTTTGGCTTTGCCGAGTCACGCGGCTACATATTCAAAGGCGGCAACCCGGTTGAGGATGTTGAAC
>Ga0118677_10012610_pt1 | contig 12354 bp, 10 predicted proteins | sample AliMusrvi5mmetaG_FD_86154 | JGI IMG/M metagenome (GOLD analysis project Ga0118677, IMG submission 86154)
TTATTGTTGGACAAAGCGTTAGTGTGCCCAACTTCAAACGAAAGCGCTTTCATGCCGACTAACACCCCCGACATCCTGAAGAAAATCGTCGCCCACAAGCAGGAAGAGGTCGCTGCCGCCAAGGCACTCACTTCGATAAGTGAACTGAAGGCCCGCATCTCCGGCCTGGAGGACGTGCCGCGCGGTTTTGAACGCCATTTGCGAGAGGCTGTCGCCTCTGACTGGACCGCCATTATCGCTGAGGTCAAGAAAGGTTCTCCAAGCAGGGGGGTCATCCGCCCCAATTTCGATCCGCTGGAGATTGCAGAAATTTACCAGAAAAACGGCGCCACCTGTTTGTCGGTACTAACCGACGAAAAGTTCTTCATGGGGCACCTGCGTTATCTGGCGCTGATCCGTGAGACCGTCTCCCTTCCGCTGCTGCGCAAGGATTTCATCTGCGATTCGTACCAGATCTGCGAGGCCAGGGCAGCCGGGGCCGACGCGATTCTGCTGATAGCCGCCATGCTTGATCTGAATCAGTTGCGGGATTTCCACGCTGTTGCAAAAGAGATTCATCTGGATGTACTGCTGGAAGTACATGACGAGGAAGAGATGGAGAAGGCTCTTCAAACCGACTGCAGACTGATTGGTGTCAACAATCGTAATTTAAGGACATTTGCAACCGATCTCGGCACCACCGGCCGACTGGCGCAAATGATGCCGCCTGAGCGGTTGCTGGTTGCAGAGAGCGACATAAACAGCCGTGCCGATATCGTGCGTCTGCAGGCCGACGGAGCCGGCGCCTTTCTGATCGGTGAGTCTATGATGCGGGAGCACGATATTGGGGAAAAGCTACGGGAACTGCTGAATGATTGATACTAAGTCGCAATCAAACGATTACGACACTGGCTTAGTCGGTGGCTCTTCAAAGTACTAATAAGAACGCCTCCGTTATAGAACAGTCACGATTATTTTCTCACATCTATCCCGTAACTTTTTATCTTTCTATGCAGGTTGCTGCGTTCAAGTTCGATTATTTCAGCCGTGCGCGAAATGTTCCAGTCATTGTTCTCAAGTTTGTGGATAATGAACTCACGTTCAAATTCCTCACGCGCTTCACGAAGAGAAGACTTGCTGAATGCGACTTCGAGCTTTGGAGAGGGTGGTGGACCTGAGAACGGACCACCCATCAAATCCGGAATATCTACCGGAGTTATTAATCGACCGGGAGTCATTATTGCTATGCGCTCGATAATATTTTTCAGCTCCCGCACATTGCCGGGCCAATCATAACTCGTAAGCATATCAAGCGTCTCAGGTTGAAAAACCTTGGCTTCGCGACCTTCCCTTCGATAAAACATCGCTACAAAATGCCGGACCAGTATCGGTATATCCTCCCTGCGTTCTCGCAGGGCAGGTACTCTGAATGGCACTACATTTAAACGATAATAAAGGTCTTCCCTGAACCTTCCCTGAAGAATTTCCCGATCAAGCGCCTTGTTTGTGGCTGCCACAATCCTTACGTCGACCGATACCTGCTTTATTCCACCCACCCGCTCAAAACTGCGCTCCTGAAGAATGCGCAGGATCTTTGCCTGAGTTTTAAGAGACATGTCGGCAATCTCGTCCAGAAAAAGTGTGCCGCCGTCAGCCAGGTCAAACTTCCCTTTTTTCTGTGTAACTGCTCCGGTAAAAGCCCCTTTTTCATGGCCAAACAACTCGCTTTCTATGAGTTCTTCCGGTATTGCAGCACAATTGATCGCAACGAAAGGCCGATCCCGGCGCGGACTGTTGTAATGAATTGAGCGTGCTGCCAGCTCTTTGCCGGTTCCGTTTTCACCGGTCAACAGGATAGCAGCGGATGTCGGGGCAACGCGCATGATCTGCTCACGCAGCAATAGCATTGCAGGTGTATCGCCGATCATCTCATACTCATTGGCAACGGTTCTTTTGAGCTCGGCATTTTCAGCCATCAGGTACTGAAGCTGCAGTGCGTTTGCTACGCTGATCAGAACCTTTTCGAGAGAAAGCGGTTTCTCGATGAAATCAAATGCACCCAGTTTTGTGGCACGCACAGCCGTCTCGATCGTTCCATGCCCTGATATCATGATGACGGTCAGCTGGGGAAAGAGACTCTTCAGTCTTTCCAGGGTCTCCAGCCCATCCATCCCAGGCATCCAGATGTCAAGCAGAATCAGGTCCGGCAGCTCCTGTTGGGCAGATTCAATCCCTTCAGCACCACTTTCCGCAGTGATTATATGATAACCTTCATCTTCAAGAATCCCGGTCAGTGAGATACGTATGTCTTTTTCATCATCAATTACTAGAATTGTATGTGTCATTTTGCTCCCTAATCTCTCAACTAGTTGTTCAAGGTTCGAGGTTCAAGGTTAAAACATCGAACGTTGAACATTGAACGTCGAACATAAGTAATTACCCAGCCGGCAGTTCGATGAGGAAAATGGCTCCGTGCGGCATATTGTCCCGAACCCGCACAAAACCGCCATGGTCCGTGATGATGCTGTTGACAATGGCCAGACCAAGTCCGGTCCCGGTTTTCTTGGTCGAAAAATACGGCTCAAACAAGCGTGGTTTGTCTTCAGAGGATATTCCGGGGCCGTCATCGGCAATGGCCAGAGCTACAATCTTAAGTTCAGCATCATACCTGCTCGTCAGAGTGACGTTGCCCTGACCATCCATCGCCGCAACGGCGTTTTCCAATATATTTATTATCACCCGTTTAATCTGGTCCCTGTCAATTTTGAGCTGTGGCAATTTATCATCCTGAACAAAACTGAAAACAACTCCGCGGTGCCCTTCCTGGTACAGCGTCAACGTCTCACGGATCAGAACATTAAGGTCATTCGGTTCCGGCTGAATAGCCGGCAGACGGGCAAAATTTGAGAACTCGTTTACGAGATTTTTGAGTTCATCGACCGATTTAATAATCATTTCCGTACATTCGTCAAAAACCGTCTCATCTTCGCTGAAACGTGCAAGATACCTCTTACGAAGACGTTGTGCGGAAAGTTGAATCGGTGTCAGAGGGTTCTTGATTTCATGGGCTATCCTTCGCGCCACTTCACGCCATGCCGCCATGCGCTGTGCCCTCATCATCTGGGTCAGATCATCCAGCACCAAAACCATGCCCAGTGTTTCCCCGCTTTCATCACGCAGAATGGTAAGGTGCAGATTAAGGGCCAGGCGGGTGCCACGCACGTCAAGAAATACCTGACGACTAATGCTATCATGCTGTGATGCCCTCAGCTCACGCAACGACTCTGTTACGATCTCGAGGTGTCTGGCCTTGATCACGTCGCGAAAATTACGCCCCAGAACATTGCCGGTATTTGCATTAAGCAGTCGTTCGGCAGAGGTATTGATGGTACGTATTATACCTTCCCGGTCGACCGAAATAACGCCGGCCGCCAAATTACACAGCACAATCTCCATATACTGGCGCTTGCGCTCAACCTCCTGATTGATACGGGAAAGTTCAAGGTTGGATACGTTGAGAGCCTGCTGCTTGGTGCGCAAATCATCTGTCATACGGTTAAACGACTGAACCAGCATTCCGATCTCGTCCGCAGAATGCGATTCTATTCGAATATCAAGGTTGCCGTCAGCAACGGCGCGCGTCGCCTCGACCAGTTCCTGCACAGGCCTGGTCATGCCGTTTGCCAGATAGACGCCCATCCAGTAAGCAAAAAAGACGATAATGGTAGTAATCAGAAACAGAGTGATGATATACCCGGCCCGAATCGGGTTTTTGAGTATCTTGAGTTGACGAAATTCGTGGTATGACTCGGTTATCTCCTTCATTTTGCTGACAAGGGAATAAGGAACGTAATAGTTGACAACCACAACTCCGACCACATCGGACTCTTTCCAGTTTGAAGTGACCGGAACAATGCCTCTTATCAGGTCCGCCTTGCCGGCTTGATTGATGCTTGTAAGCTCATTTCCGGCCAATCCTCGCTTGATATCTTCCGAGGACGGATTGGTAAACTCACCCTTGGGCAAGTCCGGATTTGTTGCGCGCACCAACTCCTCTCGCTGAGCGGAGTACACCTCGACCACACCCAGGTTATACTCTTTCTGTTTCTGGCGGATAAGATCCTTCAGCTTCGGAAGATTGGATTCATTAAGCAGTTTTTGCTCTTTGATAAAACCGCTGATCTGCCTGCCGTAGTACAGGGCATTTGATGCAGAACTTTTGTAATAGGTCTGTGCTACTTCCAATGATTCACTTAAAGAGCTTTCTACCCTGCTATTAAACCAGTTGTTAACCGTGTTGTTGATAAAACCGGCAGCAACAAAAAACAGGAGCATGGTTGGGACCAGGGAGAGGCCGACAAAAGAAAGTACCAGCTTGGTGCGCAGGCGCTTTGCAAGGGGGTTTGAACGACTTTCCATCAGCAGTTTTACAACGTTGCGGCAGACTAGATACACAAGCAGTATCACCAGCAGGATGACAATATTAATTACCCCGAAGATGGCGATATTGCTCCCCCAATTTGCGTCGGCGCTTAACTGGGTCAGTTTAATCTCAGTCCTGGTCAGAAAAACAATCAGTATGACCGCCAGTACGACGATTATCGCTTCCCTGATCCGTTTTTTTCGTTCTTCCAGTGAAAGTTTGGCGGGCATATATTAGAAGTACCTTGCGCATTGTTTAGTATCGAATCTGGATATGCCATTTCCGGTCATCCAGGGTGCTGAACACGTGGAATAGTAGCATAAGCAGAATATCTTGCAAACTTGATTGTTGCATTTTTGCATCAATTATCTATCTGCCCGCCCGGTTATATTCTCTTTACTTGTCCAGCAGTGCCATGATAGTTAGGAACATTAGAAAATATAATCACAACTTGCGGTAATAAACTTAATCCCGAACCTTGAACCTCGAACTCGAACCTCGAACTCGAACCTCGAACTCGAACCTTAAACCTCGAACCTTGAACTTATTAATGGGAGTTAGCGCATGACAAACCGAACAGTCTCCGTGGTAGGCCTCGGCTACGTCGGTCTGCCGGTGGCAGTGGCCTTTGGCAAGGTCAGCCAGACCATCGGCTTTGATATAAACCAGGAGCGAATCAACGAACTTATGGCCGGGCATGACCGTACTTGTGAGGTGGAGCCGGCGGATCTCCGAGCCGCTGACATCCTATTCACCAGTCGGATCGAAGATCTGGCACTTGCCAACTTTCACATAGTGGCAGTACCAACGCCAATAACCGAGGCCAACCAACCCGAACTGACCCCCATGCTGCGCGCCTCCGAAACAGTAGGAAAAGCACTGAAAAAAGGTGATATCGTCGTCTACGAATCCACTGTCTACCCCGGTGTGACAGAGGAGGAATGCGTGCCTATTCTGGAGAAGATTTCCGGCATGAAATGTGGCATTGACTTCACTGTCGGCTACTCTCCCGAGCGGATCAACCCCGGCGACAAGGAACACACCTTTACCAGGATAAAGAAAGTGGTGTCAGGCCAGAATGAGGAGACTCTTGAAACCGTAGCCCGCGTATACGAATCAGTCGTAACTGCAGGCGTGCACCGCGCCAGCAGCATCAAGGTGGCGGAGGCGGCCAAGGTCATCGAGAACACACAACGCGACCTGAATATCGCCCTGATGAACGAACTAGCCCTGATTTTCGACCGGATGGGGATCGACACCAGCAGCGTGCTGGAAGCGGCCGGAACCAAATGGAATTTTCTCAAGTTTAAACCGGGGTTGGTTGGTGGGCACTGCATTGGAGTTGATCCATACTACCTGACCCACAAGGCTGAGAAGTTGGGCTATATCCCACAGGTGATCCTTGCCGGTCGGCGAATTAATGATGGTATGGGAAAATTCATTGCCCAGCGTACGGTCAAGGAGATGATCCTCTCCGGACACAACATCCTCGGCTCAACGGTAACAGTACTGGGTCTCACCTTCAAGGAAGACTGTCCCGATCTGCGCAACTCCAAGGTGATAGACATCATACGAGAACTGCAGGATTACGGAATCAATGTCCAGGTGCAAGACCCATTGGCGGACACGAATGAGGCGCAACATGAATATGGGGTCAGATTGACTCCGTTTGAACAGCTGCAACCAGCCGCAGCGGTTGTGCTGGCTGTGGCGCACAAGGAATACCGGGAAATGGGGGTTGGACAGCTACAGAAACTGATGGGGGCAAATCCGACACTGATCGACGTAAAGTGCATCTACCCCCAAGACGGGGTGAAACAGGCAGGCATTCGTCTTTGGAGGCTGTGACCGCTATGTCCGCTTACAAATTACTGAAAAACAGTCTGCTCGCCACACCAAAAACCTGGCTTGTAACCGGTTGTGCAGGTTTCATCGGTTCAAACCTCCTTGAACAGCTATTAAAGCTTGATCAAACCGTCATCGGGCTGGACAACTTTTCCACCGGCAAGCAGTGCAACCTGGACGAAGTTCAGGCCATCGTCAGCATAGAGCGATGGGCAAACTTTACCTTCATCGAAGGCGATATTCGCGACCTTGCTACCTGCCATCATTCCTGTTCAGGTGTTGATTATGTCCTCCACCAGGCGGCGCTCGGCTCGGTGCCGCGCTCCATCGATGACCCGATCACATCTAATGCCAGCAACGTAACCGGATTTCTGAATATGCTGGTTGCCGCCAGAGATGCCGATGTCAAGCGCTTCGTATATGCAGCATCAAGCTCCACCTACGGCGATCACCCCGGACTGCCAAAAATGGAAGATCAGATAGGGCGGCCGCTTTCACCGTATGCTGTAACCAAGTACGTCAACGAACTGTATGCCGACGTGTTCGGACGTTGCTACGGTCTTGGATCGATCGGGCTCCGTTACTTCAACGTGTTCGGGCCCCGTCAGGATCCGGATGGGGCTTATGCAGCGGTGATCCCTAAATGGATCGCATCGCTACTGCACCATGATCCGGTTTATATCAACGGTACCGGGGAAACCAGCCGCGACTTCTGTTATGTGGAGAACACAGTGCAGGCCAATCTGTTGGCAGCAACTACAGAGAACCCTGCGGCGGTCAACCAGGTCTACAATGTGGCGGTCAATGCCCGCACTGATCTGAATCAGCTTTTTTCCCTGCTGCGCGATGGACTCTCAGTCAGGCATACTGATTTGAAAAATATTCAGCCGGTTTACCGGGATTTCCGGGCCGGTGATGTGCTGCATTCCCAGGCGGATATCAGCAAGGCTGGACGGTTGCTCGGGTATGACCCGACGCATACGATTGAGCAGGGTTTGGAGGAGGCGCTTGAGTGGTATGAGCGTAAATTTACTACTGTACTTCCTTAAGTAATAATTGGTATTTAAGAAATTGCCTGATGCAGATTATGTTCATGCTGCCTGATGACACTTATGACTTTTACTTCACTGCCGGCACAGGATCTGTCTTATGGGCCTTGGCAGCAGCTCTAACCTCCCTGGCCTTGGCAAGACAATCACCCTGGCCTCTATCAATAGCAGCTTGTCTCCACTTCTCAGAGTAGGACTTGGCAACCAGAGAATGCGTATAAGGAATGTTGAACTTCTTCCTATACTGCCAGGGCAATAAATCGTGTACCATTGAAAGATGTCTTTTGAGAACCTTGAAGGATCGGCCACATATCATGCAGATTAATTCATTCTTCTTGAAGGCTTGCTTGATTGTAATTGTAGGAGCCTCTGGATCCACTGTGGGGGCCGCTGCTTGCTGTGATCCTGTCTCAAGGGCTTTAAGCGAAGCATGGACCTTCAGAAGTTCTTGGAGCACTTCATCAGAGTTCATTTTTTTGTTTAATATATGGGCTGAGACAATTTGAGCTGTGAGTTCAAGTAAAGTTGCCATTATAGTTAGTAGCCCCTTCTAGTTATATTTCAATAAATGCAGATGTTTCTTGTTGGATACTGTCAGGAATTTCCTATGGTCTGGATGCATACAATAGGTGAACGTCTCGCCAGCATAGAGGCCATAATTGCAATCTTTATTGTTTTCAGAACATCTGGATAAATCGCTTGTGATCCGTTCAGTAATACAAATCTTCATGTCAGGATCAGGACTTAAACTACCCGGAATTGTCTTTGTTAATGCATGCTCCCTCCAAATGCTGATTGCGTTGCACGAGCATGAGATTCCGCATAGCCCGCATCCTGTGCAGAACAAACTGTCCTTCTGAATGTCCACAGCCTTTTCGCGACCCTTTATCATTTCGGTAACCACTGTAAAAACGCCGTGTGGGCACATTCTGGAACATATGCCGCACAGAGTGCACTTTTCCATGTCTATATGAACTTCGTTGAGAAGTCCTTCGTCCGTCATTTTTTGGAGTAGTGTGTCGCCCCCAATCATTTTCAGGGAGTTGGTGTACTCTTCGAGTTCAGTGGCGGTGCTGTCGGCAGTCAGCACGGTCTTTTTATTCTTATCCTCGTTCTCGGTTAGATAATGGATTGTGCTGCCCACCGATTCTATTGTGCGGCTCTTAAGATAACCAAAGAACTCCCTGCGGGACGTTAGTTTCTCATTTTCCTGAAGAGCTCTTGAGCTTTTGTACTCTTTCTTTTCAGGATGAGACTCAAGTCTGTCCACCAGGTTGATAACAGTTTTATTTCCGCAGATAGATATAATTCTCCTGGCGGCGTCTATTTCTGAACTGACAATCTCTGCACAGGCTTTACCGCAGGTATCACAGTCACCCTTAAGCAATACTATGTCATTTGCGCCCATTGAAACCAGCCGCACCATATGCTTTCTGTTGAAAAAAGCGAGAGTGCCGGCTGAATAAGCGGCGGCTTTGGCATGCGGCGACTGCCTGCACGAGAGAGACACGGTGGCGCTGTCGTTAATTGAAGAAGCGGCGGAAGTGAACAGGCGCTCCCTGTCCGCCTTACGCATGGAGAATACTCCGTTTCTGCACACCGTAAGGCATTTGCCGCAGTCCGAACATCTGGTCCAGTCCACAAGCACTTTGCCCCCGGCAGAAGTAATCTTTATAGCGTCTTCCGAACATACATCCATGCAGTCTGTGCATTCAGCGGCTTTATGGCGTACACGGACGCACTTGGAACTATTAATCACAAAATGTTCCGAAAGTTTTTCAAATATCCCCTCAATTGTTTTCAAGCCTAATACCATGTAAGACGCCTTCTCAAACAGTTGTATTTGAGTTAACTATTTGATGTTTTCAGCTATCTATTTACACGGCGTTTATTAGCTGGAATATGGTTTGTAATGTTATCTAATTCTAGTCCGCCAGAAGTTCCTTCAGAAAAAGCATGTCCTCGGCAATGAAACCTTTGAGAATAAGGGCGTAAGCGGCATAAAACGCATAATCGGTCTTGTCTTTGCATTCAGCAATTTTTGTACAGAGCCCTGGAATCCATTTTGAAATGTGTTCCTCATAAAAACGGTGCTGAGTCCCAAGTAACTCTTCACAGGCGCCAAAATCTTCTCTTTCGCAGGCTACCGCGGCCTTGCCGCTGAGAAGGCCCATGAACTGAAGCTCCATCGCTATGTGGTCTTCGCTTATATTTTTCTCCTCGGAACAACTGAATCCGTTCTGCTGGTAAAATGCCTTCACTTCGCTCCAAGGTTCCTGTTTCAGGAGTTTCTCAGCGGAACGGTGTACAGACTCGTAAACGGACTGTGACCACTGTCCGCCGAGTATAAAAAGAGATGTGAAAGCCAATGAACGTTCAAGCCTTGTTTCGCTTAAACATTCGCTGATGCTGGGACCTTTTACAGAAAAATAACCGGAAAGGAGTGCAAAACCCTCTTTAAAATCCTCGTTTTCCGTAGTTTCAGCAATTCCGGCTATCAGATCCGCAGTTTCTCCTATCATTTTATCCGCATAATCATCAGGAACATCAATGAACACATGGGAAAGAACATTAAACATGACATCTCTGCTTCTTAAAGTGCCTGCAATTTCTCTGATTGTCATTTATTCTCCTCAAATGTCGTTATTGTAATCAAAAGTATCCGGATTAATCAGGTCTATCTTGAGCTCTCGCATCTGTGTACAGTTGTCTCCCATTTCCACAATATTGTAGGTGAGAGCAACCTCGTCTATTCCCGTAAGTCCGGAAATGTGACGCGGATGAAATTCCAGATAATTATCAGTAAGTTGATAAGTGTCCGGATCAGCCTTTTCTAGATACTTTCTTACCTTGTTGGCGTTTGTGCTGTAAACCCTCGCGATTTTAATAAAGAAGTCTTTGTCAGACATAACTTCATACGGCATGAGTTTCACGCCGGTGTTCTGATAAAATATCTGTGTTGTGAGTTTGTTTGCCAGCGAACAGTAATGCACGTTCAGCTTCAGTTTCTTTTCCGCGGCAAACTCAAGAAGCTCAAGACAGCCTTCCTCGCTTCTCGCTATGGGAAGACCACCCGCATAATTGTAGGAGTAAAGTACGCGGTAGGGTCTTTTCTTTATCTTATAGCCTTTTGCCAGGTAGTCACTCTTGTTTGTCCAGGGGTACAGAAATTCCAGAATGTTTATGCCGTCTACCCCCCTTTCCTCCAGTTTCAGGAAAAGTTCTTTCATCTTCTCTAACCATTACGTTGCTCATCCTTACCCCCCTTTATTAAATTCAAGTTGTTGTCAGGAATTCCCCTGCCCGACATCATACAAATTGGTTGCATTACTTAGTCATATGTTGCATCATATAGACACGTGTCACATACTATGGTTTTGGTACATAACGCACCTCACAAACAAAGTCAATAAAAAAACTGTCTTAAAATTATATTTAAATAAAAGCCTGTTCTTGCGCTTCATCATTTTATTAGGTATGTTAGATCGTTTTTAAGCTGTAGTTCGCCTGAAAACATATTACCCAGCAAATAAAAATTCATACATAAATGGCGGAATCTTACTATGGAAGTTGACAGCACCATCGACATACAGGTTCCACGCCCCATGTCGTATTTATTTAAGGTCTTATTGGGGCTCATACAGGAATTAGATTTCAAGGACATTAACATTAAGGTTTTAGCGAAAAAGGCGGGTATTTCGCGGCAGACGTTTTATAGTAATTACAAGACGATTGAAGATATTATGATTGAAGAATTGGATCGCAGGGCCGGTGATTTTTACAAATTGTTAGATACTGAACTGATGGCGGGGAATTATTTTAATGCTTCAAAAAAGGCCTTCATATTGTTAGAAATGAATCTCGATTTATTTGTTGCATTGCAAAAGGCAGATTTGGAGAATACGGTTTTGGATCGTTTAGATAAATATTTATTACGTATTATCAAGATAACAGCCGGAACTAAAGAGCTATCAGCGAAGAGCATTTTTGCCGCGCATTTTTTTGCAGGTGGAGTTTATATGGTTTTCAGTAAATGGGTGGAGAACAACATGAAAACTCCAACTGCTGAGTTGGCGGACTTATTTAAAGTCTGCTTCAAGTTAGCAAGTTCGCAACAATAATATCTTCTGACGCCGCATACTTGATCAATATCACTAACTGGAATTTGTTATGACTGCTATTAATAAAACCACTGACGTACGGGCACTACAATCTAGATCGCAACTCCTGAAAGCTTTGCTGACGCTTATGCAAGAGACTGAATACAAAAACATCAACGTTAAAGTATTAACTGAAAGGGCAGGTGTTGCACGGCAAACGTTCTACAGAAATTTTAAATCAATTGACGATATCTTGATTCAAGAAATGGATCGCAGACATTATGAATATAATAATCTTGTTGAAACTGATATATGTGCGGGTAATATTCTTAGGGCCTCCGAAAAGATGTTTATTCTATTAGAAAAGAGTTTTGACTTGCAGGTAGCAATGCAAAAAGCAAATATTAATCACAAAATTATACACCGTTACGAAAAATACGCTATGAATGTTATGCAAATAGCAACAAAAGGCCGAAAGCTAACAGATAAGAGCCTGTTTGCGGCACAATTTCTTGCAGGCGGATCCTATATGGTCTTCAATAAATGGGTGGAAAGCAACATGGAAGCGCCTATTGCTGAAGTAGCTGAACTGATGAAAGACTATTTAGAATTATTGACTAAACAATAAGTAATTTCGATAAATTTCTAATCTAATCTTTGGCATGGTGCCCTCCCAGTCATAGGCAGGATAATCGGAGCGATTTTACTACCTAAATCCTACGGGTAGGACATGGGTAGAAAGAGAATTGCAAAACCCGCTAAATCTGTCTTAAAGATTAGCGGGCAATATGCAGGAAGTTAAGCACTATTTAATTGTTTTTTAATGCTATTTCAATCTGTGGCGGATTCAAGTCTGAAGTGCAACTTTTGTAAGTGAATTTAAGTGGTGAGCTGCGTTACTATCAGCGCCACTTAAACGACCAAGTAAAAGGTGCACAGATGAAGCAATACAAGCAAC